>Ga0272448_1006209_pt1 | contig 12971 bp, 12 predicted proteins | sample YNPCB0191_FD_202220 | JGI IMG/M metagenome (GOLD analysis project Ga0272448, IMG submission 202220) | Hot spring sediment microbial communities from Yellowstone National Park, WY, United States - YNP-CB-019-1 | ecosystem: Environmental > Aquatic > Thermal springs > Hot (42-90C) > Sediment...
GAGAAAGAGAAAGAGAAAGAGAAAGAGAAAGAGTTAAGACCCGAGGAAGAGGAGCATCCGGTGGGTTGTGCAGGAATATCACCAGCCGGACAGCGGAAGCGAAAATCTATGCGACGGGTTGTGGAATGGATTCTTCCAAATACTGGTACAATAATGGCGGTCATCCCTTCCGAGGGTGGCCGCCATTCTGTATTGCACATCAAAGTGGAGCGGTGAGCGGCAAGCATGACGCGGATAATGCCTCGTGAATTATGGTGGGTTTCGGTCCTGGCGGTGGTGCTGGTTGCCGGCGGCGTCTGGTGGCTGCTGCCGCGCGGGCATCGCCATCTCATCCTGCCGGCTGTCCCCACGCCTACCGTCCCCGATGATATCCAGATTCGCCTGAGCAATGTGCACCTGCGCGGCGTCTCCGACGGCAAAGTCGTCTGGGAGGTGATCGCGGATAATTTCGATCTATCGAAAAACCGCCCGGTGCTGCATATCCAGGGGTTGAAACAGGTCTCCGTGCTCAACGACGGGAAGCAGGAGCTCTCCGTCACCGCCGATGCCGTGGAGCAAAATACCGTCACGGGGAATATCAGCCTGCTCGGGAACGTCAATGTCACCGGGGCGAAACTGCTGATGCATACGCCATCCGTCATCTGGGATGCCTTGCACAGCTCGCTGCATTTTCCGAAAGATGTCTCCGCGCAGGTCGGCGACTTCACCCTGGCGCTCTCCGGCAGCACCGCCTTCGATGCGCGCAACTATCGGCTGCACTGCGATGGCCCGGTGGTGCTGATCACCCAGGGGAACAGCATCCGCGCCGGCAGTGCGGATATCGATATGCAGACCAAGGAGTTTAACCTGCACCGTCCGGTGCAGGCCGAGTTCAAGGTCGCGGACATGGAGGCGTGGGCCGCGGGGCAGAACCTGCCGCAGATCCCGACCATTCCCCCGGGCGTGCAGCAACGCTACCGCGACTATTGCCGCAAGCAAGGCTTCGGCGCGCCGGGGGCGTCGAGCGGGTTCGGCTTCTAATACCATCTGTGTTTGACCAGACCATCACGGCGCGAGCATGAGTTGAGCGTAACAAATATGGTCTGGTCAAACACAGATGGTATAAACAAAATAAAGCGCATGCAAGAGCATTACAGTCGGGTTTACCCGGCTTGATTCGGTAGCCATGTCGTGTACGGCGTGGCGAAGTGGGGAGACATGACGATGAAACAACCGGTGTCGATGCGCAAAGCGATGATTGCGCTGGGATTGGGGCTGCTGGGGTTGGCGCTGTTCAGCAGTCTGCTCTTTGCCGCGGGAAAAACGAAAGTGTTCACGATGGAAGGCATTGAGGTGAACAGCAAGAAAGTCGGCAAATACACCATGACCACCATCACCGATGCGGTGGTGACGCACGAGGATGCCGTCTTCACCGCCAATAAGATGGATGTGAAATCGGAAGGGGATGTGCACGAGATTACCTGCACCGGCAATCCGGTCCTCACCGATCCGGAGAACCGCATCACCGCGGAGAAGGTCGTCGCCTACAGCACCCCGCGGCAGGCGGAATTCGTCGGCAACGTGAAGATGGTGAGCACGCCGAAAAAACAGCAACAGGAAGGCAAAGACGAGATCCGCAACAAACTCGGCACCGAGCCCTCCACCACCACCTGCGACCGGTTGAGCTATAACTATTCCGCCAAGCGCGCCTTTGCCAAGGGCAATGTGAAGATCGTGCAAAAAGCCCGCACGCTGTGGGCCGACGAAGGCACCTACGACCAGAACCTGGAACTGATCACCCTGAAAGGCAACGTGCGCCTGCAGAACGAGGGCGAGGAAGAACTGAAAGAACTCAAAAACGCGGAAACCGCCACCATCTCCCTGCAAAACGACTGGATCGATATCGTCGCGAAGCAAGGCAGCCGTGTGCAGATGATCTTCCACGTGAAGGATGATGACCAGAAACCGGCGGATGACACCGCGAAGCCGGAAGAGAAGACCGCGAAGTAATACGCATTCGGTTTGGGGGACTGACATCGAAACTCCAGTGATGAGGCAAGCTGCCGGTTGTGAAGAAATGCAGGTGGCTACGAGCAACAAGGAGTTTCGGTGTCTGTCCCCCAAACCCTATTATAGCCCTGGTTGCATAAAAGACTGTATTTTAGGAACCGGAGCGCTCATAGGGTATCGGGGACAGACACCGAAACTCCCTATAACTCTCTCCCCCTGCTAAAATAGCTCACGGGTAGCATCCCCGCCTACCGGAGTTTCGATGTCAGTCCCCGATACCGGTGCATCACTAATCTCTCTGCGTCTCTGTGCCTCTGCGGTGAAACAATAAAATCAGTCCCATCTGCGTAATCTGTGGATCACAAAAGATCACAACGCTCCCCGGCAGGAACTCCGGGGAGCGGAAGCGAACTTGATACGCACCATTTGCTTTGTGAGGATGTTGCATGCGATCCGGCATAGTCTGCTCCGGCGTTTCCTGTCTTGATCTGTTCTTGTTGGGCACCGACCCGCTGATGACGCGGGAGAGCCTGTCCATGGTACGGGAGACGCAATATCGCGCCGGCGGCGTCACGTCGAATACCGGGCGCGCGCTGGTGCGGCTGGGCATGCCGGTGGAGTATATGACGGTGATCGGCGAGGACCCGAACGGCGACATTATGCTCAACTTCTGGAAGGCCGACGGTATCGACACCCGCTACGTGGTACGCTCGCGCGAAGTCGGCACGGCACTGAGCACCATTCCGGTCTACAAGGACGGCAAGCGCGGCGTCTATTTCTGCCCCGGCACCAATGACATCATGGACGGCTCCAACCTCTTCGGCCCGGAGCGCGCCTACCTGGAGGTGCTGCGTGGGCGACTCGCCTTCCATCTCGGCTACCCCCCGCTGATGCAACGGCTGCAAGGCCAGGCGCTGGCGGAGGTGCTGGCCGCCGCGCGCGAGACGGGCGTGCTGGTCTCGCTCGACACCACCCCCATCGCGGACGACACCACGCTCTACAACATGCTCGCCCCCGCCCTGCCGCTGGCACACATGTTCACCCCGAATATCGAGGAGGCCTCCCAGGTGGCCGGGCAGTTCACCAAGCTGGCCGCCCGCGCACACGAGGCCGCCCAGCAGGCCGGCGAAAACCGGGATATCGAGGACGTTATCACTGCCGACGAACTGCAAGGCATCGGCGAGATGCTGCTGAACGCCGGCGTGCCCATCGTCATCATCACCCTCGGCCCCAACGGCGTCTTTATCTGCACCGGCGACGAAGCGGCCCTGCGGGAGGTCCCCGTCGCCCCCGCCGACCTCGCCGGCTGGGCCAACCAGCGCCTCTATGTGCCGGCCTTCCGCGTGGATGGCCCGGTGAACACCGCCGGCGCCGGCGACACCTTCACCGCCGGCATGCTGGTCGGCCTCTGCAAAGGCCTCTCCTCCCTCCACGAAATCGCCCGCCTCGCCCACTGCGCCGGCGCCCTCCACGTGGACGTCTCTCGCGGGGCCTGCACGTTCGAGGAAGTGCAGGAAGCGCTGCCGTCGATGACTATTCGGATGCCGCGGAATCCGGCGTTGCGGGGGTTGATCTCGGCAGTGGTGTAATGGGTTATTTTTGTTTTGGTGGGCGAAAGACGCACCGGAAGCCAAAGCAGTCGTTCCCTCGGTCTGGTATTGCCATGAACCGGCAGCCAGAACGGAAGAACCTAGATCCCGAATCGCACCAGGAGCCACCCCGTAAAACGTGAAAAGTGCCACGTTCCGGACCGATCGGATTGAGAGTCGGCGCATTTTTGTAGTAATTCGCAGCATACCAGTCCGCGCACCACTCCCAAACATTACCTGCTAAATCAAAGACGCCGTACTTGTTGTTTCCTTCTGGATAGCTGCCGACTGGTACTGTACCTTTGGGTTTATTTTTGCCAGAGCTATTACAGCATTTACTTGCATCCCAATCATTCCCCCACGGATAAATCAGTCCTTCCGCTCCGCGAGCAGCTTTTTCCCATTCCGCTTCTGTAGGTAATTCCATACCAACCCAGGCAGCATAGGCAGTGGCATCCTCGTAACTCACATTGACTATCGGATGTGTATCTTGCCACCCCCATATAGGTGGTTCAGGCATTTGTCGTCCTGTCACCATGCAAAATTGGCGATATCTTTCCACTGTGACAGGGTATTTTGCGATGTAGTATTCATCGAGATAGACTAGATGCTGTGGACGTTCACTCAAACTCCCTTCACCCATCCCGCATCCCATGAGAAATTCGCCGGCCGGTATTCTGATCAAATCAGATAGTACATATGGCCCACCCCCCAAGCAATACCGTACTACATTCTCATTCATTACTGAGTGATTTCTCTCTAGGTATGTGCGCAACATACTAACTATCAGATCACTATGTGACATGACCGATGCTGGTTGCCAAGCTGCATCATTCAACAAGCGATGTGCGACCAGATACTCTTGAATCGAATAATGAGCAAATCGATAATTACGATCACTATCCATATTTAATAATGAGCGTCCAGTGATGTGCTCACGTGGGAGAAGTTTCAATTGCGGGTAGTCATCGCATAAGGCGTCCAACTCAGTAAGTGAGATGCTACGTTTGCGTTGTAGCATCATTTCACTAGCTAGAGTTAGACAAGCGCGATGTAGTTGCTTTGGTTCAATTCCACGCAATTTTTGCTCACGCAGTAGCCACTGCTCGACAAGTGCCGTATAGATATCATATTCTGTCACAGACTCTTGCTGGCAAATTTGTGATTTCATCAGATCATCGATATAGGCGAGCAGCATGGGGCGGCAGCGGAGTGCCCCCATACGCTCAATTAATCCCCGCGCGCGCCCGATTTGCTTATTCTTGCGGAAGATGTCGAGATAGCTGGCATAGCGTTTATTCAGAAAGGCGAGAACCTGATCGTCGTTGAAATAGGAGAGGTATTTTAATTGGCAAACATAGCCACCGACGCGGAAGAAGCCGGGGCCTTTCAGGGTGTCCGCTTCATATTCGGGGAAAAACTGCGTGCGGCAGGTGATGATTACGCGGTAGAAGTCTCTTGTGGCGTCGAGGAGTTCGATGAGCCGCGCCTTCGCGCCCTGGGTGGCCAGGCAGGGATCTTCGTCCAGCGAATCGAGCAACAAGATGGTGCCGAGTCGATTGTGAATCTCGGCAACCTTCGCCAGCGTGTCCTGGCCGAGTTTCAACAGCACACACTCCTTCTCTTGCGGGAAGAAGGCGGTGAGGTGCATCATCTTCAACATGCCCAGCAGCGCGCTTTTCCCCATGCCCGCATCAGCGAGGATGACGAGTTGATTGTTCCCCGCCTGGTTGAAGTGCTGGTGCTTGAAAAAGTTGAAGATCAGCTTGATCAGCTCACTGCGCGAGGTTAATCCTTCGTCTTCCTTGCGATCAACGGGATTTACATCCTGCCCATCCGGCTGGATATAACTCTTTGCGAGCGCCACCGGATCTTTTCCCACGACCATATTGACGCTGTTGAACTCATCCTCGCGCTTGCGGCGAATGGAGATCAGGGTGTTGCATAATTTGCTGAGCCAATCCACACCCTGCGGTAAGGTAAAATTGTTGTTCTCCGGCATAGCCCATTCTCCCTGTATTGCCCTTCTATTCAATGGCTCTGCAGTAACTCCTGCATTATTTAACTTGTGCAGATAACAACACTAATGATGAGTGAAAGGGCATAGCACCATTTTCTGAGTAAGAGCATGAGCATGAAGCGATCAGGTTATCGTGAACCATTCTTCACCGGATTCGAGCTTGACATCCCCTTCGGCAACCTGCTACACTTGCTCGGTTAAAATGATGACGCCCACGTCGCTGCTACGTATCGTGATTATACTGGTTGGGCTAGGGATGGTTTTCGCGCTGGCGGGATGTAAGATGCCCGCGTTGACCGGAGGGTCATCCACGCCGCCCAAAGCGTTGACACCACCGTCTCAGACGGGCACCGGTGCGCCTGCCGTCGATGAAGGCCGGCAAGCCGAAGGCATGATCTGCGACTATCTGACGGCGCTCAATGATCACGACTACGCCAAAGCGTACGACTTGCTGGCTCGCGATGCGCAAAAATCTTATACACGTGCGTATTTCGAGCAGCAGGGTAAGCAGGGGATGCCCCAGTACGATCTGAAAACTGCGAAGTACAGCGCTGCCGATCATCTGGTGGTGGTGCAGGAGTTGGAAGATCCGTCACTCCACGGCTTTCCAGTGGTCCGCGAGGGCCAGACCTGGAAGTATGAGTACCGGGGCGGTAGACCCGGCGAGCCTAACGCGGGAGCGGCTCCCGCGGGGCGGCGAAAGGGAGATACCAATGAAAGTGATTCTCACTGAAGAAGTCCCGACTCTCGGCGAGCCGGGGAAAATTGTGGACGTTGCGCCCGGCTATGCGCGCAACTTCCTGGTGCCGCGGAAATTGGCCGTCTATGCCAACACCGGCAACGTGAAAGAGCTGGAGCACCACAAACGCCGGCTCGATCGCAAGAACCAGAAGCTGCAGGCGGCAGCGCGCTCGACCTCCGAGCGGATTAACGGCCAGGTGCTGATCATCGAAGGGCATGCCGGCAAAGAAGGCAAGCTCTATGGCTCAGTGACGAGTGCCGACATCGCCGAACAGTTGAAGGCAAAGTTCGATGTCGACATCGATCGCCGCAAGATCTCGCTGCGCGAGCCGATCCGCACTACCGGGCACCATGCGGTGGACATCCACCTGATGGGCGATACCCGCGCCACCGTGACGATCAACGTGATCGACACCTCGCACAAGGAAGAAGCGCCGGCACCGGCTGCTCCGGCGGTGACCGAACCGGTCGCTCCGGCCGCCCCGGCGGAAGAAGAAGCTTGAGGCCTATTTCCCGCAAGGGACGGCCCGCAGTACTGGCGGTAACCGCCTGATTCTGTTACAATACCGGGTGAGAGTGATTCCGCTCTTACCCGGTTCTTTTTTATTCGCCATGCCCTGCAGGGCGTGGTGGAGTTTTGAGGCAACCCACACGGTGAACGCTGTCAATTCAATCCTGGAACGCATCCCCCCGCAGAGCAACGAAGCGGAACAGGCAGCGCTCGGTGCCATGCTTCTCGAACGCGAAGCCATCGCGCGCTCGGTCGAATTGCTGCGCCCGGAGGACTTTTACCGCGAAGCGCACCGCGTGATTTACCAGGGCATCACCGACCTGTTCAACCGCAACGAACCGGTCGACCTCATCACCCTCGGCGAGTGGCTGAAGACGCATGAGCAGTTGGAGGCCATCGGCGGCACGCTCTACCTCACCACCATCATGTCCCAGGTGCCCACCGCGGCAGGCATCGCGCATTACGCCGGCATCATCCGCGCGCGCTCACTGCAGCGCCAGTTGATCAAGGCCGCCGACGAGATCATGACCGCCGCCTACCAGCCGGACAAGGATCTCGAAGAGCTGGTGGATGAGAGCGAACAGAAGATCTTCTCCATCGCCGAGCGCAATGTCAGCAGCGGATTTGTCCGCCTGCAGGATTTGGTGAAACAGCAGTTCTACACCATCGAAGACACGCGTGAGAGCGGGGTGCCGGGCGCCGGCCTCTCCACCGGCTTCCGCGAGCTTGATGCCATCACCGCCGGGTTGCAAAATAGCGATCTCATCATCCTGGCGGCGCGCCCGAGTATGGGTAAGACGGCGATGGCGCTGAACGTCGCCCGCAACGTGGCCATGCTCGAGCAGCAACCGGTGGCCATCTTCAGCCTGGAAATGTCGAAAGAGCAGCTCGCCATGCGCATTTTGTGCTCGGAAGCGCGCGTGAAGCAGGACGATGTCCGCCATGCGATGATCTCCGATGATGACATGACGCGCCTCGCCCATGCCGTCGAGCGGCTGTGGAACTGCCCGATCTATATCGATGACTCCCCCTCCGCCAACGTGCTGGAGATGCGTGGGAAAGCGCGGCGCCTCAAGGCGGAACATGGCCTCGGGCTGATCGTGGTGGACTACCTGCAGTTGATGCACAGCGCCGGGCGCGTGGAAAACCGCACGCAGGAGATCGCCTTGATCGCGCGCGGGTTGAAGGGATTGGCACGCGAGATGAAAGTGCCGGTCATCGCGCTCTCCCAGTTGTCCCGCCTGGTGGAATCGCGCTCCCCGCGCCGCCCGCAGCTCTCCGACCTCCGCGAATCGGGCGCCATCGAGCAGGACGCCGACCTGGTGGTCTTCCTCTACCGGCCCGGCTACTACGGCCCGGAAGAACTGGAGCGGGTGAAGCTCGATCCGGTGCGGGAAGGCAACGTCTCGGAAGTCATCATCGCCAAGCAGCGCAACGGCCCGACCGGGACCATCAAACTGGTGTGGATGGGCGAGCACGGCCTCTTCGGCGACCTGGACCCGCACCATTAATCTTCCTTCACCACAAAGACACGAAGGACACAAAAAGTTTGTTGCTTCGGATGAGCAGATAGTGAGATTGACGCCCAATACAAGTCAGACGTCAATTACTCCTCCAGACAGGCCCGTCACGCTTAACGCGTCCGACGAGTCGGATTTATACGCGGAGCATCAAAACCTCTTCGTGCCCTTTGTGTCTTCGTGGTGACAGAAACCCTTATCGTCGTCGTTGCAACTCCGAGCGCGGGGTGAGGGTGCCGGCGGGGCGGCGCAGTTGGGCCAGTCGGCGTTGGCGCACGAGCCAGGCGCAGCCGAACAGGAATGAGAGCGTGAGGAGGGCGAGGGTCGGCCAGAAGAATCGCCCCAGCAGCAGGGGCGTCGATTCGGTTTGCGCCGGGTGCGGTTTGGACGGGAGCGGGCGAAATTCGAAGGTGACCGCGTATTCGCCGGCCTTGTTTTTGATCATTCCTTTGCGGCGGCTCTCTTCAAATGCCCCCAGTGGGCTGTTCAGCCAGGCAATGCGTCCTTCAAGCTGTGCCTTCTCCTGCCGTTGTGCCGCCACCATTTGCTGCTCCTGTGTCCAGGCAACCGCTTCCCGGTGTTCTTTGATGAACGGATCGAAGATGGTGAGCATCACTTTGGTGAGGAGATATGCCGCGAAGATGACGCCCAGCAACAATGCGGCGGCGCGATAGGCCATGCGAAAATGCGGATACCATGCGGGCAATGCTCGGGTTGAATGCTGTTCTCTCATGTGATTCCCTCATCAGGCGTGCCGGTGCTCAATCCCATTACTCCTCAGCACTACTTGACTATTTGTATGAAAAGTGTGATAAATATGCAAGCTCCCCGCTGAGTTGCCGGCGAGGGATCGCCGGCCGGGTGTTCCAGTGTCAGTATACCAGATTGGCAGGGGGAGTCAACGCCGGATGAAGCGGTTGTGTGGCATGCATCGCGCTGGTCCGGCAGGCATGACACGCTTCATCCCGTCAGGATGAAGATGGTGGAAAAGAGAGGTTGTCGGGCAGAACGCGATACCCTTGCACATTCGCCTTTGCACCTGGACCTAATTACGAAGGAGCATTCATGACCGCCCATCGTTGCCCGGTTTCTCGAGTACTGCTGCTTGCAGTCGCATTGAGTTTCATTTCTGCTCTCCAGGCCGTCGCGCAGCAGCCCATCCCGCCCGCCGGCCCGTTGACCGTCGAAGATGCGGTGGCGTATGCGCTTGCGCATAACCCCACGCTGGTTCGCGCCGAGCAGGATGTCCAGATTGCCCAGACGCAGGTGCGCGTGGCGCGCGCCGGCGCGTATCCCGACGTGAATGTGAGCATCAACACGACGGAGACGCCCAACCCGCTGAGCACCACCTTCGGCGGCCAGACGATTCAGCTTGGCTCACAACTGAGCAGCAGCGGTCAGCTCACCGTGAGCCAGCCGGTGTGGCCGCAAACCCGCTGGCAGGCGCCCGTTGCCAGCGCGCAAGCAAATGTCGGCATCACCCAGGAAACGCTGGTGCGCACGCGGCAACAGGTGATGTACCAGACGCGCCAGGCCTTCTACCAGGTGCTTTCCTCCGGCGAGCTGGTGCAGGTGGCGCAGCAGGCAGTCGATGTCGCCCAGCAACAGCTCAAGCTGGCCCAGAATACCGTGAATGCCGGTCTGGCGGCGCCGCTGGATATCTACCAGGCCAAAGCGGTGCTGGCGAATAACCAGCTCACCCTGGTACAGGCGAAGAATACCAATGATGTCGCCAAAGCGGTGCTGGCCGAGCAGCTCGGGCTGCCGGCGGGCACCCCGGTGGCATTGAACGCCCCGAAGGATATGCCGACCGCGCCCCCGGATGTCGATGCCCTGGTCGCGGATGCGTTGAAGAACCGCCCGGAATTGTCGCTGTATAATTTCCGCCGAAAGCAGATTCGCGCGCAAATGGATATCATCCGCCTGCAGCAGCTCCCCATTCTCACGGCACAGGCCGGTTATGCGCAACCGCTGACCGGCGCCAGCATGTTCTCGTCGTCAGGCCTGACATTTGGCGCCGTCATCGCCTGGAACCTGTTTGACGGCGGGGGAACGAAGGCGCAGTTGCAAGCGGCACATATACAACTCGCTGAGGTGGATACCAGCGCGCGGCAAACCGAATTACAGGTGACGCTTGAGGTGCGGCAGGCGTGGCTGAGCCTGCAGAATGCCCAGCAGCAATTGAAGTCGGCCGAGGAGCAGCGCGCTGCGGCTGCGGAAGCCCTGCGCATCGCACAGGTCCGTTACGAGAATGGGGAAGGGATCGTGCTGGAAGTGCAGCAGGCGCAATTGAACCTGACCCAGGCGCTGACGGCATTGGCGCAAGCGCGCTTCCAGGCGCAGAGTGCGTCCGCGCAACTCGCCTTCGCCCTCGGCGCGCCGGCGCCGGCGGTGCCGCTGGCGTCGCCATTGCCGGCCCCGCTTGTGGCGCCGGCGTCGGCATATACCGGGAGATAATCCGGCATCTCATCTGCTGTATGATGCACAACGTCCGCGGCGCAGTGCGCCGCGGACGTTGTGCATCATGGGGAGAGATCCCGTTATTCTTCGGTCGGGCAGGCTTCAACTTTGCGGATCTCGAGCACTTTCACCCGCCGTTTTCCGGCAGGAGCGTCGAATGTCACGATATCGCCGACTTTGCACCCCTGCAGCGCCTTGCCGAGTGGAGATTCAACCGACAGGTAATCTTCCAGCAAATGCGCCTCCTGCTCGCCAACCAGGATATAATTGCGTTCCCGCTGCGTATCAAGATTCTGTACACGGACACAGACACCCAGTACTGCGCTGGTGATCTCCTCCGGCACTTCAATGATGTCGACCGAGTTGAGCAAGGCTTCGAGCTCGCGGATGCGTCCCTCGATGAGCCCCTGGTCGCGTTTGGCAATCTCATATTCCGCGTTCTCCCGGAGATCGCCATATTCGCGGGCCTGGGCCAGGTCGACCATCACTTGTGGCCGGCGAACTTCGAGAAGATCGCGTAACTCGGCATGCAGACGTTCGTAACCGATACGGGTTAGATAGACGGTGCTCACAGTATTTCCTCCGGCAGGAATAATTTCCACTTCATGTTGGGATTCCACAGCATAGCCCCAGGGGATTGACTGCTGTATCCCCTAGGTAGCCGGCCTTATTCCGCGAGGCGCGAATAAGGCCGGTTAAACGGAATCCCCGCTGCCGAAAGCAGCGGGGATACACAAAGGTTGGGATGAGACGCTGTCTCCATCCCAACCATGACTGCTGATACGATAACAGCTTCGCGCCATCCTGTCTAGCCTGGAAGATGCGTCGCTTCGCGCAATTTCGGATCTGCAGGGGGAGGAGCGGTGGGACTTGGGGGGGGCGCCGGTTGCGGAATATTTTCGGCAGAAACTGCTTTCGTGTCTGACAGGAATACCATTTGCCGGCGTTGAATGGTAATATGGTAACGGGAGTGGGCGCGATGTTGGATCTACCGGCAATATTTCGTTCTTGCTCCCCGGTGTGGGCACTATCACGCAATGCAGAATTGCGGTATAATATTGCGTTCCAACGAAAGGAAGTTGGCAGTTTAAGGCGAATTTAATATTGAGCGGGATGGTTGAATGTGGTGTCCAGCATTTCGGCGCACCGGCAATGGAGCCGGACATCACCCGGACAGCTACCGGCAATCATCGTTGCCCTGACGGCGCAACAGCGTTTGCCATCGGGTCATCTCAGGCGGGTTTTTTCTTTTTGCAATGATCGATCAATTCCATACCGAGTTGTCGAGATGAGATTCGATGGGGTAAGCGTGCAGTATGTTGAGCCACCAACCGCCGTGACGGCGCTGGTGGGCCTTTCTGTCAAAGGGCGCGAGGTAGCGATGTGAAGATCCCGCACACGCAGGCGGTAATCCCTGCTGTCTCCCCGCTGCTAGCTAAAATGCGGATACGGAGCACGGTGAAGACCATTGCGTTCACCCCGGAAGATATGGTTGGGCATTCCACCGATGACCGGGGCTTTTTGTGTGAGTTATGCCGGCGGGGTCATCCGCTCGCCAGACGACTGGTGACGGCCTGCTGTGCTGATGGAATATCTCAGCGAGTTGTCGATGTCCAGACCCCCACTGGAGTATCGTCAATCAGTGCACCCGCACACCTGATGCCGCGGGTGACTGATCTATTGAAATTCACACCAACGCCGTTACGGCCAGAAATACGTGAGTGTCAGGTCATCGACCGGGAAATTGATGGCGACGACGCATTAGCTTTAAATAATGCGCTTAATTTGTTTGCGGATGTGACATTGGCAGGGGATAGTCGGTGGATTCGACGGAGATTCCCCTCCCAGCCGAGTGGTATCACCCTGGATTATGGGTATACGACGGGTGTATACTCCCCGACAGCCCACATGGCGATCCGCCATTCCGGCGGACGCGTGCGGATGTTGAGGGATGGGCAGTACAGGGATCTCGCCAACCGGAAACGATTGCCGCGAGAAGACCGCCTGCTCCTGTTCGAGTCATGATGGCGGTATACGCCGCCGAACTTCAGGATGAATGACCACCACCATCGCTTTCAGGGATGAACTGGTCCTGTCGGCCGAACTGTGGATTCAGCACGGTGTTGTGCATGATGGCACAC
>Ga0272448_1006211_pt1 | contig 12969 bp, 12 predicted proteins | sample YNPCB0191_FD_202220 | JGI IMG/M metagenome (GOLD analysis project Ga0272448, IMG submission 202220) | Hot spring sediment microbial communities from Yellowstone National Park, WY, United States - YNP-CB-019-1 | ecosystem: Environmental > Aquatic > Thermal springs > Hot (42-90C) > Sediment...
TCCAACGGCGGCGCATCAGCGCCGGCGGACGAGAAAACACTGATGCTGGACAGGGCCGTATGCCGCCGCCGGCAGACGCCCTGCCGAGATCAAAACGGCGGATAAGCGTGTAGAGGCGGTAAGTCGATCGTCTCGGGACCGGGGTTCAACTCCCCGCGGCTCCATTGTCAGCCGATCCGCCCGGCGCAGGGCTGTCGTCAGCTGGTATTGTCGAGCGGTGTCGTTCATCGCCGCCAGCGCGCAGTCTTGCGCGGCGGATCGGCCCATGTCCGGTTTTCGAGACGGAGATCGTATTTGGGGTTTTGACCCTGCGCGGGCAGGGCGGAAAGGACACTATGAGCAATCAGAGCAGGGACTGGTTCGCGGAGATCGACAACGCTGAAAAGCAGGCGAATGAAGCGGGCTGCAACCCCGACGTCGACTGCGTGGAGGATGGAGATCGGTACGAACGGCAGGACGAAGATGAAGATCAGGAGCCGGAACGCTGGGACGGTTTGTCCTGATACAGCCTTGAGGTAAACGCAATGGCACCACTATTCGACAACATGAAGGAGCTGCAGGAGGCGTTACGTGACGCGCCTTTTGCGGTGAATCCCATGCTCCAGTTAGCGCATCAGGTGATGTACCTGCTTGCGCACCACGGAAATCGGCCGACCGATGTTGACTATCTGTGGGAATATCTGCGCGCGTTCGATCTCGCGCGCAACATTGCGCGGCTGCGCATTCGCCTCAGCGATCGCGCTGTTTCCTGCGCGGGGGCGCTCTTTGCCAACGACGCCAGGATGCCTAGCAATTACGCCCACAAACTGGTGCAGAAGGCTGCTCGCGATCTGGCTAAGGTAATAGCGAAGAAGCGCGAGCACGCGGCTGAGATCTCCAATTGGATGCTGGAGCTTCTCTCCAGCGCGGAGGCCTGTTGGAACGAGTGCGGTTGGTTGCCGCTGCGCGAACGGGAGAACGTGGAGCGGATGACCGCGCGTATCTTGCTGGCTCTGCTGAGTCTTGAAGTCCTTCCCAGCCGAGGCTGGCGTATGAAGGATGTCATGACGCAGCGCGCGAAGAAACGTAGTGCGACAGCCAGACAGCGGCGGCATTCGTCTGGAGGCGCCACAGGGTGCATCTGTCAGTCGCCCTGCAGCGCCTGCGTATCTTAGTGGTAGTGCGGTAGCACAGTGTCCGCTGACGCCATCCTGAGAGATGCAGCAAAAGCGGACGAACACATCTGAGGAGGTGTGCCTTGGTAAAGGTTCATCTGTTCGAACTGATAGGTGACGATCGTCGGAATAGCGTGCGGGACACGCGGGAGTGGCTGACCCGACTTTTCAGGGACAGCTATGAGTACGTGCTGTTCCGCACCGACAGAGTCGGCGTGGGAGTGCAGCGTATTCTGGTGCAGGTCGCGCCGGCAACGAAGAAGGCGGCAGACAGGCACCGCCACATTCCCGGCATTATGCGGGAGTGCACAATTCCTGTGCCCAGACAGCGCACGCGCTTCGCGCTGCGGATTGGCCGGTTCTGCTGCCCCGATGATACCTGCTACCGGCGGGATGACGCGGAGTTTTTCCTGGCTTCCGTTGCGCAGCCTGCCGGTTTCCGGCCGGTATCCGTTCGTATCGACGGCCGTCGCGTCGTGGACCTGGACACAGGCGAGGACGACGCGCTGGAGGTCGTAGACGTCGCGGGCGAGCTGGAGGTGACCGATCCGCGCAGGTTCAGGGACGCGCTGCTGTGCGGAGTAGGCAACATGCGCGAGCACGGCTGTGGCCTGCTCCTTCTGCCGGAGCACGGGGCGACAGACCTGATCGTCCGCCTGCGCGACTGGTCGCAGGTTCTCCTGCCGCCGGTGTTCAAGCCCGACATGTCCAGCCCTCGCGCGAAGGAAATCGAGCGGGTGGCTCGGCGTACCGCTGCTCAGCTGAAGCGTAAGGCTGAAGCGGTGATCGGGCGGAAGTAGTATCATTAACCGCAGCCGGGAGAGCGTTTTACGCTCTCCTGGCTGCATTTGTGGAAAAGCCAGCACGTGCGACGGACGCTTGCGCGTCGGCGCACGCATCGACCCGGAGGTGCTGTATGAGTATGAACAGCAAAAAGAAGGTTTCTTCTCGTCGGCAGCGCATCGCGCAGTCGAAGCGCGACGCTGCCAGCAAGGTGTGCGACATACGCCCGTATGTCGGCACACGGTTAACCATCAAGAGGTGCCCTATGGTTTCCAGTGGCGGTGTTCGGAAGGGTAAGTCTTGCGAGAGTGTGCTGGCGCAGCTCAAGCGCGACGTGGCCAGAGGTGACACCGCGGCCATGTTCGCCCTGGCGCTGCACTACCTCTCCGATGCCGGTCGCAACGCGCGGCGCGGGGAGGAGCTGCTCGCGGCGGCGGTGGCCAGGGGTAATATCCAGGCCCGCTGGCTGTGGGCCAGAGAAGGAGTCGTGCTCGATGACGAGCATCGGATGCCCGACTTGTTCGTCTGGGACCTGGCCGTGAGCGCAGCTGAGCAGGGGCATGCCTGCGGCATGTGCCTGCGCAGCAGCTGCCTGGCGACCGGAACCGGCACCGAGGAAGACGACAACGGTGCTCGGCAGTGGAATCGCAAGGCGGCGGATGCCGGCTGCGTGCTGGCAGCAGAGCTGGCTCGGCGCAGTGCAGCGTCGGATGATCCGGAGCCGTACCTTCCGGATGACGTGCTGACCTGCAACCGCTGTAAGCTGGCGCTTCTGCCGCCCGTTGAGCTGTGCGAGTAAGCTCGTCAGGCTCGCACGCGCACAAGGAGAGGCTCGCCCGGAAAGCTACACTCGGGCGAGCCTCTTCCTTACTCGGGCAGATGAGAAGGGTTGATCGGGGAAGCAGTAGAAGCCGGTGACATTTCCGGCTCTCATAACAGGGGGTGGTGTGGGGCGAAGCCCCACCACACACCGCCCTCTGTGTTGAGCCGAGCTGATCGCGTGGCTTCTTTTTTACCTTTTTCAAGGCGAAGTGATAGTATCACTTCGCCTTGACATATACGTTAGTATATTAAACGAACCGAACGGTATGTACATGACGTTCGGTATGTACATACCGTTCGTTGCGCATCTGAGCACCGCACGGTATGTACATAACGTTCGATATGTACATGACGTTCGGTATGTACATACCGTTCGTTGCGCATCTGGACAGCGGCCTGCCGGAAGGCTATAGTGCCCAGGTGCTGCATGTGGGCTGCGAGGTGTGCATGAGCAAGGAAGAAAAACTTGAAGTAGTGATGACTCCGGCAGCGATGGCTGCCCGAGCGGCTGTGCTGTGGCCGTCTGTGCCGCGGGCCGTGTCATCCGCGCCCGATACGGCCGACGGGTCGCAGCGGGTGCTGGCTGGCCTGGCGGCGTTGCGTAAAGCCTGGAACGCGCGGCTCAGCGACATATTCGGTACTGGAACTGTCAATTCCCGATTGACGCTGCTGCGGCGATGCCCGGCTTTTGGCGTAATCTACCACGACTCCGCACCGCGCCGCCGCTGCAACAGATGGCGCGTCTGCCCCATGTGCTATGGGCGGCTTATAGAGGAAGTGTATTCCGCCATACGGTGGGGCATAGTGCGCGTTGTCGGCAGCAACTATCTGTCCGAGGTCACGCTGGGCGCGCTGTGTCGCGTGAAAAGCGGCATGGCGGCGGGCAGCTTCCTTACAGCTGAGGCGTTCAGGGCTTACGAGCGCTTCGCTACTCTGGGAGGCTCTTCCGACGTGCAGTATTCGGACGATGAGGTCTTGCGCGCCAGCGGCCTGCAGAATCTGGGCGGCTGGCACTGCGTGATGCTGTATCCCGGCTTCAGCGGAGATACAATCACCGTGCGCCGCACCAGGATATTCGTGCTCAAGGGCGGCGGCATCAAGCTCAGTGCGGATATGTGGCGTGAAGCGGGAGATGAGCTGCGTGTCATGTCGGGGCCGCCGACGGCGGCTGTTCTGGCGCGCATGCTGCGCGCGGTTGCGACCTACCCGGCAGGCCTGCTGCGCGGTCCGCGTCCGGCCATGTGCAGCCTGTGGCGCTTCTATGAAGGTGAGGGCTCCTCGCTGTTTCTCCAGCGCCTTACCGGCATAGCCAGCAACGCACCGCTGCGCGCGATAAGTCTTTTGTTCGGTTCCGCGGATGCGGTTCATGAGCCCGCGGAGCCCCAAATCAGCGTGGAGGAGAAATCGTGATCATTGCTGCTGATACGCATGTTGTGGAATCAGCCTGGCACGGGCGCGGCATCTGCGGCGACTCTGCCTGCTCGCTGAGCCAGATAATCGCCTATGCCGTGCGCGGTAGGCACGACGTCGTGCTGGCCGGGGATATCCTCGACAGGCGCACCAACGAGAGCTATCCGGTGGCGGTTGTCACCAGCGCTCTGGAGCGTCTGCACCGCGCCGGCCTCAATCTGTACTATGTCGAGGGCCAGCACGATATGTCCGACCCGCCCTGGCTCAGCATCCATCCGGCGGCCGTGCCGCTGGAGGGGCGGGTGGTGCAGCTGCTCGACAGGAAATGGACCGGGCTTTCCTTCCGCCCTGCCGGACGCCTGCAGGAGGCGCTCAAGGCCATTGCGCCTGAGGCGGACGTGCTGGTATGCCATCAGACCTGGCAGCAGCTGGCCAGCCCCGTGATGGCCGCGCATGGTTCGACCACGGATATTCCCGGACACATTCGCCTGGTCATCAGCGGAGACAATCATTCGCTTGTCGGCCTGTACGATCTGCCCGACTCCCTTGGCGGCAAGCTGCAGCTGCTCAGCCCCGGCTCGACGCATATGCTGGCCATAAACGAGCCGCCGGCGAAGTATTTCTGGGTCACCGATGACGGCAAATCGTTCAGGCGCGTGCGTCTGAAGACCCGTCCGGTGGTCGAGTGGCCCGAGCTGCGCACGACCCGCGACGTCGATGAGTTCGTTTCCGGCGTCGCTGCGGCGCTGGAGGCGGCTGCCGACAGCAGCCTGCCCGAGGGCGTGCGCAAGCCTCTGTTGCGCGTGGTGTGTCACTGCGATCTGGCGGAACATCGCCCGCGCATTATGCGGGCCGTCGGCGAGCGGGCGCATGTGTTCTGGAAGGAGATAGCGCCCGACAGCCAGCCGGTGACGGTCGCAGACAGCGGCTGGAATACGCTGGAGACGGCTCTGGATGATTATCTCAAAGCCTGCGGGCGCAGCGATCTGGCGGGCGATGCCCGCCGCCTGCTGCAGGCTGCCGACGTGGCCGCCGAACTGCGGCGCATGAGGAGCGATTATGTGGATAAAGAGGATACGACTGCAGAACTTCGGGCCGCATCCGCATCTTGACCTGTCTCTGTCGCACGGGCTGGTGGGCATAGTCGGCCCCAACGGCTGCGGCAAGAGCACGGTTGTGGACGCAGCTTATGCGGCCATAACAGGGGATTTCTCGCGCTTTGCCGGGCTCAAGGAGGACAACATCTATGCCGCGGCGGAAGAAGGTGCCCCCAGCAGCGTCACTGTGGTCTTCGAGCACAATGACGCCGAGATAATCGTGCAGCGGCGTCTGGATAACAGCTCCTGCCGGCTGGAAGCGCCGGGGACGGCGCCGCTTACGAAGGTGGCGGACATCGAGGCGTTCATGGATGGCCTTCTGGGAGTTTCCCGGAAGGTCCTGGATCGTTTCGTGTTCGTCCGCCAGTGGGAGATGTTCTCTTTTCTGACCGACACGCCCGGCGAGAGAGCCAGGATATATCAGCAGCTGTACGGTCTGGATAAGGCCGACGAGATATACCAGGCTCTGACGGAACATCTAAAAAACGATATTGAAATCTCCGTTCCCGACGCGGGCATGGTGGATCAGCAGCGCCAGCGCCTGGAGGACGCCAAAGCGGAGATAGCCGAGGCCGCTGCGGAAGCTGCCCGCCTGCGCGCCGACGTGCTGAGCGACAGTGTGGAGGCGCAGCTGCGCGGCGTGGTGGATGCCTTCCGCCGGCGACGCGAGCTGGAGACGCAGCTGAATGAAGTTCAGAAGCGCGCCGTGGCGGCCGCCGGCGAAGCCCGCGCCGCAGAGGATCTGGCGGCGACGCTGCAGAAGGAAGCAGCGGACGCGGCCGCGGCCGCCGAAGCGGCCGCCACGCGGGCGGCGCAGGCGCAAGCGCAGCTTAAGCAGCTCGCCGAGGCGGCGGCTGCCGCCGAGCGCCGTCGCCAGCTTAAAGAGGAGCTGGCCGAGCTGCGCAGGAAGGAGGCGGAGGAGCGCCCGCCCGCGCATCCGGATATCGACAGGACGGCCGCCCTGCGCGAACAGCTGGGAGAGATCACTGCCGAGGCAGCACGAGCTCGTCGGACGCTGGAGACCTTCGCCGGAGGCAAGGTAGTCAGATGTCCCACCTGCGGAACGCCCGTCACCAGCCTGCATGATCATCTGCAGGCTCTGCAGCGCGATCTGCCGCAGCTGGAACAACAGGCTCTGGAGTTGCGCCGTCGCATCGAGGCCGCCGAGAAATCCGCCCGCGAGCAGGCTGACTACGACAGGCGTCAGGCGCAGATCGCCGCGCGTCTGACGCATGTCAGGGAGCAGCTGGCGGCTATTCCGCAGCCGGTCATCGAGGGAGACGCGCAGGAGCTGCGCAGGATAGTGGATGAACACAGGCGGGCGGCGGCCGCCGCCCGCGAGGCCTCCGACCGCTATGCCGAGGCGGTCAGGCAGCATTCCGGCGCGGTGGCGCGCAAGGAAGCCCTGGAGGAACGCTGTCGCGAGATGCGCAACGAGCTGGCGTCCATCAGCGTTACGGAGCGCGACGCGAACACGGCCGACGAGCGCCTGGCGGTTCATGCCGAGGCCCGTCTGCAGCTGGCCGCCGTGGAGGCCAGGGCCGCCGCGGTGCAGAAGGAGGCTGCGTCCCTGGAGCAGCAGATAGCCAGGGCGGAGCAGATCATCGCGCGGTCGCGGCGCCTGCGCCGCTATGCCGAGCGCGTGGCGGTGCTGCGCGACGAGGTCTTCCACCGTCAGAAGCTGCCCCAGTACGTGTCGCAGGTCATGCTGGCGCGTCTGGCGGCGGCCATCAACGACAATCTCGCGCATTTCGGAGATCCCTTCCGCGTCGAAGCGGGCGAGGGCCTGTCGTTGTCGGTGCATCTGCCGGGCCTGCCGCCTCTTCCCGCCGAGCGTCTGAGCGGCGGGCAGAAGAGCGTGCTGGCCATAGCCTTTCGCACGGCGCTGAGCAGCCTGTCCGGGCGGGATGTCGGCATGCTGGCGCTTGACGAACCCACGGCGGGAATGGATGATCGCAACATCTCCTGCCTGGCCGAGGCGCTGAGCGTCTGGGCGTTGCGGTTGCGCGGCAGACGGCAGGTGCTGCTCATCACGCATGCTGCGGAGCTGCGCGGCGCGTTCGATCAGGTCGTGGAGCTGGGCAAGGCCTGAATGCCATGAATACCGCAGCGTTGAAGCGGGTGGTCATCGGCTGCGACGGCGGCCTGGTGCACACTTACGTCGATGGCCAGCTGGAGCGCAGCTGCACGGTGCCGGAGGTCTATCTGCCCTACGGCACAGAGACGGTGGTGTGGACGGTGCCGTCGCAGCAGGAGGCGGCCACCATCGCCGCTCTGGTGCGCCGGGGCGTGCAGGTGCGGGTGGTGCATCGCGAAGCCTGCCGCACCAGCGATATGCAGGAGCGCGTGCGCGTGGCCGATTGTGCTGCGCGCCACGCGCTCTATCCCGCCGCAACCTGGTTTACGGTGACAGCCAGAGAGCTGCCGTGCTACGACGTGGCGGCGGCCGCTGACACGGCCGGCGCCGCGGATCTGGATAAGCTGCTGGCGCAGCATCCGGCTTTTCCGGCGATGAGCTTCCTGGACGTCGAGAACGCGCTTGCGGATCGCGCCGCCGTTCTGGCCGACATTCTCGACATCCGCATGTTCATGCACCCGGTGCGCCCGCTGCGCATAAGCCGCCTGGCAGCGTGCTTCGGAGTGATGCCGCACACTGTCGGGCATCTGCTGCGGCTGTCTCCCGAGAGACTGGCAAGCGGGCGCGTGGGCGCTCAGCTGCGGCGCGGTGTGCATCTGCTGCGCTGCTGGGCGGGGCTGTATCCCTGGGACGGCGGACTGGATAATACGCCTCTTATGCGCCTGTTTATCGGCGAGGAACGCTCGTTCACAGAGGCGTTCATCGCCGCGTCGCGCATGTTTCTGCGCATGCTGAGCAGCGCGTGGTATGATATCGCCGGTTATATTCCGGACGCGGTCAGCGGCGTGAGGTTCCCCGACGGAGCCATGACGCAGGCGTTTCAGCGCCATGTGCGCGCCTGCAGAGAGAAGTTATGCGGGAAGTAACAGTCAGAATCCGGTTCACGCGCCCGTGTCTGGGCAACGTGCAGGATCGCAGGCACAACGACGGACGCCTGGTGTTCGCCCGCACGGGAGACGGGCAGGTGATGTTCCTGCCCAGCTGGCACAAGCAGAATCTGCGCCTGGCGGCGCAGCTGCTGGGGCGGCATCAGGAGGAGGTAGATAAGATTCATTTCGATGTGGCCGTTGACGGAGCGCTGCGGCGCGATTGCTGGTACAAGCGCTACTACGTGGGCCACGATCGCAAGCGCCGCTACGCCTGGCACGAGTGCTTCTTTCCCGGCCAGGTTGTGGGCATCAACTGCATCGTTCCGTCAACGATATCCGACGACGATCTTCTGCAGCTGTTCAACATAGCCGGACGGTACAGGGGATTGTCGCCGTGGAAGCCCGGGGAGTACGGCCATTTCGTCGTGGAGAAAATAACTCCGCGGCGGGGACTTGCCCCGGAGCGGGACGCGTAATATAGTATTACGCACTGATTGTGGGCATCCTATGTCCGATAAGAACGTCACTCTGCTGATCAGCGGTAACCGTATGGTGGTCGATCCCACCACTACGGCCATCCGCGAATTGCTGGAGCCGGCGCTGTCCTACACAGCGCGACGGTTCCTGTACGGGAAGGATCGGCGGCGTGCGGGCGGACGCAAAGTGGAGCTGACGGATTATCACTGCTACACGTTCGACGTGAAGCTGCGGCTGGCCACCAGCCTGGGCTTCTACGACCGTGTTCGCGATATTCTGGAATCCAGCGGCTACACCGTGCAGACCGTGAACTGCTCGCCGCCCGAGGATCCTTCCATCTTCGTGCCGATGTGGGAGCGGCTTGCCGATCCCGACAGCGGCATAACGCTGCGGCCGGGGCAGGATGAGTTCCTGGCCAGATTGTTTTCCCGTATTGCTGCCGGATTGCCGGGTCGTTTCGACTGTCCGCCCGGCTACGGCAAGAGCTTTCTGATCGCCGTGGCGGCGCTGCTGCTTCCTCGCGCCCGCATCCACGTGGCTTCCGACCGCGTTCCGGTTCTGCGCGACAGGATATATCCCGAGCTGTGCGGCATGCTGCCCTCGGTAGGCATCGTGGGGGGCGGTCGCAGGGTGACCGGCTGCCGCGTCATGTGCTACACGTTCGACAGCCTGCATCACAGCCGCGGCGATGCGGACATACTGTTCGTGGATGAATGCCACGAAGCTGCCGCGGATACGGCCGCCGCCCGCCTGGCCGTGTACGACCATTCGCTGAACTACGGCTTCTCGGCTACTCACGATATGCGTCTTGACAACAAGGACATGCGGCTGGAGGCCATGTTCGGTCCGGTCGTTTATCGCATACCGTACAGCCGGGCGCAGGAGGATGGGCTGGTGGTGCCCATAGAGGTATTCTGGAGCGACGTGATAATGGACCTCAATCCCTGCGGCGGTCTGTCGGATGATATAGAGCGCAAGCGCGCCGGCATATGGCGGAACCAGTACCGCAACGAAGTAATCGCCGCCAACGCCAGAGCGGATCAGAAAGCCGGAAGGCAGCAGCTGATCACGTGCGAGACGATAGAGCACGTGCTGGCGCTCAAGAAGCTGCTGCCGGATTTCGAGGTGGTGTATGCCGAGAACGGTATAACGCCTCACGACAGGAGATATTTCGAGAGACAGGGCTTGTGGCCGCCGGGACATGAGCCGATGACGGCGGAGCGGCGGGCCAATCTCACGGCTGCCTTCGAGCGCGGCGTGCTGCGGGAGGCGATAGTCACCACGGTGTGGAACGTGGGAGTATCGTTCAACCGTCTGCAGGTTCTCAATCGCGCCGATGCTGGAGGCAGCCCCATCATGGATACGCAGATCCCCGGGCGGGTGAGCCGGCCGTCGCCGGACGATCCGGAAAGCAAGCCCGTGGGCATCGTCAGGGATTATTGCGATCAGTTCGACAGCGGATTTCGCGCGAAGGCCGCCAGCCGCAGGCGCAACTACGAGGCGCACGGCTGGACGCAGCATCTGCCATCGCGCGGATATACGACAGGGAGGGATAGCGCTTATTCCCCCCGGGAGGTGTAGGCATGAGTGCTGTCTGCAATGACAGGGAGAGAGTGATCAACGATATGGCTCGTGCTCTGGGTCTGAGGGTGCGGTCGTGCCGCAACGAGACGGAGCTGCGCATTGCGCTGCCCCGACCGCGGCTGGAGCGCGGAGCGCAATTCTTCGGCGAGCTGGTATGGCGGGTTGCGGACTCCGGCGAGCTCGACGGGCCGGAGTTGCAGATGGAGGTGCTGGCGGATGATTCTGAGACGCTCAGGAAGGTTTCGTTGTACGTGAAGCTGTGCCTGTTTGTGGCGGACAGGTGGGAGCGCCATCCCGATCTGATACGCGGCATATGGCACACCGTGGGCGACAGGATCTGCCACAGCAGCCTGGCTCTTGATACCGTGAGGCGGATAGACGAGCTGCTGGAGACAGGAGGAGAGGCGGAGGCGTACAGGCTTCTTGAGGATTTCCGCGCCTCGCTCTCCGAATGACTACTGTTGCGTTGGAGGAAGTATGAAAAGGCGGAAGATGCCGCATGAGCCGGGACAGGAATACAGTCGGGCGGCGGCGGATACGGCGGTGCTTCTGATGAACACCTACCACGACTGCTGCCAGCGTCTGCGCCTGTCCCGCATGCCAAATAGCGATCTGGCTGAGAACATGGTGAGTTTGACCAGGTTCGACAGCGACTTTTCCGGGCTCACCAGCGAGAAGGCGGCGGCTTGCGACGAGAACGTCGAGGATAACCCCGACGGCAAGCCGTCGCCTTCCGTAAGCCGGCGCAAGCGCGTCTGGCTGCGCCTGGCTCAGCTGGTGCTGGACAGAAAGTACGATCCGCGCATGTTCATCCAGGCCCAGTTCGAGCTGTGGCCGCCAGGACGGCTCATGCGGTACGAGCTTCCGCAACCCGAGGCGTTCCTGCGTCCCGAGGCCGAGCAGAATTATGTGACGGCCCGTCAGGCTCTAGCGCGGGAGATCGCCGTCTCCTTCCGGCTGCAGCGGGAGTGTTTCGAGACCGAAGTTGCCTTCCGCCGCGGCTGGATGAACAGCGATGAGGAAGCCTGGGCCGATGTTCTGAACAGCAGCGATGCCGATATAAGTCTGTCGGCACTGTTCAGGTATTGCCTGGCTACGAGCCTGGCCTCCGACCCGGCGGTGAAGGACAAGGCCAGATTCGAGCGTATAGCGCAGCGGTTCCTGCCTGCCGCCGCGCTGCAGTACGTGTATGCGGCCGACGATTATGACGCGGTTTACAGGGAGTGGATCCCTGCCAACTTCCGCGATCTGGCCACCAGGCTGTATCGGCAGCTGCACGGACTGGACACGGAGGCAGAGCAGCGTGATGATGAAGCAGTTAACGACTGAGGGCGGGCGCCATGTTTGCAAAAGATCGGCAGGGACTGCAGCGTCGTCCGATTCTGGACCAGCGCAATAAGGAAATCATGATGGCCGTGCTGCTGCTGGACATGGCCGCGTTCGAGCGTGTCCGCACGACGCTGCGGCCGGAACATTTCCCGGAAGCAGACAGGATACTGCGCGTCGTATGGTCGCTGGTGTGCCGCTTCTACGACGAGCACGGCGCTCTGCCCGACGGAGAGCTGCTGATCAGCGAGATAGAAAGTGCCTGGTCGGCTAATCCCTCTCTGCTCGACGAAACGCAGCGCGCCGAATTGTCGCAGTATCTGGAATGGGTATTTTCCGAGAGCACCGCCAGGGCGATAGACGCCAAACGGTCGGTGTATCGCGATAAAGCCCTTAAGGTCGTCAAGCGGTATATCGAGGAGGCCATTGCCCGCAAGCACAAGGAGGAGGTTCTCTCCTCGGGGCAGATAGTGGTCAACATGCCCGCGCTGCTGGCCAGCAGACAGCAGGAGCTGGAGCGCATAGAAGTTCTGGACGCACAGCCCAGCGAGGCATTCTTCCCTCCGGGCTGGGAGCGTCGCGCCGCGCTGCAGCTGTTCCCTACGGGCATAGATTTTCTGGATCAGTTTCTCGGCGGCGGGCACGCCCCCCGCGAGGTGTATGGCTTGCTGGGGCCTTTCGGCTCCTGCAAGACGACGCTGGTGTCTATGCTGGCTGTCAAGGGCGCCATATACTTCAACAAAGAGTGCGTGCGCGGCAGCCACGACGGCGTCCGTCCTCTGGTATTCATAGTGAGCTACGAGGCCAGCAAGGAGGAGATGCGCAATCGCTGCCTGGGCTTCGCCGGGCGTATAAGCCGTCGCACGCTGGAGGTCATGCGCAATCTGCGGGAGGATCTCAGCAGACGCGGAAGGCTCAAGGATTACGAGCGTCGCCTGTTCCGCGAGGAGATAGCGCAACTTGGCGAGGAGAACGTTGACGGCGAGTGGGAAAGGGCCATGCGCGTCATTCCCGTTCTCAATCGCCATATAGTGCACCTGGACATGACCGGCCACGAGCGCAAGTCGGCCGGCAACGGGGGCATAGAGGAAATAGCGCAGCGGATAGCGTATGAGCTGCGCATAAGGGAGCGCACCCGCTGCGGACTGGTGCTGGTGGACTATGTAGGCGCCTTATGCGAGCGCAAGATGGCTGCCGAGAACATCGACAGCTCGCAGCTGCGCCACATGATCAAGGCGACGCCGCTGCTGGCCAAGCACAAGATAGCCGACGCGTTCGACTGTCCCGTGTGGCTGGTGCACCAGCTGTCG
>Ga0272448_1006212_pt1 | contig 12968 bp, 9 predicted proteins | sample YNPCB0191_FD_202220 | JGI IMG/M metagenome (GOLD analysis project Ga0272448, IMG submission 202220) | Hot spring sediment microbial communities from Yellowstone National Park, WY, United States - YNP-CB-019-1 | ecosystem: Environmental > Aquatic > Thermal springs > Hot (42-90C) > Sediment...
AACAATCCTGATTCGACTGGAGAAGTCCATGCGGCGCGTCGGTTGGCGGTTGCGGGGCCGGAGATGGTAGTTGCTCATCTTCCGTTTCACGCCGCGAATATTGATCCGGCTTCTGCTGGAGACAACGCGCTCTTGGAGGATCTCCTTCAGAATCGCTTCATGCAGGATTTTCCTCTGCCGAGGGGGGAATAGCGGCCCAGCGGGCCAGGCGTCGCTGGACCACCCGCACCGAGTGCAGGAATGAAAGCCGGTCGGGATCTATATCGGCTTTCAGCGCCGCCTCGTGCATCAACCCCCGGATGGCAAAGTGGGCCAGCAGCAGGCCCCAAAACTCCTGCTCCACCAGTTCGGGCGTCTTGCTTCGGAGCACGATCTGGGCGCCGCGCAAGTGCGTCTTCAACTCGTCCAAGGCGGTCTCGATCTCCCAACGCTCATGGTACAGCGCCGCCAGTTCTTGGGCCGGCGCCCGTTCCGGATCGAGGATCGTGGTGATCAACCGGTAGATGGGTTCCGAGCCCGGGACGTTGTCGAGCCGATAGTCGATCACCCGGACCACGATTCCGTGGCGCTGGTTCCGGCGGTCGGAAGTCGAGGCATAGATGCGGCTGAGGTAAGAACCATCCGGCAGCCGCTGGTCGACCTCCAGGCGCGCGTTTTGGCGGACCCGCCAGAGCAGGTCCGCTCCCGTCTTGGCCGCTCTGTGCCAGAGATCGTAGCTGGGGAAGAAGCGGTCGGCCAGGCACAGCATCCCTTTGCGGAGCGCCCGCACCACGTCCTGCGCCAGCGTGATCTCGTCGGTAGAGTACTTGCTCATCCGGGCGCCCCACAGCACGTGGGTCCCGTTCTCCAGCAGCGCCACGAAGCGTATCTTAGGAAACGCGCTGGCGCCCCGGCTGGCTCCGGGCCGCCCGAAGGCCCTCTCGTTCGCCTGAGTGTCGGCCACGTCCAGCGTGCTGCCGTCCAGGCTCACCACGCGCCAATGCCGGTACCAGGCTCCTTGGGTGCGCTTCTCGGCGATCGGAGCCACCAGAGCTTCATAGAGTCTCTTCAGCGGCTCCGGTCCCAAGCGGCTGCGGGCCTGCGAAATCCCGGACTTGCCGGCGACCTTCACCGGAACCGACGGATCCAACAGCCACTGCACGCCTTCCAGCAGGCAGCGCAGCACCTCGCGGTAAGACGATCGCATGTACAGCGCCAGGGCGATGACGTAGTAAACCACCACGTGCGCGGGCAGATCCCGCTGGCGCACGCTGGCGCGTTGGGTTTCCGCGAGCACCTCACGAACCTTTTCCAGCGGAACGAACTTCGCGATCACGCCGAGGCTGATGTAATCGGTAATACGGCTCCCGGCGGGCAACGCTGCAACGGTACGGGCCATTCTGGGGGCCTCCTGCCCCAAAACAGAATAGCACAGAAATGTTGCTAAGTGAACAGTATTGGGGCTAGCATGCACATCCTGCGGGAGCCGCAGCGTATTATGGCCTCCGACCAGGTCTATTCCATCGGCGGGTTTGATTACGAGCTTCGCCGAGGCCTGCGTCCGCTGGCCACCGAATACCGGCGCGAGGACTTCTACTGGAAGAAGACCTATTGCGGAACCTTCAACGTCGACGTAATGCCCGCCGACGCAAACTACGGCGAATGGGTCTTTTCCATCAATCACAACGAGAACAAGAACGAGCGCTTCCAGTTCCCTTTTGGCACCTTCTACGCGCACAACAGCATTAATCTGAACGATCCGGCCGGTCCCGACACAAGCTCCGGTTCCACGCCCGGGATTGGATACCGCGACTACCAGCCCGGCTACTTCGGCTTCGTCAGCATGTCTTACGCCCCGCTCACGGCCGAAACCCGCTACGGGATGATCCTCAACAAACACGACATGGGACCCATCCTCTGGCCCTGGACAGGTTTCCTCGCCCCGGACGGCAAGGCGAAGCACCCGCGGTACCAAAACCCCCACCCCCATCCTTCGTCACTGATTGCCGAAGACCCGAAGGACGGCAAGAAGTACATCTACGTTTTTCAGGTTGAATCCTCCACGAACCCGGACGCCGAGCGCATGGTCATGGCCGCCCGCGCACCGATCGCCTCGCGGGCCATGCCGGGCTCGTTCCTGAATCTCTACAAGGGCGACTACACCGAGCCTTCTTTGCCCCTGAACATGAAGCAGGATCTAGAGGTGCTTCTCACCCGGCCGGGAGGAAAGTGCGACCCGATTCACCCCTCGCTCGACGGCCGCCAGGACCGTATCAACCGCTTCTTCGCCGCCCGCCTCAAGCGGTCCGGCCTGTTCCTCTCCATCGAGTCCTACAGCGGAGGCGAGGGTGACGACCGGTACCTGGAGTCCGCCCTGCGGCTGTCGGAGGACCTGCGCACGTGGACGGACCGCTTCGTGCTTCCCAATAGCCGGGTCAGCTACCGCCAGTACCGCAGCGACACGCCCCCCTTCGGACTCTACTATCCGAAGTTCCTCAGCGCCGACGGCTCATCACACCACGAAATCGACGAATCCCAGCCCTTCTACATCATCGCCACCAAACCGCACGCGCTCATCTTCCGCGAACTCAGCCTCGAGATAGGATGAGCCTCAGCCGCCTGTAGCACGGCGATCGGAATGGAGTGCGGCGGGAGATCTCGCGGAACTTCTCCGGAAAATACGCCGCTCTCTGCCAGCCGCTACCATGGCCTTTGCCGCCGCCAGTGTCATCTGCCGGTTGGCTTGGTCGAGCCTCGAGCCGGACGAGCGCAACTGCAACTAGCCCGTTGTCGACATGCCCGCACAGCGCTGGGTCAGTAACGGCTGCGCGATTGCGTTCCCCGCCGGCAGCGCTGAGGCCGGCCGGTCGAGAGGAATCTGGCGGAGAACTTGGGCGCTTACGCCGTCGTCCCCATGTCAAACTGACCGTTCCAATTAGCACGTGATCCCTTCACTCTGCCTGTCGGCCGGCAGAACAATCTGTGACACATTCCTAGCTCAAAATGTTTTGGCCCAACAGTAGCGCCTTGTGCCCGGAAAGCGCAAACCGGAACGGGCCTTCCTGGGCGTCGCTCCCTAGCTTTTGCGGGTGACCGGTCCGGTCGCTTCTCCCGCCGGCAGAATATAATCTTGGACCGGGCGCGGTTGCATCAGTACATGGCGCTGTCACCCCGCCGGTCCTTCGCCCGCACGGTCAACCCGCCGCACCGCCCCCAGCAACCGCCGCAGCGCCATCAAGAGGTGGCGTTATGCTCGGCCCGCGAAATCAAAGCAGCCGCATACCTCACACGCGGAACTACGGTGCTGGCCTGACCGCGTGCCGCACGACAAACCGCGGCACGCCTCCCACCCGCGCCGTGCGCCCGGTATCACTTGACGTTCGGGTTGTACCGGATTTCGCCGGTTTTGGGATCCCTGGAGAAATGCTTCATATACTCCCAGCCGATCCGCGCATACTCCGGATAGAGAGCGTGAATGATGTCCTTGACGTAGTTCAGGGCCACCATCGGGACGCCCTTCTCGTTGTGGAGATACCAGGTATGCGAAGCGTACTCTCCATTGAGCGTTTCCACTCGCCAGGAATCGCCCCGGAAGCCGGAGAGTTTATAAGTTTCAAAGTCAAAGTTAAAAGGCGGCACGCCGTTCCAGGCCGCCCAGCGCTTCACCTGATTGGCCAAGTTGTCGTTGATCCGGCCCTCCGCGGCTTGCAGCCGGCGCAGATCATAAGAAGAAGTGGACAGATAAATCGGCAACTGCGTGTTGCGGAACCGAGCCGCCTCCTCCGCCGTTGGCTCGATGTTGGTGGCCGCGATGGGCGCGATCGCGGCGAACAGCCTGGGTTCGTAGTAGCCCACCGTGTAAGTCGCTCCGCCGCCCATCGAATAACCGATGGCGTAGACGCGCGTCGGGTCCAGCGCGGGGTATTTTTGGAGCATGTACTTCACTAGGGCCGTCAGGGCCGGCCCGCGGACGTTGTTGGGAAGCGTTTGATGATCCGCCGCAACCACCGCCACGCGCTCCTTGCCGGCCAGCGTGAGCAGCCCCATCTCGTCTACGAACTGGCGCGGTTCGTCGCCGCCGCCGTGGTTGGCGAGAATCAGCGGCACGCTGCCCCTGGGCGCGGTGTGATTGAGAACCTCCTCGGGCACATACTCATACCAAACATCCAAATACTCGCCTTGATCGCTTTTGATCGCCGCAAAACGGTCCACCCCTTGATTGGCGATAAGATGGATGCCGTTTCGGGTGACCCCTTTGATGAGCGCGTTTCTCTCGCACAAAGAGTAAGGCGCCTGGTCCATGCTGTAGCCGCTGTACGGGATGCCCACGCTGTATACGCCTTGAACCGCCACAGGAACACGCATCGCCCGAGTCATCATGCCGTAATAGGCCTCCCGGATCGCCGCCGCCAGATCGAGGGATTGCTTGCTCGTTACCACCACCTGCCGCAGCGGCAGCGCCTGGTTGTAGTAAACGACGGCGTCACCCTGCCCCTTCATGGCGTTGACCCCGTTGGCGGCCTTGTACTTGGCCGCCACTTCCTCCGGAGCGTTCACCAGGTAGACGGGAACGTAAGTGGCGACCTTCCGCACCTCGTCCATCCGTCCGCCAATTAACAGGGCGCCCGCGATGCGGCTGACGCAGTCGAAGGTTCCCGCCACGTAGTTGTGGAAGAAGGTCGCCCCGCCCTCCACGCCGATAAAGTAAAGATAGGCGAAGCCGCCAAAGTACTCCGCGTCCGCATAGGTGACGGCGCTGCCGTCGGCCTGTACGCCCGTGGCCTGCTGCGCGAGCATGGCCGTCTGCAAAGCGTAGTAGGCTTCCATGTCGGCCCGGCCGAAGGTCTTGCCGACGGGCGTCACAAGCACGATGCTGCCCGTAGCCTCGTTGATGATGTCGATCAGGCCGGCCGATTTCAGGAAGGCAAGCGCCTCATCCTTGGATTCGAACCGGCGCTCGACATAAACGATAAGGTTGGTGTTCATCCTCGCCGCCGCGCGGCCTCCGTACATATTGGGCGAGCGATAGACAAAGGTGGTCCCTTTCGGATAGTTGTCCAACACCGGATGTCCCGCGTAGACCCGCGGGCGCGGCGCAGGTCCGCCGGCAGGCGCGCCCGGAACCCCTGGACCGCGGCCGGGAAGAGTGATGCCCCCTTGATAGTAAGTCCTGACGACGGCCGGGGCGTTGCGGTGCGCCTCCTCAAGAGTCTCAAACGTGGCTTTGTTGCCAGTCTCGCCCGTGAAGTTCCGCGCCGGCGCACCGGCCGCCGTCAACAGCAGAACTCCCAGGGCAAAAACTCTGCTACTGATGATTTCCCGCTTCATGAGCGTACCTCCTGCCGGACACCGCCCGGCGCTTGCGGCTACTTGACATGCGGGCGGTACCGGATCGCGCCCGTCTTCGGGTCCCGCGAGAAGTGCTTGGCGAAGTGCCAGGCCACTTCGCCATAAGCCGGATACAAGGCGTGAACCAGTTCTTCCGTAATGCTCACAGCCACCATCGGCGCGCCGTCCGAGTCGTGCAGATACCAGCTATGGTTCAGATACTCGCCGTTGAGCTTGACCCGCGTCATCCGGTCCGCCTTGAAACCGTTAATGGGGTAAGTCTTGAAATCAAAGTTTTCGATCGGCTTCATGCCGTTGAAACCAAGAAATAGGTTGATCTGCTTCTGGTAAGCGCCGGAGATGACTCCGTTGGCGGGGTCGAACGCGCCGGGCAGGTCGTAGGCCGAGGCCATGAACAGGATGGGCATGCGGTACTGCTTCATCTTGGCCGCTTGTTCCGGGGTGCCGCTATAGCCGGCCGCCGCCATTGGGATCGCCGCGGCGAACAGGGAGGGATCGCCATAGATGGCGCGCAGCGTGGCCGCGCCGCCCATCGAGTAGCCAGTGACGTAAACCCGCGAAGCATCGAGCGCTGGATATGTCTTGAGCATGTAGCGCACCAGCCGGGGCAGGACGTCCGGCAGTATGCCGGCGATGTTCTGATGCTCCGGCGCCACGATGGCGAAGCGCTCGGCTCCGGCCAAGGGCAACAGGCCGATCTCCTCCACGAACTGGCGCGGGTCATCCCCACCGCCATGAAGAGCCAGCACGAGCGGCGCCGTGCCCGCTGGAGCCGTCCCTTTGACCACTTCCTCGGGCAAGTACTCCACCCAAGTCTGGAGGTATTCGCCGTTGGGCGTCTTGACGTCGCTGAAACGCTCTTCGGACTTGAAGCTCACCAGGATGCGGTCCTCGGTTGCTCCGTTGATGATCGCGTTGCGCGGAAACAGCGAATACGGCGCCTGGTCCATGCTGTAGCCCTGGTAGGGTGTGGAGGCGGAGTTGAGGCCCTGCTGCACCACGCCGACGCGCAGGGCCTTTACAAATAGGTTGTAGTAGGCATCCCGGATGTAGCGGGCCGGATCCGGGTTGGGGTCTTGGGCCAGCAGGACGCGCTTGGTGGGCAGCACCGGGTCGTAATAGGTTTCCACGCCGCGTGCCGACTCGTAAGCGCTTACCTGGTTCGCCTGCTTGTACCTTTCCGCGACCGAATCCGGAGCATTCACCAGGTAGACCGGAACATGCGAGGCCACGCGCCGGTTGTGTTCCATCTTGCCGTTGATCAGCAGCATGCCCGCAATCCGGCTGACGTAGTCCAGCGTGTTGGCCACGTAGTTGTTCACGAAAGTCGCCCCGCCGTCGATGCCGATGACGTAGTAGTAGCTAAAGCCGCCGAAGTACTCCGCGTCGGAGTAGGCTGCGCCGCCGCGTCCCGGGCCTTCGGTGGCCTTCTGCGCGAACATGGCGGTTTGCAAAGCGTAGTAGTTCTTCTGATCCGCCGCCCCGAACGTCTTTCCGTTGGCGGGCGTCACCAGCACCACGCTTCCGCGGGCCTCATCGATGATTTGGATCAAGCCCAGCTCCTTCAGGTATTGCAAGGCCGCATCCTTGTTCTCAAACGGCCGCTCCACGAACACGACCAGGTTCGTGTTGATCCTCGCGGCCGCCCGCCCGCCGTACATATTCGGCGAGCGGTAGATGAACGTCGTTCCCTTGGGATAGTTGTCGAGAACGGGGTGAGACTTAAACGTTCTTCCCACGTTTCCGTCGATTGTGGCGACGGCTACGGGGCCATTGACCCGGGCCTCCTCCAAGGTCTCGAACGTGGCCGGGTTTTTCTGGCTTCCGGTGTAGTTCAGGGCGAATGCCAACCAGGTGAAAGATGCGCCCGCGGTCAGCGCCAGCGCGATTCTCTGGAATGACGGTTTGCTCAACATGGGTTCCTCCTCCTTCGATGGCCGTATATCCTTTCGAGCTGGATCCCTCCGGCCGTCCGTACAGGACCAAGCCTCGCGTATCCGAGTGTGTGATGGCCGCCCAAGCCATGCGCCAAAAGGCAACCACGGTTTACGCAAGCGCTTTCAGACAGCCATCAGGTTCCCAGTCTATAACGAATCGCTGTCCGGTTGGCGTGGGGGAGGCGCGTTTCGCCGGACTCCCGGAGGCGCGCGGCGAAACAATTGGTGGGATGGGGCGCCTGCCGCACCGCCGCGCACTCCGGGCGGCGGCAGGCGCTCGAACGAAGACCGGATTACTCGATGTCCCGGCTGCGCTTCTTGCGGTTGCGCTTGCGGGCCAGGGCGGCCTTCAGCCGGGCCTTCTCGCCGGGCTTGAGGTAGTAGGAGTGGCGCTTGATCTCCTTAATGATGTCCTCTTGCTGGACCTTCCGCTTGAAACGGCGCAGGGCGCTCTCCAGGCTTTCTCCCTCCTGCAATACAACTTCAGCCAATTCGATCACCCCCTTTCGTTTCAGGCGTTGGCGCGGCGCTCCGCCGCGCATATTCTATGTTAACATCTCCCGGCCCAGCGCCAGGCGGCGGGATTGCTTCGCCGCCGCCGGGTTCGGATAATGGAAACAGGCGTTGGAGTTCGCCTTAAACCGCTCCGCAAGGGGCAGATGACTCCTGCAAGGGTTGCTCCGGCAGGAGTTCCCGCCCGCCGAAGACACCCCAGAACGACATCCCTGCGGGGCTCCCGCAGGCAAGGAGCTTGCAAGAATGCGGCGCGCGGATGGATTGAACGAATCGCACCGGCGGAGGCTGCTGGCCAGCGCGCAGTATGCCGACAAACTGCTGGGCGAGATCGAAGAGATCCTCAGGTCTTCCGACTCCAAATCTCCCTTCTTGAAATACCGGCCTGACATCACCCTGCACCAGGCGCGCCTCATCCGCAGCTATGCGGCGCGCTTCCGCGAACACCTGGCCCGGGTGCTGGAAGCGGCGGGGGTCGAGCGGCCCGGGCCGCAGTTCAGCGCGCTGCACTCGGTGCGGGTGACGCTTTCGTTTGTGCGGATTGCGGTTCAAGAGATGGCGCCGCGGTATCTGCGGGGCTACGGCGCGCTATCCGAGGAGATGGAGGCCGAGCTGCGGGGCCTGTCCGCTGAGCTGGAAGCGGTGATCGCCGGCCTGGAGCGGAATCTAGCCTTGGGCGAGGCGGCGGATTTGCAAGCCCGGCTGGAGCGCCTCGAGCGCACCACGAGGGAGGCCGAGCTGCTCCGCCTACTGGACCGCATCGTGCAGGAGGAGAACCTGGCCGAGTACCGCGCGCCGCTGCTGAACCTGACCGAGAGGCTGGAGTCGCCGTCATTCGAAGTCGCCGTTTTCGGACGCGTCAGCAGCGGCAAGTCTTCGCTGTTGAATCAAATTCTGGGCGCCGAGGTGCTCCCGGTTGGCGTCAATCCGATCACCGCTGTGCCGACCCGGCTGGTCTACGGGGAACAACCACGCCTGACGGTGACGTTCGCCGACCGTCAAGTCAAGGAGTGCCCAGCCGCGGATTTAGAGAAGTACGCCAGCGAAGAAATGAACCCGGGCAACGAACTGGGCGTGACCCGGCTGGTGGTGGCTCTGCCGAGCCCGCGCCTGCGGGACGGGCTGGTGTTCGTCGATACGCCGGGGCTGGGCGCGCTGGCCACCGAGGGCGCAGCCGAGACGCTTTCCTACCTGCCCCAGTGCGACCTGGGAATCCTTCTGGTGAGCGCCGCCAGCCCGATCAACGAGGAAGACCTGAATACGATTCAGGCTTTGTCGCAGGCCGGCATTCCGGTGATGGGCCTGTTGAGCAAGGCTGACTTGCTGTCGCCGCCGGACCGGGACAAAGCGCTGAAGTACACGCAGCGCGAGGTGTTGGCCAATCTGGGGCTGCGGATGGAGATCTACCCGGTGAGCACGGTCGATGCCGGCCAAGCCATGCTGGAGGCATGGTTCCGGGAGCAACTGGAGCCGCTGCTGGAACGGCGTCGGGAGCTGGCCCAGCAGTCGATTCGGCGTAAGGCGGGGGCGCTGGCTGAGTCCGTCGCGGCGGCGCTCCAATTGAAGCTGGCGGGCAGCGCGGCGGCGCAGATGGAAGGCCTGCCGGCCCCCATTGAGGAGGTGGAACACCGGCTGCGGGCGGCGGCGGGCGAAACGGAAACGGCCCGGCGGGATTGCCTGGCGGAGGTGGACGCTCTCCACAGGCTTGGCGAGGCTGCGTTGGAGCGCATGCAGGCCGCGGTGCTGAGGAGCTGGGATCGGGAGGGCGAACCGGAGGAAGGTTACGAGGCGTTGTTGAGCGGTGCGGCCGCGGCGGTAGCCCAGGAAGCGGCCGCGCGCATCTCGGCCCGCCTTACGGCGTTGGCGGAGACCCTGCAATCCGCCTTGCGCTCGGCTCAGGAGGTGCTGCCGGAGCCGCCCCCAGCGGCCGAGGAACCGCTGGAACAGCTCGTAAGAGAGATGCCGCGTTTTGAAGCGGCGTTTGGCAGCGTGACGCTCTCGCGGCCGTGGTTTCACGGGCTCCGGTCTATCGGCCGCGCCTGGGTCCGGCACAAGATCCGGCAGGCCGTGGGTCCGGCGGTTCAATCGGCTTTCGACAGCTACGCGCGGGCCTTGGAGCGCTGGGTATCCAAGACGCTGGCGGAGATCCGGCAGCAGTTTGACGCGCAGGCCGGCATTTGCCATGCGCAACTGGCCCGGCTGGCCGGCGCTGGCGCGCTTTCGCCGGAGCAAAGAGAGAAGACGGAACAGCGGCTGCGGGAGCTGGCGCCTTATCTGCCGGCGCGGCAACAAGCGTTACAGCCGGGCGAGGGTCCGCGGGTTTAGACCGCGCGGGAGGAAGGGGACGCGGCCGGCTTTTGGATCCGGATGACTTCGACGTCCGAGATGGCGATCAGCCCCGTGTCGATCATGGGCTCGATGACGGGCAGCAGCCGGGCGATGTTCTCCGCCGTGTCGACGATCGTGATCAGAATCGGCTGATCCCGGTGGCCCAGATGCGGCCGGTGCAGCTCGGCGCTTTCTCCGAAGCCCTCCAGTCCGCGGAACACGGTGGCCCCGGCGATCTTCATCTCGCGGCAGCGGGTCACGATGGCCTCATAGAGCGGCTTGCCTTCGAAGCGGTCGCTTTCCGCGATGTGGATGCGCAGCAATTTGGCGGGCTCAGTTTTGGGCACGGCTGTCCTCCAAGACTTTCGGACTTCGCACCAGCCGCACGATCTCGGCGTCGGAGATCACGATTAGGCCGTCCTGGAGCATCCCTTCGATCAGTTCGGCGGCGGCGGCGATCTTTTCGGGCGCGTCGATGACGGAGATCATAATGGGCAGGTCGCGCGTGGGATGGAAGAAGCTCCGTTTATGCTGGTGGCCTTTCGCCCCGTAGCCGAGAACGCCGCGGTAGACGGTGGCGCCGGCGATGTCCATCATGCGCAGCCGCTTGACGATGGCGTCATAGAGCGGCTCGCCTTCCCATTTGTCGGCTTCGCCCAGGAACACTCGCAGCAGTTTGGCCGGCCCTTGGCGGCGCTCGTGCGGCAAGCGGGCTTCCGCCGCCGCCGGCTTGCGCGCCGCCTTGATCACCGTCGTATCCTGGACCTCGATCAGGCCGTCGGTGACCATTTCATAGAGAGTGGGCAGGACCTCTTCCACCTTGGCGGCGCTTTCGACGAACTCAATGCGGATGGGCAGGTACTGAGCCACTTCCTCCACCTTGTGGGTGTGGAGCATCTGATGAGCGCCGAAGCCCGAGTAGGCCCGCGTGGCGGTGGCCCCCGAGACGCCCTTGTGCATGAGGTACATCATGATGGAGTCATGCAGGGCGTTGCGGCGGTGCTGTGTGTCTTCGTTGATGTAGATGGTGACTTTCTTGGCGGGGCCTTTGGTCAGCATATTTCCTCCAGACTCAGCAGCGGCCGCCGGGAAGGCGGACGCCAAGACGCAACCGCGTTCGTCTTCATGTGTCCAGCTCCCCCACCGGCTCGCCGTAGGTGGACTCTTTGAGTTCCCGTTCCCGGTCCGGCAGCAAGTGGCGCGGCATGAACCAGGCGTTGGCGACCGCGGTCGGAATGACAGCGCTGGCGATCACGGTAGCGACCAGAAACGAGTACTGCGCTTGGTCGATGATGCCGTGGCTGAGGCCGAACAGCGCCGAGATCGTGCCGAAGGTCAAGCCGGTGCACATCATCAGGGAATAATACACCCCATCGTGGCCGCGGTATCCAAACAGGCGCACCGTGGGCAACAGGCCAGCCAGCTTAGAGATCATTTTGGCGAAGAACAGCACCCCGAAGCCCAGCGGAGCGGCCACCAGCGCCGGAATGGAGACGAAGCTGCCGGCCCGGATGAAGTAGAAGGGCGTGAGCAACCCGAAGGTCATGGTCCGCAAGCGGCGGATCAGGAAGTGGTCCCGGCCCACGGTTCCGGCGAGCACCATGCCGATCAGGTAAGCCGGCAGCACGGCTTCACTGCCGGACCAAACCGCCAGCCCGCCCAAGGCGAACAGCAGCAGCAACAGGAACTTGGTTTCGAACTCCGACACGCGTCCGCCGTAGCGCCGGAAGGCCCACGGGGTGAAGTACGGCAGCAGGAAGAACGATACAACGGCGGCGGCCAGGAAAACCGCGGTCTTCCAATTGAAGGGCGAGAAGATCAGGCCCAGGGCGAGCACGGTCCCGATGTCGTTGATGAAGCAGGCGGCCAGGACGCCCTTGCCGTACTGGGTCTGGTTGAAGCCCAACTCGAGCATCACGGCGTAGACCACGGCGACGGAGGTGGTCGAGAGCGCCACCCCGGCCAGCCAGCTCGGACGCCAGGCCCAGCCCAGGGCGAAATGGGCCAGGAATGCGGCGCCCAAAAACGGCGCCAGGAAACCGACCAGACCCACGGCGGAAGATTCTTTCCATTTGGTGCGGAAAACGTCAGGGTCCAGCTCCGCGCCGGCCAAAAACGTCAGCACGATCGCCCCGGTTCCGGCCAGAAACGTGATCCATTCGGCGCGCGCGTTCAGGATGCCGGCTCCAAGCAGAGATCCGAGCGCAAACTGGGCCAGGGTGCCCACCATGATCTCAGAGAGGGCGGTCGATACCTTGAACCAGTTGGCGGCGAGAACCGCGGCCAGCGCGAGCAGCAGCCACAGGGCAGCAACAAACCAGACTTGATCCATAAGAACCGTTTCCTCGGCATGTGGCTTGCTGGGTTCGGCCTGGCGGGCACTCCCACAGCGTCACCACTGTAGGAGTCATTGGCCGAACGGCTTTACGCGAACTCCACCGCGCTCTTCTTAAGTTTAGCGCGGCATCGAACGGATTTCAACACGGACTCCGCCGGAGCTTGGGAAGGGCCTTACGGCGTGCCCTGGTACTGGATGCGGCTGCTGACGAGGGCTTTGAGCTGCTCCGGAGTCATCTCGCCCGCTACATAGACGACGCTGACTTCGAGCGGCTGGCAGGCGATCAGGACAAACGCCCGGATTTGATCCGCCTCCTTATACACGTACATCTCCACCGTTTCTTTCTTATCCTTGACGTTGACAACCCGGCTCCATCCGCTGCCCTCGCCGAGCTGCTTGCGCACCGAGTCCAGGTCCTTTTCCGAGTACTCGCCCTCTTTGGCGAATTTGTAGTTGCGGATGCGCACGTCTTTCGCCGAGGCGGGGGCGACGTTCGCGAGTTTGCCGCCCTCCATCAACTTGCT
>Ga0272448_1006213_pt1 | contig 12968 bp, 9 predicted proteins | sample YNPCB0191_FD_202220 | JGI IMG/M metagenome (GOLD analysis project Ga0272448, IMG submission 202220) | Hot spring sediment microbial communities from Yellowstone National Park, WY, United States - YNP-CB-019-1 | ecosystem: Environmental > Aquatic > Thermal springs > Hot (42-90C) > Sediment...
AAGCAAATAATAATTTTGAAAAATATATCAAAGAAAAAGGAATAATGCATATAGTATCAAGATCCCACCACCCTCAAACCAATGGAAAATTGGAGAAATGGTTTGATTTGTATGAAAGGCATAGAAGGGATTTCAACACGTTTGAAGAATTTGTGGACTGGTATAATAAAAGGAGATATCATGAAAGCTTAGATACAAAACGTTACTTGCAAACGCCAGAAGAGGCATTCTGGAGTAGATTGCCTGAAGAAAGCATTCTAGGAAATTTCTATAGAAATTTGGAAGGTGAAATAAATGTGGAAAGATAAAAATAATAGTAAGCTTTATATGGTCAAAGAAAACGGGACTAAACAAAAATTTTATGGTAGTAAAAACATTTAATAATGTTTTTATTATTTAATAATGATAAAGGTGAAATAAAATGATAGCATTAATAACGGGAATTACGGGTCAGGACGGCTATTTTTTAAGCCAATTTCTCCTAGAAAAGGGATATGATGTTTATGGCATAGTGAGGAGGAATTCAAACAGAAGAATGGGGAATCTTGATTTGCTTTCTGAGAAAATTAAAAAGAATATTCATATTTATGAAGGTGATGTTACAGATACAAATTTTATAAACAATACATTTGAAAAATTAAAGCCTGATGAAGTTTATCATCTTGCTGCACAGAGTTTTGTTGCATACAGTTTCACAAATCCAACATTCACCTACGATGTTAACATAGGAGGAACATTAAACGTGGTAAATGCAGTGAGGGATTATTCTAATAATACGAGGCTTTACTTTGCGGGAACCTCTGAACTTTATGGAAAGGTAACAAAATCTCCACAGAATGAAGAGACACCATTTTATCCAGCTAGCCCATATGCAATATCAAAGCTTGCTGGATTCTGGACTGTAAAGGTTTATAGGGAAGCATATGGCCTTTTTATGAGCAATGGCATTTTGTTTAACCATGAAAGTGAGGTAAGAGGTCCCGAATTTGTAACAAGAAAAATATCACTAGGGGTTGCAAGGATCTATCACGGATCAAAGGAGCCTATAGAGTTGGGAAATCTTAATGCTGTTAAGGATTGGGGCTATGCTAAGGATTATGTTGAAGGTATGTGGAAAATATTGAACTATGATAAGCCTGATGACTTTGTTTTGGGTACTGGAGAGTCGCATACTGTAAGGGAGTTTGTTGAAGAGGCCTTTAAGGTTGCTGGAATAAAAATACACTGGGAAGGGAGTGGTCTAGATGAGAAGGGTATTTCGGATGATGGAAGAATTCTTGTAAAAATTAATAAAGAGTTTTTCAGGCCACTTGATACAAATCCATTCATAGCTGATTATTCAAAGGCAAAAAAGTTATTGAACTGGTATCCAAAGACATCTTTCAGGGATCTTGTTAAAATAATGGTAAAATATGATATAGAGCATTATAAGAAGATATGATGTGATTATCAAGATGTTCCATAATATTGTTTAAAATGCTAAGATTAGGGAACGTTGAAATTTTAAAAACTCTTCAAACCATTTTATGAAAAAAATATAATATTTTAATGCTATAAACTTAAACATGGAGTTTGATGTATCCATAATACTTTGTACTGTCAATGAAATAGAAAATTTGCCTAAGGTTGTTGAAAAAATAGAAAATATTGCAAAGTTCAGTTATCAATTCATATTTGTGGATGATGGCAGCACTGATGGAACGAGGGAATATATATTAAATTATTGCAAAAATCATAACAATGCAAAATACATTTTTAATGATCATAAAAGATCATTGCTTATAGCTCAATATATGGGCATTAAAAAATCTGATGGTAGATTTATAATAATAATGGATTCAGACCTACAGCATCCAGTAGATAAGATAAATGAAATATATACAAAACTGAATGAAGGATTTGACATAGTGGTAGCGAGCAGATATGTAAAAGGATATTCACAAGTAAAAAGAGAGGCTTTGAGAGGTGTAATCTCCAGAATTGCCTTAACTATTTCTAGAATATATTTAAATTCATTAAGAAAAACAACTGATCCACTTTCTGGTTTTGTCGGATTTAGAAAGGATTTGAAATATGAGATAAATGAGAAATGGCGGGGTTATGAAACCGTAATATTTCTAATTGCCTCGAACCCTAATGCAAAGGTGTGTGATATACCTTATATATTTTATGAGAGAAAAAATGGGGAAAGTAAGATTGTCAGTGGATTTGATTTTATTAGAATATATTTGACAGAGCTTATTCTTGCAAAAAGAATAGAGGTTAGGACAAAGAAAATTAAAATACAATAAAACTTTAATGATTTCTAAATACCTTTGTTTTTTTATTTAATTAATGTCAATAAAAATATAATTAAATAATAAAACTATAAAATAAAAATTAAAAAGAATCTAGAATTAAATTAATTCATATAATTGAGAATAAAGTGGAAATTATACATATTTCTCTTCTAAACACACTTAATGATATTTCCCTAATTTATTTCATAAAAATTTACAGAGAAAAGAGTATTTAAATTCCTAGGTTTTAAGTATAGTTAGAAATTCAGATGAATATAAAATTGAAAATTTTTATAATTCTATTCTATTACCGCAATTATGTCAAAATACATAGTAACAGGTGGAGCGGGATTTATTGGATCAAACCTTGTTCATGATCTTGTTAAAAAGGGCCATGATGTAATAGTTGTTGACAGCCTTCACACAGGAAATGAGAACCTGATAAAGGGTTTGGATGTTAAATTTTATCCAATGAGAATAGATAAGTTTTACATGAAGGAGAAATGGGATGACATTGATGGAATATTTCATTTAGGGAAGCCATCAGCATCTCCCATGTACAGGTCTGATAGGAACAGGATAAATGAATTTGTTGATGGGAGCATTGCAGTTCTTGAGATGGCAAAAAAGCTAGGAATAAAGATGGTTGCTGCATCAACAAGCTCAGTTTACAATGGCCTGGAACCTCCGCATAGAGAGGACATGATAATAAAGCCAACTGATTTTTACACAGAAGTAAGATTATTTGAGGAAAGGCTTGCAAAGGTGTATGAGGATCTTTATAATGTTCAATGGAATGAGATGAGGTTTTTTCAATATACGGGCCAAGGGAGGAGTATAAAAAGAATTATGCAAACCTTGTCACGCAATTTCTCTGGGCATTTCTGAAGAATGAACAGCCTGTAATATATGGTGATGGAACACAAAAAAGGGATTTTGTTTATGTGGACGATGTTGTAAATGCACTCGAACTTGCAATAAATTCAAAAAAGAATGGAGTATACAATGTTGGCACTGGAAAATCGTACTCATTGAACGAGATGCTTGATTTTCTGAGAAAGATTACTGGAAAGGACATAAAGGCAAAGTACATAGAGAATCCAATGAAGAATTATGTTATGGTAACACAGGCAAGCACTGAAAAATCAAAAAAGGATCTTGGATTCGAGGCAAAGGTATCCCTTGAGGAGGGAATAAGGAAGATCTATGATTATTATTCTAAGATAAATATTTGAGCTCTTCAAGGATCTTTCTTACCCCCCTTCTTATATCATATCTTGGTTCAAACCCCAAATCCCTCCTTGTCTTTGTTAAATCTGCCTGCGTAAACATCTGATAGCTCTTCAAAGGATTTTTAATGTATATAGGATCCCCTTTAAAATTCATCTCCTCCTTTATTATTTTAAAAATTGTATTAAAATCTGTTGAAACACCAGTGCCTATATTATAGACCTCACCATTTTTACCCCTTTCCATTGCAAGTATTGATGCCCTTGCAGTATCTTCAACATATATGAAATCCCTTCTCTGTGATCCATCACCGTAGATCACTGGCGCTTTTTTATTCATAATGTCATAAATGAACTTCCATATAACGCTTGAATAATTCCCCTTTGTATTTTCACCAATTCCATAGGTGTTGAAATACCTAAGAGAAATAGTTTCCAGGCCATAATTCATGAATACCCTTGCGGTTAATTCATTCATCCTTTTGCTTGCTGGGTAAAAATTGTTCCAGGTATCTGGTATAAAATCCTCCCTTGAAATATTCTTTGAGTTTCCATAAACAGAAGACGAGGAGGCTAATATTACCCTTTTCACACCGTTAAATGATGATGAAGCCAGTACATTGTATGTACCTAGAACATTCGTTTGAAATCCTATGGAGAAAAGATCTTCAAACTCTGGCGGTGAAGTAACTGCTGCAAGATGAAACACAAAATCAACATCCCTTGTTACTTTTTTCAATAAATCAATATCAAGAACATTGCCAACAATGTGCTCATCAGATATGCTATTCTTATCCCTAATGTCAAGAGAGATCACATAATTGCCATTTTCTTTTAACAATTTAACTATGTTTCTTCCAATGAATCCTGAGCCACCAGTAACGAGAATTTTCATAAATGAGATTAATAAAAATATGATTAAAAATTTATGGTTAAAATTTCTAGTACATAGAAATTACAAAATTATATTTTCCTGTTTACATATTTTATATGACCTTAGATTTTAATTTATAAAAACATCTATATGGACATTATTATAGATCTTACATTAAATTTTTTATTTTCATAATTTCCATTAATATTTGCATAAAAAATAATACAAAAATTTTATTAGGATTATTTAGATATTAGTAGCAGGTGCGATTACTAATGAATACCCATATAAAAGATGCATTTGCCAGGGTAAAAAATTACATCAAGGAGGATCCTTTCATACTAATAATTGCACTATTTTTCATGATTTTTTCAATTTACTGGTCCTATATCTCTATAATGAAGTTCTACGCACTTCATGCATCAATTTTTGATCTTGGTTTAGCCATGCAGAATGCCTGGGCTTTCATGTACCATCCTTTTCAGTTTTATCCAAACATGATATTATGGGTAATATTTCCTGTATTTTTACCCCAGAGCTTTCCTCTTATCCTTGCCTTTCAGGCCATTTTCATAACGATGGGTGTATTTCCCTTATATGGAATTGCTAAGCACTTTCTTAATGCAAAGCTGCCTGCATTCTTTATTTCTCTATCCTATTTATTCTATCCATACCTTGCAGGCATGTACTGGTTCGATTTTCACTATCAGGCGCTTTTTCCAACATTTTTCCTGATAGGATATTATTTATATTTAAAGGAAAAATACAAATCTTCATTTGTTTTATTTATACTTGCAGGATTGACTAGGTACCCCTACATATTCTTTATAGTATTACTATCATTCTTAATGATTATAGAGAGCATTTATAAAATGAAATATAAAAAGGAAGAGTTTAATATTAAAAGATTAAAATTTGAGTCATTACTTTTTTTTGCAGCATTTATTGTTTTCATACTATCTTACATTGGAGAGGCAGAAAATGCAACAATAGCTGAATCAATGATGGGCAATGCCCATTTTACAGGTGGTTCCATATTTTCATTCCTGGATTACAAGCTTTTTTTGCTTTACATTCTATTTATTCCACTTCTATTGCTTCCTTTATTATCAAGAAGGTTCATTGTTATGCTTTTACCATTTATATTCGTGCTTTTCTCTGCAAATTATTGGGCCTATTTATTCCCATATTTCCTACATCTACAGTATGGGCCACTTATAGTTCCATTTCTTTACCTTGGAACTATAGATGCAATAAGCCGCATATTTGAAAAAAAGGATTATAAAAAGGAGAAAAAAATCACTAAACAATTAAAATGCGCTTTTTCGGATAAGCGTGTGAAGGTCTCCGCTACAATACTAATTTTAATGATACTGTTTGCAATAGTTTATCAGCCCTATGGTCCCCTTAACAAATATTCCATGACAAATTTTGATGTTTCCCAGAATACCTCGGTGAACTGGACAACTTTCAATAATTTAGAACGCATTGTTTCACTGATTCCAAAAAACGATCCTTATGTTTTAACGCAGAATAATATACCTGAAATATACCCTAGGGCATTGATTCCAAATGTTTATTATAATAGTGTTATGGATATTCAGTTTATGGACTTTTTTGATAATATTACAGCAGACAACCACTATATAAATACCTCTTCAGGCCCGGTAAATGTGAGAATTGATTATGTTTTAGCAGATTTAAACTCTCCCCATTATTTATCAACAACACCAAGCATGTACGATTTCATGAGCATCCTATACGGCTCAGGAAAATATGGTATTGCTGGAGAGGCCTCCGGTTTTGTTCTTTTGGAGAGAAACTATACAGGCCCTATTAAATACTATGTACCTACCACATACATCTATGATTATAATGCCCTTTACCCTGGAAATCATACAAAGCTCTGGAATAATGCACTAATAGCAAACAATACAAGGAATGAAACTCTATGGTCCACACCCTTGATGAACCTCCCACCTGGAGAATATAATGTAACAATTCAGGTTCGTTCCAATTCATCACTGCCATCAAACTTAATAAAAATTCAGGCAAAGGCTTTTAATGTTCCATTAATATCATCAGTAACATTAAAGAACATTTCTAAAGATTGGGAGAACATAACTTTGAAGTTCACGCTTTACAATTTTTATGCTTTTGTTCAGTTCTTAGCGTATTCTATACAATGGTCAGGATCCTTAAGCATTAAGAGCGTGATTATACATGAAAGCAAGCCATTTTCAGAGTTTGGCCAGTTTTATCCTGATAAAAATGCTTTGAGTTTATCAGAGAACATGGAGGTTGGTAAAGATGGAGTTTAATTTAAAGGATAAGGTTCCTTTGATAATATTATTATTGATATTTGCATCTTTTTCAATCATATGGTCTTACATATCATTAATGAGGGTTTATTCATTAAATATCACTGTATCTGGCTTTGGAATGGTCTTACAGAATGGCTGGAGCTTTTTAAGCAACCCATTAAACCAGCAGAGCTTATTACATCCAATAATATTCATCATATTCCCTCTATTTTTATTTAAAAGCTATTCCCTTGTCCTTGCCTTCCAGGCAATATTCATTACCCTTGGCATCTTTCCATTGTATGGAATTGCAGTGCATGTATTAAAGAAAAAATATATTGCAATGATGATAGCAATAGCATACCTAATTTATCCATACATTGCAGGAATGTACTGGTTTTCATTCTTATACCAGGCACTATTTCCCACTCTGTTTCTCACTGCCTACTATTTCTACCTTAAAGAAAGATATAAAATTTCACTAGTTTTATTTTTGTTATCAGGTTTAACATTATTTTCATTTATGGTATTCCCAATACTTTTTTCTTTAATAACAATAATTGAATGTCTTTATCATCGCAGGCATTCTGAATATGATAGGGTAAAAATGCACTTTTCCTTAATTTTACTAATAACATCATTATCCATATTTCTAATAATAAACTACAGCAATATTAATGCAGGTATTTTGGGAAACATGAGCATGTATATACCGAAGCATATTGACCCCTTTAAGAATATAGACTACAAGATGAACGTGCTTTTGATTGTTTTGGTCCCATTATTGGCACTTCCGATTATTTCAAAGAGGTTCATAATATTCTTCATTCCATATTTTTATGCCCTTTTTTACATAACAACTTCGCCTGACATAATACCTTCATTTTTAAGCTATCAATTCGCTCCTCTCATTATACCATTTTTATTCCTTGGATTCATTGACACGCTTCAGAACCTTTTTGAAGAGGAAAATATTGAAGAGCCAAGATCTAGGGTTGAAAAATTAAAAAATGAACTTGCAAACCCAAAATTCAAGTTCACTGCATTGATGCTTGTCCTTGTTATATTATTTGCGACTGTTTACCAGCCCATTGGCCCATTTAATCAATATTCGCAAGCAAACTTTGATCTTAAGCAAATCGCCTCTGCAAATTTTACTGTTTATAATGATCTGCAAAGAGTAATTTCTTTAATACCATCAAACGATCCATATGTTCTCACACAAAACAATTTACCTGAGGTATATCCAAGGCCACTTGCCTATGGTCTTCCTCTCGTGACTGGAATTACAAACTTTACATCAAACATAACAGCAACAAAGATATACATAAACAACAGCGGCAAGCTTATAATGCCGAGGATTGATTATATACTATCATATTTAAATTCCTCCTGGTATCTATATGGAAAACCAAACATGCACAATTTTAATAACATACTATATTCATCTGGAGAATATGGTATTTTGGCAGAGGCATCTGGCATTGTACTTTTAAAGAAAAATTATACTGGACAGATAGAATATTATGCCCCCATGAAAGAAAATTTCAATGTCAATCAATTAAAAGCTGGACCAATTTCAACACTTGTAGATGGTACAATATATGCCACAAATATAAGCGGCTGGCAGCCCATTTGGTATGGGCCCTATATTGCGCTTCCCCCAGGGGTATTTAATATTACATTCCAGCTTGAAACTAGCAACAACAACCAGAGCAATGTTCTAACGCTAGACATAAGTAATGATAGTGGCAATTCTGTCTTATTTTCAATATATGTAAAAGGATCAGAATTTTCAAAAATAAATACTTGGCAAAATATAACAATAACATTCAACAACACTAATTTTCTCAGCGGAGTGGAATTCAGGGGAATCTCCTCAAACTGGAATGGAACCATTGCAATTAAGGGAATTTATTTGATACAGGTTGCTCCACCTTGAATTGAAAAATTCAATTATATTAAAAATCATAATTACATCAAGCTTAAATCCAGAGGATTTGCTGATAAAAATTTGCATAACTTAGCTCTATATCCTTTAAAAATAATATAGAGTGAATTGAGCTATGAATTTTTTATATAAACAAAAAAATCATTGAGAATGGAAATAAATAGTCCCAATGATAAAAAAAGCAAATTTAAACATATTGATTTTTTTAGAGTATGGTTTATATGCATTAGATTACTTTGAAGAAGAGTTTTTAATAAGAATCAAGGCTAAATTAATATATATTGTTTATATTAATCTATTTGTGCCATACCGTCTTGGTTACTTCATAGAAAGTTTCTATCCTAACAAAGGAGGAGCCGAAACTAGAGCATTTAAGATACTTTCTAAATTAAAAAATTTCGATGTGAATGTTTACACAATAAACTTCGGGTATGAAAATGAGGAGAAAATAAACAATATAAACATCCAAAGGATATTAAATGCTGAAAAGGAAAAGTATTTTAAAAATGGAGGAAGGAATCTATTGATTTCATTCAGTTTTGCATCCAAAGTGAGGGAAATAATAAAGAATGAGGATTTTGATATATATATATTTGACCAGTTCCCATACTTTCATTTCATATCTTCTGAAAAATTTTTAAAAGATAAGGTAAAAATTGTGCAAGTTCATGAGATACTAAAGGGATATTATAAGAACTTCATAAAAAATATTGCACTGGAACACTATGAGAGGAGGATGTTCTCGGGCTCAGATATGAACATTGTAACAAACAACATCAATAAGGAGCTTTTAATAAATGGCTACAATATTCCAGAGGATAAGATAAAAGTTATACCGAATGGCATAGATATTGTTGAAGGTAAAAAAAATGGAGATGGCATTCTATTTGTTGGAAGGAACACAAAAGATAAAAATATAAAAGCAATCCTTGATGTGGCAAGGAAATTGAAGGATATCCAGTTCACGCTTGTCACAGAGATAGATGGGATAGATATACCAAATGTAAGAATAAAATGTGGTCTAGATGAAAATGAGCTTTACAATGAATACAGAAAATCAAGGATATTTATAACTGCTAGCATAAGAGAGGGTTTTTCAATTGCCTCTCTCGAGGCGATGGGCTTTGGAAATCCTGTTGTTTACCTTAAAAATAAATTTAACATTCCAATGCAGGATATTGTAAAGGATGGCGTGACTGCCTATGGATGCAGTTCAATTGAAGAGATGGTAGAAAAAATAAGGTACATTTATGAGAACCAGGGTGAATGGGAAAAAATGAGCAGGAACGCAATTGATATTGCCAAAAACTACACCTGGGAAAAGGTAGCAGGCGATTATGAAAAATTTTTACTTTCGCTTATAGGTGGTAAAAATTGAAAAAGATTATTTTTTTGTTAATTATATTATCAATCATAATTCCGGGGATATTTGAGCTCTATAAGGGATATTTCTTTGGCGATGATCCATACGAGTATGTGTTGAGTGCAAAGGTGATGTTCCAGGGTTTACATTCAATATATTCATACCCCTATCCAGTGATGGGAATAATTTATTTCCCAACAATATTTATGAGCAATATTGATATAATATACTTTTCAACAATCCTAAGCATGGTATTCTTCCTCATTATGTTCTTTTCCTTCTATTTAATGCTTGAATCCTTTGATCTAGACCATATTCCAAAAATTTTTGGATCACTGACATTCTCATTCTCAATACCCTTCTTCAATGAAATAGGGTGGGGAGGGCAGGCACAGTTCCTAAGCCTTTCTTTTTCATTCATTGCTGTATATTTTTTCATGAGGAATAAAAATTATTCATACATTTTTATTTTCCTTTCCTTGCTCACTGAACCCTATTCTGCAGTCTTTTCTATAATAGTAATTTTTTCCCTTATAATCTATAAGAAATTTTTCATCAGGCTTATTCCATTTCTAATTTCCATAATCATGGCAGGGCTGATAATTATTTCATTAAAAAATCCTTCTTCCATTGTTCTGCAGCCATTCATAACACACCTATCCCTTGATATATTTGGCATTTTTAATATTTATTATTCCTTGGTATTGTTGGCACTTATAGTTTTAATTGTTATACTAATTAACATTAGAACATTATTTTATAAGACTGAGGAGGGAAAGAAGTATTTGCCATTGATAACATTTTTCATAATACCTGTTATAGCATATCTATTCATTACTCCATACAACGTCCCAGGAAGGATTTCATATTTTATTATGATCCCAATAGGCTTGATCACTAGTGTTTTCATCCTTTATAACAAAAAAAATTTAAAAAAATTTGTAGTAATAATTTTAGCCCTAGCGTTAATTTTACTTTCATATTACTCATACCCTGGAGACCTTGACTTTTACAAAAATCCAATATACCTTGAGCAAGTAGGTTCATACATTAACTCAAATTCTCTAAAGGATGAGAGTTTCCTTAACGTGAACATAAACTCAGGCTGGGCACTTGAATCCTTTTCGGGAAGAGAAATGTTCTATGCAGCATCAGACACATTTTACATGATTTATAAGGAGCAGATAAATAATGTACTCTTAGGTAAAATAATGAGCAATTCCCAGTATTTCATAAATTCATCAAATACTTATTTATTTTTGCAAAATTCCTCAGAGCCTATAATGGTTTACACATACAATGATTATAATTTTCAAAAGTTGTTTGAGCTTAATTTAAATGATAGTTTCATTGGCAACATTTCAATGGGAGGTTTGACGATAGAATTAAAAAATAACTCTATAAAAATAAATAATGTTTCAATGAAATTCTTAAACGGATCAAACATAATGATTAATTTAAATTCATCATCCATTACTGAATTATCTTTCAATATATACAATTGTAATGCTATAAGATTAAATTCATCTGCATTCGAATTAATATCAAATAATATAAAATTAAAAATAAATTTTGAGAATATTGAAAATCTGAACATAAATTCTTCAAACATAATATTAAAATTTAAAAATAATGCGATCATAACAGTATCGGATGGTAAAGATTTCTTTTACCATTCAACAGATGAGCTCTTTGAACAATTTAATGTAAAATTTGCTGTAATGTACGATGGCTATTATGCACAGAGGTTCTATAATGATAGGAATTTTGCTCTTGCTACAAAAATAGAAAATGTACTTATCTTTGAGTTCATTGGATAAAAAACATATTATATTTTATTATCATTAACCTAGATAAATGGATCAGGCATTTGAAAGGGACAGCGTAAGCAGGGGTATCGTTTATCAGTACGCATATAATATCACGGTAGTTTTAGCTGGCTTTTTATTTTATATTTACATAATACATTTTTTCCCTCCAGAGATAGTGGGTGTTGTTGCTCTCCTTTTGGCAATTGCATCACTCTTCAATATTGTATTTACTCTTGGCTTAGGATCCGGTGTGCAGCACTTCATCTCATACCATCTTGGAAGGAACGAGCCTGAGGATATTCACAAAATAATAAGGAAATTCTCCATGATTGCTCTCATGGTTTCATTTATTTCATTAATTTTTATCTGGTTTTCAGCTCCATTCTTTGAAGATCTCTTTTTTCATACAAATAGATATACAATGCTCATCAGGTTCCTTGGATTTGACCTATTTGCAATGGTGCTTAATACAATCCTTGGTGGCATGCTCATAGGCCTGCAGAATTTCAAATCCCAGGCAATAAGAGGTATCATTGGTGTAATAATATCATATTCATCGCCAATAATATTCTTCATATTTACAAAAAATCCCCTTGTAATCGTAATTGGCTGGACCCTAGGTAATGCAACATCCGCAATTCTAGTGGCCTCATTGCTCTATAAAAGGATTAAAAAGTTAGAAAAGGTATCTAAGGGAAAATACAATGTCAGGGCAGTCTTCTATTATTCAATGCCAATTTTCATTTCTTCACTGATTGGCTACGGGGCAACATATGTGGATAGGTTCACTGTCTCATATTTTTTAAATTTGACAGAGCTGGGAATATACAATTTTGGCCTGCTAATAGTTACCGCAATTGGCTTTATTGTTGGACCCTTTGGCTCAATTCTTTTGCCAAAGTTTTCAGAGTTCTTTGGTAGGAATGATATTAATAGCATAAGGATCTTCAGCTCAAAGGCAGTTGAGCTCTTGCTAACAATTTACCTTCCAGTGGCATTGCTGATTGCTGCAATCTCCTCACCAATACTCCTTTTCCTTTCAAGCAGCCAGTACCTGCCTGCTACAATTCCAATAATAATAATTCTCTTAATAAATTCAATATTCATAATAGCAAACGTTTTTGGGCCCGCATTACAAGCGATAAGAAAGACAAGGAT
>Ga0272448_1006214_pt1 | contig 12968 bp, 9 predicted proteins | sample YNPCB0191_FD_202220 | JGI IMG/M metagenome (GOLD analysis project Ga0272448, IMG submission 202220) | Hot spring sediment microbial communities from Yellowstone National Park, WY, United States - YNP-CB-019-1 | ecosystem: Environmental > Aquatic > Thermal springs > Hot (42-90C) > Sediment...
GTCGCGTCCCGCACGGGACGCGTGGATTGAAACAAGGCAGACGGGGCCGTGCTTGCCACAAAGAAAGTCGCGTCCCGCACGGGACGCGTGGATTGAAACCCAGAACTATGAAATTATTCACTGCAGCGGCTTGTCGCGTCCCGCACGGGACGCGTGGATTGAAACTGCGGCGTCGCTTACAAGCTTGCTTGTTCCCTGGTCGCGTCCCGCACGGGACGCGTGGATTGAAACCAAGATTACATACAGCATAACAAATAATGTTGTTGGTCGCGTCCCGCACGGGACGCGTGGATTGAAACTGCCAGAGAATTACAAAAAACTGCAATTCAATCAGGTCGCGTCCCGCACGGGACGCGTGGATTGAAACTCCGTTGCAAACATCCTCAAAGCTGGTCCTCCTGGTCGCGTCCCGCACGGGACGCGTGGATTGAAACCATGTGGAGGCAGATAGACCAGTAGGGGATAAGGGGTCGCGTCCCGCACGGGACGCGTGGATTGAAACATTCCTGCGGAGAGAAGAGCCTTAGTACTGGCCCGTCGCGTCCCGCACGGGACGCGTGGATTGAAACCACTTCTGCATCACTCAACCCTAAGAACAGTTTCGTCGCGTCCCGCACGGGACGCGTGGATTGAAACAGAGATCTTAATAGTCACCGAGGTTTTGATACTGGTCGCGTCCCGCACGGGACGCGTGGATTGAAACATGGCCATATCATTATCGTGGACGATCCCATGGTCGCGTCCCGCACGGGACGCGTGGATTGAAACAGTGGGAACAGGCAAAGCTACACACCTACATTGAGTCGCGTCCCGCACGGGACGCGTGGATTGAAACACGTATAAGGTTACTTTCTTTGACGGAGTAGTAGGTCGCGTCCCGCACGGGACGCGTGGATTGAAACATCAGCTATTAAGGCTCTTCCATTATGAGCCTCGAGTCGCGTCCCGCACGGGACGCGTGGATTGAAACGACGAGCAATTGAGGGAGCAGATTGATGAGTTTGGTCGCGTCCCGCACGGGACGCGTGGATTGAAACCTTCGACGGAGTAGTAGCAGAAGTGCACTGGAAGGTCGCGTCCCGCACGGGACGCGTGGATTGAAACGTAAAAGTTATTGATAAGCTCGAGGAGTTTAGGAGTCGCGTCCCGCACGGGACGCGTGGATTGAAACGTATAATAATTCTGATAGTCTTCCTGCATATCTTGGTCGCGTCCCGCACGGGACGCGTGGATTGAAACCTACCAGGTTAGGTAATCTGAATGGTCTTACTTTGTCGCGTCCCGCACGGGACGCGTGGATTGAAACAATAATAATAAGTTAGTAGTTACATCAGCAGATGGTCGCGTCCCGCACGGGACGCGTGGATTGAAACGTCTGCTCATACCCATAGCCTTAGCTATCTCAGGTCGCGTCCCGCACGGGACGCGTGGATTGAAACAATAGTGGTGGAGTAACAAAGGTAAAAATCCGTGTCGCGTCCCGCACGGGACGCGTGGATTGAAACAACTTACCGGGACGGGACAACGCATAAAGCCGAAGTCGCGTCCCGCACGGGACGCGTGGATTGAAACTAATCGCTAACTCTGACTGTCTTACTTCCAGAGTGTCGCGTCCCGCACGGGACGCGTGGATTGAAACGCCTGCTTTAGCTGATTCTTTAAGAGGAATAACGTCGCGTCCCGCACGGGACGCGTGGATTGAAACGTAAGTGATTCAGACGAGAGATTAAAGGAAGATATGTCGCGTCCCGCACGGGACGCGTGGATTGAAACAAATATATAAACTTAAAAATTATGATTCAGGCAGGTCGCGTCCCGCACGGGACGCGTGGATTGAAACGTTTATTTGTTTTTTTACAGTTTCTCCAACTGCGTCGCGTCCCGCACGGGACGCGTGGATTGAAACCTTAAATAAATAACTAAAATAACTAAACTTTTTATGTCGCGTCCCGCACGGGACGCGTGGATTGAAACTACAGGAATAGGTGCAATTGTCGTAGCGATTGGGTCGCGTCCCGCACGGGACGCGTGGATTGAAACAAAAAGTGCTAATAAAATCAATACCCTAACTCTGGTCGCGTCCCGCACGGGACGCGTGGATTGAAACCAACCTGGTTGAAATGAATAGGGATAATAATGAGTCGCGTCCCGCACGGGACGCGTGGATTGAAACACGCAGACTATAGAAACTTTGACACTATACAGTTGTCGCGTCCCGCACGGGACGCGTGGATTGAAACTTGGATATTTTAGCAATACGTTCTGCATTATTATGTCGCGTCCCGCACGGGACGCGTGGATTGAAACAATTGAAGGAGTATCACCCCGAGTTGACCTGTACGTCGCGTCCCGCACGGGACGCGTGGATTGAAACATTATCATACAAGCTTGATAGTTGCAAGGAAAGGTCGCGTCCCGCACGGGACGCGTGGATTGAAACAGGTAAATAATACTTGTTGTAGAAATGATAAATACGTCGCGTCCCGCACGGGACGCGTGGATTGAAACCTACTTATCCATCAATTAACACAACATTCTATGGTCGCGTCCCGCACGGGACGCGTGGATTGAAACACAATATATATGCTCGTATTTCAAAAATAGATAGTCGCGTCCCGCACGGGACGCGTGGATTGAAACTGGCACAACTGGGCTTATAAGTCTAAGTTTTGCCGTCGCGTCCCGCACGGGACGCGTGGATTGAAACCGCAAAGCATTAAATACAGTCAAAGCAGTTGCAGAGTCGCGTCCCGCACGGGACGCGTGGATTGAAACGCGAAGGTCCCGGAAAAATTGCGACAAGCAATGAGTCGCGTCCCGCACGGGACGCGTGGATTGAAACAAAATGCCCGTCTTTCCGGGCCGCCAGCCCTGACCGTCGCGTCCCGCACGGGACGCGTGGATTGAAACCTCACCTATTGCAGTGGTACGCCGTATCCTTGGGTCGCGTCCCGCACGGGACGCGTGGATTGAAACGAGCCAACCAGCATAATCCTCAGGCGTCCAATCCCGTCGCGTCCCGCACGGGACGCGTGGATTGAAACGTGCGTTGTCCCGTCCCGGTACGTCAAATTGATGAGTCGCGTCCCGCACGGGACGCGTGGATTGAAACAATAGCTTATAAGGTTGATACCTGCAAGGAAAGTCGCGTCCCGCACGGGACGCGTGGATTGAAACCTTGGCATTTTGGAATGTAAAACAACCCAGAAATGTCGCGTCCCGCACGGGACGCGTGGATTGAAACTCATCAAGTTTTTTAAATGCTCCTTCATCCCTAGGTCGCGTCCCGCACGGGACGCGTGGATTGAAACGCTCCTTGGCTTTCTCAATGCAATTTTGAGTCGGGTCGCGTCCCGCACGGGACGCGTGGATTGAAACAGGTACAATGGAAGAGGCTCCGATTGCGTTGACAGTCGCGTCCCGCACGGGACGCGTGGATTGAAACTAAGTATACACAATCAAGGCAGGAGTCGAATGAACGTCGCGTCCCGCACGGGACGCGTGGATTGAAACTGGGGGAGTGAGTGTGCCTGAAAAAAGAAAGCCACGTCGCGTCCCGCACGGGACGCGTGGATTGAAACCTTGGCGTTTTGGAATGTAAAACAACACAGAAAGTCGCGTCCCGCACGGGACGCGTGGATTGAAACATTGTTTGGGTAACCACTCAAGTTTCGGGTCATGTCGCGTCCCGCACGGGACGCGTGGATTGAAACTCCATCTCTCTCATAACTGCTGAATTAATTGGTTGTCGCGTCCCGCACGGGACGCGTGGATTGAAACCAACTCCTGCTCGAGCGGGCTGAAGAATTCTGGGTCGCGTCCCGCACGGGACGCGTGGATTGAAACTCCCAATGAACCCCCGTCTCATTGCGCCGTATGTAGTCGCGTCCCGCACGGGACGCGTGGATTGAAACCCTCTTCGCTCCAGTCAATAAATGGAGAGGCGTCGTCGCGTCCCGCACGGGACGCGTGGATTGAAACAGCATCTGGCCTTCAGACCCCCGGGCGGAGGGGGTCGCGTCCCGCACGGGACGCGTGGATTGAAACACTCCTGCTCAAGCGGGCTGAAGAATTCTGGAAGTCGCGTCCCGCACGGGACGCGTGGATTGAAACTTCAGCTTACTGCGGTAGCTCACATGCACCCAGTGTCGCGTCCCGCACGGGACGCGTGGATTGAAACAACCATGACGGAAACCTCCTGCTTGCCCGTAAAGTCGCGTCCCGCACGGGACGCGTGGATTGAAACAAAATGGATTGAGAAGAGGGTAGTGTATCTACCGTCGCGTCCCGCACGGGACGCGTGGATTGAAACAAAATACAGTAAACAATACGCGTCCTGAATTGAAGTCGCGTCCCGCACGGGACGCGTGGATTGAAACGATTAGGCCGTCGGCCAAAGGTATCAAGTAACCAGTCGCGTCCCGCACGGGACGCGTGGATTGAAACACAATATTGCGGCCTGCGCAGAGAAAGAATATTGTCGCGTCCCGCACGGGACGCGTGGATTGAAACTGCCTGATAGCTTACTTAATTGCACCACTTATAGTCGCGTCCCGCACGGGACGCGTGGATTGAAACATTTTCAGAAGTAAAATATCTGGATCGGAGGAAGTCGCGTCCCGCACGGGACGCGTGGATTGAAACTTCCGACTCGTGTATGTTTGTTATCGACTGTATTGTCGCGTCCCGCACGGGACGCGTGGATTGAAACGCAGCACACGGGCAATATATTTTTGCCGAGGGGAGGTCGCGTCCCGCACGGGACGCGTGGATTGAAACAAGCCATCATAATAATCCTCACTTCCATAGCCAGTCGCGTCCCGCACGGGACGCGTGGATTGAAACGACGATACGGCGATAGCCACAGCCTTGTCACGGGTCGCGTCCCGCACGGGACGCGTGGATTGAAACGAGAAAAGGGCTCAACCGATGATCTTGCCCATAAGGTCGCGTCCCGCACGGGACGCGTGGATTGAAACGTATAAGACACATCAATCTGTGGTGATGCCCCTCCGTCGCGTCCCGCACGGGACGCGTGGATTGAAACAAAGGCGGGCAGGAGGGTGAACAGGCTTTGAGGTCGCGTCCCGCACGGGACGCGTGGATTGAAACCGAGGCGAGAAGCTACCTCTTCCATCCCGCGACGTCGCGTCCCGCACGGGACGCGTGGATTGAAACAAATAGTGGTGGAGTAACCAAGGTAAAAATACGTCGCGTCCCGCACGGGACGCGTGGATTGAAACTATATAATTAAGCAAATCCCTGTAACACACTACCGTCGCGTCCCGCACGGGACGCGTGGATTGAAACAGGTATATCTGTACTACCCCCAATTATCTTACCTGTCGCGTCCCGCACGGGACGCGTGGATTGAAACTACAATCATCTGAAGAGGTCAAGAACCTTGATGCAGGTCGCGTCCCGCACGGGACGCGTGGATTGAAACTTATTCGTTTCACCCCAAACACCCGCGGTTGATGTCGCGTCCCGCACGGGACGCGTGGATTGAAACGTTGATGGGTTTTTAGTATATATTCCTGTTAAAACGTCGCGTCCCGCACGGGACGCGTGGATTGAAACTGGGTATAAGCTATGGAAGGACACAGATAGCAAGTCGCGTCCCGCACGGGACGCGTGGATTGAAACTGTGGTACTGGATAACCAGATGTAGTTCTTGCTGGTCGCGTCCCGCACGGGACGCGTGGATTGAAACGGATAGGGGTCTAAAACCCTTGATATGCAAGGGGTCGCGTCCCGCACGGGACGCGTGGATTGAAACTTACCCACAAATCTGCCAGTACTGAAAAAGTTGGTCGCGTCCCGCACGGGACGCGTGGATTGAAACAAACAGTAATGGAGTAACCAAAGTAAGAATACGGTCGCGTCCCGCACGGGACGCGTGGATTGAAACAAGAATTGCTGAATTACAAAATAAACAATCACAAGGTCGCGTCCCGCACGGGACGCGTGGATTGAAACAAAATAGTAAGGCGCATTACAATACACGTCAATAGTCGCGTCCCGCACGGGACGCGTGGATTGAAACGTTATTGGGTGGTATTGGTAACAAAGTAACTAAAGTCGCGTCCCGCACGGGACGCGTGGATTGAAACATAGAATTGAGCAACCTTATTGGATAAATCTTGTCGCGTCCCGCACGGGACGCGTGGATTGAAACTTCAACCAGGCCTCAAATTTTCCAACTGGTTTAGGTCGCGTCCCGCACGGGACGCGTGGATTGAAACCATCAAGGTTTAGAAACTTTTCTATGTCATAGTGTCGCGTCCCGCACGGGACGCGTGGATTGAAACATAGTCCTTACCAGAAGCTACATCTAAGTAGTAGGTCGCGTCCCGCACGGGACGCGTGGATTGAAACCTTTTAAGGCAAGATATTTGTCAAGATTGATTAGTCGCGTCCCGCACGGGACGCGTGGATTGAAACTCTAACAAAAAGACTTAATATGTTTCTTGAAGAGTCGCGTCCCGCACGGGACGCGTGGATTGAAACTATTTAAAACGTGGAGAGTATGATGTGAAATATGTCGCGTCCCGCACGGGACGCGTGGATTGAAACGATTGAAGACATTAAAATAAATGACTGCCTTGTGTCGCGTCCCGCACGGGACGCGTGGATTGAAACAGCTGACAGAAAAGAAGCACAGATGGCTTATTACGTCGCGTCCCGCACGGGACGCGTGGATTGAAACCTACAATCTTGTAACTCCAGAATTTTGGCGGCAGTCGCGTCCCGCACGGGACGCGTGGATTGAAACACCGCCCGGATGTGGCAAGTAAAGGACGGCTGTAGTCGCGTCCCGCACGGGACGCGTGGATTGAAACAACCTAAAATTTAAAAACTATGAAAAAACTTGGTCGCGTCCCGCACGGGACGCGTGGATTGAAACTTTGATACTTCGATACCCTGGTTAAAACATATCGTCGCGTCCCGCACGGGACGCGTGGATTGAAACGCGTAAGTTATCCAGAAACGATTCCCATACCTCCGTCGCGTCCCGCACGGGACGCGTGGATTGAAACTGATGTACCCTGGGCGGACAATTCCTGTGCGTATGTCGCGTCCCGCACGGGACGCGTGGATTGAAACGTGCTTAAGTTTGAGGACGGTCATTGTGAATATGGTCGCGTCCCGCACGGGACGCGTGGATTGAAACTCATATATGAAGGTACTTACGAAGAAACGCCAAGTCGCGTCCCGCACGGGACGCGTGGATTGAAACACTCCTGGTTATATCCACTTGCCCCCCCAGCAAGTCGCGTCCCGCACGGGACGCGTGGATTGAAACAGAAATATTGTCAAAGATAGTTCCTGCAAGCCTTGTCGCGTCCCGCACGGGACGCGTGGATTGAAACCCCGATAGCCGTTGTAGGACGTACCCTGGCAAGGTCGCGTCCCGCACGGGACGCGTGGATTGAAACGTTAAATTACGAACAAGGCGAAAAGACGGAGGAAAGTCGCGTCCCGCACGGGACGCGTGGATTGAAACGATATTTGCGCAAGCCGTCCACGAAACCGGATATTGTCGCGTCCCGCACGGGACGCGTGGATTGAAACGTACAGGAAACCAAACCGCCTGGTAAAATGTCCGGTCGCGTCCCGCACGGGACGCGTGGATTGAAACATAATCCCACATAGCATGATACAATGCGCCTGTAAGTCGCGTCCCGCACGGGACGCGTGGATTGAAACGGACATAAGCACCCGATAGCCAAGGACAAGAAACGTCGCGTCCCGCACGGGACGCGTGGATTGAAACTAACCAGGGTATCGAAGTGTCAAAAAATTCCGTGTCGCGTCCCGCACGGGACGCGTGGATTGAAACGCGACGGACAAAAGACCTTGCGTAAGCTGCACGGTCGCGTCCCGCACGGGACGCGTGGATTGAAACAGCCGTCCAGTCCCTAGAAAAATCAAACTTATTGGTCGCGTCCCGCACGGGACGCGTGGATTGAAACTAATCCATCGTCGTCTGTTGTTTTAACATGTGATGTCGCGTCCCGCACGGGACGCGTGGATTGAAACCTCAGAAAATACTTGCGTATATGAAAAAGGGAATGTCGCGTCCCGCACGGGACGCGTGGATTGAAACACTTGCCACACGCGGGGGGCAAACGTTCGTTAAGTCGCGTCCCGCACGGGACGCGTGGATTGAAACAAAGCAGTTGGAACAGTTGAAGCGACAAAATACAGTCGCGTCCCGCACGGGACGCGTGGATTGAAACCTATATCCCCGGCAGCAATCGAAGGCATTGCAAGTCGCGTCCCGCACGGGACGCGTGGATTGAAACGCTGGACTATATAATATATCATTGAAAAAACTTGGTCGCGTCCCGCACGGGACGCGTGGATTGAAACCACCTACCCAACCAACAGTACTACCTGCATACGGTCGCGTCCCGCACGGGACGCGTGGATTGAAACGCTCCTGGTTATATCCACTTGCCCCCCCAGCAAAGGTCGCGTCCCGCACGGGACGCGTGGATTGAAACTAGAAATACCAGCTCAAAACCAAAGGGTTGTAGATGTCGCGTCCCGCACGGGACGCGTGGATTGAAACGAAAGGAATCAAAAACGGTCTGAAATATGCCTGAGTCGCGTCCCGCACGGGACGCGTGGATTGAAACATCTGAAAGTATGGCCATTAGTGATTTGGAAGTGTCGCGTCCCGCACGGGACGCGTGGATTGAAACACATACCACATGCAGGTAGCAAAAGTTCGTCAAGTCGCGTCCCGCACGGGACGCGTGGATTGAAACTGTAACTGCATAGTATCTGCTAAAAGCCTTGCTGTCGCGTCCCGCACGGGACGCGTGGATTGAAACGATATTGCACTGCAAGAAGTGCTACAAAGTGAAGGTCGCGTCCCGCACGGGACGCGTGGATTGAAACACATTATATATATTGAAGTGTTCTGACAATCCATCGTCGCGTCCCGCACGGGACGCGTGGATTGAAACATTCTGTTAAAAACGCCAAAGTTTTTGATTTTTGGGTCGCGTCCCGCACGGGACGCGTGGATTGAAACGGGTTAAGGAGTATCAGAAACGAGGTGTAATTCATGTCGCGTCCCGCACGGGACGCGTGGATTGAAACTCATCAACCAAACAAGCGACCAAAGCAGCAAATAGTCGCGTCCCGCACGGGACGCGTGGATTGAAACATTCATATTACTATATTGAGCAAGAAACCCAATAGTCGCGTCCCGCACGGGACGCGTGGATTGAAACGTGGATGTTAAGGATTTTCAGCTACGGGCTTCCGTCGCGTCCCGCACGGGACGCGTGGATTGAAACATATCTTATATGATAGGGTTAAAGACGATACCGAGTCGCGTCCCGCACGGGACGCGTGGATTGAAACTATCCACATCCTCCTTATTTGCCTTCTGCTGTTCCGTCGCGTCCCGCACGGGACGCGTGGATTGAAACATCTGTCTATGTATCAGCAAGGATTTAACATTGCGTCGCGTCCCGCACGGGACGCGTGGATTGAAACCACTATTCCCGGAAAAACCAAACTAAATCACACGCAAGTCGCGTCCCGCACGGGACGCGTGGATTGAAACGAGGATAATCCGAACAATTATTTGAACGGTATAAGTCGCGTCCCGCACGGGACGCGTGGATTGAAACGCCGGCTAATCAGGGGAGTTGTTCCAGCCCGGCCGAGTCGCGTCCCGCACGGGACGCGTGGATTGAAACACCAATTGGCATTGTAACTACCAGCCAGATATACGTCGCGTCCCGCACGGGACGCGTGGATTGAAACCTGTCAGCTGAACCATAACCAACAAATCTGGTATGTCGCGTCCCGCACGGGACGCGTGGATTGAAACCGTTAGGCTTGGTAATAATCCGAGAGTATACGGTCGCGTCCCGCACGGGACGCGTGGATTGAAACTACAATGTAATTGCCAATCTTATATGTACCAACAAGTCGCGTCCCGCACGGGACGCGTGGATTGAAACCAGCATACTTTTTACTTTCTTTTTTTTACGTCCGATGTCGCGTCCCGCACGGGACGCGTGGATTGAAACGCTACCTGTATGTGGTATGTAAAGTACCGCTGTACGTCGCGTCCCGCACGGGACGCGTGGATTGAAACATTACTACATACATTAACCCCCAAAAAAATACAGTCGCGTCCCGCACGGGACGCGTGGATTGAAACAGGTATATCTGTATTACCACCAATTATCTTACCGTCGCGTCCCGCACGGGACGCGTGGATTGAAACCAATAAAAGTAATCAAATTTAATAAAAATTCTTGTCGCGTCCCGTACGGGACGCGTGGATTGAAACTGCCGAAAAAAAACCGATAAGACTAACCGCCGGAGGTCGCGTCCCGCACGGGACGCGTGGATTGAAACTACTACCTCTCGAAAAACCAAGCTAAATCACTTGTCGCGTCCCGCACGGGACGCGTGGATTGAAACTATTGTTGATGATGATGAGTGGCTTGATAATGGGTCGCGTCCCGCACGGGACGCGTGGATTGAAACGTAATCAACCTCGAGTGTTCGGAATTAAGCGTATGTCGCGTCCCGCACGGGACGCGTGGATTGAAACGAATATTGTTGCGCCTGGTGCTGGAACATTGGGTCGCGTCCCGCACGGGACGCGTGGATTGAAACTCTTTGTTTGCCAACCTGTCCAAGTACTTGCATGTCGCGTCCCGCACGGGACGCGTGGATTGAAACTCCGTCCTTGCAATGCCTTCGATTGCTGCCGGGGGTCGCGTCCCGCACGGGACGCGTGGATTGAAACTCAGTAAGCCACCCTACCCCCAAAACTACCCCGTCGCGTCCCGCACGGGACGCGTGGATTGAAACAAAGATGAAACGGTTGAATGAGATTGTTGAGATACCGTCGCGTCCCGCACGGGACGTGTGGATTGAAACCTTGCCACATCCGGGCGGCGAACGTTCGTTAAAGTCGCGTCCCGCACGGGACGCGTGGATTGAAACTTGTGTTTGAGACATATGTCTCTGCATTCATCGTCGCGTCCCGCACGGGACGCGTGGATTGAAACAGATGCAAGCTCAAAACATAGACAAACAAAAAATGTCGCGTCCCGCACGGGACGCGTGGATTGAAACATATCAAATCTAATGAATTTATCATCCCTCATCAGTCGCGTCCCGCACGGGACGCGTGGATTGAAACCAATGCGAACCTCTGCTATTGCTTTCTATTATTTTTTGTATTATACTTGCATTACAAAAGGTTTTCTGTTATCCTCGGAAGCAATTGGAGCTGCCCTGTCACTGACAGAAGGCCTTTTGTTTTGTTTATTTTGCTTCAAAATTCCTGCAAACAAATTCAATTTCCTTATCATGAAGTTCTATTAAGCCAATATTTCCGCTTCTCTTCTTTTGTGCAAAAAAAATTACCTCCCGTTGCTTGTGCCTGAAGGTTAGATTAGAAGAACAATAAGCCTTCTTACCTGGCATAAAATTGCAGATCGCTCTGTCAGAGTTTTTCGGAGCATCAATGAGGAATGAACGTAAAAGGTATGGCTATGAAATTTAAAAAGTTTTTTAACTTGTAAAGTTTTCTTACGGACACCAAAAATCTTCAGACTTCTGTAAAATAAAAGAAATCAGATAATTGCGATCAATCATCCGAATAAATAAAATCCTATGAATAACGGCAAAAAAAATTTTCTATACCTCGTTTTAACCTTTTTAACGGTAGCAACAGGTTATGCTTTTATTCGGCTGGCCTATAATGTATCTGACAGTTTCCCATTCACACAAGAAATAGTTCTGATTTTTCTTGGCACCATTGCCACAATTTTTATTACAGCGCTATTATTAAATAAACAAACTTCCGTTGAGCTGGAGAAAGAACAAAATATACGGTATTTTGAACTGAAAACACAAACCTATCAGCAATTACTCGACTTGCTTGAAGAGATGTCGCTTGTAAAAGGTTTTTCGGAGAATAAAATTATACGACTTCAGTTTATTACCCACAAATTGGCTGTTATTGCCTCAGCAGAGGTACTTCGCGAATATCAATCCATGTTGCATACAATAAAGCAATTATCTGTTGACAATAGTTTTGTTGGTGATATGCCTTTGCTTCATAGCTCTTTAGCCCGCCTCACTCTGAAAATCAGAAAGGACATACTAGGTAAAAATAGCCTGCAGAATAAAGGTTTTACACAGGAGCGAATAAATGAAATTATTATTCAAAACTCTGAGGAAGAACTAACCAATTAGGAGGGCAATCGTTTTCGCACTTCAGTTCCATTAAATTATCCCTTATTCTATTGCCTGCAGATTGCCTGGTTTAAATCGAACCATCTAAACAAAATAATCTTTTACCATTAGATACTGACAGAAATTGACAATGGGTAAGATTATTTTAGTCACCGGAGATATACAAAGCAGAAAATTTTTACTGTTCCATCTAAACATTACTAACTGTTCCTGGAAGAAAGATATGGGCAAACTGAAAAATCTCGGCAATATTAACCAGCAAAGGGTAAGCAATAAATTGCCGCCGTTTACCGAAAAAGATATTGAATACCTTTTTGAAACAGAAATTTACTCTGAAAGTCTGGTAGCTCTAATGGGCTATGATATCAGGGTGAACGAAAAGCATTACCATGAAAGGGTTCCTGAACAGCGGCCGATTGCCTTGCTATATTGTGAGCCCAATCACAGGTGGTGGTTAAAGGAATGTCTTTTGCTGAAAAAAATGTCATTGCAATAAATGCACCAACATATATTTTTCTGATAAATGGGAAAAAACTAATGTAAATTGATTTCAAACATCGCTTTACGAATAACAGGAACATCAAAAGTTACACCATACACATCCTGCAAAAAATCTTCCATCGCCATTTTCCTGAGGTGAAACTCGCGGGCATCTTCCTGAGCGCTCTTTCCGGATAATCCCGGCTTAAAAACCACTTCATTATCACGTTCCATGCAGT
>Ga0272448_1006215_pt1 | contig 12967 bp, 9 predicted proteins | sample YNPCB0191_FD_202220 | JGI IMG/M metagenome (GOLD analysis project Ga0272448, IMG submission 202220) | Hot spring sediment microbial communities from Yellowstone National Park, WY, United States - YNP-CB-019-1 | ecosystem: Environmental > Aquatic > Thermal springs > Hot (42-90C) > Sediment...
CTTGACGGAGAAAGACCGATGTCATAGTCACGCTTTAAGATAACGGCTAACTTGTATTTGGAATAATACGGGTATCTTTTTCTGAGAATAATCGTTTGATTTAGCCATTCGATCGGTATCTGAGACTGTCGGAAGCAATGAGGTTTCCGAGACAGATCTTCTAAACCTCTTATCCCTTTCTGAACAAATCTTTTCTTCCACTTGTAAAAGAATTTGGGATTAATTCCGAAATGACGGCAAGTAAGACGAGCATTACCACACTTGCGGTAATAATCAAACCATTTTAATCTTTTCTTGGCTTCCTTAGAAAGGTGGGGAATTTTAGCCAGTAAAGTTGCCTTAGGCAGGCAACTGCGTAAAACAGTTGGTGTACCAATTTGTCCTTGCATAGATAACCTCCGTATTTATTCTAACGAAGTGTTACCTATGTGTCTGGACATCCACAATCGAAACTGCTTCATCGCGTTTTCAAACGAGAACAAAAACGATCAACACCCATCCCTTCCCGAGATGCCACTTCCATACTCTTCAGTATAGAAGTGGTATATCAGAGATCCTTCGTCTTAATTTGGTCTTAATGTATTCGTTGAAATTTACTTCTCCCACGGCTTGTCAGAATGCATTTTTTTGATGTAATCGTAGCAGTCGCGCGTGGTTTTACACGGCTGACCGTTGGAATAAGCAGTGTTTTGAGGATCGCCGTATTTGTTCAAGTGATTGGCTGAAATCCAAGAGTCAATTTGGCGGTTTTCCGCCTTGAACTTAGGCACCAAATAAAGGTAAAATGCCAGACCCAAAGCAACTACCCCCAAGACCAGGCCAATAATGATAAGGGTTTTGCGCATAAGAGCCTCCTTTCAATCGTCTTGCGACTCAATACTTTTTGTATTTCATCGCCATTTATCTTCCTATTACTATATTAACATTTTGTAACTTGTCTCCCGGCATGACTTCAACCATCGTGCTATTGCCGGGAAAAAACATAATTTTGGCATCAACTTGATGTTTGCCCTCATGAACATTGGGAATAAAATAATCGCCCTTAATATTGGAAAGAGTCACCTGCCGCCCATCAAGATAAATATTAGCTGGAACTAAAAGTGGATAATTGGGAGCAATTGAGACTTTTCCCGCGATTGAGCCCGGAACTTCGACGGGCAAAGGCTCCAAGGTAATATCGGCTTGACCTTGGGTAAAACAACTCAATTCAATCTTGAACTTCGATTCTTCATATCCCCGGGCAACGGCGGTAATCTCGTAGGTGCCTGCTGGAACAATCCAGCGATAGACTCCATTGGCATTGGGCGACCCGGAACCATTAATGGCGGTGGCCACTGAAAGGAGGCGTTGATGACTGCGACGATCAAGAATCTCTCCAGAAAGGGAGGCGCCGTACCATTCAAAATGCATCGGATCGCGGTCTTGACCTGTCCAATCACCACCCCAGAAAAAACCATGTTTTTTAAAAATGTCAATCACTGCCGGCGGAATATCGGAATCGCCACCTTGCAGATTGCGTTCCGGATTAATATCAAGGGCAATGCCCCAAGAGTGCAAAGAAAGACCGCCGCCGTCTCTTTTGGCGCGAAGATTAAAAGCCTGGACATTGTCAAAAGAATAACTGATTTTTTTGTCTTGGATGTCTGTTTGAACCCTGTCTAAATAAGGAACAATGAGGGCATTTACCGTAATCGGCCGGCCGAAAAAATTATAACTGACAAGATTCGTTCCCGGCCGTCCTAAAAGAGCGCTAATCCTTTTGGTGTTTTGGCAGCCAACAACTGCCTCGGCGCCAATTTTGAGCTTGCCCGAAAGCCAAAGATATAAATACCCACTCCCGCCGATAATCAAAAACAACAGAATACCCAAAATAATTATTCTGGACTTAATTGTCATCACAATTTAATATTAACATCCTACGAGAGGGTTAGCAAAAAAGAGAGATCTTAAAAGCAATGTCCTTGGCACTGGCCTACTTTCCCGGGACCTTGCGGTCCAAGTATCATCGGCGCTGAAGTGCTTAACGGCTCTGTTCGGAATGGGAAGAGGTGTTTCCACTTCGCGATAGCACCAAGGACGCTGCTCTTAAGAAACGAAAAACTCGAAATTCGAAGCACGAAATCCTAAACAATATCTAAATTCGAATGACCTAAATTATAAAATTTTGAATTTAATATTTTGATATTAAAATTTGTTTCGAATTTAGGATTTAGAATTTCGGATTTCCACGCTCAGCGTGGCTCAGTGTCCTGGCAGTTGTTCTACCCGCCTGCCTTCAGGCAATAAAGTTTTCAACAGTCGATTAGTACCACTCGGCTGAAATCCTTACGGATCTTACACCTATGGCCTATCAACCCCGTAGTCTACGGGGGACTTTAACGAAGTTTAATCTTGGGATGGGCTTCCCGCTTAGATGCTTTCAGCGGTTATCCCGACCGAACATAGCTACCCAGCAATGCCCTTGGTAGAACAACTGGCACACCAGAGGTTCGTCCGCGGAGGTCCTCTCGTACTGTCCGCAGCTTCCCTCAAACTTCAAACGCCTACAGCAGATTAGGACCGAACTGTCTTACGACGTTCTGAACCCAGCTCGCGTACCCTTTTAATTGGCGAACAGCCAAACCCTTGGGACGTACTTCCGCCCCAGGATAGGATGAGCCGACATCGAGGTGCCAAACCGCGCCGTCTATGTGGGCTATTGGGCGCGATCAGCCTGTTATCCCCGGAGTAGCTTTTATCCGTTGAGCTCTATCCACATCACTCTGAGATAGAGGATCACTAACTCCGACTTTCGTCTCTGCGCGACTTGTAAGTCTTGCAGTCAAGCTGGCTTATGCGTTTGCACTTTCATCCCGCTTTCCATACGGGACAAGCCAACCTTTGAACGACTCCGTTACCATTTAGGAGTCAACCGCCCCAGTTAAACTACCCACCTGACACTGTCTCTCGCCTTTAGGCGGGATTAGAATCAAAACTCCAACAGGGTGGTGTTACACTTGTGACCACGCTCCGCGTGGAAATTCCAATGATCAAGCACCAAATTACAAACTGTTTGTTATTTGGATTTTGTGATTTGGAATTTCTATGCGAAGCATAGTCTCCCACCTACTCTCTACAATTGAAACTTTGATCCAATATCAAGCTATAGTAAAGCTTCACGGGGTCTTTCCGTCTTGCTGCAGGTAACCGGCATCTTTACCGGTATTGTAATTTCACCGAGCCTTTCCCAGAGACAGTTTTCAGACCGTTATGCCATTCGTGCGGGTCGGAACTTACCCGACAAGGAATTTCGCTCTAATATTTGGACTATCTCTTTTCCGCTAGTTCGTCGGAATCTGACGTATAGTCTCTGAGGATTCTAAAGTCGCCTTTTAAGTGGTTACCTTTTTCCATTTCTTCTATGATCTTACAGAATTTTCGGAAATTATCTCTTTTTGCAGTCCTTAAATGATTTTCTTGGAAGAATGGGATAATTATATCTCGCAAATCTTTTCTCGATCGTACACAATAGCGGTATAAATGATCTCTGTGATTGTCATATCTTTTATTGATATAAATTTTCCCGCATCCGAAAAATCTTTGAATTTCTTCCAGAGATGAAATACTTTTTGCACCTTGCGTAATCACAAACTCTGGAAAAATTTGATAGCCACTCTTGGTGGTTGGATTCTTTATTTTACTAACAGAAAACGTTCCTTCTCCATCAGTAAATCCTACGATCCAACTGGCGAGCTTTAGTCTTTCCTGCTGATTGTTTGTACTGGTAACATTTTTACTTGGCATTTATACCCCTATGGGCACATAATACCATAGTAGTTCCAGAATCTCCAAACTTCCCAGCATATAGTCAGATTTTTGTTTCTACGTCTCCGGCGGCATCCGAAGTTCGAAACAGAGGTTTGAATACCTCACTATGGCAGTCGATTCCTACCATAGAACGGTTATAGTTACCGCTGCCGTTCACTAGGGCTTAAGTTCAGAGCTTCCGTGCCTCGCTGACGCTCGCCACGAGAATTTCTAAATCCTAATTTCTAATTTCTAATCAAATCCCAATTATTCAATGTCTAATGTCTAAACTTGAAGAAATTTAGCCATTTGGATTTGGGTATTTCATTAGTCATTAGGTTAATTAGAAATTTGTCATTCCGTGTCGAACATTAGTGAGACACGGGCACTCCTCTCCGTAACCTACTAGCACTGGGCAGGCATCAGCCCCTATACATCCCTTATTCAGGTTCGCAGGGACCTAAGTTTTTGGTAAACAGTCGCCTGAAATACGTTTGCTGCGGCCCATCCGGAAGACGGAAAACGGATGACGGAAAACGGAAATATTAAAAATCCGTCCTCAGTCTTCTGTCCTCTGTCCTCCGGACAGGCAGTGTTTATCCCGAAGTTACACACGCTTTTTTGCCGAGTTCCTTTGGGAAAGTTAGCTCGATCACCTTGGTATTCTCTACCCATCTACCTGCGTCGGTTTGCGGTACGGATGCTAAAAGTAGTGAGTTGTCGCTTTTCTCGTCACCGCTTCAGCCGCCTCTTTCAACCATTCGATTAAGGCAACCTCCGCCATGCGTCCCGACAACATAGTCTTTTAGCAGTCGACGAATATCAACGCCATGCCCATCGCCCTCACGGGCTTAGGCCCGACTAACCCCCCGCCGATTATCGTTGCGGGGGAAACCTTAGATTTCTGGTGCCCCGGTTTCGCACCGGGGTAATTCGTTACTCATACCAACATTCTCACTTCTCACGCGTCCAGCAAACCTCACGGTTCACCTTCACCCGCGTAAGAACGCTCCCCTACCACTCGCGCAGAGCGCGAGAAATTCCAAATAGCAAATCCCAAATTCCAAAAGTTTGTTATTTGAAATTTGGTGCTTGAAATTTCTTGTGCTCCGCACAAGTCCGCATCTTCGGTGGTAATTTTGAGCCCCGTTGAATTTTCGGCGCCGTAATCCTTGACCAGTGAGCTGTTACGCTTTCTTTAAAGGATGGCTGCTTCTAAGCCAACCTCCTGGTTGTCTGGGGATTGCGACATCCTTTTCCACTTAAATTACACTTAGGGACCTTAGATGGCGGTCTGGACTCTTTTCCTCTCGACTGTGAAGCTTAGCCCCCACAGTCTGACTGTCTTGCTCAAATCTACGGAATTTGGAGTTTGATTAGTCCCCCGCCTTTCGGCGGAGTGACCATCCAGAGCTCTACCTCCGTAAACTATACAAGACGCTATACCTAAATATATTTCGGGGAGAACCAGCTATTTCCGGGTTCGATTAGCATTTTACCTCTATCCACAGGTCATCGCATAAGTTTGCAACCTTATAGCGTTCGGGCCTCCCCCACGCCTTTCGGCGGGGTTCACCCTGCCCATGGATAGATCACCCGGTTTCGGGTCTAGTATGTGCCACTAAACGCCTTATTCAGACTTGGTTTCCCTATGCCTTCGTCCTTATGGAACTTAAGCTTGCGACACATAGCTAACTCGTTGGTTCATTCTACAAAAGGCACGCCATCACCGCGCATAGCACGGAAGCTCCAAATCTCAAATCCCAATTCCCAAATAATTACTAAATTCACAAATTACAAACTAAAAATTTTTTTGACAATTTAGATATTGTAATTTTGAATTTATTTGTTATTTGGTGCTTGGTGCTTGGAATTTCCGTGCTACGCACGGCTCTGACTTCTTGTCAGCAGATGGTTTCAGGTACTATTTCACTCCCCGATTAGGGGTACTTTTCACCTTTCCCTCACGGTACTAGTTCACTATCGGTCACGGAAGATATTTAGCCTTGGGAGACGATCCTCCCGTCTTCCTACTAGCTTACACGTGGCTAGTAGTACTTGCCCTCGACCACGAATGGTCAAAGGAAATGATGACAGACTGATTTATCCTTTCGTCTACGGGGCTATTACCCTCTTTGGCTGTCCGTTCCAGGCTCCTTCGACTAGAATAAATCACTTATCATCATCAGGCAGTTCCCCTTTCGCTCGCCACTACTTAGGGAATCACATATGAATAATGCAAAATGCAAAAATCAAAATGCAAAAATTAATTACACTCTGATTTTGCACTCACATTAGACATATCTCACTTTAGGTGAGTGTTGTTTTCTTTTCCTTCGGTTACTAAGATGTTTCAGTTCACCGAGTTCCCCTCCCGTGCAGGCTTCCCAGCGCTAGATGAGATTGAAAATGGCCTTTTGCTTTGATCCCTAAATTTAATGGATCAAAAGGCTCCCCTAACGCCGGGAATCCTGCACAGGATTTCATGCTCTTCGCATGAAGGGTTTCCCCATTCGGAAATCTCCGGATCAAAGGATGTTTGGCTCCTCCCCGAAGCGTATCGCCCGCCTACTGCGTCCTTCATCGGTCTTCCGTGCCAAGGCATCCACCTTCTGCTTTAACGAAAACTTTATTAGAGAATCGAAATCCGAAATTCGAAATTAGGAATAACCTATTTTCTATTTTCGATTTTCTAATTCTCTCTATTGGGTAGAACAACTACCAAGACACTGACATAAATTTTTAAGATACATCTTAAAAATTGAATGCATAAAGACAAATTCTAATTTCTAATCTCTAATTTCTAAACAATTTGTAATTATTTGGAATTTAGATATTGGAATTTGGGATTTGTTTGGGATTTAGAATTTCGGATTTAGGATTTAACTATTAAGTTACAAAAATCCCGCGATGGCGGGACTAAACACAACCCAAAATTTAAACTTGGTTTTGTTTAGTTTATCCGCGCACCCCCTTCTGATTGTGGATTTGATACATCAGGATTACTCCAATATGTATTTGTCTATTTTTATTTTAACATAGTGATTTTTTTTGTCAATATTTTGATTGCCATCAAACCAGCCTTGCCTTTATCTGCTGGGGCTTAATCTAGGAACGAAGCGTATAGAGGTTTCATATTTTGGGCCAGGTTTGGACTTGCCCCGTTAATGCGCCCGGCTTACCCCGCTAAGCGGGGTAAGCCGATAAGCATTTTTACGAGGTGAATTGGAAAGTGGAGAGGATTATGGACAAGTGATCGCACTAATTTTACTATTCGTAAACTTTAAGGTTACATTTTTAACCGAGGCGAAATTCATCTTGGCAATTACATCTGAACCAGAAGAGCTGTAATCAATGCTTGACGGCAAATCTTGCGCACAGACAATTGGATCGTAGTTGGTGGCTGGATCATTGAATAAATCCTCTAATCTAGAAATTAATGAACTTGTCAAATAATTAGTAAAATCACTCTTTAACTTATAAGGATTTGTGGAAGCGAACTTTGCCTGGCTTCCATTTTTGGAAAGGTTTAGATAAAATGTGTAAAAATCTTTCGCTACTTGCAGATTGGAAACAGTTGGACTCTAGGATGTCTGGGCCGTTGGGCTCACTGTGGCTGATGGCGACGCTTTAACCGATGCTACTGGTGGTGGACTAGCGGTCGCTGTCGATGTTCCGCCGCCATACTTTGTCCACAATAGATACCCGCCCCCAAGAACGATGACGATGACCAAGACAATTAATAGCCACTTCATGGTACTTGACCCTCCCTGTGGCCCGCCGGGTGTAACTGCTTGTTGGTTCATAATTGGCTCCTTTCTACCTCATTTAAATCCATTAATAGCACATATTTCCAAAAAACCAACCAACAGTCAAAAAACGGGCTGGAACGTTCCGATAGCCCGTTTTTTGTTTCGCGAACCGCCAATAGCGGATTATTTGGCGAAATTCTACTTTAATTCTTTACGAATTTTGTCAATCAAATCCTGAGCCGCATCTTTGCCACCAAGACCAAAAGCCAGACCACCAGCAATCGCCAAGAAAGCAACTACGCCGATGAATAAAGTGGAAATCATGTTTTGGGCCAGGCCAATTTGCGACAGGGCAGCCAGAAAGGCAAAGACGATGATGGCGTAACGCACAACCAAGGCAACGGCTTCAGCCATAACGAAACCGGCAGCCAAGAGCGAGCCTTTAATCACATTCGATAGAAAATGAGCCGCCACTAAACCAATCAACAAAATCAGACCTGCCGCCACGGCCGAAGGCACATAAGCCAAAATAGCATTCAAGAAATTAGCGACATCGGGCAATTTCAAAGTATTAGCCGCGGCAATAAAAGCCACCAGATAGATTATCCATTTAGCTGCCGAAGCCAACAAGGCGGTCGAATCTTTACCGATGCTACCCTTTTTAAGGATATCCTCAACTTTGGCTTTTTCAAACAAAGTCTGAAGACCGATGATACGGAAAAGCCGGTCAATAATAATCGCCACAATTATTCCCGCTAACCAACCAACAACAAGGATAATAGCGGCGCCGATTAAATTAGGCAGGAAATTGACAAAACGATCCCAGATGGTCGTCCAACTATCAGAAACAGCCGTCATCCAATCTTGTAAAACCATTTTTCCTCGTTTAATTAAAAATTACAACTTAGGATAGCTCGACCTTTTGCCCTCCTATCCGTCAACCGGTGGAGCGTTTTCTATCCACAACCAACATAGTAGAGAGAGAACCAAAAAACAAGAATTTTGTCAAGAGTTTAGGGCCGTTAGTAAATAATTTAATGAATAATTCTTAGCTAATTCCTAGCCGGTTGACAAAGCTTGATATGGCAGCGCCTTGCCTACGCTAACCTGTTCTAACCCCGCTAACCTGTTCTAACCCCAGGGGTTAAATTTTTGCTAACCATTTGTTAACCCCAGGGGTTAAATTTTTTTGGTGGGACATTTTTGGACCGTGGGAGATTCGGACTCCCGACCTCCTGTATGCAAAACAGGCGCTCTACCGCTGAGCTAACGGCCCATGAATCGGTGCTACCATGCCGCGGTCGTAAGATACACCAGACTCCCGACAATCAACAAAATGGCAATCAATTTCCAGACGGTATAAGTCCCGCCCATACCCAAATAGCGTTCCGCCCAATCCATTTTGCCAATCATTCGCACCAAGGGTTCGGTGTACTTCAAAATCAAAATCGCAATCCCCGTACAGGCCAAAAAAATTAAAATCTTAACAAATACCATAAAACCTCACTTCGTTCGGTAAATTCGAAATCCTAAATCCGAAATCCTAAACTTTAAGGTTCTATTTTAACAACACCCAGAGTGATACCCCAATAATTATTAGCTGCACTGGCAGACCCCAATACCATTTTTTAGGGTCTAAATCATGATGGACTCGGTGATGCAGCCAGTGAATTTGACGAAAAACAGGCAATTTTAAGATAAATCTAAAAATAGGATTATCTAAAATGTCAACAAAAATACCGCCAAATGCCCCGGCGCTCAGGATAGTAAAATTGGCCCGATGGTGGAATAAAAAAAAGAAAGTGGTTACCACGATCAAAAACTCGGTAATCGCAAAATAATAAATCCAACGGGGCCATGGTTTGTCTCTTTTACCTTCAGGAAATTCAAGTTCAAAATCGATAAGCGGAATTTTGATCTCGTTGAATGTCCCCGGGTCGACGTGAGGCAAAGCATCCAAAACAAAGTGGAGAAAAAAACCCAACAAAAAAGCCACCAAAACATTGTCAGTCAAATTAGCAATGGCCGCCCCGGCAAAAAAATGAGGAGTAATAGTCATATAAATAATGCAAAATTCAAAATCCAAAAATCAAAATTACTATTTTTACATATTGGTTTGCCATGGAGCAACGAGAACTTTGTTCGAAGTTGCGACGAATGGTGGGCGCGCGTGGATTTGAACCACGGACCCCGTCATTATCAGTGACGTGCTCTAACCGCTGAGCTACGCGCCCAAATCATAATTATCTTAACAAATTCAAGCTGAAAGTTCAAGAATACTCACAATTATTTTCTTCGTCCGAAGAAAACCCAGGCGATGAATAAGAGGACTAAATAGAAAACGATAAAGAAGATGATAAAGTTTATGATATAATCAAAAACTACTCTGCCGGGAGAACGAGTGGCAATAATTTGAACATTTCTTTCGACAAAATTTAAGGCGTAAATAACCAACGCCAAAGACAAAATTCCGCTGACAATAGCCCTATTTTTTGACCACAACATTGGCCCTCCTTAGCTATATTTTATACCAAAAAGAAGCCCTTCGCCAACCGGCGGAATAAGGCCTCTCTTTGAAAATGGATGCAAAGAACGTTTGTTTTAACGTCCCTTCAGAATTTTTATGGTTGCAAGAAATGTCTGCCACAACTCAATCGTTTCTCTGACAATCGACACTCTTACCCCGCTCCAGGAGCGGGGCTAGGTGTTTACTCCCTAGAAAGGAGGTGATCCATCCGCAGATTCCCCTACGGATACCTTGTTCACGTTGGTTCCTCATGTTACCACGAGGCGTGGACTATATCTTCATCCTTCCAGAAGACAGATGACGGAAAACAGAAAACTGATTTAGAATGTTTGCCATGTTTTGATTAAATTCTGTAACTGTTTTGATAGTATTTTGTACCGTTCAATTAGCGCATCACAAGTTTCTGGTTTGATATTCTTGAATGTTTCACTCAAGATTTTGATTTGTCTTAGATGCGTTATCGTTTCGTCCGATGAACCCATGGCCATTTCCAAATACCTTTTGAATTCTTTGGCCGATTTTTTCTTGCCGTATCCTTCGGCAATTAAAGGCGCAATTGATTCGGCTGAATTAATTATCTGCACCCTTAATTTGTAATGGCTCTTCGGTACTAGATTCGCTAATCTATACACAGGCCTTGTTAGTTTCAAAGCGTTGCGATAAACAAGCAAATCAGTTACATCTACTATCATATTTCTATTCTAAACCGTATTCGGTCCTCTGTCATCCGTCTTCTGAAGTAGGCGTCAGCGTGTAGTCTCTACGGGGATAAAGTTTCGGAATTTTCTGTCATCTGTCATCCGTTTTCTGTCTTCCGAACTCATCTTCCCTCGGTGTTGCCCAATTTTGTACAAAATAGGGTGTTCACCGATATAGCTGACTTTTTCTCCGACGTTACCATCGGAGGTCGCAACTAATTTACGACTTAGCCCTCCTCACCGACTTGGCCGTGGCCAGCCCCAGTTCTTTGATTTTCCCACCAAACTTTCGTTTGATATTTTAATCCAGGAACTGGGGCTGGCTTCGGGCCCCGCCGACTCGGCTGGCTTGACGGGCGGTGTGTACAAGACTCGAGAACGTATTCACCGTGGTATGCTGACCCACGATTACTAGCGATTCCAACTTCATGAGGTCGAGTTGCAGACCTCAATCCGTACTGAGGCAGTTTTTAAGAGATTGGCTCAACCTTGCGGTCTTGCTGCTCGTTATTCCTGCCATTGTAGCACGTGTGTCGCCCAGGGCGTAAGAGCCACGCTGATTTGACGTCATCTGCACCTTCCTCCGCGTAAACCGCGGCAGTCTCCTGTGAAAATTAACACAGGATACAGGTTTCGCTCGTTGGACCACTTAAGGCCACACTCTACAGCACGAGCTGACGACAACCGTGCAGCACCTGTCTTGCCGTTCCCTTGCGGGCACGGGTCTATTTCTAGACCCTTCGGCAGATGTCAAGCCCTGGTAAGGTTCTTCGCTTATCGTCGAATTAAACCACATGCTCCACCGCTTGTGCGAGTCCCCGTCAATTCCTTTGAGTTTTAGCCTTGCGGCCGTACTTCCCAGGCGGCAGACTTAACGCGTTAGCTTCGCTACAAGAAGGGTCGATACTTCTGATAGCTAGTCTGCATCGTTTACGGCGTGGACTACCGGGGTATCTAATCCCGTTCGCTCCCCACGCTTTCGCATCTCAGTGTCAGAAAAGTCTAGCAAGCTGCCTTCGCCATTGGTGTTCTTCCCGATATCAACGCATTTCACTGCTACACCGGGAGTTCCGCTTGCCCCTACTTTTCTCAAAGTAATTCAGTATCGAATCCAGAACCTTAGTTAAGCCAAGGACTTTGAAATTCGACTTAAATTACCACCTACATGCGCTTTACGCCCAATAAATCCGGATAACGCTCGAGCCCTACGTATTACCGCTGCTGCTGGCACGTAGTTAGCAGGCTCTTATTCTTAGGGTACCGTCACAATCGTCCCCTAAAAAAGGTCTTTACACCCCGAAGGGCTTCTTCGACCACGCGGCGTCGCTGCGTCAGACTGTCGTCCATTGCGCAATATTCCCAACTGCTGCCACCCGTAGGTGTATGGGCCGTGTCTCAGTCCCATTGTGGCTGACCATCCTCTCAGACCAGCTACCCGTCGTCGCCTTGGTAGGCCATTACCCCACCAACAAGCTGATAGGAGTAGGGCCGATTTTGCTCCGCCGGAGCTTTACTGTAGCGAAGCTACAGAAATTCGAAATCCGAATATCGAAATCCGAAACAAATCCCAAATTTTAAATTCAAATGTTTAAAACATTAAAATTTTTTTCATTAGATATTGTTTAGAATTTCGTGCTTCGAGTTTCGTGCTTCTGTCGCTCCGCGACAGACCATGGGACATTAGCCCACCTTTCGGTGGGGTATTTCCCGGAGCAAAGCGCGTTCCCTACCATTACTCACCCGTTCGCCACGCTTTTACAAGCGTACGACTTGCATGTGTTAGGCACGCCGCCAGCGTTCATCCTGAGCCAGGATCAAACTCTCAAAAATTGTTGTGGATTTTCTTTTTGACTTCTTGAATCCACGAAAAGAAGTTTTTTCTTGCAACCGTAGAAATCCTGAATTTATAACTACGGTATTTGTTAAGGTTCTTCTCCAGGCTAAACAAAAAAGCACCAAGGATTACTGGCACTTTCTTGTCTATCCTCGATTTAGATTAATATCTTACTTAATTTGTTAAAAATATACCTCCATAATTTCTTTTCGATTTTATTATAGCATGCTCATTATTCGTGTCAAGTGGTTGCACTGGTCCAATACATCGTGGACAGTTTGTTAGGTAAAATTAGCTTCATAATATTCCTTTGGCGTAAGGTAATTCAAGGCCTGGTGCGGCCGGTAAGTATTAAACTTATCCATCCAAA
>Ga0272448_1006217_pt1 | contig 12965 bp, 14 predicted proteins | sample YNPCB0191_FD_202220 | JGI IMG/M metagenome (GOLD analysis project Ga0272448, IMG submission 202220) | Hot spring sediment microbial communities from Yellowstone National Park, WY, United States - YNP-CB-019-1 | ecosystem: Environmental > Aquatic > Thermal springs > Hot (42-90C) > Sediment...
CATCTCTTGAGGAAGCATAGGTTACTTGAATAAGTTGCTTAACTCTTTCTTTCTCCAATAAAATAAAATCAACCTCGATACCATTACCAAAGTAATAAATATCTTTATTTGGGCTATATCCTGACTTAATTAATTCTTGGAAAACAAAGCTTTCCATTTGCATCCCTAGATCATGCCTATAGGTAGTAAAAGTATAAAGTCCGTTATCGATTACATAAGCTTTTGGCAGTGATAATTCCCTTTTCCTCACACTTCTTGAGTATTTCTTTAAAAAGAAAATAATATTGACATCTTCCAAAAACTTTTGAAAATCGTAAAGTGTGTTCTTGCTTACTTTTATCTGCACCGATTTTGCTGTATTGTAAATCTTGTTTATTGAAAAAATGTTTGAATTTAAGGAAATTGCATTTTTTATGAAGAATTCAAGAGCAACCCTGTTTTTTATTCCATATCTTTCCATTATATCCCTATAAATTACAAGGTCTATGCATTCTGAAAAAAAGCTCGGTGCTGTAGTTTTTTTGAGAATAATGTCTGGAAAACAACCTTCCCTTAGACATACTCTCAAAAGATTCTTTATTCTTCCGATTTCTTCACTGCTATAAAACTTTTTAATTAATTTATTTATTTGTAGAACTTCTTTGAATGAAAAAGGAAATACTTTTATGGTTATACTCCTTCCTCTTAATTGGGTAGCTATTTCCTTGCTTAAAAATTTTGAAGAGGAACCAGTCAAAAAGATGTAGAACCTCTTTTTCTCAAAAATTCTATAGATTTCTTTTTCCCATTTTTCAAGGTTTTGAACCTCATCCAAGAAGAGATATTCTGGTGATTTTCCATAAATTTCATGAAATTTGGCCATAAAATTTTCCAAAGCTTCTTCTATCTCTTCAAAATTTATAAAGAGATATTCTTCATCTTTTAGCTCATTGCTTTTAATGAAATAATAAAGAGAGTAAGTTTTACCTGCTCTTCTTGGACCAACAATTGAGAGAACAAAATCTTTAGTTGGCTTTAGATTTATTATCCTTTGTTGGACATCGAGAAGTTTTATATCATTCTTTCTATCTATCATGTATCTGGAAATTCTGTCTTCCATAATAAATGTTAGAAGGAAATAATTTATAAATGTTTCCCCCCGATAAGGAAATTTTAGCTCAAGCTTCTCGATTTCACCTTTATTTGGTTACATTCTTAATTTTGGTTCCCCATTACTTTTAATGAAATGATAAGGTAGAAATAAATTTTTATAACAATTCTTAATACAAACTATGGAAGAAATTTCATTCAATGATTTAAAAAGGGAGGTTATTGATGCGGGATTGTGCGCTCTCTGCGGAGGCTGCACTTCTTTTTGCAGGGCCAACAGGCTTGTTGCTATAGGAATGAAAGATGGTTTGCCCGATTATATAAATCAGGAAAATTGCCTAAAATGCGGTATATGCTACATGATATGTCCCTTTACAGATGAACTCGATGAAGAGCTGATAAAAAAATATGGAGAAGGAATAGGGAAAATAATAAATGTTTATTCATCACGCTCCACAGATGAAAATATCCTAAAGAAATGCTGTGATGGAGGAGTTGCAACCTCTCTCCTTAACTACCTGCTTGATGCTGGAATTGTTGATGCGGTTCTTGCGGTTAAAAAAATGAGGACTGGGAGCATACCATTTCTTGCATCCTCATATAGCGATTTGTTGAGTTGCGCTGGCTCTGTAATTGCCACAGTTCCAAGTCTGGAAGAAGTCAAATATTTCAGTACATATACATCCCTCCTGCCAGAATTAAAAGAGATTGGTTATGGCGGAATTGAGAGCATAGCAATGACAGGCACACCCTGCCAGACAAAAAGCATAAGGAAAATGCAATCTGTTAATATTTTACCATCTGGAATGGTAAATTTTATAGTTGGCCTATTCTGCATAGAAAATTTTTCTTTTGATGCTGTTTCATTAAGAAAATTTGAAAGTATTGCTGGAAGATTAAGCGGCATTGAAAAGATAAATATAAAGGAAAAGATGATTGTTGAATTTAGAGATGGGGGGAGAAGAGAAGTATCTTTAAAAGAATTGAAGGAAGTTGCAAGAAAATCATGTCTTAAATGCAGAATACCTTTCTCGAATATATACGGAGACATATCCTTGGGAGGAATTGGCTCTGAAAAAGGATATACAACCGCTGTTATAAGAAGTAAGGAGGGAAAGAAAATTTTTGATGAGGCAATTGATGAAAACTACATAGAAATTCATCAGGATTGGGATAAAAATAAAGAAGAAAAGATATTAAAAATGATAGAAGAATGGACAATTAGAAAGGAAAAGAAGGATTTTCCATGAGCATTAATACCCTCCTTTTTCCTCTTGGACTACTTCCATCCATTGCTATTTTATACATCATAATAAGAAATTATGAAGGAAAATTCGTTGAAAAAAATATATTTATTTTATTTGTGGTTGGTTTTGTTTTTGGAATATTTATATATTTACTTGAGAGATTTACTTTTTTTATAGAATTTACACTTAATCTTTTAATTTATTCTTTTCTATTTTCTCTTGTTGAACAGCTTTCAAAATTCATCGTTTTAAACCTAAAAAGGTTTTATGACAAGGCAATAACAATTTACGGCGCCAGCTTTGGCCTTGGATTTTCTTCCCTGTTTGCCACATTTTTTGTTATTGAATTAGTTGCAGGAATTGAGATAATTTTTTTAATAATTCTTGTAATTTCTGTTATAATATATCATTGCAATAGTGGTATAACCATAGCTCTTGGAATAAGTAGAAGGGAGAAATTAAAATATTTTATAATTTCATTTTTTATGGGTATGCTTATATGGGCTATTGTGATTATCTTCTCAAGTTATAATCTTGTTTCAATATTATCATTTGCTTTATCAACTTCTATCTTTTTTTTGCTTTATAAAAAATATCTTCCTTTTGAAATGCTAACAAGAAAAGAGATTCTATCTAAAAAATCTTAACCTGTGAGAAAAATATTTCCAGCTCCTTGATTCTGAAAAAGTATAGTAAATCAAAGAGGTTATTCCTATTATAAGAGATATGGAGCCATATATAAATACGCTGACCATCCCAGCACCCGCAAGTTCATTTACATCGTTAATATAGTAAATTCTCTTGATGAAAAATGCCCAATAAATAGATACAATAAGAGCGGATATTGAAAGTATTGAAAGCAAATACCATATTACTCCTTTTTTCTTATTTCTTTCATAGTAAATAGTTATAGCAGTTATCATTAACCACCATCCTATCCCTATTACTATAATTGTTTTTATTGGAAAAAATATTCCTAGATTTGGATAACCAAAAAGAATTAGGATATAATTTATTATATTCAGAAATATAAAAATTGCAACTGATATCATCGATGAAAATACTGCCCACTCTTCCCATCTTTCCATGTATTACCAATAAAGATAGGTTTATAACACTTTTTCAAAATTAATTTTAAAAAGATTTATAAAGAGGATTGTTATTGAAAATTATGAAAAAAATAATATCAGTTTTGATAATTTCCATGTTTTTCGTGCCAGCTTCTCTTGCTAAAAATAGTGTTGATGTTGAGATTTTCAATGCACTAAATGAAAAAGTTAAGGAAATGAAAATTTCCTATGAAGATGCAGAGAAAATTGAGAACGGGGATTTAAGTGTGCTGGGTATAAAGCATGATTTTGGTTTTTCAAATTATATTATAAGTGTTGGAGGAGGCAAGGTATTCATACCATTTTCAAGGGAAAGATGTTTTTTTAGACTGCTTTTAAGACCGATTTTATTTCATTATACTAAAGGAATTACAATTACAAAATTCGGTGCAAACTATTTATGGAAAGGAAAAAGCATCGATGACTATGGTTTAATGCTCGGAAATCAGTTTGGAGTTATGCTCGGCTTTATTGGCTTACATATAAAGATTGCATGGAAATTGAGGGAGGATACTCATATCTTTGTAGGCTCATCAATTCTTTTTGCGGGATATGACAGAATAGGATAATTAATCAATTGCCTTTCTCCCAAATGTCATAAAACCAGTATGCAGAATTCCGCTCGGCTCAGGGTGGGTATAGCCACCTATACTTTTCCACTTCCTCTGAATATTTTCTATTGTTGCATAAATAAGAAATCCATTTTTCCTCATTTCATTCAATGAAGCAATCTGCCCTTCTATATGGGGGGAATAAACAACAAGCCAGCCCCCTGGTTTGAGAGCTTTTTTTGCTTTCCAGACAATTTCATGAGAATTTTTCATATCAAGGGTAATTAGATCAAGATTTTTTTCTCTGAAATTTTTAATATCATCATTTTTTATTTTTACTATTTTTTCCATACCACAAAACTCTATATTTTTTTTAGCAATTTCATAAAATTCCCTCCTTTTTTCGTAAGTATATACCCTTCCCTTCTTTCCAACAATGTTACCTATGAATATAGCAAGGAAGCCCGAGCCGGAGCCTCCGTCAAGGCATCTCCATCCATAAGAAACACCTGTTATTGACAAAATTTGAGATGCATCTTTTGGAAGCACAACCTGCGAGCCACGCCTGCACTTGCTGAGCAAATCAATTACATTTGGCTTAATTGCAATAAATTCAGTTCTTGAAGCTGTAACGATATCTCCCTCCTTTATATTTCTTGCATCTATTTTTCCATATTTTGTATTATTTATTTTTCCCTTTTCAATCAACAGGCTATCCTCACTACTGATTAGCAATATATATTCTCGCATATTTTTCAGCCTCTTCTATACATTTTGCTATTTCTTCTTTTCCTATTTTATAGGGATAATTATATATTTTTTTAACTCTATCATTGTAAAAGGGTCGATTGCAGTTTGGACAGCCGGATGTATAGAAAGCATTTTTTGGTATGCATTCTAAATCAATCGATGATATTTTTTCTCCTTCAAAATAAATTTTTCCCATATTTCTTTCTACAGCAAAAAGAGCAATCTGAATAACCCTGTATCTTCTCAAGCTTACAACAGTTTCATTTCCTTTTGAATAGGGAAATAAAGCAATCTTTATTTTCATTCTTGAAATTTTTCTCATTAAATCAACCGCTTCTTTATCATTTTCCCCCAACCCCGCAATCAGATGACATGTTGCTTTTCCAAATATTTTTTTTGCAATTTTCAATGATTTCATATATTCATTCCATGCGGGCACATTTTTTTTAAATTTTTTAAAAATTTTCTCATTGAAGCAATCCATGCCAATCCCAACTCTTTCCACACCATTTTCCTTCAAAATAAGCATTTTTTCCTCTCCAACTGCATTCATTGAAACTGAAACTGGCATATCAAATTTATTGAACTCTTTTAAAAAATATATTAGATCCCCCCAGTATTTTTCCCCATATATTGTTTGGATGCACACTCTTTTTGCTTTCTTCATTTTTTCCTTTAAAAAATTAAAATCATAAGATTGCCAGTACATTCTTCCAAGTCCTCCATTTTTCTGATTGCAATAAAAACAATTTCCTTCACATATTCCATCCATCAAAAAATAAAGGGTTTTTTGAGGGGCATCAATTTTTAATTTCTTTAATCCTAAAAAGCTGGCTGTTGCGGGCGATAATCTAATATTCATCGTACCCCCCTTTCCCCACCATCGGAACAAATGCACATCCTCCTAAATTTTTTTTAACAATCCTATCATTTTTTTTAACGAGCCATAACTCACCATATACCTTGCCAACAGGTATTATCATTCTTCCTTTCTCCGCAAGTTGATCAATCAATTCCTGCCTTATTGAGGGGGCGGAGCATGTGACATATATATGGGTATAGGGAGAATATTCAGGCAGGCCAAGGGAGCCGTCTCTGCAAATTACTTTTATATTTTCCAATCCAAGTTTTTTAAAATTTTCTCTTGCAGTATCGGCGAGCTCCTTTATTCTTTCAACAGTATATACAATCCCTTTTTTAGCTATTCTCGAAACAACTGCTGCATTGTATCCAGTTCCAGTTCCTATTTCAAGTATTTTGCTATCCTCCTTTAATTTAAGATTTTCAAGTATTATCGCAACCATATGAGGGGCTGATATTGTCTGTCCATATCCAATATATAAGGGTGTATCTATATATGCATCATTTTTTTCATTTTCTGAAACAAAAATTTCTCTTGGTATCTCTTTCATTGCTTCTATAACTTCCTTGCTTTTCAAATAACCTTCTTTTATAAGTTTATTTATTAATTTCTCTTTATCCACAATAAAATATACATGAATTAAATAAAACTATTTACCTCTCCTATTACCCCATATAATTTTATGAATTTGGAGAGAAAGACGAGCATCTATCTCATCTTCTAAAATCCATTCAGCAAGTTTTTTACATTTTCCCCACACAGGTTGCATAACTATATTGCACCCTATAATATTGCTTTTCATGATCTGCTTTGCAAATTCATAATCTTTCCTGTTCATTATTATAAATTTTAATTCATCTTTATTCCTCAAAATTTTAAGATTATCTTTCATCATAAATTTTTCAAAACCGCTTGATGGCAATTTATAATCCATTTTTATTAAAACATTTCTTTCCGCTAAATTTCTTATGCTTATTGAACCATTTGTTTCAACACTTACAGAATACCCCAAATCAATTAACCCATCTATCAAATCATAAACTTCTTCCTGCAGAAGGGGCTCACCCCCTGTTACACAAACCCTCCTACAACTCCACTTCCTGATTTTTCCTAATATTTCTCCCACAGCCATTTCCTCCCCTTCAAAATATGCATATTTTGTATCACACCATTTACACCTCAAATTGCATCCCGCCAGGCGGATAAATATTGTCCGCAAGCCAGCGTCGCTTCCTTCGCCCTGTATTGAATAAAAAATTTCATTTACTTTCATATTCAATCGGGTCTTCTGTACCAGCTTCCACAAATCCTTTAAGTCTTATCAAGCATGAAGGACATTTTCCGCAAGCCTTCTTTCCTCCCCTATAACAACTCCAAGTTTTTTCAAAAGGAACACCAAGCTCTATTCCTTTTCTAATAATTTCTCCCTTTGTTAGATACAATATGGGAGCTTCTATCTTTATTTCTTTTCCTTCTACCCCTCTTTTTGTTGCAAGATTTGCCATATTTTGAAAAGCCTTTATATATTCCTCCCTGCAATCTGGATAGCCAGAGTAATCAACCGCATTTACACCTATAAAAATTGCGTCTGCATCAATAACTTCTGCATATGCGAGAGCATATGAAAGAAAAATTGTATTTCTTGCTGGAACATAGGTGGGGGGCATTCCTTCATACTCATCTGGTATCTGAATATTATCAGTTAAAGCACTTCCTCCAATCTGCCTTAAATCCGCCTTTATCACCTTATGCTTGGCTCCAAGCCATTTCGCAATTTCTTCCGCACATTTCATTTCTTTTCTATGCCTCTGCCCATAATCAAATGTAATGGTATAAACTTCATATCCTCTGCTCTTTGCAATTGCAGAAGTAACAGCACTGTCAATTCCTCCCGACAGCAGACAAACTACTTTTCCCATTTCGCCCACGCCCCCTGCCCATATCCTTCATCAACTCCAATTTCTATCTTTCTTATATTTTTTTTATCTATTAATTTCAGAAATTCATCCAATATATATGTTGCCAGATTTTCAGCGGATGATGAAAAAATCGGGAGCAGGACGCAATCCTCCTCTGGAATAACATATCTCCTATCCTTATATCTTATTTCAATTTCCTTTCCCTTCTTTATTTCCAGCATCCCTTCAGAAGAGATTATCACCTTATGATCTATCTTGCCTATAATTTCCCTTATTTTCTCCTTTACAATTCTAAAATCAATTAATATACCAGATGAAACCTCCCCTTCTATAACAACATGCACAGCATAGGTATGCCCATGCAGACGGGAACAATTTGAATAATCTGGTAAAAAATGAGCGGATGAAAATGTTAAACCGCTTTTCCATCCATCAATACAAATTTTCATAAAATTTTATATTTATTGAATATAAAATATCTTCGCTTCAAATTTTCAATTTTTTAATTCTTTGTTCAGCTGTCTCCAAAATTTTCCTGAGCATTTCAGAATAGGAAATTCCTCCAATTTTTGCCATTTTGGCAAGATGACCGTCCCAGCACCATCCAGGATTTGGATTTACCTCTAAAAGTTTAGGCACACCATTTGAGGCAATTCTCCAATCAAATCTGCAATAATCCCTGCATTCGAGTCTTTCAAAAAGCTTTAAACAGCATTCAACTATAAATCTCTCAATTTCTTCTGGAAGATCTGCGGGTATTGATTTTATTTTATAGTAAGGCGATGAAGGAAGCCATTTTGCTTCATAGCCGCAGATTTTTGGTAAATCGGGGGGTAAAGATGAATAATCTTCCTCTATTATTGGAAGAACATTATATGTCTCTGGTGGATTTCCTATTATACCCACGCTCAAATCTTTCCCAGTAAGAAATTCTTCTACAAGAATAAATTTATCATATCCAAATTTTTCCCTTATATCAGATATTGCATTCATCAATTGCTCAGGATTTTTTGCTACACTTTTTTGAGTGATTCCAAAACTTGAGTCGCCAAAATTTGGTTTTACTATAACAGGAAAATGCAAAGGAATCTCGAAAGTAGTATCTCCTGGTTTTATAAATACACTTTCTGGGACGGGTATTTTCATTTCCTTTGCAATACCTCTTACCAAGGATTTATCATAACAATATGCAAGGCATTGAGGAGGAGAACCAGTATATGGTATTTTTAATATCTCAAGCAGGGCTGGCACATGCAGTTCCTTTCTAGGTTCATTTAAATAACCTTCGTCACATAAATTAAAAACAAAATCAACTTTGTCTTTAATTTTTATTAAATCTTTGATTAATGTATCATGATTATCAAGATAAAAAAACCTATAATCCTTTAAATCCTTAAGGGCGGATTTCAATTTATCAATAGTATAAAAATCGTCATCATCAAAAATATAGAAAGGTTTCAAGGGGTCTGGCTTTCTTGGATCACCAAAAATTACCGCTATATTCTTTAGTTTTTTATTTTTATTCTCTCTCAAAGATTGCCATTCTTTCTTTGCAATTGCAGTAGCTATAATTCTCCTCTCCATCATCCCCAAATCCTGTCCTCTTTTAGAATCTGGAGAAAAATCCCCGTGAAAATCTATTTCGCTAAAACCCGCTCTTTTCAGAATATCAGATAAACTATCTTTTGTATAGAGTCTTTCAGCATAAAATTGGTCTGCAATAACTCCTTTTTCTACATGTGTTATTACCTCTCTTGATATAAGACGCTGCTTATCTATTGAAAGAGATCTTTCCCTGCAAACAAAATGTTTTTTATCTATCCATTCCCAAGATCTTGGTTGAAAATTTTCTCTAAGAAAATCACCGTCAGCAACATCTATGAGAATTTTACCCCATGGTTTAAGCACCCTAAAAGTTTCTTTTAAAACCAGAAGATCATCTCTTTGCGTTTCAAAATATCCAAAACTATTTCCCAAAATAAGAACTGCATCAAAATTATCTGTAGGATAAGGAAGTTTTCTTGCATCTCCTTCTCTAAATTTAACATTTAAACCTTCTTTTTTTGTCTCGTTTTTTGCCTTTTGAATTAGGTAATGAGAACGATCCAAACCTTCAACATTCTTAAATCCTCTCCTGGCGAGCTCGAGAGAATGCCTTCCGTGCCCGCAGCATAGATCCAGGATTTTATCATCGGGAGAAAGATTCAGAATTTCCAGAAAAATATCTACTTCATTTTTGGTTATATTGTAATCATTGACCACATCGCCATCAGTTTTTATATAAAGAGAATTAAAAATTCTGCACCACCAATCAGGTTGCAATTTTTCTTCTAAAACAGAAACAGGTCCCAAACATTTGCTTTTTTGGGATTTGTGTCTATGATGTTTTTCTTCCATGATTTTTAGTATTAGTGGATTCTTATTTATAATTTTTACTAAATTCGATATTTTCAGAATTTCACATAGAAAATTTTAAGTAGATTTTTATATTGAAAGTTTATAACAATTTAAATTCAAAAGGTGATATAAAATGAAAAAAGATAATAAGGATGAATTGAAAAAAAAGCTTCAAAACTTGGAAGAAGTTCTTAGATATAATGAGGCAATCCTTGAGGAAATTTATGAAACACAGGAATCAATGTTTTCTATATTCGCTGACCTTGTTAAATTGATAAGCAGAATGTATCAGGAAATGAAAATAGATGATAAAGAATTAAAGTTATGTATGAACAGGTTAAGAGAAACCTTTATTGATGAAGGAGAATACTTTATAAAAAAGGAGATTAATAAAAATAATGATTTCTCAGTTGCATATACATAAAATATTTGCAGAAAGATTATCCCAGGAGATTAAAAAAGGAAATGTAAAAAGCAAGGATGACTTGGTAAGAATAAAAAAATTAATAGCAAGGGATTTAGGGATAAGTGTTCCTCCGAATTCAGAGATATTACCTTTTGTAAAAGATGAAGAAATAAAAGAAATTTTAGTCAGAAAACCGATCAGAACGATTTCGGGCGTTGCAATAGTTGCGGTAATGAGTGCGCCTTTCTCCTGCCCCCATGGGCGGTGCCTGCCCTGCCCTGGCGAGCCCCCGCAGAGTGCGCAGAGTTATACGGGATATGAACCCGCATCGCTGAGAGCGAAAAGAAATAATTTTGACCCTTATCTACAAGTAAAGGACAGGCTTAGGCAACTCTCTTGCATAGGACATCCGAGCGATAAAATTGATTTAATTATAATGGGTGGAACTTTTCCTGCAAGAGATTTTCTTTACCAGGAATGGTTTATAAAGAGATGTTATGATGCAATGAATGATGCAAATTCTGAAGGCATTGAAAAAGCCAAAATATTGAATGAAAAAGCAAGGCATAGATGCATCGGTCTCACTATTGAAACACGCCCTGACTGGTGTAGATTGCAAAATGTTGAAAAAATGCTTGAATTTGGGGCGACAAGAGTTGAGCTTGGGGTGCAAATTCTTGATGATAAAATTCTTTATGAAATAGATAGGAGACATACAGTAAAAGATGTTATAGATGCAACGATTTTATTAAAAAATGCTGGTTTTAAGGTATGCTATCATATTATGCCCGGCCTTCCCTACAGCAGCATGGAAAATGATATAGAATGTTTTAAAAAAATTTTCATTGATGAAAGATTTCGCCCTGATATGTTAAAAATTTATCCAACTCTTGTTGTTAAATCATCTAAATTGTATGAAATATGGAAAAAAGGAGAATACAAGGCAATTGAGGAGGGTGAAGCGGTTGAAATAATCTCAGAAATGAAGAAATATGTGCCTGAGTGGGTTAGAATACAGAGGGTGGAGAGAGATATACCTTCTAACCTCGTTGAAGCTGGAGTAAGAAAGAGTAATTTAAGGGAGTTGGTGAAAAAAAGAATGGAAGAAAATGGTTTAAAATGCAGATGCATAAGATGCAGGGAAGTTAGAAATAGAAAGGTTGAGGATGTTGATTTGATGAGAAGAGATTATATAGCGAGCGGTGGAAGAGAGATATTTCTCTCAATAGAAAGCAGGGAAGATGATGTAATTATTGCATACTGCAGGCTCAGGATAGCAAATAATTTTGCTATTGTTAGAGAATTAAAAGTTCATGGTCCAATGGTTGAAATTGGAAAAAGAAACGATGAAAAATGGCAGCATCGTGGTTATGGGAAAGTTTTGATGAATAAAGCCGAGGAAATAGCTGAAAAATCAAAAAAGAGTAAAATTTATGTTTTAAGTGGTGTGGGTGCAAAAGAATATTATCGCAAAATGGGCTATACCGATGATGGATTTTATATGAGTAAAAATTTAGGTGAATAATGATAGATAGGGTTTTATCAAATAAGCGGCTGCGGATATTATATAAAAACCTGCGAGAGTTAAATAAAAGCTAACCCATAGTTCATTGTTTTCAAGACTTACTGGAGAGAAATCTGATTTAAATAATTTATGAAGCATCTTTGCAGTTGGTATAAAAAGAATAAATAAAGCAGACATTTCTATAGGAAACAGACCGAGTTTTATATATAAGCCGAGAAGAATGAAGGCAAAAATTGAAAGAATGAGAATTATAAAGGATAGATTTTTTATGCCATGATAGACAGCGGGCGTAATTATGCCATGCTTTTTATCCCCCTCAATATCATCAAAATCCTTTGTATTCTGCCAGGCAAGAACCCATATAGCAATTACACTCCCAAGAAGCCATGGAATTTTATCAAATACATGCTCAGGCAAAACCACGCACCACGCAGCCGGCACAGGGAGCAACCCGCGGGATATCGCGAGAGATGCAGTATTCAGCCAGAGCCTCTTTTTTAGTCTAAATGGCTCGAGGTTATATAAAATTCCTGAGAAAAGGAAGGCGAGCATGAAGATTCCATAATATGTATTGATTATAAATCCAATAATAACTGTAAAAATTGAGAGGATGAGAGCCATTAACTGGGCTTTTTCTATGCTTATTTCTCCGCTTGCAATCGGTCTATATCCTTTTTTGTTTGCTCTGTCAATTTCCACATCCTCAACCTGGTTCATTATTTGTCCAACCGCCTGTGCAAAAGATAGAGAGAGAGACGCGAAAAATATTTTATCAAAATTCTGCCAGAATATATCCAAGCTTTTATAAATTGATAGCTGTAATAAAACACCAAAAAATATGGATATAAATGGGGCAATTAGAGTGAATGGTCTCATAAGCATTAACCAGGGTTTTATTTTCATAGAAATCAAAGATAAATAAAAGTATTATTTTAAATGTTTTGGTTCAAAAATAGAATAAATAGAGAAGGATTAGAGCCAGTCAATGCCTATTGTAAGCAGCGAAGCACCAATTATGAACTGTGCATTTGGTATTCCATAGCCAATTTTTCCAAAGTCAATGTATGCCCCAACAAAGCCACATATTATCATTGTCTGTGTTCCTACCAT
>Ga0272448_1006218_pt1 | contig 12965 bp, 14 predicted proteins | sample YNPCB0191_FD_202220 | JGI IMG/M metagenome (GOLD analysis project Ga0272448, IMG submission 202220) | Hot spring sediment microbial communities from Yellowstone National Park, WY, United States - YNP-CB-019-1 | ecosystem: Environmental > Aquatic > Thermal springs > Hot (42-90C) > Sediment...
ATGAAAAACCTATTTTGGATATACCTATGGTTGTCTTGATAAATTCTGGTTCTGCCTCCGGGAGTGAAATTGTTGCTGCTTGCCTCCAAGACTACAAGCGCGCTGTTATATTGGGGAAAAAATCCTTTGGCAAGGGCTCGGTCCAGACAGTCATACCTTTGGGAGATGGCTCAGCTTTACGCCTAACCACTGCTAAATACTTCTCACCTTTAGACAGGCAGATACACGGGCTAGGAATCAATCCAGACATAATTGTTGAAGAGATACCCCCTGGACCTATGCAGGAAGATGAAAAGAAAAAAGTGGATAAAAGCAAAGAGATATTTGAAGAATTAGAGAATCAACAGGAGCCCAAAAAAGAGCAAACCTTCGACTACAAAGCTGACAACCAGATTATGCAGGCAATAGGTGTGCTGAAGGCCTTAAAGATTTATAGCAAGCAAACAAAATAATAAATTAAAAAATGAAATCAGCTCATTATCGAATTTGGATTATTATCCTGTCTTTAATTGTAGCATTTGAAACATTCCTTTTGTATTCTTTAGGCCGCAGGCTAAAACAAGATATACACCTTAAAACAAAGTTTTCTTCCAAACCCAAACAAGTAACAGCCTATAAGGCAAGGATTGCTATTGTCCTGGATGATTGGGGGTATAATTTAGATACCGTTGATTTACTTAATGAAATAAATATCCCTTTGACTATTTCAGTCTTACCTGAACTAAGGTATTCACAAAAGATTGCCCGTGACCAAGCAGCTAAAGGGCGCCAGATTATCTTGCATTTACCAATGGAGCCATATGAAAAGTTGCCTCTGGAGCAAAGCACCATTCTAACTTCAATGGACAACAACCAAATCCGTAGGATTATTAATACCCACTTAAACAGCATCCCGTATCTCAAAGGGGTATCCAACCATATGGGCTCAAAGGCAACCAGCGATCGTCGGGTAATGCGGATTCTTTTTGAGGAGTTAAAAAAGCGTAATCTTTATTTTTTAGATAGCTTTGTCTCGCCAAAAACTGTAGCAAAAGAGGTGGCAAAAGAACTCGGATTGTCCTGGATCCGTCGAGATGTATTCTTAGATAACAAGTTGGAGAAGGAATACATCAAGGGTCAGCTTTTAAAACTAAAATCCAAGGCGGATATTCAAGGACAGGCAGTGGGTATAGGTCATGCCCGTAGACTTACCCTGCAGGTCCTGAAAGAGACAACACCTGAATTTAAAAAACAGGGGTACAGGTTTGTTTTGCTCTCAGAGTTATTGCCCTGATTTTAAAGGAGAAATCCGATGTACGTATTAGGGATTGAAACCTCCTGTGATGAAACAGCAGCTGCAGTCGTTAAAGACGGCTCTACAATCCTTTCTAATGTAATAGCCTCCAGCCTCTCTTGGCATAAACGCTACGGAGGGATTATCCCTGAGATTGCCTTTCGAAGACATACTGAGGTTATTACCCAGGTTGCCGAGGCTGCAGTGCTTAAGGCCAAGGTTAAGCTAAAAGACTTAGGATTAGTTGCTGTAACTACAACTCCCGGTTTGCTCGGTTCACTTATGGTTGGGGTTTCCTTTGCCAAGGCGGTTGCTTGTAGCCAAGATATACCCATTTTAGGGATAAACCACCTCCACGGACATATTTATTCAGCAGCCTTCGATACAGGAGGACTTGAATTCCCCTTAGTGGCATTGGTTGTCTCGGGCGGACACACTAACTTATATCTTGTGCGAAATTACCACGAAATCAAAATTTTAGGTTCTACCCTTGATGATGCCTGCGGTGAAGCATTTGACAAGGTGGCCAAGATTTTAGGACTTGGTTATCCTGGAGGTCCCGTTGTTGAAAGGATAGCCAAAAATGGCAACCCCCGGAAGATAAAATTTGCCAGTATCCATACAAATAATCCATTTGATTTTAGTTTCAGCGGAATTAAAACCGCTGTTTTGTATTATATTCAGCGAAAAGCTAGAAAAATCTCATCTCAACAATGTGCGGATATAGCTGCCAGTTTTCAGGAGAATGTGGTTTTCCTGTTAATCAAAAAATCCCTTCTTGCCTGCCAGAAATATAAGGTCAAGACACTCGTTGTGGCTGGTGGGGTTGCGGCAAATAAATACCTACGTAACAGCTTTAGAAATGTGGCAAGGCCACTTGGCCTCTCTGTAAGGTTTCCCCAGCCAAGATTATGTACGGATAACGCAGCTATGATAGCAGGTTTAGGTAGTCAGCTTTTTAGAAAAAGATACCATTCTGACCTGTATCTAACTATAAATTAGGAGGAGAGAAGGAGGAGTTATGCTTAACGAAAAACAGATTATAGCGCGGTTGCTTTTATCGGTTATACTTGGTGGGCTGGTGGGGTTGGAAAGGCAGTTTCAGCGCCGCAGCGCTGGCCTGCGAACCCATATACTTGTAAGTTTAGGCTCCTGTCTTATAATGTTGACATCTATGTATGTTTTTGATATATATAAGCAGATTACATCGTTAGACCCTTCCCGGATAGCTGCTGGAGTTATTACTGGTATTGGTTTTTTGGGTGCTGGGGCAATTATGCGGGAAAGGGAGCGGATTAAAGGATTAACCACTGCCGCCAGTCTCTGGGTAGTAGCAGCAATAGGCTTGGCCTGCGGTTGCGGTTTTTACCTGGCTTCAATTTTTACTACGGGTTTATCTTTGCTTGTGTTGTTTGTGTTGCGGGCAATGGAAGGAATTGTATTTGGAAAAGAAGAAAAAGAAAAGTAAAATCTAAAAGGGGGTGAGCAGGATGCCTTTTAAGAAAAAACTTGAAGAGAAGGTCCTGGATGTCGATGCAGCTATGAATGGTACAATTAGTTTTAAAGACCCCATAAATTTAAGAATCAATGGCAGGTTTGAAGGAAAGCTAGAAACAAAAGGAAATTTGACCATTGGACAGACCGCAACTGTGGTAGCTGATATAATCGGAGACAATATTATAGTGGGGGGTAAGGTAAAAGGAAAAATCTCTGCCAAGCAGATGCTCACCCTTTTGCCCACTGCTATTATTGAGGGAGATATCTTTCCTGCAAGATTAAATGTTGCTGAAGGCGCTATTTTAGAAGGACGCTGCTCAATGCTCCACGATTTTATGGATACAGAAGAGGTGGCCCGTTATCTAGAGGTAGACACTAAATTAATATTGGAATGGGCGAGTTCGGGAAAGATGCCTGCCATTAAAGATGGCGATAGCTGGAGGTTTGAACGCAAGGCTATAGACGCCTGGGTTGCCTCAGGTGCGACAAATAAATAACTATGGCTGAGGAAAAACTACTAACTGTTCGAGAGGTAGCCCTGCTTTTAGGAAAAACCGAGGCTGAGATAATAGGTTTGGCTGAGAAGGGTGTAATCCCTGCCTATAAGGTAGCAGGGATGTATCTACGCTTCAAACGAAACGAAATCGAGCGTTATCGTTTGGAGTCCGACCTTCAAAACACCCAAAATCAAGACAGAGACAATTCTTGCCTAAAAGACAGGATAAAAGATTTTTTCTATTTCAATGATTTTTATATCCTTAGCTTTTTTTTATTAATACTATTGCTGATTGTTATATTACGCGGATAATCTTATGCCTTTGGGGCAAGCCTGCTTAGATTTGGGTTACGCAAAAATAGATTTAGAAAGAAAAAAACGCCGGGGTTTTCCAGAGGTAGTTTTCTGTCCTGGGAAAAACAAGTCTCAGCTTCTGGGTATAATCAAGGCTTTTATCCAGAGCAGACAGAACTGTCTTTTGACCAAACTTGAGCAAGAGACATACAATTACCTTCGGAATTTTTTGCCTACCTTAGAATATAACCCCACGGCAAAACTGGGGTATCTGTTTATAAGGCATTACAGACCTAAAGGGATGGTTGCTGTTGTCTGTGCAGGGACCTCAGATATTCCAGTGGCAGAAGAGGCAGTTTGTACACTTCAGTTTATGGGAAACCGCGTAGTTAGGCTTTACGATATAGGGGTTGCGGGTGTACACCGTTTAATGCGCAATATAAAAACCTTGCGTCGTGCAAGGGTAGTAGTAGTAGTTGCAGGAATGGAAGGGGCGTTGGCAAGCGTAGTCAGCGGTCTGGTAAAGACACCGGTAATAGCAGTTCCTACCAGTTGCGGTTACGGAGCAAATTTTAAAGGTCTATCTGCATTGCTGACTATGCTTAATAGTTGTTCGCCAGGAGTGGCGGTGGTTAATATAGATAATGGTTTTGGGGCAGGTTATTTTGCATCATTAATAAACAGGAGTTCAACCAGATAAGACCATGGGAATGTCAGGATTAGATATCTATAAGTTGTTGCCAAAGACCAACTGTCGCGAATGTGGTTTTTCTACCTGCCTTGCCTTTGCTATGCAGTTAGCCAAAAAGGCAATAGAGACCAGCAAGTGCCCTTATCTTTCTGAGGAGGCAAAAAAAATCCTTGAATCAGCCAGCCAGCCACCAATAAGATTAATTACAATCGGAAGGGATGATTACGAACTAAAGATAGGCAATGAAACAGTTATGTTTCGCCACGAAGAAAAATTTCACCATCCCTGCGGCATAGGATGTATCCTCAAGGATGGCCTTACGTTACAGCAAAACATCCAGAATTTGGAAAGACTGCAATCAATTCGCCTTGAACGGGTTGGTCAGTTGCTAAAGCTAAATTTGGTGGCAATCAAACAAACCAAGGATACTGAAACCTTTGTTAAAACCGTAGAGGAAATATCAAGGCGGAGCCAATTAGGCTTAGTATTGATGGCCAAAGACATCTCTGGTCTGCAGGAGGCATTAAAAATTACTGCCGACAAAAAGCCGCTTATTTATCCTTTATTCGAAGCAGATGAAAAATTAGCTGACCTTGCCAAAAGATACCTTTGCCCAGTAGTGGTTTTAGCTTCGGATTTAGAAGGCTTGTCTAAGCGGGTTGCAGAATTTAACAATCGGGGGATAGCTGATATTGTTCTTGACTCGGGTAAAAAAACCTTGGTTGGGAAGCTTTGGGATTTAACCCAGGCCCGTAGACTGGCACTAAAAAGGCATAGCCGCAGCTTAGGCTATCCTTTTATTACAGTTATCGATGAGGAAGAACCTTACGAAAAGGTCCTCTCAGCAGCTGCCCTTATTTTAAAATATAGCGGCATCATCCTCATGGATGAACTTCGGATAGAAGAGGCCTTGGTTCTTTTAACTGTCAGGCAGAACATATATACTGACCCCCAAAAGCCACTTCAGATTGAACCAAAACTATATTCAGTTGGAAAGACAACCAAGACCTCTCCACTTCTTGTAACTACAAACTTCTCCTTGACTTATTACACTGTATTAGGAGAGGTTGAGGCAAGCAAGGTGCCTTCTTATATTTTAAGTGTAGACACAGAAGGGATGTCGGTTTTAACTGCCTGGGCAGCAGAGAAATTCAACGCTCAAAAGATAGCGCAGGCAATCCAAAAAAACGCAATATCTGATGTAATTGACAATAAACAGGTAATTATCCCGGGCTATGTAGCAATGATGAGTGGCGAGTTGGAAGAACAACTTGGCTGGAAGGTAATCGTTGGCCCAAAAGAGGCCTCAGGGATTCCTAGTTTTTTAAAACATATTAGCCATTAATCTTTTCTATGAAAAAATTCAAGGTCACCTTTGAACCAGAACACAAGACAGTAGAAGTTTCCCCTCAGACCAATGTCCTTCAGGCTGCAATATCTGCGGGGATTTATCTGAATTCTCACTGTGGCGGAGAAGGGGTATGTGGCCGCTGTAAAGTGATTTTAAAAAAGGGAAGGGTTAAAACCCAATCAACTGGAAGGATTTCACCACAAGAAAAGGAAAAAGGAATACATCTTGCCTGCGTTACCTTTATTGAAGGTGATGCAATATTTGAGATTCCTCCTGATTCGCGGCTAAATCTACAAAAAGAGGCCTTAGAGAGCCTACACCTCCAATTCAAGGATGACTATACTGAGACGCCGGTATTAGCCTTTGAGAAATTTAAAAAAAACTACTGCGCCTCGCCACTTATAAAAAAACTATTCCTTAATCTAGGTGCTCCTACGCTACAGGATAGACAGAGCGACTGGGAAAGAATACAACAGGAACTGAGGCGCCGTTACAATATATCAGCTTCAGGTTGTCCATTAAGCGAACTGCGCAGATTAGGCAATCTCTTGCGTTCCTCGGATTGGAAGATTACTGCTGTTTTTGATGAGACAGGCCCAAAAAAAGATATACTTTATATCGAAGCAGGAGATACTACTACTAAGAATTTCGGGTTTGCCTTTGACATTGGCACAACCACAATTTCCGGCCAACTAATTGACCTAAATAACCAAAAGGTTCTGGCTTCTAAATCAACTTACAACAAACAGGCGCAGTTTGGCAGCGATGTAATAACCCGAATTATGTATGCAGCCAAAAATGGCGGGTTAGAAGCATTGCACCAGGCAGTGGTTTTAGACCTTAATGAAATGATACAAAAGATGGCTTTAGAGCAGAATTTGGATTTAAACGATATCACCTGTTGCGTCTGCGCAGGCAATACCACTATGATGCATCTGCTACTAAAAATAGACCCCACCCATATCCGACTTGAACCCTATGTTCCCGTTGCCAATTTCTTTCCAGTATTTAAGGCCTATGAGGCAGATATACGAATTAATCCCCGGGGCCTGTTGTACTGCGTACCGGGTGTAGCCAGCTATGTAGGAGGAGATGTAACCGCAGGTGTTATCTGGACAGGAATGTACGAAAGCCAGGATTTAAGCCTTTTAATCGATATAGGGACAAATGGCGAGGTGGTATTGGGAAACAGCGAGTTTTTAATCTCAGCAGCTGCCTCAGCTGGCCCTGCCTTTGAAGGAAGCGGGCTTAGTTGTGGTATGCGCGCAGCCAAGGGGGCAATTAATAAAGTAAAAATAAACCCTAATAGCTGGGAGGTATCCTTTGAGACTATAGGTGGCGCAGAGCCATTAGGTATCTGCGGCTCTGGTTATATAGATGCCTTGGCTGAGATGTTGAACGCTGGGATAATAGATAAAGGCGGAAAATTCGACCCAAAGGCTGACAGAAGGATTCGCTCTACAACAGAAGGCAAGGAATTTATACTTGTTGAAAAAAACAATTCTGCCTCGGGCAAAGATATAGTGATAACCGAGGCAGATGTGGATAATCTCAAGCGGGCCAAGGCAGCAATTTTTGCTGCCGTTAGTATACTCCTTGTTAAACTTGGTTTAGACTGGAAAAGGATAAAACAGATTTTTATTGCAGGCGGCTTTGGTACCTCGTTGGAGGTAAATAACGCTATCCGCATTGGCCTGCTTCCTGATATTGAAAGGGAAAAGTTTTGTTTTATTGGCAATAGTTCCCTAGCTGGCTGCCGCAGTATTCTTTGCTCTTTGGAGGCATTCCATTCAGCTTGTGAGGTAGCAAAAAAGATATCCTATTTGGAACTTTCGCTAGAACCCCAGTACACTGAAAATTATATGGCAGCATTATTTTTTCCACATACAGATTTGAGCCTTTTTCCAGGCATAAACTAATGGCATACCTAATTGCAGTTGCAGGCAAAGGTGGTACAGGAAAAACAACGGTTTCGGCATTACTGGTAAGGTTATTGGTGGAGGCTGATAAAGGGTTAGTCTTAGCAATTGACGCTGACCCTAATAGCAATCTTGGGCTTGCCTTGGGGATAAAGACAGAAAAAAGCATAAGCTCTATACTTGAAAGAATCTCCTCCCAACCAGAGGCAATCCCTAAAGGAATAACCAAAGACAGTTTTATCCAATACGAAATACAGATGGCCATTGCGGAAAAAGAAGGTTTTGACCTGCTGACAATGGGTGCCCCTGAAGGCCCTGGTTGCTATTGTTACGTAAATAACGTATTGCGTCAAGCAATCTCCAAATTAGTTAATGATTACGATTTCGTCGTTGTGGACAATGAGGCTGGATTGGAACATTTTTCCCGACGCACAACCAGAAAGGCAGATACCCTTTTGGTGGTATCTGACCCAACAGTGGTTGGTTTACGCTCTGCCCAACGAATTAAAGATTTAGTTGAAGAGCTAAAAATACCTGTAAAAAATAAAATCTTACTTTTAAATAGGGTAAAAGGTGGGGTGGATAAATTAAACATTAATCAAACCGGCTTGGATTATGTTGGTTTTCTACCCTGGGATGAGGCGTTATTAAAAATCAGTGAAAATGGCCAATCACTTTTTGAGTTATCCAACAATTCTCAGATTATTTCAAAGTTACGGGAATTAGGAGATAGGATATGGTCGAATTAATGTATGAAAAATGGCAAGGTTCAATCAATACTGTCCAGATAGGTGCAACTGAAAAGGAGGGAGGAAGCCGTTGTCATTCTATTCAGGTAGGAGGAGCGAAAACCTTACCTTTCTTGTTTTCTGAAGGAGAGCTCCCTCACAAACCAGTGATTGCTTTTGAGATATGGGATACAGTGCCTCGAGATTGGCCTGAACCTCTGCAGGGGTGTTTCTCGGGTGTCTGGAATGAACCCTTGGCTTGGGCAGAACTCTGCGTAGAAAAATTTGGCGCCAAGCTTCTTTGCGTGCGACTTCAGGCAGCACATCCGGAATTTGAAAATAAAAGCCCTGAGGAGGAGCAGGCTTTTATATCCAAACTATTAAAAAGGGTGGGGGTCCCCCTTATAATTATCGGTTGTGGAGATGATGCCAAGGATAATGAGGTCTTGCCTGCTGTATCTGAGGCAGCTAAAAATGAAAGGTGTCTTTTAGGCTCAGCAGTACACGATAATTACCGTACCATAGTTGCTAGTGCAATTGCCTATGGCCAAAGCATTATTGCAGAATCACCAATTGATGTCAACATTGCCAAACAACTCAATATGCTTATAATGGATGTTGGTCTTCCATTAGAGCGTATTGTAATCGACCCTACTATTGGGGCATTAGGATACGGTCTGGAATATGCTTATTCGATAATGGAAAGGGCTCGACTGGCTGCGTTAGCTGGCGACCGTACCCTGGCTTGTCCTTTTCTGTGTTTTGTTGGCCAGGAGAGCTGGCGGGCAAAAGAGGCCAAGGCAACCGAAGAAGAATTTCCTGACTGGGGTAACTCAATAAAGCGCGGGATTCTTTGGGAGGCAGGCACTGCTGTAGCGTTGCTTCAGGCAGGGGCAGATATCTTAGTTATGCGGCATCCTGAGGCAATCAAGGCCATATCCGAACACATTGAAAGGTTTTACCAAAAAGGGGCGAAGTAATGTTTGTTATCGGAGAACTTATAAATGGTATGTATTCGGCAGTTGGCGAGGCGATAAAAGAAAAAAATAAAAAGGTAATTCAGGACCTTTGCCAAAAACAGATTAGCTGTGGCGCTGATTGTTTAGATGTTAACTGCGGCCCAGCCTCACGCTCGCCCGCAACTGATATGCAATGGTTAATCGCTACTATTCAAGAGATCACTGATAAACCCCTGTCAATTGACTCCAGTAAACCTGAGGTTGTGCTGGCTGGTTTGGAGGTTGCTAAAAATAGTGTTATGATAAATTCAACCACTGCCGACCCTGAAAAATTAGCAATCCTAATACCCCTGGCCAAGCGCTATCATGCAAAACTAATTGCCCTGACCTTAAGCTCACAGGGGGTGCCCCAAAACAAAGACCTTCGTCTGGAACTGGCAGCCCAGATTGTGTCTGCCTGTAGTGAGGCGGAATTCCCACTAGAGGACCTTTACATAGACCCAGTGCTACTACCAATAAATGTGGCCCAATCCCAACTAAAGGACATATTAGAAGCTATTCGTGAATTCAAAATAATCTCAGAGCCTGCCCCGAAGACAATAGTAGGCTTAAGTAACATTTCTCAAGGCACAAAAAAACGCAGCCTTGTAAACCGCACCTTTTTAACGATGGTCGTAGGTTATGGTTTAGATGCCGCGATCATTAATCCTTGCGATAATGAACTTATGGATAGTCTTATTGCAGCAGAGCTTATTATGAATAAACAGATTTACTGCGAGGCCTTTTTGCAGGCCTATCGAAAAAAATGAAAAACAAGAAGATATTTCGCGAGGTTTTTAAATTCCGTGGGTTCAGAAAAAGTTTTATTTACGCCTTACAAGGATTATGGTATCTTTTCTTCTATCACCGCAATATGCGGATTATATTCTTATTTGGCATCGCAGCAATAATTCTGGGCTTTGTTATGAAACTAAAGGGAGTTGAGCTGGTGGCTCTTTCTATCACAATTACGTTTGTCTTTATGGCCGAGATGTTTAATACCGCAATTGAGCTTTTGGTAGATTTATTTACTGAAAAATACCACCCGCTTTTAAAAATTATCCTGGATATCTCAGCTGCGGTAGTACTTATAGCCAGTATTAACGCAATTGCAGTAGGATATGTCCTCTTTGCCCGTAAGCTATTTCGCTAAAAAGGAAGAAACCTTGTTATATAAGTTTATTTTTATAGTTTTGGTCTTTAGCATATTCGGTTGTGCCTCTGTGCATAATCCGAAAATCAACGAAGAAGAAAGGATTAGAACAGAGTATTATCAAAAATTATATAACTTGGCCCAGCAGCAAAATGAGGTTGTATCTATCTTGATTGCCAATGACTTCAGTTCTATTAAAAATAAAGTCATTGATGCCTTTAAATTGGCAGGATACAATATAATATTCTGCAATGACAGCGATACTAAATTAATGGTTTTTGCCAAGGGCGATTCGTTTACGCCCAGCGTAAACAACAACGAAGAAATTGCATCTTGTCAAATAATTTTAGTTTACGAAACTACTGCCCAAGGCCATACCCGATTAATACTGGCAAGGGGAATTGATAACAAAGTCACCAATCGTGAGGTAAAAAAGGACCTTGCCTTAATACGCGAAATATTAAACAGTCCTTGGTAAAATCTAAATATCATTTTATGGCGGAGTAGCTCAGTCTGATAGAGCAGGCGGCTCATACCCGCTTGGTCGGAGGTTTAAATCCTCTCTCCGCCACTTTTTATTTATGGGAATAGTTGAAAAGGTAAAAAACACCATCTTAAAATATAAGCTTATAAAAAAAGGAGATACGATATTAGTAGGGGTTTCGGGAGGACCTGATTCCCTGGCACTTCTTTTGATACTCCAACGCCTAAGCCAAGAGTTAGGCTTTTCTGTTTATATCGGCCATTTTGACCATATGCTTAGAAGAGATTCAGCTAAGGATGCACAATTTGTAGCTAATTTGGCCAATCAATTCCATATACCATATGAAACAGGCAAGGCGGGTTTAGAAATCAAGGCAAAAAAGGGCTCATTGGAAGAGATTGCCCGTCAGCTAAGGCAAGAGTTTCTTTTTAAGGTAGCCAAAAGAATTAAAGCAGATAAGATTGCTCTAGGGCATAATTTCGATGACCAGGCCGAAACCGTGCTTATGCGTATAATCCGCGGCACAGGCTTGTACGGCCTGGCTGGGATTTTACCAAAAAGAGAAATATCAGGCTTCATCGTTATTCGCCCGCTTTTAGAAGTCACTCGCCAAGAAATCGAGTCCTACCTAAAAAGGAGGAAAATAACCGCCCGAGAAGACCCCACTAACCTTAAGGAGACTTTTTTTAGAAATCGTATCCGCCATACCCTTCTGCCATTTCTAAGGGAGCGTTTTAACCGCAATATAAAAGCAGCACTCTGGAACCTAGGTGAAAGTGCAAGTTGGGATTATGATTATCTTAATCGTATTTCCCTACGATATGTTCAGCTTAAAAATAAACTATCTATTGAAAAATTACTTAAGATGCATCCGGCAATTAGACGTTTAGTTATCCGTTTAGAAATCGCCAATGTGCAAGGTGACACCCGAAGAATAACTTTTAAGCATATTCAAGAGATAGAAGACCTGCTTATAAATCGCCCCCAAAATTCCATTGTCAACCTACCCAAGGGCATATCTGTTAAAAAAGAAAAAAAATACCTCCAATTTCGCATATTGGCAAATACCTGACTTAAATCCAGATTTTTTTTAATTGACACTCCCCCTTAATCATATTAGAATAACCTGCAGAAACTAACCTCTAAGCCAAAAAAGGAATATGCCTTTTAAAAAAGACAAATACCTCACCTTACTTAAGTTAAGCCAATACCTAAAAGCTTTCCAAATACACACTCTACTACCTTTTAAAGCAAAAGCGCATCTTTGCCTTTAAGGTAGGAGACAATGGAGGTTTTATTTATTTAAGGAATCTATAGATAAGTGGATGAGGGAAGAGGAAGTTATTTTATCTAACTTGAGTAAAAGGAAAAAGGAAGCAATAGATATAAGGCAATGAAGAGTATCTTAATTATCGACGATGACCAGGCTGTCTTAAAAAGCCTAGAAAGAATCTTTAAGAAAGAAAACTATGAAGTGGTTTGTGTTTCTTCTGGCAAAGAGGCGTTAGAATATATTGAAAAAAGAGATTTTGATTTAATTATCATCGACATCCGTATGCCAGATTTAGACGGTATTGAGACCACCAGAAAGATTAAAGATATAAGAAAGGCCAAATCCAGACCAGATATCCCAGTTTTATTTATTACCGGCTATTCAGATGTAGTAGCCATCGATAGGGCAAAGCAATTTGGTGAAGTGGTCTTAAAACCTTTTGACTTAGAAGAATTCTTAAATCGGGTAAAACAACAAACTACTAAAAGAAGGGTAGTTATTACTGGTCTGGGTGTGGTTAGCCCTAATGGCATCGGCAAGGATGAATTCTGGCAGGCTAATATAAAGGGAATTTCTGGCGTGGACTGGATTACGGATTTCGACACCTCAAGCCTTTACTCCAAGATCGCAGCCCAGGTAAAAAACTTTGACCCCTGCAAGTATATGGAAAGGCCTGTTATCTCTAAAACCGACCGCTTTACCCAATTAGGTATCGCTGCAGCAAAATTAGCCTTAGATGACAGTAGATTAGACTTAGATAAAATTAACAAGGATAGGGCAGGTGTCTCCATTGGCTCTGGTTTAGGTA
>Ga0272448_1006220_pt1 | contig 12964 bp, 9 predicted proteins | sample YNPCB0191_FD_202220 | JGI IMG/M metagenome (GOLD analysis project Ga0272448, IMG submission 202220) | Hot spring sediment microbial communities from Yellowstone National Park, WY, United States - YNP-CB-019-1 | ecosystem: Environmental > Aquatic > Thermal springs > Hot (42-90C) > Sediment...
CTTTACTTATCGGCGGAATGGATCGCCGGAAGGGGGAATTCTACCACAGCGAAGACATGGCGAAGATCAGGCGCAGCGCAACCGACTGATGCCAGGGCAGATCGAGTTCTCGCCCCAAGCATGTGGAGAATCTTCCCCGGCGGCCAATGGCTCCTCCGGAAGTCATCATGGCGCCACTGCGGAGCCGCGGGCGACGTAGCTTTACGGTCGCAACGTCCATGAGCCGGGGAAGGTCGATCGTGCGCCGCTGTTAACCAACTCAGACAATCCGGGCAGAGACCGAGAGAAACTGCCTCCGGTGGTGTGGAAAAGGCGCAAGATTGGCGGCCCGAGGGGAACGGCGCGCGAAACGGAGAGACCCGGAACCCGCGAAGCCCCAGGCGTTTGCGCACTTGCGGGCAGGGTGCGGCGTTAACGAACAGCGTGGGAGGAACTTCGAAAAAACATTTGGCTCGCCAGGAGAAACATAGGCGAAATCAAGACCGCCGCTACATACTCACGGCTCACTTTCTGCCCGTAGTCGATCAGGTTAACCCGGTCATACGGGATCTCTAAAGTGGTCTGCTTCAGCCGCAAGGCGAGACGAGCGTCATCGGTGGCGTCCAGGCGCCCAGAGGCGTTGACGGGCAACGCCAGCGTTCCCCCGACGTACTCGACCGGGCTTCCGCTACCGCCGGCTAGCAGCCGCGCGCCTGACAGCACGAGCACGGGCAGACAGCGAATCAGGGCCATATCCAACCAATAAGTGCTGCCCCGAAGGACTTGTTCTCAGCACGACTTGCCTCTGCAACCGGGGCTGGGGCGGTGACATCCAAAACAGGAGAGCGCTATGCCCAGCAAACCCGAGTTAGATGCGGCTGAACCCCCACTGGTGGTGAGTCCGGACACCTTGCGTCCCAACCGCATTCCGCCGGGACAAAGCCAGACCCGGAAGTGGCCTGTTTTGGACGCCAGCGGACCGCCGCGCATCGACATGGCTCAATGGCGCTTCACGGTGTCGGGATTGGTGCGGCAGCCGCTTTCTTGGAACTGGCCTGAATTTAACGCCTTGCCGAAAATCAGGGTGCTTTCGGACTTCCACTGCGTGACCCGCTGGTCGCATCTGGATAACCTTTGGGAGGGAGTATCCACTCGGGAAATTGTCGAACGCGCCGGAGGGCTGCTGCCGGAAGCCAAGTTCGTCCTGGTCTACGGGTATGACTCGGGCTGGACGACTAACCTGCCCGTGGAAGATTTCCTGGCTGAGGACGCCCTGGTGGCGCTGTCCCACGACGGGCAGCCGCTGAGTCTGGAGCACGGTGGTCCGGCGCGGCTTGTCATTCCGCGGCTCTATGCCTGGAAGAGCGCCAAGTGGGTTGCCGGGGTGGAGTTTCTGGACCGCGACCGCGCCGGTTTCTGGGAACGCAACGGGTATCATATGCATGGAGATCCGTGGAAAGAGGAGCGGTTCGGATGGTGAGCGGCTTATCCCGGAGGGCGGTTTTGGGTGGCGTGGGTGTAGCGGGAGCGGCAGGAATAGCCGGATTGATTTACGCCGCTGCGCCCCCCTTCTGGCGGCAGTTCGCCCGTGAGCTGGGACGTCCCATTTACCCTGCCCCGAAGTCGCCCGACCCGTCGCGCTGGCCGGATACCGGGCTGCATGCCGCCTGGATCGGACACGCCACGGTTCTCCTTAAAGTGGACGGTTATATCATCCTCACCGACCCGGTGTTAGGCAACCGCATCGGCATTCATCTTGGCGGTCCGTTAACGCTCGGTTTGAAACGCGTAGTGGCGCCGGCGCTGCCGCCGGAGCGAGTGCCGCAGCCCGATCTGATCCTGCTTTCCCACGCCCACATGGACCACTTCGACATTCCTACGCTGCGGAGGCTGGAGTCCCGGCGCACGGAAGTCGTGACCGCATTGGCTACCAGCGACTTGTTGCGCCCGAAACGCTACCGGCAAGTCCGGGAGATCGGATGGGGGGAAAGGGCGCAAGCCGGTCCGGTGTCGATTCGGGCGTTCCGCGTCAATCACTGGGGCGCGCGGTTGCGAACGGACCGCCACCGTGGCTATAACGGATACGCTTTGGAGGCGGGCAGATGGCGCATTCTATTTGCCGGGGACACGGCGGATACGGATGAATTCCGGCGTGTGCGCGGCCCGAGAGAGTACCATCTCGCCATCATGCCGATCGGCGCCTACAACCCTTGGATCCGCTACCACTGCACCCCGGAACAGGCTTGGCGAATGGGCAATGACGCCGGCTCGGAGCACTTCATTCCCATTCACCATCAGACCTTTCAACTCAGCCGCGAGCCGATGCACGAGCCCATCGAGCGTTTCCAAAATGCCGCCGGCAATCACCAGAGCCGCATCCTGGTGCGCAGCATCGGCGAAGAAATCCACCTGAGCTGAGAGGGCAGACGGGCAGCGGTTACTTTTGCGCCAGAACCGCGGTGGCGTGGCGAGCGAATAAACCACGAAGATCGCACTGGTACGTCTCGAGGATCTTCTTACCAAGACCGTGGTAGTCGCCGCACCGGTATAAAGCCCGTGCCAAGGCGATCTCCCGGAGGGGGGCCAAGCGCCTACGTTTCTCCATATCCTCGTTGTAGAGCGGCTCCACGGCGGTCATGGCGTGGCCTTGCATGCCGGGTTTGGAGAGCAGGCGGGCCAGCGGCTCGGCGGCGCGCGGGTCGCCGATGCTTTCCAACGCGATGGCCAGTGCGCGGTGATGCGACAGCGTCACCGACTGGTCCAGGGTTTCGAGCTTTCGCAGCAGCGCCGGCAGCGCCCGCGAATCACGGGTCCGGCCAAGCGCCAGAATTAAGCTGTCAATGGGAGTAGGCAGGTGTGCGTATTCGGCCATCTTGCCCTGCAAAATACGGGCATCCCATTCTTTTATCGCGTCGAGCGCTTCCACAAGTTGCGGGACCACTTCGCGCACGCCCAAAAAGCCGAGGACCTTGGCGTAAGCCAGCTTGGTCCGCTGCGGACCTGTCTCCCAAGCGCGGCGCAGAAGCGGCAACGCCTGCTCGCGGTGCGAGAGCACGATTGCCAGAGCCGGTCCCGCCTCATCAGGGTTGGTGGCATATCCCAGCCACTCGATGGCCTTGCGGATTTCCTGCTCCGGCAACGGGAAGGAGTCCTTATGTCCCAATACCTCTTCGGGCAGGTTTCCGATTTCCACCAAGTGTTTCTGAAGCGCCCGGACGTCAATGCGCCGCGGGGGGACGCCTTCCGCCGCCGCCATGGCGGCGGCGACGCCGGCCGCATATCCCTGATTGGCGATATCCCGCTGCATCCGCACCAGCGCTGAGGCGTCACGGTGCATGCTAATGCCGAGCCCGGCGACGAGGATTCCCTCCAGCCCGCGGGGCAGCAGGCAGCGGTACGGAGTGTAAGCTGCGCCGCCGGGGGCGGGATGGTTGGCCGCGCGTGATTTCTGGTCGTGCGGCAGCAACGCGAAAAAGTCGTCACTGGGGTAGCCATGCGAGTCGTAATCGCTAGCCGAATAGACGATGCTGTCTGGGTATGTCCTGCCGGCAATCTGATCGAGGTAGGAAAGGATGTGATCGCCTACTACGCGCCGGCGTTCCCGGGTTTGGATGAATGGGCCGGAATCGAAGGATTCTTCTTTCATGGTCATGCGTGCGCCCACAAGGGCGCGCCACACGTCCACGAGGTCCGCCTCGTCCACCAGCAGGTAGTCGGTGTTGACATAGCTGGCGCGGGGAGGGCGCACGGGGAGTCCGGCGCCTTGCATGGCAAGGTCCGAAGCATCGGCGTCGGACATCCATTCGGCGCCCGCCGCGACAGCAAGGTCGGCGTTGCCGGTGGCGTCAATTACTACCTTTCCCAGCACCACTCCGCGGCCTTGGGGGGTGGCCACAACAGCGCCCTTGACGTGGCGTGTGTCGACAAGTGCGCCGGCGCCGAGCGCTCCAAACCAGATTTGTCCCCCCGTCTTGCGGATCTCCCGGCGATACCACTCCATCTTGTCCTCGATGGTTCCCCCGTCGCTCGGGAAGGGAACTTCCTTGGCAAAGCCCACATTGCGCCCGTGGTAGGGCTTTCCAATGAGTCCCAAAGTGCCGACGCCGCCCAGACCCTCCTGGTATTCCACAACCAGCACGCTTGCGCCTCTCCGCCCGGCGCCGATCACCGCGGCGGCGCCGGCAGTTCCGCCGCCGATCACCACGACATCGTATGCGCCGAGCACGGGCAAGGGGCGCACTGCGGCGGGCACAGACGGCAGCTCCTTGTCCGTCGGACGGAGACCGGTGAGGTTTTCTCGCACTTCTCCGAGAACCCTTGCATCGGCTTTCCGCAGCGCGGAGCCCAGGCGTACGCCGGAGGGCGCCGGCGTCCTAGCCGCCTCCCGCGCCGCCGCCGCGCCGATGAAGCGGCCCACACGCTCCGCGCCGGTGGCTAGCATGATTTCCTTGGCGGCTTGGCGCGGAACGTCGGCGCGGGGCCCCAAAACGTACAGCCGGTCCACTCCGCGGGGTTGGAAGTGCCCGGCATCCAGTTGTCCGATGCCACGCCAAGCCTGGGCCTCTTTACGGCCCACGATGGCGCTGGGAGGCACATACCACAACCGAGCTGAGGCGCGGAGCTGCCCCGGCCGGTAGGTTAGGTCTCTGGCCTGCTGCTCGGCTTGGATGGCGGTGAGGAAGTCCGTTCCAGGATCGAGCTTGAGGGCGTATTCGAAATAAGTTTGCTTCTCCTCAGGCACAGGGATGCGGCGGTGGATCGATTCTTCATTTGCGGGGGCCCCACCCATTACCACCCGGCGCATCTCGATGGGACCGGCGGTGGCAGGGTGGAAGCGCGCTCCCGCCTGCGCAGCCATCGAGGCCTCGAAGGTGGCGTCTACCACGACTTTCGCGATCACTGCCTGGCGGCCGGCGCGGTTGGTCATTACAATCCCGGCAGGGCGGCCGGAGGAATCCGTGAGCACCTCGGTCGGAATCGAGGCAAACACAAACCGGACGCCCGCCTTAAGTAAAGCTTCCTCGAGCGTTTTCTTCAGGCGCAAAGGAGGAACCGGACCAGGCCTGGAGAAAACTCGTTCCATGAGCTCTCCACTCGGCTTTTCATCCTGTTCCAGCCAGAGCCGGAGGGTATCGGCGAAGTCCTCACCGAGGTGTGGCCGGGGCGCCACCAGGAAGACCGAGCGGCCCTCCGCGGCAGCCGCCAAGGCGGCCGCCACTCCGGCGACGCCGCCTCCGGCCACAACCACGTCCACCGTGGCGGCGACCGGGATCCGCCGGGCGGACTCCTCAATCGCCGCCGGCATCTGCGCGAAGCATAGACCTGCCGCTAACCAGAATGCGAGAAACATAAGGCGTCAAAATATCACCTTCAGGCCGAATTGCAGGATGCGCGCGTCGCGGGCGGAGGTGATCATTCCGAAGCTTCCGCTCTGGTTCCTCCCGTCCGGTCCTGGCGAAAACGTGGCATTCGGAAGCCCAAGATTGACGTGATTCAGCACGTTGAACGCTTCGGCCCGGAACTGTAGCCGCGCTCGTTCGGTAAGGCGCGTGTCTTTGACCACGGAGAAATCGAAATTCACCGTGCCCGGCGTGCGGACGTCCGGAAGAACCCGGCCGACGTTTCCGAAGGTGAAAGCCGGCGGGTTGACAAACTGGGTGGTGTCAAACCAGCGTTGCGCAGAGCGGCTCTCCAGCTTGGCGCTGATCCCCGTGGAATTGGGCCGGTCCGCGAGGAAGTTGTTGGCTCCCCGTACGACGACCGGCAAGCCGCCTTGCACGGTCGAAATCACATTGATTTGCCAGCCTCCGATGAAACCGTCCCAGAATCGGCTGGCCGTGCTCCAGTATCGGCCTTTACCGAATGGCAGCTCATACAGACCGCTTACCACAAGCCGCTGAGAGACGTCCGTCGGGTCGAGCGACCACTCCGCCCGGCGGTTGAACTTCCCGTCTTGATAGCCGGTGATGCCCGCCTGTTCGCCGCCGATGGCCGTAGTCCGGATGCTGTCGCTCAATAGCTTTCCGTTGGTGTAGGAGACCAGGACACTGAATCCATTGGTGAGCCTGCGCTCGGCGCTGACCAGCAGCGCATGATAGGAGGAACTGCCCAACAGCGGCTTGAAGACCGCCACCTGGCTGTAGTAAGGATAGGGCCGCAGAGATTGCTGGCGGCTGATGGTGGCGTTTCCGAGGGAGCCCGGCACGCGCCCGGCATAGGGATTCGGCACTTGGTTCTGAAGTGCCAGTCCCAGGGACAGATACTGGGGATCGAGCTGGTTCAGGTCGTAATCTCCCGCCGACATGTGGGTGACGCGGTTGGCCGTATAGCCCGCCTCAAGCCGCCAGTTTTTCACCTTTTGCTGGAGCGAAAGCCCCCATTGCTGCGACATGGGAATTCTGGCTGCGGATTCTTCATGACTGACGTTCTGACCCAGGAATGCGCTGGGGCCGAGCTTGGCGCCCTGCGGTTCGGTGGGCGGGTAGGGGAAGCCGTCGCGGAACCGGAAAGCCATCAAGTTGGTGTTGTTTCCCGGCGGCGAATAGGTGGTGGTGGTGGAGGCGAAGCCGGCCGTGTTTCCAAAAAAGCTGGTGTTGACGATTTGGGGATAGAAAATGCTGTAGCCGCCCCGGAGAACCGTGCGTCCCTTACCGGTCAGATCGTAGGCATACCCCAGCCGCGGTCCCCAGTTTCTGCGGTCGGGATTCCGGGCGCTGCGGCCGAAGTCAATGCCCGCGTACTCCATGCGCCCGAGAAGATTGGTTTGCGGGTTCACCGCGTATGGATTGAAATTTGAGATCCCGTTGTAACGGTCTACGGGCCATGACTGATAGTCATAGCGAAGACCAAGGTTCAGCGTCAGCCTGCGAGTAGCTTTCCAGTCGTCCTGAAAGAAGGCGCTATAGGAGGAGGCCAAGTTGCTGGCGCCAAGGTAAAGGGTAAGCTGAGCGGAGCTTACGGCGCCGGTCAAAAACGTGGCGAAACCGAAGCCGGTGCCGCCGGGCCGCTGCGGATCGCCGGTCAGCCCGGCTGCAAAATTGAACACGCCGGACGAATTCGTCTTGTTCAGGTTGTTGGCCTGTAGTTTCCGCCATTCGCCGCCGGCTTTAAGGGTATGCCTGCCGCGGGTCATGGTCACCATGTCGAACACTTGAAGAATCAAGGTTCCGCGCAGCCCTACATACTGCGTTCCGAAGCCGGTCATTCCGTTGCTGATGGCAGGAAACACGTCGCGAGGGACGCTGGGCGGCAAACCCAGCTTCTCCGGAATGTTCAAACCATAGCTTCGCGACCGGAAAGGGAAGTAAGAGCGCGCCAGACCGGCGCGGAACTCATTGATGGTGGACGGATTGAAGGTGTGGGTGTCGTTGAGAACGAAGTTGTGCGTTTCAAAGCTGTCGATACGTTGCCGCACCACCGGGTCGGGATACGGCGAATTGCCGACGCCGCCGTCCGTGCGATGGCGGTAATACGTATAGCGGCCAAATATCGAATTGGTTTCGGAGATGCGGTGATCGATCTTGGTGGTGAGCTGGCGCATGGACTGCGTTTCGTCGATCGAGCTTTGGAAGTTGTTGGCGTTGGTGTAGGGATCGGTGGGCGCCCGGTTGGGAAGCGGGTAGTAGGGCAACACATTTAACGACACGGGATCCATTCTGTCGCGGGGAATGCGGTTGCCTTGGAATGGATCGCGAATGAAACCGCTGCCTGCCGGGTTCGCGCGGGTGGTGAGGGGGTCGAAGATTGGGATCAGCACCCCATTGACGTTGCGAAGAGCCGAGAAGTCCCCGTTGCGCTCCGCCTCGGTCGGCACCCGGAAAATGGGGTTTTCGTAGCGCTTGTAGCGCCATTCCTCGTAGTTGACGAAGTAGAAGCTGCGGTTCTTTCCGTCATACAGCCGCGGGAGCACGGCTGGTCCGCCAAGCGAGCCGCCAAACTGGTTGTAGCGGAATGGGGCGCGGGCCGCGGCATAGGCGTTGCGCGCGTCGAGCTTATCGTTGCGGAGGAAATGATAGAGCGTACCGTGCCTTTCATTCGTCCCGCTTTTGGTCACCACATTGACCACCCCGCCGGCGGTGAAACCATACTCCGCTGACATGGTGTTGTGCTGGACTTTGAATTCCTCCACCGCATCTACTGCCGGATTGACATTGATGTCGGACTGTTGGGCCTGATTGTTGTTGCCGCCATCCAGCACGTAGGCGTTGAAGACGCCGGGGCCGCCGTTGATGCTGACCGCCGAAAGGGCGGTGCCGCGGTTGGCAAAGCCGCTATTGGTGGGCCCGGCTTGGGAACGGACCGCCGGAGTGAGCATGACCAGAGCGAGCGCGTTTCGGCCGTTCAGCGGAAGGTCGGTCACCCGGCGGTTTTCCACCACCACGCCCAGCGTGGCGTTGGAGGAATCCACTAACGTCGCTTCGGTCTTCACCTCGATGGATTCGGTTAACTCACCTACCTCCATCACGATGTCGATGCGGGCCACTTGATCCACCGCGAGCGTTATCCCGTCTCGGGTCAGCGGCTTGAAGCCGGGAGCTTGCGCAGTGGCGCGATAGCGTCCCGGCTGCAAAAACGAGATCGAGTAGTTGCCCTGTTCGTTCGAGGCAGTGCGCCGGGAGACGCCGGTGTCAACATTCGTGACGGTCACTTGGACGCCGGTCATCACGGCGCCAGTGGTATCGGTGATGATGCCGGTGATGCGGGCGGTCTGCCCACATAGCGGGCCGGCGGCAAGCACCGCCAGCAGAGCCGTCCACTGTATGCGATGCATCTTCTTACCTCACTTTCGGTGTTGGGGGCGTTGAAGCCTCCGGTAGTGTTGTCGCTTGTATTTCTCCGGCCGCCGCCAGGGCTGAGGCTGAGAACCCGGCGAGCAGGATCGTTTCCGAATGTGCTCTGCGGAGTTCCGCCCACGCGCCGGCGGCATCATAGCCGGGCAACTCGAGCCCGGCGAACAACCCGTTTACCAGCAGGTCCACGAGGGACGCCACGCGTTCCAATTGAGCAAACCGCTCATCCCATCCGGGCCATGCCCCGGCGGAAGGGCTGGAGACCAGCGGCGCCGCCGGGTCTTCGAGCTGGTCAAGCATCCGTCCCAGCTCCGCGAGGCTGCGCTCTATTTCGCTTCTATGCTCCTCGACCATGGCCAAGACCCGAGCCCTGCTGGAAGAAGGCATCTCGCGGAGGCGGCGCGCGGGAAAGGCCACTGCGAGCTTGCGCAGGGCTTGGGCCTCCCAGCGCGCCGAAGCCGCCAGCAGAACTGCTTGGTTGGCGAACTCATTTGCCGCTCTGGCCACTTGGCCCGCCGAAGCGTGCTGCTTAAAGTGTTGGACTAGCCGGTCATGCATCCATGGCCGGCGCGACTCGAGACGGACCTGCTGCGGGGGGGCGGGCAGCGCCGTGGCAACATCCTCTCCGGGAGGCGCCAGAACGGCGAGCTCGACGAAAGCTATCCCCGCTAAAAGAGCTTCGAGATTGGATCGTTGTTCCAGATGGTCCACCACGCCAACCACCCGCACGCAGCAGCCAGGGACGCGGAGCACGCCGACGTCGTGCCCGCGACATAGGCCTGCCCTGTGCAGTGCAGCGAAGGTTTCCAATTCGGCGGCGTCCAAATCTGCCGCTGCCGGACCGAGCGTTGGGGCGGCAGGGATTGGGCCAATCACGGACGGTCGGGGCGCCGGCGCAGACCCGCCCGGCGCCCACGTTACTACACGCGTAGGAGGGGAGTTCGGCGGCGCTGGCCGGCGGATTACGTCGTGCACAGCCGGAACCGGCGCGAGCCAGTCAATCACCGGCTTCCAGGCCTCGACCGACGCCAGCGCGGCAGCCGCAAAGGCGAACGGCCAGAGACGGCGCAAAGACACCTTCGCCATGGAAGCTTTTTCCGCCTGCGGGGGTTGGGTGGCAGCCCATTGGCGGAGGCGATCCCGGAAGCTTGGCGCGGACGCTCCCTGCCCCGCAGCCGATTGGAGGTAGTCTCGCCTTTGCTCGAGGAAGGCGTGCACCGCCGAATCGAAACGGTGCGCCAGCGCGCGGCACTGCCAACATTCCCGCAAGTGGCGTTCCACGGCCCGTGTGCGTGGGCCGTGCAGCTCACCTTCGAGGTGCAAGAGCAGGGTCTCTTCGGATGGGTGAGCTTCGGTGCGCCGCCGCCACAATCTAATCATGAACCTGCCTCGCAATTTTCCTCACCGCCCGGAGGACGAAAGTGGTTACGGTCGAGATATGCAATCCCATCACTTCCGCAATCTCCCGATATCGAAGCCCTTCAGCCCGGAGTTCCAGGCACTGGCGCTCCTGGGAACTCAGCAGCGCCAGGGCGGTCTGGACCCTGCGATTACGTTCCTCGTGTAGGAGTTGTGCTTCACCGCTAGGTGGAATCTGTCGGGGAAGCGACTCGACCGCGGCATCGACGGCCCAGTCTTCAAGACCTTGGCGTCTTAGGGTGTCCACCGCGAGGTTGTGCCCCACTTGGAATATCCAAGACCGGAGGTTCTTGATCCGGGAGCCCCGGCGGACCTCCTCAAACAAGCGCAGGAAGGTCTCTTGAACCAAGTCCTCGGCTGCGCAGGCGTTTCCGAGCCACCGCGTGAGGTAGCGGCGCAAACCTGGGCCGAGTTCCTCGTATTGAACCTGGATCCACTCCTCACTGGCGGCTATGTCGCTTTCGGTCCTCGGGAGGGCGCCCTCGTTTGGGTTCACCAGAGACTCTTCCATCGGTGGAGACTGCTCAATGACCAATTACACACTCATGACGGACGATTCGGTCCCTTTGACTACAAAAAGTTTGGGAGGAAGAGACAAAGCAGCCGGGAGGGAATACACTAAGGTCAAATGCTCAAGTGGGTCAGCAGCATCTGGCGTCAGGTGCGGTGGCAATTGGCCATCTGCTACTTTCTCATAGGCGGCGTATCTCTTCTGCTCCTGGGCGCCCTGGCTCTGTCAGTAGGGATTGTGCTGATTGAGCAAGCAAGTGTGAACCTGGTGGAACGGCAGATCGCTTTAGCGGTGGAAGCTCTGGCTCGGGCGCCGATGCCCGTGAGTGCGGAGCGTGTGCCGGCGCCTTCCTGGTTGAAAGAAGAAACCTTTACGGGGATTGTCGCTGAGAAGGGAAGGCCCTTCTTGAGAACATTCCGGCAAGGGGCTGTCTACGACGTGCCCTTAGATGAGACTTTCGCTGAAATAGTTGCCGAGGCTTCCGAGGTGGAAGTGGAATTGGTTGGACCACGCCCGGGCGGAGGAGACGCGAAGCGGCGGGGCCTCGCAGCCGGCCAAAAGCGCAAAGGGCCGCCTGCGGAGTGGGAAATTCTTTGGCGGCGTATTGTCGGAACAGGCGGGCCTGGGGGTGGTGGATTTATCCCGGTGTTCGTTCCGGTATACAATTGGTCCACTGGCAACGTGTCTGAAAGGCCGATCCTTCGCGTCCGGCCTGACTTTCGGGTCAAATTGCGGCAACTTGCGCGCCACGGCGAACGGAGGGCTCTCTGGTTGTGGGTGCTCTATGTTTTGGGGGGTGCGTTTCTTGTGGTGGAGCTGGTGGCCCTTGGTTTCGCCTTTCGTTTGACCCGCCATATCATCGGCGCTATTGACAATCTCAGTCGAGGCGCTAAAGAGATCGGGAGCGGAAACCTATCCCATCGTATCCCCGTGAAGCGGCGAGATCAGCTTGGCGACGTGGCGGCGTCGTTCAATGAGATGGCGGCGTCGCTGGAGAAGTTGGTTCAGCAAACCAAAGAGAAGGAGCGGTTAGAACAGGAAATTCGTGTTGCGCGCAGCGTGCAAGAATCCCTCTATCCGCGAACGCTGCCCAAGTTGCCGAACACCGGCTTGGCTGCCTACTGTCAGCCCGCCCGGCTGGTGAGCGGCGACCTGTACGACGTCATCGAACTTGGGCCAAGCCGGGCGGGTCTGCTGTGCGCTGATGTTAGCGGCAAAGGAATCCCGGCTGCCTTGCTGACGGCTAGCGTGCATGCCGTGTCAACGCAAAGTAGAAATGTCCCCATCTGTGCAAAGTAGAAATGTCTCCTTTGGAACCCCACGGCTCGGAGTGCGTGTTACTCTGGTCCTGCCGGTGAAACGGAGACGGGCTCTGGTGGCGACCAACCCGATCGAGGGATAGCCGGCCGGAACTCATCGGGACGATGAGCCAGAGCGTGTTCCTCCCGGCGCGTTCTTCTACCTGGGATTCGGGGCCGACTGGCGGGAGGCAGTTGGCTTCCGCCCCAGGGTTGGGCTGCCTCAGCAGCCCCATCGGACGATAGATTCCGTCATGCCTTACCAAACGCTTTCCGGGCGCCCGGCAAAATCGTTTGGCGATGGGAATGGCAGTCAACATCGGCCTTTAGCTGGTGGCATTGGCGATCCGAATGGCATTCCGCAAGGAGGGCGACGGCCGGTCGAAGAAGCCGTCCATCCACCTGCTCTTGCCACGCGTTGTAGCGCGCGGGGCCGGAGTGTGCGCGGACCGCTCTGGCTGGACCGCCGCAGCGCTCTTAGCCGGTTCCGGGCAAAGCCGGAAGCTCAGATAGCGGTCCTGGAAACGCATGGCCAGTGTGCCGTCCAGCCGCCATTCCACCCGCACCGTGGCCCCGCGCAGGCCCGTCATGATGGAGCCTCGGTCGATCACATAGTGCCGGCCGTTCACCGCCACCGTGTAGTCGCTCTTCACTTGCCGCGTCTCCACATGACTCAAAATGGCCGCCAGGTTGTGCTCCCGGCCCAGCTGGTGGTGCGCATCCTCCCCGCAGGCGGGCGCCACCGTCAACGTGCGGTTCCACCACGGCAGAAACTCCTGCCGAAGATACGCATTGGCCTCCTCCAGCGTCCGGACCCCGGCTACACGCATCTCCTTCACCCGCCGGTCCTGCGCCGTGTCGAAACTCCTTTCCACCCGCCCTTTGGCTTGCGGGCTGTGCGCTGCGATCCAGGCGATGTTCAGTTCCCCTAACGCCCGCCCAATCTGCGTTGGTGTCATCTGCCTCGC
>Ga0272448_1006221_pt1 | contig 12963 bp, 8 predicted proteins | sample YNPCB0191_FD_202220 | JGI IMG/M metagenome (GOLD analysis project Ga0272448, IMG submission 202220) | Hot spring sediment microbial communities from Yellowstone National Park, WY, United States - YNP-CB-019-1 | ecosystem: Environmental > Aquatic > Thermal springs > Hot (42-90C) > Sediment...
AACAACCGATTCTTCAGAAGAATTGATTGAACTAGCTAAGTCGGGCCGATCAGATGCGTTTGATCGGCTCGTCAATATTTATTCGGCTCAAATCTACAATTATATCCTTAGAATGGTCAATAATGTTCACGATGCAGAAGATCTTACCCAAATAACTTTCATAAAGGCCTGGGATGGACTCAAAGACTTTAAAAAAGATCACTCATTTTTACCATGGTTGTTTGTCATTGCCAGACGAACAGTATTGAACCATTTACGATCGCATAAACACCAAGTTTCGCAAATAACTCAGGATCAAATAGAACATATTGCAGAGACACAAGTCACAAACCTCTATCAAAGTGAACAAATTGATCATGTCTGGAACTGTGCCAGATCACTCCCTAAAAAGTACTTCGAGGTCCTCTGGCTCAAATATGCTGAGGGCTTTTCTACCAGTGAAATTTCAAAAATCACCGGCATAGGTAATATCCATGCCCGAGTCCTTCTATACAGAGCAAGATGCTTGTTAATTAAAAAGCTTAAAAAATTTCAAGCCTATGAAACTTTGTAAATTAATAGAGATTTTAGCTAACTGGACCGAAAACCCTGAGCAACTATCCCACGGGCTGTTCGCAAAGCATATAGAAAAGTGTGCCGTTTGCTCAAATTTTATTAAAACCCGCATTGTCACGGACAACCTTCTGGCCTCGGCATTCCAGAATAAAAAAGCCAGCTACCAGTCTTTTACCCTGGATAAAGCCCAACAAGCCATTGCGCAAGACCCTGGTTATCCTGATTCAGCCGCGAACTCAACACCCATATTCTACTGGCCGTTGCCTAAACTAGCCTCGGTTACCATCATAACTGCCTTGATTTTCATCTCCTGCTTCTTAATCCTGGACAGATCGTTTTTACGCCAATCAAATGACGGAGAAAAATTACTTACAACTTTAACAGAGCTAAGCCTGTCACTAAATGCTATCATCCAAACTTGTAACAACGTGTTAGATAACCCATTACAAAAAGAAATTGAACTAGGATTGCTCGACACTCAAACTGCTGTAGCTTCGGTCAAAAAAGCCATCCTTGACACTCAGTTACCTATGAATCTGCTGGCTAACCTGCCTGAAAAACAGCAAACACACCAGCAGGACAAATAAGGTCCTTCGGACTAACCACAGTAGTACAGAAGCGGTATTGTAACTGTGGCAGCAGAACTCCCTGTCGTCACTCCGCAAAATAAAATCGTGAAATATTTTTTGTAACCTTTTTGCTCTCAGTCGATCAAACATGGATAAAAGTTACAAACTTGAAATGGAGAAAATGACGATGATAACAAAAGTAAATAAAAATACATTCGAAAATGAAGTAACAAATGCAGGCACTCCCGTGTTGGTAGACTTTTTTGCCAACTGGTGCGGGCCATGTAAAATGCTTTCACCCGTATTGGAAGAGATAGCCACTAAATTTGATAAAAAGGTCAAAATCGTAAAAGTAGATGTGGATGAATCACCCGAGCTAGCTATGCGCTACGGTATCAGTGCAGTACCTACGTTGATATTGTTCAAAGGCACACTGGTACTTGAACAATTAATGGGTTATCACACGGCAAAAGATCTCGAGCACATCCTATCGAAATACGCAAATGATTCACAAGCGCAACCGTCTAAGCCTAAACCATCATGCGGTTGTTGTTGTGGAAATTAGATTATCGCCTGTGACATTAAAACTATGATGCGCTATGTTTTGAGTGCTACGATTGGCGGGATTGCCGGTTACTTATGGTATAAACTTGTAGGCTGTTCAACCGGAGCCTGCCCAATTTCCAGCAATCCATGGGTTAGCACTATCTACGGAATAATCCTGGGATTACTGGTTGGTGGCCTTTAAATGCCAAACATAATTAAACCCTGAACCTCAACAAACAATGGTTCAGGGTTTATTTTTTTGCATAAATTCACCTTTGATTCATCAAACTGGCTGCCTCCTCCCCCATTCATCAATCAGTTTTTATAAGCGTATCCTTACGAACCCAACGCTATTCTTCTCGTGCCATTTCTTGACTAACAAACGCATTGTAAAATTCATTCGGACGTTTAATCTTAATAACTATGTTTATCAAAAGATTAGTTAGTTTGATTTTCATAACCGCTATGAGTACAACACCATTTATCATTTCGGCAAATCAACCAAAATTGGCTTTATCAGAAATTCAGAGAAAAGCTGAAAAGTTTAACGTAATTATCAAAGTCCCTGAATTTGAACAAAAACCAGAAGATATTTTTCTTTTGGTTACAAACACGATTAATAACGCCAACACCGGTTTAGAAATTATATGTAAACGGGTGACCAATGAAATCACTTTTGAAAATACTGTTCAGGAACTTGATCATGTGCTTTACGAGCCAAAAGTAGTTGCTAACAAACTTTTTTTAATGAAAGAAACCAGTAAAATCCCGCAGATACGCCAGGCAGCAACTGACGCCATTAAACTACTTCAGGACTGGTTTGTTACTATCGACTATAAAGAAGACCTTTACAAGGCCGTCAAAGCAGTAGTCGACTCTAAGCCAAAATTAGCTGGTGAAGACGCTAAATTGCTGGAAGAGACGTATCGGGATTTCTTACGGGCTGGAATGCATCTGCCTCAGAAAGAAAGGTCGGAAATTGAACAGCTTCGCAAGGATCTGGCAAAATTATGTACAGACTTTGACTCAAACATTAGCTCGGAAAAATGTCCCATTACTTTTTCAAAAGAAGAACTCATCGGTGTCCCGGAATCATTCTTAAATCAGGAAGATATCAAAACTGGAAAAGATGAATATACAATTTATGCCAATATCACCTGGCATTTCACCGTGATAATGGAAAATGCTAAGAATGAGGAAACTAGAAAACGTCTCCAAATAGCCAGATTTAATCTGGCAAAAGAAAAAAATGCCATGCTGCTTCAAAAAATTGTAGAGTTACGTGATCTCATAGCAACAAAGCTTGGATACAAATCATGGGCAGATTACGTAATTGAACCATACATGGCTAAAACATCTTCTGCTGCTATCAAATTTCTTCAAGACCTAAAAGAAGGCCTACAACCCGGCTTCGATCGAGAGCTTGCAGCATTCAGGGAACTCAAAGCTTCTGAGACCGGCAACACAAATGCAACAATCAACATCTGGGATTGGCGTTATTACTCCAACAAACTAAAACAGGATAAATACAAAATCGACACCGAAGCCTTACGCGCGTATTTCCAATGTGATCAGGTATTAAATGGCATGTTTAGAATATTTGAAAAAGTATTCAATCTCAAAATCCAGGAAATTGAACCACCATGGAAATGGTCAGATGACCTTAGACTTTGTGCTATTTCTGATGCAACTTCAGAAAAACCCCTTGGATTAATGTACCTGGATCTTTACCCGCGCGACGGCAAATACAATCATTTTGCACAATTTTCAATCATTGAAGGCAAACTGATGCCCTCCGGATATTATCAACGGCCAACTGTCGCACTTGTCTGCAATTTTCCACCGCACTCTGCCGAACACCCGTCTCTACTCTCACATCAAGAAGTAGTAACTCTTTTTCACGAGTTTGGTCACGCTTTACATTCTATATTAACAACAGCCAGATACTCACGTTTCTCCGGCACAAGTGTAGCAAGAGATTTCGTGGAGGTGCCGTCGCAAGTCCTCGAAAATTGGGCATGGGATAAATCAGTGCTCGATACCTTTGCGAGGGACTATCGAGATCCTTCTAAAAAAATACCTGCTGAAGTCCTGGACCAATTAAAAAAATCCAAACAATGCGGAATAGCCACATTCTATCGGCGTCAGTTAGCCTTTGGGTTACTTGATTTAAACCTTCACACACAAGTTAAATATGCTAAAGGCCCTGACTGCGTAGATCTGTCTAATCGTATTATTTCAGAAACATTCTTGCCTGTACCACCATCAACAGCTTTTGTAGCGTACTTCGGCCATCTAACCGGTTACGATGCTGGTTATTACGGATACGCGTGGGCTGAAGCTTTGGCTGCAGACCTGGCAACAGTATTTGAAAATTCCAGAGAGGGTTTTATGGATACAAATACAGGATCAAAACTCAGGAATTTGATCTTTGCCCCGGGCGGTTCAGTAGATCCAAATCAGTTGGTAGAAAACTTTCTCGGTAGAAAACCTTCACAAAAACCATTCTTAAAAACTCTGGGTATAGAGTCAGATCTTAAAAAATGAAGTTAAGCCAGGCTAATATTTTTGACACCAGTTCTGAATTCGGAGTTCCCGCGCTTGGCCGTCAAGCAGCATTATATATCCATATCCCATTTTGTATCAGAAAATGTCCATATTGCTCCTTTTATTCCATTCCATATAACCAGACACTTGCAGATAGACTGATTTCAGCAATTATTCAGGAATTAAACAATAGAACCGTCAATATTGAAATAACTACCATATTTATAGGCGGCGGCACACCCACCATCTTACCCATCAGAAAAATGGAAGCATTATTAAAAGCCATAAATAATCTAGGCGCCACACACTCGCGGGAAATCTCAATAGAAGCCAACCCAGCTACTATTACGCCAGATTACGCTAAACTGCTCAAAGATCTCGGAGTAACCAGAGTATCCTTAGGCGTCCAAAGTTTAAATGACAGAATCCTCAAAATCCTTGGCAGACCTCATAATTCAAAAGCTGCAATTGAATCCTTTGATATACTCCGTAAAGCAGGCTTCGATAACATTAATATCGATCTAATTTACGGAGTGCCTTACCAATCATTAAACGATTGGAGTTTTACATTAGCCCAGACCTTTTCTCTAAAACCTGATCATCTTTCGTGTTACGAACTTACAATTGAGGAGGATTCAGCGTTTATGAAGTTATTTCCAAAGGCTGCTGAAACAGATGAGGAAACTTCTCTGGCCATGTACAACTACTTAAGGGATAACGTCTCGAAAGCGGACCTTGTGCAATACGAAATATCAAATTTTGCTTCCAGACGGCTTGGACAAAAGAATGATATTCCCTTACTTGCTTGCTCTCATAACATTAACTACTGGCGCGGTGGCCAATACATTGGTATAGGCCCCAGCGCCACTAGTTATCTGAATAATGACCGATTCCAAAACATTAAAGATGTTATCCAGTATTGTGAATGTGTGGAAAAAAACCGAGACCCAACCACAGAACACGATATTCTTACACCCATTGAACGCGCCGGCGAGATTGCAGGATTCGGCTTACGCGTTTTAGCGGGTTGGCCTTTTGCTTTGTTTAAAATTGTCACCGGATTTGATTTGTTAAGCACATGGGCTAAAGAAATTGAAAATCTAATAAAAAAGGGGTTGATTATAAAAAAAGCCTGTGGGCTACAACTATCATCGAAAGGAATAATTTTCGCCGATGAAGTAGCCAAAGAATTTTTAAAAATTAAAACGTCATAGAGCACATGAAAATATTTATCACTGGCTCATCTGGTTTCATCGGAAAAGCCGTTGTTGATCAACTAGTCAAACAAAACTATGAAGTCATTGCAGCAATTCGTGCAGCATCATCAAAAAAACTCCCCGTGCAAAAACCTGATAATGTAACCTATGTAAATGTAGATCTTTACGACGTACAGTCCATAATCAGAGCTTGTAATGAATCTGACGCAATAATCCATCTGGTAGGAATCATAAGTGAAGTCGGTAGCCAGACATTTCAAAAAGTACATGTGGAGATCACTAAAAATATCGTCAGCGCCGCCAAAGCATGTAAAATAAAACGGCTTTTGCACATGAGTGCATTGGGCACACGTGCAAACGCACCTTCCAGGTACCATCAAAGCAAGTACGAGGCTGAAGAATTGATCAGAAACAGTACGCTGGAATATACCATCTTTCGACCATCTATTGTGTATGGTCCTGGTGATAAATTTATAAATCTGTTTGCTAAATTGGCTAAACTATCACCCGTGATCATAATACCCGGAAACGGTAAAGCCCGACTCCAGCCTATAAAGGTCGAACTGGTAGCTCAAGCATTCGTAAATGCTTTGACTGAATCAAAAGCTTCTTTTAAAACTTTCGAACTTGTCGGACCTGAAGTCTTTTCACTCAATGAGATCATTCAACTCATCCTTAAAGCGATCAACCGTAAAAGAATCGTAGTTCACTTGCCTGAATTTTTAGCATTCTGGATGGCAAGGTCTTTTGAAATAATATTTCCACGAATCTTCAGTAAACCGCCTCCCCTTAACACAGACCAACTTCTGATGCTGGCAGAAGACAATACCGGAGATCCAACCCCAGCAAATAATATTCTAAGATTAAAACAACCAAGCTCATTTTATAATGAAATAAGAAATCAGCTTGGTTTGTCAGCATATTGATCGGCTTATCAAGATCGGCTTTCCGGGAGCGTACCACCCAATACAATAACCTGTCTTAATTTAGACGGAGCCTGTGAAGGATAGCGTTTTACAATATTATCACTTGTTTTGACCTCAATGAAATACTCAAAATCGCGATTTTTAATTTGGTCTTCTGGAATAGTAAGGAAAAACACACCCCTGGCTCTATGACTAAATGAGAGCAAAACAAAGTCCTTAGCTCCTAAAGGCCGCCAATAAAGTTTACAACTTTGAATTGGTGTCTCAGACATTACAACGAGTTCGATGTTTAATGCTTCATTACCAAACAATAGCGTACGCCTTGTGGGGACAATGACTCGTAATTGGCCTCTGTAGTCGTGAGACATTTTTGCTTCTTGTGGTAATCTTTGACCGAGGATCCGTTCCAGTTCTAACTCTGGTTTTTCAAACAATGATGGCAAAATATGCTGTTCCCAATTTGCTATGGTCCCCAATTCTCCACGGGTCGTTATTACATTGAACAAATTACTGTATAGTAATGAAACCTCCTGAACCATCATTATCCGCAACGGTAAGCACTTGTGGGTCACGAGACTTTTCTTTAAATTATCAGACTCTTGTTTTTCCGCCTCCTTTATCTTTTCATTGAGTTCATGCCATAAACAACGCAAACGTGCCATCCTGCGCATATATTGAAAGGTATTATCCCAATAATCAAAGCGCTCCTTAGATTCGTTGCCTTTGATCTTGTCACGCAACCTGGAAAATTCTTCAACAAAAGAATATTCCTTAACCACTTCATTCCATGGACGCGAATCAGGTTTAATACCTCCCGGGCCATCCACCCAGTCAGATGGCCTTGGTAATCTTCCGTCGATCATGGAAAATATCTGGGCTGCTTGAGTGGCTATCTCAGGACCGAACTGGTTCAAAGCCCAATCTTTGTAAAAATCAATCACTGGCGGATACTTATCCAAATCATTATTCAGTTTAGGTAGGTCAGCCTCATATCCTGAGACAGCCGGACCACCACAATTAATCTTTCTTTCAGTACTATTGTTTTTCAGAACAATACCAGCAATACATGGAAATTCTATCTCCGGAATAAAATCAACAGATAACCATCCACTGTTGTTTACAAGAACATTTGTCACCTCAATATCTAGAGCATGATTTGCACCCACCCTGTCAAAAATATCCAAACTCTGAGCCACTGGTTTATCCTGCACAGAAACTCCAAAGACCCGCTTTCGCGGTTCTTTATAAAACGGTTCACAAAATTTCAGAATTACTGTGTAATTACCAGGGGCAACTTTGATCTTGTATCCCTTAAGATCATAACGCACGGTTCGGTATACTTGAGGGACGTCAGCTCCTTGTATATCAGCATTGGGAAATTCTGCGACATTTCCTCCAATCACTCCTTCTTTTTCAATTAAGGTTTGGACTCTTTCCTCTGACCAACCACTTTGGTCCCATGCAGCCCTGGCAAGTGCAGAAATAGTCGGCCCAATAATCTTGGTCCGCCAATGAATCCCAATCAATCCGTCACACCCATATCTTTTCGCATCAGCTGCATCTCTTCTCATCCTTCCCGCCCAAAGCTGTGGAGACGTTAATGCGGGGTCATCTTCAAGCCATGGAATAGCCCATTTTGAGCGTCCCACAACATTACTAAACGCCGGATCAACCGGCGTAAAACCAACCTGTCTATTTATACAACTTAAGATGATGTCTTTTGGAAGCACTTTATCAAATAATGCCCTATTTTGCTGCGGGCCCAAAACCCAACCGCAAGTTGCCAGTCTAAACGGAGTTTTAACAGCCTCTGCAGCCTTTATGGCGATATTCAAATCATTAATTGTTTTACGCACTTGCTCGTCTGTTGTCCCTTCCCAGGTCCATCCTTCCGGAGTCCAAAACCAATAGTAATCAAGCGGGTGTGTCATCATAATCCTTTGAAACATACCTTTATAAATTTCAAGGATAGTTTCCTGTGAGTCAGGGTCTTTGCCTGATTCTTTTAATCTCTTTTTTACAGCTTCTGGTACAACAAGAGGAGTTTCAGTCCCAATGCATGTCCTCACCGACAATTGTCGTGCAAAACCAAACACATCCCGAAACATAGTCCCCGTCCTCCTGAATAATTCACAAGCATCTTGTTGAGTATTAGGTTCAGGACACATCCCCCGCATAATCTCGCAAGAATAATCATCTCTATCAAACAACAATGATGCGCCAAAGTTGAAATTGCTCGTGTTCTTTTTTGAATACCCCCAATTCCCACGGATAGTGTTTTGAAAACTAGCCGGGTACGCAAACTTCACCGCACAATTATCACCTATATCCTCAGGCAGACCGATCCAAACTGTCGGCTCAGCATTGGGCCTGGCCTCCGGATATGTGTGAAGGCCTATAAAATTCATTTTTAATTTTATTAACTGACCCAGCACTGCCTTATAATCGTCAGCATTCCACCAATCCGGGCCCTCCGGAAAATCATGAAACGGCTGTATCCCACGAATCTGGAATAATGGTCGGCATATCTCTCTTGGAGCAGGAAACTTTTCTAACTGATAATCTGGCACAGAATCATCATCCAGATAAAACCTAATACCCAGTAACTCGCCAAATCGTACAGCGCCATAAACAGTGCCAATTGGCGTGGCACCACAAATTACAATGGTTGGCACATCCGTATTTCCTTCGATAGTCCATAGCAGAAAATCATCACCCTTAAGGCTATAAATCTTCTGCATCACATCCCCGTCAAAAGGAATTTTCAAATTATTGATATTCGTTGCTGCTGAAATAATGATCATGGAACTTTTTTCGGATATGCGCCCTCTCCAAGGCTGAACAATATCATACAAAGACCCTGTCCGTTGATATATAAAAAGCCGGGTCAAGCGAGCGGCCAACTGCTCAACAGGTGACGCTTTTTCAGGCAATATAATCGTCCTTCGTACAATATCACCATAATCCACCCACGTAATACAACAAAGTACTACGAGCCAGGTGATCTTCCATTTTAAACTAAATAATCTCATAACCGGATTAACGTTGTTATTGTTTAGTGTCTATGTTTCATTTCATCTATTAGTTTGAACCTTTAACTGATCCCTGCGTCCAGCAGCATAAACCTCAAACGTGTATCGGATTTTCATCGCGTACTTTTCTAAATGATTTAAGTTTCTCTTCTTCATCACCCTCAGCTTTAGCAGGGTCCTGCAAGCCCCAATGATGGCGGTTTACCTGGACGGGAAACATCGGACCTTCTTTATCTGCGTTGTCGCAAACAGTAATAACTGTCTCAATTTTTTGCCCAGGAATTCCTGTATACTTTTTGACCTGTTATTTGAGATATCGATCCCTATTTCTTTCATTACTTTTATTACAAGCGGGTACACATACCCGGCAGGAGCAGATCCTGCACTCTCAACATCTAATATATCACCGGCAGCCGCACGCAAAATACCACCGGCCATCTGATTTCTGCACGAGTTGCCAGTACAAAGAATAATGACTATTGGTTTCATTTGATTAATCGTTCGAGTTAATTCTTTTTTAGTTATACTAACGATCTTTTTCTCTTTTTCAAATAAATCTGTTTAATGAAAAACTACTAATTCAATCTCACCCGACTCCGTAAGCTCTTTGAATATTTTGCAAATTTTGGTGAATTCCCAATTTTACCTGAAAATAGAAAACAATGTTTGCAACATACGTTAACTTGAGGCACTGCTTCCACGCAGTCTATGGATCGGGGTAGAACACGCCCCGTCCAAATTAGGGTTCACGAAGAGTTCGGCTTGCCAAAGCCCAACCACTAAGGATTGAAATATTCTTCGACAAAGAATAAACCCAATTTTTTGGAGTTTCACCAACTAAAGCTTATTAATTTGACGTTTTCAAATGCTCAGTCTAAATGGAGACATGAGCTTTATAAAAACTATCATTATATGCCTGATAATCTTAATTATTGCGAACCCGAATAGGGCATATACCCAAAGTTTAAATGTCAAAGATCATGGCGCAATAGCCGATGGTAAAACAGATTGCACCGCCATATTTCAAAAGGCACTAAACGAAGCCGGCAGGGCTGGTGGCGGGGTTGTTGAAGTCCCAGCAGGTAAATACCGAATTAATGGGCACATTAGAATCCCTGCAAACGTAACTTTAAAAGGCGTGTTCACGGTTCCACCTACTGCCAGGATTGGTAATTTTGAATATCAGAAAGGGTCGGTTTTGCTGACAGATGCTGATAGAGGCAATGAAAACGGCGAACCCTTTATCAGATTAGACGGTAATAATGCCTGTATTTCCGGGCTTGCAATTGTGTACCCTGAGTGGAATCAAACAAACGTGCCCCCAGTACCTTATCCGCCATGCGTGTTTTCTCAGGATACATGTAATGTAGGCATTCAGGATTGTTTGTTGTTAAACCCATATGAAGGAATCCGTCTTATCCGTGCTCACAGACACGTCATTCGCAATGTAAATGGTTATCCGATCAAACGAGGTTTGTATGTCGATGAATGTTATGATATTGGCAGGATTGAAAATGTTCATTTCTGGCCGTTTGGCGTTAATTATGATGCTGAAAACCCTTACTGTAAATGGATTAATCTAAATGGTATTGCATTCGAATTTGCCAGAACTGACTGGCAATATGTACTGAATACATTTTGTTTTGGTTATGGTATAGGATATAAATTCTCAAGCTCAGCTCACGGAAGTGCTAATGGTAACTTTGTTGGACTAGGCGCAGACTCATGCCAAAAAGCAGTGCTCATAGAACAAGCTCAACCACCAGGTTTGCTGTTCCTCAACGGAGAATTCGTCGGAAGATGGAATAGTTCAAACTCTGTCTGTATGGAAATCAGTACTAACGTGATTGGCAAAGTTAGTTTGGCTAATTGCTCATTTTGGGGGCCTATTGACAAATGTGTGTGGATGCGCAGCCCATCAGGCCAATTCACTGCAAATGCTTGTAACTTTGTACAGTGGGATATTTCGAATATAGGCTCTCCGGCTATCCAATTGGATGCAGGCAAGGCCATTATTCAAGGTTGTACCTTTGGCCAAGATAAATTACATATCATGGTAGAAACAAATTTTAAATCCGCGATCATCATTGGTAATCAAGCCACAGCCGGACTGCGCGTTCTAAATAATGCAGGCAAAAATACCATATTATCACTCAATGAAGAAGACTCCATTCAATGGTCAGATCTCGCTAAAGCTAATTATAAATTAATCATCGGTATGGACGGAGACAGCCGGTACCTCATCAACTGGCATGACCCCGAACATAGCGACTCTGATTTTCGCTGGACAACCGACTCATCAAAACTTGTTCTGCCTGTAAACCCAAAAATGCCATATAAAATCGCTATCAGAGCACGTGTGCCAGCCCAGGCTGTATCCCTGAGTTCAGGAATCTATGTAAACAATAAAATGATCACCGCCATTTCCAACGGCATTACATCTTTTTACCTCCCCCCAGTTAAAACAAATAAAATCGTCCTTGAATTAAAAAGTAATCCCTGGATTCCTCAAAAAATAAGTCCAACGTCTAAAGATCCAAGAAAGTTAGGCATCCAGGTTTTCGAAGTTTCTCTGAGTGGCCCAGTAAAAACTAATAAAGTCTTTCTCGCAAATACTGGCCAATGGTTAACCCAATAAACTCACAAACTCATAAACCCATAAACCCACAAATTTGCTTGTGCAAAAATCATAGGGCAACAAGATATCCACAACAGCTTTATGTGTACCACATGAAAATAAAAGACAGTAAAATGAAACGACCAGGAACAACTCCCGCCCCGTTGTCTCTCGTCAGCACTAGCTCTGGACAGACCAAGATCACACATGAACAATTAGCAGAGTCGTGTATGGCCGCCAGGCAATAAGTCGAGTAATTAATTTGCCATCTCAACGAGATAATGCCCAAAGCAGTAGGCAGCAGCTGTGCGCTCCGCAGCGGCCACAAGAGGTGATAATACATAAGGCAATTTAGAGCTGGTGGCCGTCACAAATCCGACAACCAATGGTATTTACATCATCCGGATCACACAAGGGGACGTTTGACCAACAACCTTTCACAGTGCGATTCGATTGTCATCAGTGGCATTATACCCCAACCACAGCCACCTCTATGCATTACAGACTTTGCCATGATCGGTGCAAAAAAGCTGGTGTTGAGTTGGGATGCAATGGTCGAATAGAACTATCTGGTCCAGTATTTGAAAAATCTGGAAGGGTCAGGCTGGGTCAACATCGGCGGAGCAGTCAACGCGGCGCGGATGAACGTGGAGGTGACACTACCATATGATGTACAAGAGGTGCTACGGTTCTTTCTGGTAATTGATGACCATGAAAAGTTTGCAAAGAACAGCCTGCCACCTTTTTGAGATTGACTCAACGATGGGTATCACTACCGGTCTCAAAAACAACAGGGGAGAACCGTGTCTTAGCATTCCTGGAGTAGATTGTGAAAACGTTCCTGGATTAGCTTGTGGAGTGCGTTTTGATCGGGCCAAAGCAAACGTTAGCAGATCGGCATTAGTGCGGACGAGCAACTATTTTAGCATTGTGCGTGGCTTCTTGGTTGCATCA
>Ga0272448_1006222_pt1 | contig 12963 bp, 5 predicted proteins | sample YNPCB0191_FD_202220 | JGI IMG/M metagenome (GOLD analysis project Ga0272448, IMG submission 202220) | Hot spring sediment microbial communities from Yellowstone National Park, WY, United States - YNP-CB-019-1 | ecosystem: Environmental > Aquatic > Thermal springs > Hot (42-90C) > Sediment...
CAAGATTCAGCCGGGTAAATCGGAGCGGATCGGCCTGCCGCCACCATCGGATCATGGCCAACAGGACGCCAAAGGTCGCCAAAAAAGCCATCAGCAACGGCTCTCCGCCCGGACCATAAAACCGCGGCGGAAGCGGATACTGGTGAGGCCGAGGAAAGTTTTCCAAGGTCCCCAGCTCCATCCAAAGCCATTGGGACAATCCATATCCTATTGCCCCTAATGCCAATCCCACCACCAAGAGGACAAACCGTCGGAGGATAGGTTCGCCTTCCGTTCCCTCCCAGAATTTGGAGACGATCAGCACGGCCCACGTTCCAGCCAGACTCATCAACACTAACCAAGCAATTTGCTCCGGCGCCAGCATCTGCCCCTCTTGACGGAAGCTGTAAAAAACCACCACGACCAGACACATGATCAGAACGACTATTGCCCCCACGCATAAAGAACCGAGGAGTTCTGTGATCCGTTCTAAATTCGACTTCCATCTCAGGGCATACGCCGCTTGTTCATAGGGGCTGGCTCTCGGAGGCGGCAAAACGGCAGCAGCCCGGCCTCCAGGACATTGCACTTCAGGCCGAATCGCTACCGCATGGGAACCCGGCGCCGGACTGTCTCCGGATTCTTTTCTCCCGGACAGCCCCATCAGTTTCCGTCCCAATCCATAGGCCACATAGCCCAAAACCACTAGCCCCGCCAAGGGGAACAAGACGGGCGCCGCCGCCCAAAAAACAAAAACCCCCACTCCTAACAGCAAGAGTTTGAGCGGTGTATTCAGCCTCCAAGCATTCCAAGCGCGGAGAAGCTGCGTAGGAAAACCCTGGAGTTTTTGGCGGAAGGATGGAGGCGTTGCTGGAGCGGCCAGTCCAGTCGTCGCTCCTAAACCGGCGGCAGCGGCATCACCCGCCGCGGCTACTCCGGCGGGAGGTCCGGACAGCCTTCCAGACGCCGAAGAGTCCAAGGTCGAGCTGTCCCCTCCCACAGCGACAATCCGGTTTCCTGGAGGAGGTGCGTCCCAACCCAACGCCCCCCACATCTGGGCCATGCTGGCAAACCGTTTGGCAGGGTCCTTTTCCAAGGCCCGAGCCACCACAGAGCGATACGGCTCCGCCAGCATGGAGACATCGGGCTGGGCAGTCAGATGCTTCATAAGGACTTCGGCCACGCTTTCCCCCTCAAAGGGGACCCGGCCGGTGAGCATCTCGTATAAAATGATGCCTGATGCATAAATGTCTATCTCTTGGCCGTATCGGCCGTTGGCCACTTCAGGGGCCATATAATGCACCGTACCGACGCTGGCGGTCTGCCCGCTCCGCTGAGTGGAAGAAATAAACTTCGACAGCCCATAGTCGCCGATCTTCACGACGCACTCTTCCCAGAAAATATTGGCCGGTTTGAGATCCCGATGGACAATTCCATGCTCATGCAGATACCCGACCCCAGCAGCGATCCCTTGCATCCATTGGAGAACCTCCGGGGCCGATAAACCCTGGGGGCATTCGCCAAGGCGGTCTTGCAAGGAAGGCCCGGCCACATACTCCATGATCACCCAATAATTTGCCTGTCCATCCTGCCGAATGTCATAAATATTCAAAAGATTCGGATGTTTCAGGTTCAAGCACTGGCGGAGGCCCCGAAGTTCGATCTCCAGATTTTGTCGGATCACCTTCAGAGCCACTTCCTTGCCCGCATCACTGAGGGCGTAATAGACTTCGCCGAACCCCCCCCGGCCAATGCCCCGCTTGATGGTATAACCCGCTAAAGCCTGAGAACCGGGGGGATAGGTAAACCCTCCGGACAACGATTTCTCCGCCGATCCAGACTCTGCCAACCCAACGGTCTCTGACGGCCTTGGGATGGGTCCCATTCCTAGGCCTTGGTTTTCCATGGATTCAGCCCCCTCATACGCCTGGATTCGGATGGGATCGTTCTGCTTTCCGGGTGAGTTGCCAGGCCACACCGCCCTTTCAGAACTCTCCTGCCGAGCGATTCCGCATGAAAAGCTCCAACAGAAAGGCTTTCTTTTTATTGTACTCTCTCAACCCCGGTCCTCCCAGGAGCCTCTGGCCCATCCCAAACCGTTTCTTCCAATGGCTGAACGGATGCCAAGGAGGCAGAGGAATACCTGAGCGAATCCCTGCTCATAGAGGCTCTAAGGGATATTTCGTAAGAAACGGCCGATCCTTGGATACCCTTTCTGGTTGGGATAAATATACCCAAAATAGTTATTTTCACGGGAAATCGTAATTTTTAGAGGGCGAATACCCCTCTTAAATGTTATTTTCAAGGGGGACAATAATTCTTCCGTAGGAACCAGAGAGATAATCCACGATGACTTTTTCCAATATTTTAGAGTTCCTGGTAGCAAAAGATGTTTTTTGGATACATAATTGGGAGAGATTTGTTGTCTTAGACAAAATAGAATGAATAGGAAGAATTTGAGGGTATCTCCGTGGTTCCTGACTCCTTGACCTCATCCTCCCTCACCTCCAAGCGGATTCGACCGCCTGATCCCCCGTCGGATTTACGCACATTGGCTTCCGTGCTTCAGTGGCGTGCCCAGAGCAGCCCGGATGCCCCGGCTTTTACCTTTCTTGGGGATGGTGAAACCCCCCTGATTACCTGGACGTATGCGGACTTAGATCAACGGGCCCGAAGCATTGCGGCGCATCTGCAAGCCCAAGGGGCGACGGGCCAGCGCGTGTTGATCCTCTTTGAAGCCGGGTTGGAGTTTACGGCAACATTTTTCGGGTGTTTATATGCGGGGGCGTTGCCGGTCCCGGTGAATCCGCCTGATCTGTTTCGGCTTTCGCGGACGTTACCACGGCTTCAGGCGGTAATCGAAGACGCCCAAGCCCGGTTTATTATTGGCACTCAGGGGGTGATCCATGCGGCGGCGGAGACCTTCTGTCGGAGGGCGGAGCCGATGCATCTGGTCCCCTGGGAGGCTCTGCCTTCGGCGGACGGTCAGTCCTGGCAGCCGCCCAAAGAACAAGAAAAGGAATTAGCCTTTTTGCAATATACCTCCGGCTCCACGGGTACCCCTCGAGGGATTATGATCTCCCATGAGAATTTGCTGGCCAGTCTAGCAGCGATGCATCGGGAAGATTTGGAGTCGGTGGTAGGAGTCAGTTGGCTTCCGCCGTATCACGATATGGGGCTGATTGGAGGGGTTCTCTTGCCCGTGTATAGCGGCCGATGGACCGTGGTTATTCCGACCCAAGCGTTTGTAGAACGGCCCATTCGGTGGCTTCGGGCCATTTCTCAGTATCGGGGGACCACTAGCGGGGGGCCGAATTTCGGATATGAACTTTGCGTCCGCAAATTTCGGCCTGAAGAGTGTGAAGGACTTGACCTCAGTTGTTGGAAGATTGCTGTGGTCGGGGCCGAGCCGGTTTGGCCGAAAACAATCGAACGATTCGCAGAAACTTTTCGTCCGTATGGATTCCGGGCGGAGGCGTTTTTACCGGCCTACGGCTTGGCCGAGGCCGTCTTAAACGTTACCTCTGGCCGATGGTTTGAGCCGGTGGTGGTTCGTAGTTTTTCCCGGGACGGCTTGGAAGAGGGGCGTGTGGTTCCGTGTGAACCGGGGCATCCGCGGTGCCGCCGGCTTGTGGGCTGCGGCCGACCCTGGGCGGGGCATCGGATCGCCATTGTCGATCCGAAAACCTTTCGAGAGCTGCCGCCGGACCGAATTGGGGAGATATGGGTCCGAAGTCCGAATGTGGCTCAAGGATATTGGAATCGGCCTGAAGAGACGCAACAGATTTTCCACGCTCGACTGGCCGATGCGCCGGAGGAAGGGGATTTCCTCCGAACCGGAGATTTAGGCTTTTTTTACGAAGGGCAGTTGTTTTTTGTGGGGCGATGGAAAGAATTGATTGTCCTTCGGGGCCGAAATTATTATCCTCAAGATATGGAGAGCGTAGCGGCCAAAGCCCATCCGGCGCTGAGCGGCTGTCAAGGCGCCGCCTTTTCTGTCCCTGGCGAGTTTGAAGAGCGGCTGGTGATCGTCCACGAAGTACGGGGCAGCAGACGCCGGGATTGGCAAGCGATTTTGGGAGCGATTCGAAAAGAGTTGGCCGCCGAGTTCTGCTTCCTGCCTTACGCCATTGTCTTGATTCCAGCAGGCCGATTGCCTCGGACATCCAGCGGCAAACCCCGGCGCCGGCGGTGTCGGGAGATGTTTTTGACGGGCAGTTTGGAGGTGGTCGCTCAATGGCAAGCCGGACGAGACAGTTTCGCCGACCAGGTCGAATATGTTCCCCCCCGCACACCTTTAGAACAGGCGATTGCCCATGCCTGGGCAGAAGTCCTGAGTGTTTCCCAGGTGGGTGTGCATGATAATTTTTTTGCCTTGGGCGGGAATTCGCTTTTGGCGATGGGGTTGTATGTCCGACTGAAGGAATTGGCCCCGGTGGATTTGCCGTTGGAGCGGTTTTTCGAGCGTCCCACGGTGGCGGGGCTAGCCGAGTTGATCACCGAAGCCTTAGCCGCCCAATTGCCTGAGGAAAATATCGACCAACTCTTAACCCACATTGAAGGTTTGCCCGAAACTCCCTCCGGCCCGCCATCGTGATCCTGCGTCGGCCGAAAGGACTCCTTCCTGAGGCAAGAGGCCCATGATGGATTTCAAACGGCGTTTGGAAAATCTTTCGCCTACCAAGCGGGCTTTGTTGGAACAGGCATTACTGGCCCGGCTTCCTCGGTCGGAAGGGCTTGGGAGGATTCCCCGCCGAAAGCCCGATGGGCCCTCCGTGCTTTCGTTCGGAGAACGCCGTTTATGGTTTCTCGATCAGCTTTTGCCGGGCAATCCGGCGTTTCATATTGCGGCGGCGGCTCGGCTGGTAGGGCCTCTGGAGGAAAAGGCCCTTCAGCAAGCGATGGGGGAATTAGTCCGACGTCATGAAGCCTTTCGTACCGAGTATCCCACCATCCAAGGCGAACCGATCCGCCGGGTGCGGGATGTGGAAGAAGTGTTTGGCCCAGAAGGTTTTCGCCAGCCCGATGTATGGCAACGCTTCGACTGGAATGATCCCTCGCTGGTTTCTTACCGGAGGCCGCCTCTGGGCCAGCAGCGGGACCGAGATGATGGGGCGGGAATGTGGACGCCGCCGCCGGAGTTGGAGGCTGTATTGCGGCAGGAGGCGCGTCGGCCTTTTGATTTAGCCCACGGCCCGTTGTGGCGGGTTCGCCTTTATCGACTCGGACCGCAGGAGTGGGTCATCCTCTGGGTCTTGCATCACATCCTTGCTGACGGATGGTCGCTCGGCGTCTTGCTGAGGGAAATGGCGGTGGCCTATGAAGCGGCTTTGCGGGGTACGTCGCCGCCGCTTCCCCCGTTGGAGATTCAATACGCCGATTATGCAGCCTGGCAACGGGAGCAATTGTGTGGAGAGCGGCTGAACGGGCTTTTGGCCTATTGGAAAAACCAATTCGATCACTTGCCGCCGCTGGAACTTCCCACGGATCGGCCTCGGTCGGGCCGACTGAGTTGGGTCGGCGCGATCTATCCGTTCCAGTGGTCTGGAGGGTTGTCGGATGGAATCCGGCGGTTGGCCCAACAGCTTGGTGTGACTCCGTTTTCTGTGTTGATGGCCGCCTTCCAGGCCGTCTTGGCCCGTATTTGCCGACAGGAAGAAATCATCTTAGGCACCGCTCTGGCCGGGCGGGTTCATAAACAGTTGGAGAACCTCATCGGCTTTTTTGTCAATACGCTGCCTATCCGGTCCGTTGGAGCGGAAGGCCTGACCTTAGAGCAGTTAATCCATCAAATCCATGAGCAGATGGTGGGCGCCCAACTGCATCAGGAGCTGCCTTTCGACCAGTTGGTAGAGCATCTGGGCGCAAGCGGAGCACGAACGGCCGATCCGATTTTTCAGGCAGCCTTGGTGCTTCAGAATGCGCCGGTTCATTTGCCCACCGCTTCTGGGGTAAAGATCGAGCCGATTCTTGTCGATCTTGGCGCCGCCCAACATGATCTGACGCTTTACGTATGGGACCAAAACGGTCGGTGGAGCGGCTATGCGGAGTATCGGAGCGAATTGTTGGAGTCGGCCACCATCGGGCGATGGCTTCGGATGATCGAAACGTTTCTTCATGGGGCGGTTCGGCGGTCGAACAGGCGGGTCTGGCAATTGCCGCTCATCCGCCCGCCGGAACAACGCCGGATTTTATACCAGTTCTCCCAAGGTGGTCCTCGATTGGGGCCGCCGGCTTGTTTGCACGAGTTGGTGGAAGTCCAAGCCGCCGCTCATCCGAACCGACCGGCCCTCTGGGAGGCGGGGCAGGAAGTTTCCTACGAGGCCTTAAATCGGCGGGCCAATCGGCTGGCGCGTTGGCTCCGAAGCCAAGGCGTCGGCGTCGAAGACATCGTGGCCGGTTGCCTGCCTCGATCGGCCGACTTGGTGGTTCTCCTCCTGGCCGTCATGAAAGCAGGCGGCGTCTGGCTCCCTTTGGACCCTCATCAACCCCCGGCCCGTCAAGCCCATATCCTGGCCGACGCACAACCGAAACTTTTGATCACCTCAGAACTTTTCCAACGGATGGAATCTGAGTCGTTGGCCCTTGGCGACGGCCCCCGCGATTGGCCCGTCCATCCCCGCCAATTGGCTTATGTCATTTTTACCTCTGGTTCCACAGGTCGGCCCAAAGGGGTGTTGGTCGAACATGAGGGAGTCTGTCAGTTCATCCGGGCCCAGGGGCGGCGATTGGCTGTCTGCCCGGAAGATCGGTATTTGCAGTTTTTCGCTCCGACATTCGACGGCTCCTTGGCGGAAATTTTCGGCGCCCTGGGGCATGGCGCTTGTCTGGTTATCGGTCCGCCGGAAGTGTATCGGGATGCCCAAGCCCTAGAAGCCTGGATAAGGGATCAAAAGATCACCATATGCCAACTCACCCCTTCCATGCTTGCTTTGTTGCGGCCGGAGGCCGTGCCTGAGTTAAAAACGATCGTCTCCGCCGGCGAGACCATCACGCCGGACCTGGCAGCCCGTTGGGCGCCGGGCCGACGGCTTTGGAACGCCTACGGCCCCACGGAAACCTCCATCGGCGCCTGCATGGCCCGGTTAGAAGAAACCGACGCTCCCCAGATGCGACTGCCCATCGGCCGGCCCTTGGAAGGTGTTCGCATCTATGTGCTCGATTCCCATCTTCAACCCGCTCCGATCGGCGTGCCGGGAGAAATTGTCATCGGCGGCGCCGGAGTCGCCCGCGGCTACCTGAACCGTCCGGACCTGAGCGCCGAAAAATTCTTACCCGATCCGTTTGTGGAGGCATTAGCCCCCTCGAAACAGACCGAGCCATCTCCTTCGACAGACAGCGATTTTCCCCGGGCCCCTTCCACCGCCTATCCGAATCGTTCTCCTCAGCCGGATTCCCTGGTCTGGGAAAATCATTTGCCCGTCCAGGCTGGCCGAACCACGCCACGGATGTATCGCACAGGCGATCTTGGCCGATGGCGGCCGGACGGTCAACTGGAGTTTTTGGGCCGGGCGGACCAACAGGTAAAAATCCGCGGTTTTCGAGTGGAACCGGACGAGGTGTCTGCCGTCTTGCAAAACCATCCTCTGGTGCGGGAAGCAGCGGTGCTGGCACAACCAGACCCCTCCGGCGCGATGCAACTGGTCGCTTATGTGGCTGTGCGTTCCGTTTCCATCGCCCCTCAGGAACAAACCACCCTCGAACAGGAACATTGGGAGCATTGGCGGAACGTGTTCGACCAGACGTTTCGCCATACGCCGCCGCCGGCGGATGCCAGCTTGCATTTGGCCGGATGGATCAGTAGCCGCACCGGCCGACCTTTCCCCGCCGACCAGGTTCGCCAATGGGCCGATGCATTAGCCCAACGTATCCTCCGGTTTCGTCCTCGGCGGGTGTTGGAGATCGGTTGCAAAGCGGGTTGGCTTTTGTGGCGGACGGCTCCGTATTGCCGACGCTATGCGGCCGCCGAACTGTCCGGCGAAGCCCTTCGGTGGTTGGAGGGCGTCTTGGCCGATCGACCAAGGCTCCACAGAAAGGTCCATCTGTACCCAGGTCTGTTAGGACCTTTCGCCGCACCAGGAACGGCCCCATGGGCCCAATCCTCCTCCGCCATGGGCCTTCCTCCGCACCGCCCCGCTCCCTCCCCTGGGCGCCGACGCCCCCCGCCCGATTCCTTCGACCTGGTGGTCTTCACCTCCATGGTCCAGTATTTCCCCAGCCTGGAATCTTTCCTGCGCGTCCTACACACCGTCATCAACCGGACAGCCTTGGGAGGGCATATCCTGCTGACGGATGTTCGGCATCTAGGGCTTCAGCGGGCCCAGGCCGTAAGCCTGGAATGCCTTCTTGCCGATCCCTCCTTAAGCCGAGAACAACTCCGCCGTCGCGTGGATACCCGCATCCAGCGGGATCCAGAACTTTGGGTGGATCCCGAGTTTTTCTACGAGCTGCTCGATCGAGTGCCCCGATTGTCCGGCGTGGAAATCCTCTGTAAACGCGGCTCCTTGCAAAACGAAGTGGCCCAGTATCGGTATGACGTGGTTCTGTGGCTGGATCGACCTCCAGAACCTCTGCCGGAGAAACAGGTCTCGTGGAATCCGACGCTCTACAACCCATCCCAGCCGGATTGGATTCCCTCCACTCGGGAAGAAGGTTTAGTGCTTCGGGGTGTTCCCAATGCCCGAGTCCAAGAGGACCTTCGGTTGGAGGAGCTTTTGGATCAAGCGGAGGGACCGAGTACGGTAGGCGAACTGCGGGCGGCCGCCGTTGAGTCCCAGGCCGCTTCGAGCTATCGGCCAGCGGCCGGCTCAGGGGCTTGTTCCGAAACGGTCGAAGGGATAGACCCCGAAACATTTTGGGCCTTGGAAGAAAAGTTCGGCTGCCAGGTGGAAGTGTATTGGCATCGGCCATTGCCCGGCAGTCTGGCGAATGGGTGCAAAACAAGCGATCCGGGAAACAACGCAGAAGCCCATGAACAGAGCATCCGCCCGAAGGCAACCGGTCCCAAGGCCCCAGGGCTTTTCGACGTGGTCATTCGTCCTGCGGGTTGTCCGCCCCGCCGCGGCAGGGCAGCAGCTCAGCTCCGAAGGGCCCGCCGGGCTATGCTCCGAGCGGAGCGACGAGGCCGACCGTTGGGGCCGCCTTTTTCCCGGCCGACTTATGAACAATGGCGTCCCGGACTTTCTGAACCGAAACCTTTCTCGGAACCCGATCATCCGTCTGAACAGATAGCTCTCTCGGAAGGCCGCTGGGAAGACAGGTTGGAACATTATGCGAACCGGCCTCTGGAAATGGCTGCCGCACGCCAAGCCGTCCATCAACTCCGAAAATATCTCCAAGAGCGGTTGCCGGAATATATGGTTCCTGCGCGGTTAGTTGTCGTCTCCGGAATTCCCCGCACGCGGCACGGCAAAGTGGATCGGCAGGCCCTCCAGCAACAAGTTGCGGGGACGCGTCCTGGTTGGACTACGCAATATCGGCCGCCGCAAACGCCGGAAGAATCGTTGGTGGCCGAAGTGTGGGAGCATCTGCTGGGACTGAGTCCTATTGGTCGGGAAGACAACTTCTTTGAACTGGGTGGGCATTCCATGTTGGCAGTGCGGATGATCGCCGACATCGAACGACGGACGGGCCGCCGGATTCCGCTGATCGCCTTGTTTCAGCAGGCAACGGTAGCGCATCTGGCCCGATTGCTCCAACAACCGGAGGCCTGCCCGCCCGAGGCGTCCCTGGCGCCGCTCCAACTCCAAGGAACCAAAACGCCGCTCTTTTTGGTGCATCCGGCCGGGGGTACGGTCTTCTGCTATCAGGCCCTGGTCCAGTATTTGGGGACCAGTCGGCCTGTTTACGGACTCCAAGCCGTCGGCCTGGACGGCGTCCGACCGCCGCACGAAACCGTGGAGGCGATGGTCGCCCATTATCTGGCCGCCATCCGCTCGGTACAACCTAAAGGGCCTTATCTGCTGGGCGGATGGTCCTTGGGCGGGAATTTGGCCTTTGCTATGGCGTGCCAACTGGCCCAAGAGGGCGACCACGTCGATCTGTTGGCCCTGTTCGATTCCGGCGTCCTGCCCCCCGATCAAGAGCCTACGGACGAGGATTTTTTGCCGATCATTATGGCCCTGTTTCCCGGCGACGATGACATGACCCTGGAACGCCTCCGACAAATGAGCCCTCAGGAACACTTCGAGTACTTCTCAGGCCGGGCGATGAAAGCCGGAATCGTGCTGCCCCATTTTTCCCCTGAAATGGCCGGGCATGTCTTCGACGTGTTCAAAGCCAACCTGAAGGCGATGTGGGAATATCGGCCCCGTGCGTATCCGGGGAAGATTACCCTGTTTGCCAGTCAAGAGCAACCCGTCCAAATTGAGGCGGCCCAGGACCCCTATTTAGGCTGGGGCGCCTATGCGGCCGGTGGGGTGGAAGTCCATCGCATCCCCGGCCGCCATCTGGACATCATCCGAGAACCTTACGTCCGCATCCTGGCCGAAAAACTCCAATCTTGTTTACCATGAAAATTTTACCATCCTCTCAGAATATGCCTGCTCCCTCCGGCGCCGAACCCTATCCAACCGGTTCGAGGCCCGTCGTAAAACTGCCGCCTCCGCCCGAATCCTGGTCCTTACGGATCAAGTCGCTGGTATGGCGGCTTCTTTGGCCCATCCGCTGGCCGATCTCCCAAGCGCTGGGACTGCTAAGTTGGCTCTTTCGGCTGGTGCAGTGGACGGCCTTCGGACTGCACGTAGCCATCGACTATGTTCGGCTCATGTATCTGGATTACACCGCCCGACCAGATGACATTTTCATCGTTTCCTATCCACGTTCCGGCACCACTTGGCTGCAAATGATCCTCTATCAACTCACCACGGACGGCAACATGGATTTCGCCCATATTGCCGAGAAATGTCCCTGGTTTGAGCGGTCGGCCATCAGCAAACGGAACCTCGACAAACTGCCTTCCCCCCGGGTCTTCAAAACCCATCTGCCCTATATTTGGCTGCCCAAACGCCGATGCCGGTATATCTATGTGGCGCGGAACGGCAAAGACGTAGCCTGGTCATTCTTTCAGTTCTACAGGTCGCACTTCCGATATCGGGGCAGTTTTGAGCAATTTTTCCGGCTTTTTATGCGAGGATGGGTAGCCTGGGGATCCTGGTTCTATCATGTGCGAGGATATTGGAAACGTCGGCATGATCCTCGATTCCTCTTCCTTTTCTACGAAGATATGGTCCGGGACCTGGAGGGCGCGATCCGGCGAATCATCCAGTTCTGTGGCCTCCACATCCCCGAAGAACGGATGCCGGAAATTGTCCGTCGATGCAGCTTCCCGTTTATGAAACAGCATGAAGAAAAATTCGACTATGCCTTTGAACTGCTGGTCGATCAGGGGATCACCCCGGGCAGTTTTCTCCGCAAAGGCCAAGTCGGCGAAGGCCAAAGCGCCTTCACCTGGCAGCTCCATGAGCAATTCGACCGCAAATACCGTCGTCGGCTAGCCCCGTTGGGATTTCCGCTTCGCCAGCCTTCCGATTAACCCTTCGGCCGCTCTGGTGGGCGGGCAACCCAAAAGCCTTCCGCGATTCGCAGAACACGCCCTTCCTTGGCTCCGACCAACCTTTTCCGGTCTTCGAGGACCAAAGGGTGAAAAAATGGGCATTTTTATCTCTTGGCAGCCTCCCGCCGGAGCCAGACCGAAGCAGCCCTTTTTTGTGTAACTTCTTTTGACAAAACATGTTATCCGAATGGAGGGGCGCGCTGGTCGTGCCCGGCGAGCTTCATTCGGCTCAACTGCTACGGTAAAGAAGTGGTGCAGTCCCAAAGGGCGGCGTCTGGGTTAATCGCCGAACATTTCGGTAAAATAGCTGCCGGACCGCCCCATGCCTACCCGGCGGTGATTGCCCAGCATATTGCGATGATGGCCGGGGCTATGGAACCAGCCGAGATTGACGGCCCGGCCGTCCTGATAGCCGGCCGCGATATTTTCGGCCGAGGCCGTAGTGCCAAACCGCTTGGCCCGATCCCAAGGCGTCTTTTTCCCCGGCAGCGGCGACTCATGGGAAAAGAACTTATGGGTGAGCATGTCGTGCGAATGGTCTCGAGCCGTTTCGCAAAGTTTCAGATCGATCAGCAGCGCCGGCAGGCCCAAAAGATTTCGGGTCAGATTCAGCGCTAACACAGCGCGGGCTTCTTCGGGATCCAGTTGCGAAGCCAATCGACCGTTCATGGCAAGGATTTCTCGATTTTTGGGGTCCATGGGGGCGGCCAAACCGGCGGCCAACGCCTCCTCCCCCTGAAGATATTGCTCAAAACTGGGTTTTTGGGCAGGTTTGTCCACCTCCGCCGGCGCATGTTCCCAAAGCACTACCACACATTGTTCCCATAAGACGCCCAACTCCCCAAGCCGTTCCCGTTCCGCCTGAAGATTCGCCGACGCCTCCAATACCTTTTGCCGATCCAACACAAAAATCTCTTCCAGCCGCTTCATGGCTGGGTCGGCCTCCCGTTCGATCAGCTCCTTGCTAAAATCCGGCCGCTGCGAAAGACTCAAGACCTTTTGACGAAGGGCCTGAATCTCTTGCAGATCGACCTTAGCTACCTGCTTTTTGGCCATGGCCTGGGCTTGTTGAAAAAAATTGCTCCGATAGCGTTCCATTTGGGGGTAAAGCTCTCGGCCAATGGCTTCGAGCACGGCAGCCGCAGCCGTCGGCCCATATTCCACCGCCAAACGCACCGCCTCTTTCTTTTTTTCTTTGTCGCCCTTGGCCAGCCGATACATCCCGACCAGTTTCTGGATTCGTTGCCGCTGTTCATAGGTGAGCCGGGCCGATTCCGAGGTCTTTTCCTTCGCCGGAGCAGAACCGGACGAAGACCCAGGGCCGGATTGGGCAGGAGAATCGCCGCCGAAGGCAAGCGAAACAAGCAGCCCCCCAAGCAGAAAGGCCACAAGCAGTTCCTTCATCAAGCCCCCCCTCCACGGGATCACCG
>Ga0272448_1006223_pt1 | contig 12963 bp, 7 predicted proteins | sample YNPCB0191_FD_202220 | JGI IMG/M metagenome (GOLD analysis project Ga0272448, IMG submission 202220) | Hot spring sediment microbial communities from Yellowstone National Park, WY, United States - YNP-CB-019-1 | ecosystem: Environmental > Aquatic > Thermal springs > Hot (42-90C) > Sediment...
ACTTATAACAACATTCTTTAAAGGTGGTTTTTCTAAAAGATTTTCTATTTTATCACTCTTTGTTTTAAATTCAAATACAAGATCAAGATCTTTTACAAACTCAAGAATATCTTTTGAATAAGATGTAAAAGGGTCAAGTGCAAGGCTATCACAGAACTCTCCTGTTCCGATTCTGATTCTCTTTTTTATCTTTTTAAGTATATTTTTTGCTTGTTTAAAAAAAGTTTCTAAATTTGCAGGTAAAAATATACCTGGTAAATTTGCATAATGTTGAAGATAACAGTAAGAACAATCATAAGGGCAACCGAATCCAAGGTTAAGAATAACATATCCACAACAGAAAGCATTCTTTGTGCAGGGACAGGGTTTTATAATATCAAATGATTCTTCAACTATATAAATATCTCTTTTGCCCATATCCTTTAACATTCGTTCTTTATCAAATTTTATATCTTTTATACTATCAAAAATTTCTACGGGAATATTCTTCCAGGTGTTTATAATTCTCTGACTTAAAGGTGTATTACAGACACTTTTTTGAATAAATATTCTTTCTGGTTTAAATTCAGAATCAAAATGTTGTATTTTATATAATGGAACCTTTATTCTTGGAAGATATACTGTAAATTTTTCCTGTGATTTTACAGTTTCAGGATAACGGATCTTTATCAGTTCTTCTTTAAGTGCCAAAAAACGCGGAGTTCCTTCAATTGGACTTTTTAAGATATTATTTATCTCTTGCCTTTTGATAAGAACTTCAATAGAAATCTTTTCACGAATAAGAATTTCGTATATTAACCTTTTTAACTCTTCTTTTTTATTTACACCTGATTTAATCTTTGCCACATTCTCTATAAAATCTTCAATTAGATGTAAATTCATATTAACATCTTCTCCAGAGATTTAAGACTTCTTTGAACTAAAAATTTACACAATTCTGCTCTATTATGTATCTTCTTTTGAAGAGGTGGAAGAAGACCAAGATTGAAATTCATCGGTTGAAAATTTTTGGAATCCGCAGTTTTAAGATACTTTAATAAAGAACCTATTGCTGTTTCTTCAGGGAAATTGATATTGATATTCTTTGTAAGAGATAAAGCAAGTGTAAGTCCTGCAGCAAGTCCTGATGCACAGGATTCAGTATAACCTTCTGTTCCTGTTATCTGTCCTGCAAATAATATACGAGGGTTGGTTTTAAGATGTATTCCATCTGATAATACAACAGGAGCATTTAAAAAGATATTTCTATGCATCACTCCAAACCTTAAAAATTCAGCATTACTTAGAGCAGGGATCATTCTAAAAACTCTCTTTTGTTCAGACCATGTTAAATTTGTCTGGCAACCTACTAAATTAAGCATGGTTCGTTCTTTGTTTTCGGGTCTGAGTTGTAAAACTGCATAAGGCATAAAACCATCAGGATCTTTAAGTCCTTTTGGAGAAAGAGGACCAAATCTCAAAGTATCAACACCTCTTTTTGCAAGTTCTTCAACAGGAAGACAACCTTCAAAGAACCTATCTTTTTCAAAATCATGCAGTGGATGTTGTTCTGCATTTGCAAGTTCATATACAAAATTTTCATATTCTTCTTTTGTAAGAGGACAATTCAGATAATCCTTTCCTTTTTCATATCTACTTAACCAGAAGGCTTTTTTTAGATCAATAGATTCCAAAGATACAACAGGAGAAACTGCATCAAAAAAATAAAGGAAATCTTTACCGGTTAAAGATGATATCTTTTCTGAAAAATCCAGAGAAGTCACAGGACCTGTTGCAATAATACAGAAACCATCAGGGAGATCTAAAATCTCTTTTCTAATAACAGTTATAAGGCTGTTAGATTCTATCTTTTCTGTTACAAGTTTAGAAAAAGCAATTCTATCAACAGCAAGAGCAGAGCCTGCAGGAAGTCTACATTTATCTGCACAGGAGATTATAAGCGAATCTAAAAATCTTAATTCTGCTTTTAGAATTCCACCTGGAGTTGTTTCTTCAGTTGCACCAAAAGAATTACTGCAAACAAGTTCTGCTAAATTAGAAGTCTTATGGCACGGAGTATTTTTAACAGGACGCATTTCAAACAATTTTACTTTTATTCCAAATTTAGCCAATTGCCATGCTGCTTCACAACCTGCAAGTCCTCCTCCTATTACTGTTACTTCAAATTTCATGATTATATCTTCTCATAAATTTCTTGCCTGGATTAAAATATCCTATTGCAAGAGATGGAGACTCTTTTTTTATTTTATCCAACCAATTCCTGAGCCCAAAACCTGGCATAGAAGAGATTTTTAAAGATTTTATATATAAATCAGGATCTATATTAAGATTTCTTGTCTGTATCATATCTGGTGAAAATTTTTTAATAAAATATCTTAAACTTTTAAACTCATCTTCTGTATCTGTAAAACCAGGGAAGATAAAATAATTAACCGATAACCATTTAGAAAACTTCTTTGTAATCTTTGCAGATTCTAAAACATCTTCAAAACTATATGTCTTTTGTCTGAAGTATGCATTATACATATTTTTTCTAAAGGAATTGATACTTATTCTTATGCTATCCAATCCTTTCATAAATAATTTTTCAAGTCTTTCTGGCATAGAAGCATTTGTATTAAGATTTATTACTCCTTTTTCAGTATTCTTTCTGATGATAGATATTGCATCTTTTATTGTTTCATAAACAAGCAAAGGTTCACCTTCACAACCCTGACCAAAACTTACAACAGGATCTTTTACTCTATTTATATGAAAAAGAGCAACTTCTGCTATCTCTTCTGGAGATGGAACAAATTCTATTCTATCCTGAGGTGCAGTTACACAGGAATCACATGGTTGTTCAGATATACAGGCTATACAGTTTGCATTACATGTGTTACTTGTAGGCAGAGGACATTCATAACGACCTAAAACAAAGTTTCTTGCTGCAGGACAACCATAAAGTAAAACACAATTCTTTAAAAGATGAACCACAAGTCTATTCTTTTTTAATTTTGAATTAAGAATATCTCTTGTAAGTCTTTCTACTTTTTTTAAATCTATCTTTAAAGGGTCCTGTCTTGGATCTTTGTCTGTTCGTGTTCCTGTTACAACGAATCTTCCTTTATACCATCCTATAGCAGTATAAGCATAAAAAGGAAGAGTTGGAGCATCTTTTCTTTTTTTAAAAGCAGAAAGAAAATATTGCATATAAGCAGGAGCAAGAAAAGATGCAACAGCATTTACCTTTTTATTATTCCATTCTGATAATTCAAAAAATTTTTTGTTTTTTTCATCATAACCAACAGGAGAATGTTCAGGCAAAAAGAATATATCAGAGCCAGCAGGAAGAGATATTATATCCTCAAATTCAGGCAAAAGAAAACATCCTGCTGATGAAACTGTCATCTTATATTGAGGGATATTAAATATATTTCCTTTTTCATCAGCAACAACAAGATCCGGCAATTCTTTTGTTCTTTTCATATTTAAAAGAATCTTTTTTATCGTTATTTTTTATCAGACATAAAGAATTTAACAGTTTTCAGGTTCATAAGATCATCACCTTCGTCATTAACAGGCGTCTCCATTATAAAAGGAAGATCTCTAAATTTTGAAAAATTAAATATTGCATTCATACCTTCTTTTCCTATTAGACCTTTACCTATATGCTGATGACGATCTTTTTTAGAAGCCAGAGGGACCAAAGAATCATTATAATGAATAACCTTTAAACGAGAAAGTCCAATAATTTTATCAAATTCATTAAAAGTCTTTTTTATAGCAACTGGTGTTCTAAGATCATATCCTGCACCAAAAGCATGTGCTGTATCAAAACATACACCTGTTCTTTTATCATTTAATAGAGAAAGAATCTCTGCTATTTCTTCAAACCTTACACCTATTTCACTTCCTGTTCCTGCTCCGTTTTCAATAAGCAACATAACATTTGATTTAAGACTGAGTTGAGAGAGTCCTTCCATGCATGCGTCAACTAATCTTTTTATTGCAGAAGTACTGTCACTATCTTTTCTATTTCCTGCATGAGTATTAACAAACTCTGCTTTTATCTGTTCTGCTTTAAGCATGGTATCTTTTAAAATCTCCACAGATCTTTTATATAAAGTCTTATCAGGAGAAGCAAGATTTGGAAGATAAGGCATATGAATAACAACAGGTTTTATATCAAGTTCTTCTCTTTTTTTGATAAACTCCTCAACATCTTTCTCAAGAAAAGGTTTCTGTTCCCAGCCACGAGGATTTCCAGGGAAGATCTGCATCGCATTTACTCCAAGTTTAACAGCCTCTTCAAGTGCACCTGTAAGTCCATTTGTAATAGAAAAATGAAACCCATAACGTCTTACATATTTTTTCATAACTTTATTCCTTTTTAAGAAAAAGAGAATTTCCTTTTACACTTTCAACTTTACAAAGAATATACAATCCAGGTTTTATATTTTGAAAATCAGGAAGGATTGCGATTCTTCCTGCTTTAGTTCTTCCGAACCATTCATTTTTATTTCTTGCACTTATATCTTCAACCAAGAATTCTGTTTTTATACCAATTAACTTTTTTAAAGACAAAGAAGTAATCTTTTGTTGTAGACTTATAACCTCTTTAAGTCTTCTTTTTCGTGTTTTTTCATCAGGTTCATCTGGAAGATTATATACTGCTGTATTTTTTCTTTTTGAATAAGCAAACATATAAGCCTCATCAAAACGGATCTCTTCCATTGCTTTTAAAGTAGCAAGATGATCTTCTTCTGTCTCCCCAGGAAACCCACATAAAATATCTGTTGAAACAGAGATGTCATCATTAAACAAACGTATCTTTTCTATAAGTTTAATGTATTGAGAGAGGGTATATTTTCTATTCATCAATTCAAGTATTCTATCAGAACCACTCTGAATTGGAAGATGGACTCTTTTTTCAACCTTTGGTAAATAATGGACTGCTTCTATTAAAGAATCATCAAAATCTTTAGGATGTGAAGTCATAAATCTTATTCTTTTTATTCCATCAATCTCATTAATTTTATATAAAAGTTCTGCAAAAGTTATATCACCAATATCCTTTCCATAGGAGTTAACATTTTGTCCTAACAAAAGTATATCTGTTACTCCGTTATCTTTCAATCGTTTAATTTCAGAAATTATTTCAGAAGACTTTCTACTTCTCTCTTTACCACGGACAAAAGGCACTACACAGTATGAACAAAAATTAGAACATCCATGACTTATTGTAATAGAACCTTTAAACGGGTTATCTTTTTCAATTGCAGCAGGTGGAAACTTATAATCTGATTCTCCTGTCTTTACACACTCCTCTATTTTATTTATATAAACTGGTAATTCTAAAAGATGCTGTGGTCCAAAGACCCCTTTCACAACAGAGAAACGTCTTTTTAATTCTTCTTTTTCCTGTTCAGCCATACAACCTGTAACAAAGACTTTTTTTTCTTTTGGAATTGAACCAAGTCTGCTCCATATTTTATCTTCTGCATGCTTTCTGACAACACAGGTATTTATAATAATAACATCAGCATCATCAGAACAGTCAACTATTTTATGGCCCTCATCTTCTAATAAAGATCTTAAACTAAAAGACTCACTTTGATTCATCTGACAACCATATGTTTCTATAAAGACTGTCATATAAGTTTTCTTAATATCTCAGTAAGTGGTATATTTTCTTTCTCTGATATTTTTTTTACATCTTCAAATTCAGGGTATAATCTTACAGAATTATCTGGCAATATAACCTCTTTAAATCTGATACTTCCAAAAGGCGTTTCTTTTGTAACTATATTTCTTTTAAGACAAATTCTTTCTACAGGGAAAAATCTTATACCGATAGTTGTTGTCTGAGTAAACAAAAAATCACTAATTTTTTTTATATCATTTTCTTTTGCAATTGCAGTTATAAGCCAACCGGGTCTTGATTTTTTCATCAAGATTCCTGTTATCCAGGCATCAAGAGAACCTATTTCAAGAAGTCCTGAGATAACATTTGGTAAAACCTGCGGATTCATATTATCGATATTTGTTTCAATTATAAAGATCTTTTCATTTAAAGCCTTATCTTCCATTCTTCCGAGTACAATTCTAAGAAGATTTGGGAAAGGTATATCTTTAGTGCCTGCAGCAAAAGAAGATATTTCAGGGATCCATTCTTGAGGGATCTCAAAAGAATCTGTTAAAGTTGCAACAATAGCCGCACCTGTTGGGGTTGTAATCTCTGTTTGAATATCTCTTATCTTTACAGGTTTTCCTTTAACTATTTCCATCACAGCAGGAGCAGGTAAAGGAATAAGTCCATGTTCTGATTCTGTTTTACCACCTGACTCAAGCGTAAATGGAGTGCTAAAAATTTTTTCTATTCCAAGGTATTCTATCTGGACTGCTGCACAGACTATATCAACTATAGCATCATCTGCTCCAACTTCATGAAAATGGATTTTATCTACAGGGAGATCATGGACCTTTGATTCTGCTTCTGCAAGAAGAGTAAAAGTTTTTATTGCAATCTCAGAGGCTTTTTTTCCAATAGAGGCTTTTTTTATTATTTCAATAATATCTGATAAACCTCTATGTTTATGTTCTTTTTCAGTTAAGTGTACTTTAAAAGTCCATGCAGAAAGTGATTGTTTTTTTATCAAATTCGTTTCAACAAAAACATCGGGTAAATTAAGTGATTTTAAAACATCATCAATAACTTTTTTATTCTTATGAAGGCCAAAAAGGGCTGCATTCAACATATCACCTGCAACACCTGCTGAAAGATCAATGAATAAAATTTTCATTTATTGCTCCATTATAAAAATAAAATAAGATATATATTTAATTTTGTCAAAAATAAACTGACAGAAGAAAATCAGGTTAAAATCTCTTCAGGGAATTCAGTAAGATCTGATATCAAAAAATCAGGATTATAATCTTTTAATTTTTCTATAGAGAATAAACCTGTTGCAACTGCAACTGAGATAAGATTATATTCTTTTGCAACAAGGATATCTTTTGGCGTGTCACCGATAACATATACAGAATGAGGATCTTTTTTAAATTTTTTTCTAAATTCATTTAATGCAACAGTTGCAAGATAACTTCTTACGGTTGTTCTTTCTCCGAATGCCCCAATTTTAAAGTATTTCCACAGATCGAAAAATTGTAATTTTAGTTTAGCTACTGGTTTATAGTTTCCTGTAAGAAGTCCATGAATGATATTTTTATTTTTTTTAGATTCAGTTAAAATTTCTTTTACACCATTAAAAACAAAAGGGATATTTTTTTTATCATTTCTGATATAATTTTTAAGATATTTAAAATATAAAGGAAAGACTTTTTTACTTTCGCTTTGAAGATCTGAATAAATAAAATTGTTAGAATCAAGATATTCTTTTAAAATTTCAAGGTCTGTCTTTCCTGCCATATTTTGTGGAGGGTAAAAGGTATTTAATTTATAAACTTTCTGGAAAGCCATATTCATAGCTTCACCACCAAGTCCTCTTGAATCAATCAAAGTTCCATCAATATCCCACAACAAAAGTTTCACAAAAACTTATCCCCATTTAACCAGATTAAGATCTTTTAAATCACAATCATCGAGATCCGGATGGTAAGGCATCACACGAACACCATAACTGCATTTACCTGGTGAAGGTGCAGTATAGGAAAGATTATAAACAAGTTTATTATCCTTTTCTAAAGGAAGAGAAAACGAAAAAATTTCTTCTGAATTATTTTCTCTTATTATTACAAATTCTACTCTCAATTCATCTTTTGACATTTTTCCTGGATCTATTTCAACTGTTATTTGTATTTCTTTATTTACACTTATATTATCATCAATCAAACCTTCAATAGCAACAGAGCGTATATGGACTGTGGAAAACCTTGCAGGGATCTCTTTTTTCCATGAAGCAATTTCTTTTGCTTTTTTAAAAAAATTTTCAGAAAATTTAATAATTTTTTTTGCAGCAGGGATATAGAGTTGTTCTAAATAATCTCTAACCATTCTATGAGTATTAAACTCTCTAATTACTGAGATAATAGAATTTTTCATTATTTTCACCCATTTTTCAGAAAAGCCTTGATTATTACGATTATAAAAAACGGGGATAATTTCAGATTCAAGTATATCATAAAAAGACTCAGCATCCACAAGATCCTGGGTATCAGTATTAACATATTCTTTTCTTGTTCCGATAGCCCAGCCGTTAAGTGTCTGTTCATTCCATGCTTCATCCCACCAACCGTCTAAAACACTTAAATTTATAACTCCATTTATAGCTGCTTTTTGTCCACTTGTGCCACTTGCTTCATTAGGTCTTCTTGGAGTATTAAGCCACAAATCCACACCTGAAATTAACCTACGTGCTGTTCGCATATCATAATCTTCAAGAAAGATAATCTTTCCCAGGAACTCCTTAGTTTTAGACAATTCTACGAGACGTTTTATAGAAGTATGTGCTGCTTTATCTTCAGGGTGAGCCTTACCTGCTAAAACAAACTGGACTGGTGTTTTTTTATTATTTATTATCTTTTTTAACCGTTCAATATTCTGTAAAAAGAGTTCTGGTCTTTTATAAAGAGTAAATCTTCTTGCAAAACCTACAGTCAGAACAGAAGGATTAAGAGACAGAATAAATTCATCAACAAGTGCTGGATCTTCTCCCTGTTGATTCCATGCAGTGGATACTTTATTTCTAATAAACTGAAAGAGTTTCTGTTTAAGTAGATAATGAGTCTGCCACAAAATCTGATCTGGTATATCATGTATATTTGTCCAGATCTCAGGCTTTAAGAGATCTGGATTAAGAGTAACACCTGCATATTTAGAATAAAGATTTTTCATTTCTGAGGTAAGCCAGGTTGGTACATGAACACCGTTTGTAATATAAGATATAGGGACTTCTTCAGGGATAAGAGAAGGCCAGAGATCAGCCCACATTTTTTTTGCAATCTTTTCGTGGAGTCTGCTTACGCCATTTTTACGACATGAAAATTTCAAAGCTACTGCGGTCATTTCATATAAAGAAGAATTTTGGGATCTTCTTCCCATCTCCAAAAAAAAGTTCCAGTCCAGACCAGCATTTATAACATAAGGTTTCAAATAGTTTTCAACTAAAGTTATATCAAATGTTTCATTTCCTGCCATAACAGGAGTATGGGTTGTAAAAACAGTACTTGAACGAACAATCTCAGCAGCTGTAAAAAGATCGATCTCTTCATACTTTACAAGATTAATCAATCTTTCTATTATAAGAAAAGCCGAATGTCCTTCATTCAAATGATATACTGCAGGAAAAATTTTAAGTTTTGTCTCAAGGAGTCTAACTCCACCTATACCAAGAAGCATCTCCTGTTCAATACGCATTTTTTTATCGCCACCATAGAGTCTACCTGTTATCATTCTATCTGAATGATTATTTTCAGGGATATCAGTATCAAGTAGATATAACACAACTCTTCCTACATTAACTTGCCAGACTCTACAAAAAACAGTGCGTCCTGGGAATTCAACAGGGACTAATACTCTTTCATTTTTTATACGCAGTTCATGAACTGGCATAGTAAAGAAATCAAAATCCGGATATTCTTCTTTTTGCTCTCCTTCTTTTGTAATGATCTGCTTAAAGTAACCATTTTTGTACATCAGACCTATTCCAATTAAAGGGATATTAAGATCTGAGGAAGATTTTATATGATCGCCTGCAAGGACACCAAGTCCACCTGCATAAATAGGCAAAGATTCATGCAGACCAAATTCCATTGAAAAATACGCTACTTTTTTTTCTCCAGAAAGAGGAGATATATCATTAAGAATCAAACGAGGTTTTTTTAAATAGTTTGAAAATTTTTTCATTACATTTTCATATTGAGAAAGGAATATTTCATTTTTAGATGCTTCTTCAAGTCTTTCATAACTTAAAGAATCAAGAAGAAGGACTGGATTAAACCCTACATTTTCAAACAGCACAGGATCAAGACTGCTAAAAAGTTCAAAAGCTTCAAGATCCCAGCTCCACCAGAGATTTAATGATAAATCTCTTAATCCTTTTATTTCATCTGGCAAAGAGGCTTTAACAGAAAAATTTCTTAATCTTGGTCTATTAGAATCTATTCCTGAAAATTTTATTTCATGTTCTGTTTTTTCAATTGTTGAAAAACGTTTCAAAGCATTCTTTTCTGCTATATCAAAAGCCTTAAGATAATTTTTATAAAAATCATGCCAATCTGCTTTAATACTTATTAGGTGTGCGATATTTTTTAATCTTTCTAATTCATTTGAAGACAAATTTAAAAAAGATATAATACTCTTACAGAGTTGGTCTACAACAATTTTATCATCTTTTTTGAAACGTTCAATAATAGTTACAGCAGGATTCATATTACCACTTGATACTATCCATCTTGCAAATCCTCCAAGATCAGTAATAATTGTTGGGATAGAGAAAGCAAGACTTTCAAGTGGTGTATAACCCCATGGTTCATAATAAGAAGCATAAACAGTAAGATCACAACCTTTAAGAGCATCATAATATTCAATATTAAGTACCCCATCTTTTCCATCGAGGTATACTGGCACATAAATAACACTGACACGACTATCAACAGTATTTATTAAATTATATTCTTTACATTTGATTACAATTGGATCTGAGACATCATTCCACAACGGATGTGTAGCAATATCATGATAGTAGCGAAGGTTATCATCTTTTGATAAATTTAAAGTAGGGTCAGGATGTCCTCCAAGATAAAAAAGAAATAAAACTATCTCTTTATTTAATTCATTGCTGAACTCTTTTTTTATCTTTGATATTGCTTGAAGAAGAACATCTATACCTTTATTACGAAATTCTAAACGTCCGGAAGAAGAGATTATAAAAGTTTTTTCTTCAGATAGTTCTCTTTTTAAAAATCTTGAAGCAAAAGACAAAAGTTTTTTACGATTTTCTTTCCAAAGAGATGGATTATCTTCATAAGAAGGTATTGACATAGAACAAAAACCGTTAGGTAAAACTGTATCAACTTTTGTACCCAAAAGATGTTCTGCTTCAAGAGCGGTTATATCACTTACTGTTGCAAAGCAATCTGCTTCTCTTGCTGTGGTTGATTCAAGGGAATGTTTTGCATAAACATTCAATCTTTCTGCTTCTTTTTTACTGTCAATATGTTCTAATTCACTGTATAAATCTCTTCCTGTAGAAGCGAGTGCACGACCTACAGTAGTTGCATGAGAAATAAAGATAAGTGAAACTTGAGGACAATGTTTTTTAAGATAAAGTAATCCTGCACCTGTTAACCATTCATGGAAAATCACATGAATATGATCATAATCAAATTCAGATGCCTGTTCTATCACTTTTGCTGCTGCTGTGGAAAAGAATACTGGTTCTACATAATCCCAGCCTCCTGTCATGGAATCTACTCCGAAATCTTCCCATAATTTATAAAGCAGTTGACCCTGATCAAACACACCTTTATAAGATACAAGGATAACTTTTGGTCTTTCTGGGGTTTTCCATCTTCCAAGTTTTACATTAAACCCCTGTCGTTTTAATTCATTTTTAATAATTTTAAAATCAGGGATATCTTCTTCTTCAAATTCAGAATTATTTTCAAAAAGAGGACCAATAAGGCAGTAATCTTCACCGAAGGTTCCTATAGTCTCTGCAAGTTTACTTCTAATGACAGTATAAATTCCTCCAACTTTATGACATACTTCCCATGAGACTTCAAACAGAAATTTTTTTTCTGACATCTTTTTTCCTTTTTAAAGCCAATTTTTCTTTTATAGTTTCATAAAGATCATTCAACACATTAGTATATATAATATAAGCATCAAAAGGCGATTTGTAAGGATTAAAATATTTATGGACATCGCCATCAGAGAACCATTTTGTGCACATATAATAGAAATGGTCTGAGGTTTGAAGTTTTCGCCACACATGATACAGTTCTGGATCTTTCAATTTTTTTAAATCTTTTTCAAGGCTGTATACAAATCTTAAAGCTTCATTCTGTATAGGGTTTCCCATCCAGGCTGTAAGGTCTCTTTCTAAATCAGCCCATGAAATATAATAAGGTGCATCTATCTTTGAAACCGGAGTAAAATATTTTTCAACTTCAGATGGTGTTACAAAAATAAAATCAGGATGTTTTAAGATCTCTTCAGGAAGTTTAAAAAGAAAATTAAATATTCCTGTATCTTCCCAGTGATGTTCACCGAATGTTTCATAATCCATAAAAAGATTTATAATTTCAGCCTGACCTGCTAAAGAATGTAACCAGACGCTGTATTTTTCTGCTGTAAGTGGCCATTCTGACCATTCCCTGTTTGAAAATCTAAATGCTATATCATCAGAGAGTCTATAATTCTTTAAAAGAAGATTTATTTTATAACTGTTAATTGGACGATAGAGAAAATTTGGTGATCTCCAACCTAAGATCTGATCTGCACCTTCAGCAATTATTGTTTTAAATCCCATCTTTTCTATAAAAGATGCAAGTTCATTTGAATAGATCAACTCGGTATTACGAAATGTTACAGGCTTTTTTCCAAAGAGTTGTTCAATCTTTTTTTTATGAAGGAGGACCTGTTCTTTAAATTCTTTTTTAGAAAAAAGAAAAGCAAGCGAATGATAATATGTTTCACATAAAAACTCAACACATCCTGTTTTTGCAAGTTCCTGAAAAGAGGATATTACTTCAGGCATATACAATTCAAACTGTTCAAGAGCAACACCTGATATAGAAAACGCAACACGAAATTTACCCTCAAATCTACGAATCAGCTCAAGAATTATTCTATTTGCAGGTAAATATGATTTTTGAGATACTTTTCTACATATCATAGCATTTTTTTCTGCATCTTCATAAAAATGATTCACGCCTATATCAAAGAAAGAATAATTTTCTCTTAATCTAAAAGGTTGATGTATCTGAAAATAGAAGCATACCCCTACCATTCTTATC
>Ga0272448_1006225_pt1 | contig 12961 bp, 7 predicted proteins | sample YNPCB0191_FD_202220 | JGI IMG/M metagenome (GOLD analysis project Ga0272448, IMG submission 202220) | Hot spring sediment microbial communities from Yellowstone National Park, WY, United States - YNP-CB-019-1 | ecosystem: Environmental > Aquatic > Thermal springs > Hot (42-90C) > Sediment...
CAAAAGGAGGGGCCTTTCGGCGGCCAGCACGTTGCCCTGCGGGTCGGCCGAAATCCATCGCTCCAACGCCCGCCAATTGCCCACATCGTCCCAGGTAAACGGCGCTTCGACGACCAGCACATTCTCGGCATGTTCCATCACCGCATAGTCGATGGAAATGCCCTGAATGGCCGAAAACTCCTTCTGCAACACCTGATCAAAAACGGGTGTATCGGCCGCCTGGGCGATCCGGTCAAGATGGCTGTACATTGCCGGCTGATGCCGGCGGATTTCAGCCAGGATGGTTTGGGCCTTCCAGACAAAGATGCCGGAGTTCCAATAAAATCGACCGGAGGCCAAATACTGCTGGGCGGTGGCCGCCTTCGGCTTCTCGTGGAACTTTTGGACACGATATATATAGAAACACTGCTCGCTCTGGGGCTCGGAAAGCGCCGACGGGGCCGATCCTGCTGGAGCGGTTTCTCGTTTTACGGCCGGTTCGGTAGGCTCTGGTCCCGATGGTGGGGGAATTGGCTCGCCCCGCTCAATGTAGCCGAACGTCTCCGCCGGATAGCTCGGTCGAATGCCGAAGGTGATGAGTCGGCTGGCATCTTCCTGGACGAGTTGATCGGCCAATCGAAGCGTCTGCTGAAAGGCTTCGACCGGGGCGATCCGCTGATCGGCCGGTAGGACGATCATCGTAGCTTCCGGGTCTTCTCGAATCGGCCGAAGAGCGGCCAAACCGATGCACGCAGCGGTGTCCCGTTTGCACGGCTCGACCAAAATGGCGTCTCGGCGGAGTTCGGGCAGTTGCTCAGCGACGGCCGGCGCGAGCCGCTCCGTCGTCGCCACCCAAATCCGCTCCACCGCCACCAACCCCAGCAGCCGTTCGACCGTCTCCTGAAGGAGGCTCTTTTGGCCGAACATCGGCAGAAGCTGCTTGGGCCGATCGGCCCGGCTTTCCGGCCAAAACCGCGTGCCGCTGCCGCCCGCCATAATCACCGCATGAAGCATCGTTTGTTTCCTCCAACGACACCACAGAAACCGTTGGTTCTATGGGAAATACGTGGGCTGGCTGATTCGGGCGCCGGGCGGGATTTTCCCCCGAAGCTCCTGGGCGTCCATAGCAAACAGGGGACTGATTTCCACCGGCACGCCGTCGGACGCCTCCGCTCCGGCCAACCGAAGCCACTTCGTATAAAGGGCCGACATCTGCGCCTGCACGCTCTCCGGCGTGTCTTCGGCCGCTCCCGGGGCGTTTTTCAGGGGGGCAAAACATTCCTTCGGATCGCCTTCGATCACGATGGCCCGCTCCGCATAAGGCAAAATATCAAACAGAAACCGCTCGAACTTGATCGCATTCGGCCGATCAGGATGCACCGGCCGACCAGACGCATCCAGATAGGGGACCTTCTTCCGGGCGCGATGAAACGGAAGCTGATCGGCCTGGTCGGCCATCCGGGCCAAAAAATCTACCCGAATCGCATGGACCGCAATACTGCCCGCCCAAAGCAGAAGGGAACCATCCGGGCTGCGCCGCTGGGCCAATTCCTCCGGTAAATCGCTGTACTCAATCACATAAAGCCGACCGTCCACCGAAACCACATTGCCCACCCGCTCCAACGGATGCCGCTTGGCAATCACCAGGGTTGTCATGTCCGATCGGACGGCCCCATGCCAACCCAAAAACAGCGGGTCGCAGACCGGCGCCAGCGGATTATCGACCTGAAAATAGAAGAAGTGTTCCAGCCCACGGCGTTGGGCATCCTGCAGGGCGCCACTGCGAGCCATCGCACGGATCAGGCCGCCGTGGCCATCCGGACTGAGGGCCAACCGCCCTGGCGATTCCAATAGGAGTTTACCCGTCTGGGCGTCCACGGCCGGCATCAGACCCTGACAAAATAACACCACGTCCTCCGCGGGCAGTCCGAAAAACCGATGCGCTTCCAGAAATTGGCGGGTAGGCTGATCGGTGGCCGGGCTAGTCATCAGATACACCGGCACCCGCACTCCATACCGACGGCCAATGGCCAAAACCTTTTCGAAATGAATCTGAAAAAGACTCTTTCGGGAAACCGGGCCGATGGGATACATGCCTTTGGGTTGATCGAAGCCCAGTCGGCTGCCCATGCCGCCGGCTACTAGAATGACGCCGACCCGGCCTTGGCGGAGGAGTTGCTCACCGTGCTGCCGGGCCTGTTCCGGGCCGACCGGCAGGCCTGAACCATCCCGCCGAACGCCGGGGGGGGACTCGGCCCGCTCCACCATCGCCTGGACCTCCAGCCCGGTCCCTTCTCCCCTCCAAAGCCGATCCAACAAGGCCAGATCGATCTGAGCCAACTGGTCGGCGAAATCGGCCTGCTCCGGCCCGCTCAAGCGGTCCCAAAACCCCAGGACATGCTCCTGCCCATAAGGGGCTAAACGCTGCAAGAGTTCCTCGTAGGTCGGCTCACCCATAGGCATCCCACATTATACCCCATGACAAGAGTGGATTGTCCCTTGATGTCATTCCCGCGTAAGCGGGAATCCAGGTTTTTTGCCAGAGACCCGGTGGCACCGGCACTCTGGCTTCCGTACAAAACAGCTCAGAAGGTAACATTTTAGCCGAATGAAGACCCCATTGGAGGGACCTGCTTGTCAGGTCCAACGGGCAGTCCATTTGCCCCCTCACCCAGCCTGGCCTTCGGCACTGCCTCAGACCAGGCCGGCCTCTCGACGGCCAGGGGAGAGGCAAGCTAAGTCCGGCGGGTGCGACAAGCACGCCCCTCCATTCGGCTAACATGTTACCTCAGAAGAAGTTCCTCCTCCAACGGCTGAGGCGTCTTCGGAGTCTTTTTTCGGGGTCTTTTCATTGTAGCGGAATCCGGAGTCCGTCGTAGGCTAGCTCCATGCCGGGCGGCAGCCGGGCGTTAGTCTGCTGGTGGTCCAGATGATGACAGATATGAGTCAATAGCGTGCGCCGGGCGGCGAGCTTCTGAGCCAAGGCCACGGCAGCCTCTAGGTGCAGATGGGTCGGATGGGGTTCCCACCGGAGACCATCCAAAATGAGCACTTCCAGCCCCTGGAGCAGGGGCCAACTTTCCGGCGGAATCCCGCTGGTATCGGTACAATAGGCAATCTGGCCGATCCGAAACCCTAGGACCTGATACCGGCCATGCTCTAGCCGAATGGGGAGGATATTCTCCCCTAAAATGGTTATTGGCACCCCCGGTCGGAGGGGGGAAAAGCGGAGTTTGGGAACCCCACCGGCGGGGTATTGCTGCACTTCCGGATCAAAGGCATAGCTAAACGCCAGGCGGATTTGCTGTTCAACGGCCGTCTCACAATAGATGGGCAAATCGCCCCCCAAATAGGAGGGGAAGATGCGGAGATCGTCCAAGCCAAACAGGTGATCGGCATGGCCGTGGGTGTACGCCACCGCATGAATCCGTCCAATACCCTCCCGAAGAAGCTGAATACGTAACTCTGGAGAGGTATCAATCAGCAGGTTCCCCTCCGGCAGTCCCAGCACCAGGCTGCACCGAGTCCGCTGATTTTTGGGATCCCTGCTGGTGCAGATGGCACAATCACAGCCGATGACCGGTACCCCATGGGAGGTACCGGTCCCCAGAAACACCAGTTGGCCTCGAATATCTTTAAAGAGAGAATCCTCGATCCGTTGTTGCATATTCTGCTTTCAGGCAATCGGTAACATTTTAGCCGAAGGAAGAGGTCCCTGGAGGGACCTGCTTGTTAGGTCCAACGGGCAGTCCATTTGCGCCCTCACCCGGCCTGGCCTTCGGCACGGCCTCAGACCAGGCCGACCTCTCGACGGCCAGGGGAGAGGCAAGCTAAGTCCGGCGGGTGCGACAAGTACGCCCCTCCATTCGGCTAATTTGACTGTATCCGCCCGGCCAGGCCCCTACAACTTGTAAGGGCTAAAAATCGTTCGGACTCCACCAAGGGTGGCAATTGGTCCCGGTGGATACAGTCATCCTAAAATGTTACGGCAATCGTAGGACCTGGGGGACAGAAAGGATACAATAAAATAAACAGGGGGCTTTTGCCAATTGGGGAGGTTGGAGCCGAAAAGCAAAGGGGGCTTTCCCCAAGGCCCCAGGAGCTTACCCAAGAGGAAAGCCCTCTTTTTTGGGGCTGATTAGGGCCCCTGTTCCGTTCTGGGAGGCGAAAGTCTGCTTGACCCGTGCGGGCTTTCGTTATAAATTACGTTGCTGTATGGAATTAAGTTGACTTCTTTTTTGAACCCAAAAACCGCCATACGGAAGAGATCATCGTATGGAATTGTTAGAAAAACTGTGGGTAAAAGTTTCTGAGGTTGGGGTGGTGATGGGCCGGGTGCTCGAACGGTCGATTCTCTCGTTGTTTGGGTCGGCCAATGCCCGGTATTTGAAAAAAATCCAGCCGATCGTCCAGGCCATCAACGCTTTGGAGCCGAAATATCAGCAGATGACCGATGCGGAGTTGAAGGAGCAGACGTTGAAGTTCCGCAAGCGGTTGGCGGCAGGGGAGACGTTGGACGATCTGTTGATCGAGGCGTTTGCGGTTTGTCGGGAGGCGGGCCGACGTGTGTTGGGGATGCGGCACTTCGACGTGCAATTGATGGGGGGCATAGTACTCCACCAAGGGAAGATCGCTGAAATGGTCACCGGCGAAGGAAAGACCTTGGTGGCTACGTTGCCGGCCTATCTGAACGCCCTGGAAGGCAAAGGGGTCCACATTGTAACGGTCAACGACTACTTGGCCCGCCGCGACATGGAATGGATGGGGCCGCTGTATATGGCGCTGGGGCTTACGGTCGGTGCGATCCAAAGCCAGATGGGGACCGCCGAACGCCAACACGCCTATGAGTGCGATATTACTTACGGGACGAACAACGAGTTTGGCTTCGATTATCTTCGGGACAATATGCGTCCGGCGGCCCGCGGGGATGACCGTTGGCCGAAGCATCTCCAGCAAGTGCAGCGCGGCCTGCATTATGCGATTATCGACGAAGTCGATAATATTTTAATTGACGAAGCCCGAACGCCGCTGATTATTTCCGGGCCGGCGCATGATGATGTGAGCCGATATGTGAAGGCGGACCGGATCGCCCGGCAACTTCGTCGGGACGCACACTTTGAAGTGAAAGAAAAAGAGCACACGGTGGTTTTGACCGACGAGGGAGTTCGGTTTGCGGAGCAATTGGCTGGGGTGGAGAGTTTCTATACGCCGGGCAACATGGAGTGGCCCCACCTGATCGACAACGCCCTGAAAGCGCATCATTTGTACAAGCGAGATGTCAATTATGTGGTGCAGAATGGGGAAGTCATTATAGTTGACGAATTTACAGGTCGTCTGATGCCTGGCCGACATTGGAGCGACGGCCTTCATCAAGCCGTCGAAGCCAAAGAAGGCGTACCGATTAAAGAAGAAAATCAGACGCTGGCCACCGTCACTTTACAGAACTTTTTTAAACTTTACGACAAAATTTGCGGCATGACGGGCACGGCCATGACCGAAGCGACCGAGTTTTGGAAAATCTACAAACTCGAGGTCGTGGCCATTCCGACCAATAAACCGCTGCGCCGGATCAATTATCCCGACGTGGTCTTCCGCACCGAGCGGGAAAAGTTCAACGCCATTGTGGAAGAAATTGAACGGATGCACAAATGGGATGTGCTGATCAACTCCAAAGGGGAAGAATACTGGGGAAAAATCCTCCACGAAGACGACGAAAAGATCGAATTTCTGCCGAAGGGGGAAAAAGAAAAGGAGACGATTCTCAAGTCGGCCATCAAGGAAATCGAGCGGGCCGGTCGTCCGATTCTGGTCGGCACGGTATCGATTGAAAAGAGCGAATTGCTTTCGGCCATGTTGGAGCGGCGTGGCATTCCGCATCAGGTGCTCAACGCCAAGCATCATCAGCGGGAGGCCGAGATCATCGCCCAAGCTGGGCGAAAAGGGGCGGTGACTATCGCCACCAACATGGCCGGTCGTGGGACCGACATCATTTTGGGCGGCAATCCGGAGGCCATGGCCTGGGCGATCTTGCAGACCAAGTATCCCACACGTCTTGACGTGCCCCGAGAAGAATGGGACGCCCTGGTGCGAGAAATTGAAGAGCGGGAGCAGATGAAGGCCGAGGGCCGATTGGTGGCCTCCATGGGCGGTCTGCATATCATTGGCACGGAACGGCACGAGGCCCGTCGGATCGACTTGCAGCTTCGAGGCCGCGCCGGCCGACAAGGCGACCCCGGCTCCAGCCGATTCTATGTCTCGCTGGAAGACGACCTGATGCGGATTTTCGCCGGCGAATGGGTGAAAAACATCCTGACCCGGCTGGGCATGCAGGAAGGCGAGGCGATCGTCAGTCCCATGATCACCCGCCGGATCGAAGGCGCCCAAAAGAAGGTCGAAGAGCGGAACTTCGAAATCCGCAAACACCTCCTGGAATACGATGAGGTGATGGACGAGCAGCGGAAGCGGGTCTATGGTTATCGGCAGGCGATCCTCGAAGGCGCCAACTGCAAACAGCTCATCCTCCAGATGATCGACCAGCAGATCAGCCATTATGTCGATCAGTTCATGGATAAGGATTACGGGACGGAGACGTTTGCCGAATGGGCGGGGAAACAATTGTCCATCGAACTGGACGCTCGGGATTTCCGGGGCATGGATTTTTCGGCCGCCCAGCGCTACGCCAAAGACGAAGCCGACCGATTGCTCGAAGGCCAAGTGCTGGACGCCCTGGAAGAGCATCTGCCCGAAGACGCCAACCCGGATGAGTGGAATTGGGAGGCCCTGGCCAAGTTCTGTCATACCCGTTGGCGAACCAACTTCCGCGACCGGGAACTGAAAAAAATGGGCCGGGAAGGATTGGCCGAATTCATCCTCCAACACGCCCGAGAGGCCGTCGAAAAAGCGGATCTGAGCCGAGGCGCCGAGTTCCTCGATCCCCAGTATGGGCTGCGCCAACTGATCGCTTGGGCCCAGCGGAAGTTTGGCGTTCGGATCGAGCTGGAAGAAATCGCCGCTCTGGAACCGGAAGCGATCAAAGAATATCTGCGTCAGCGGGCTTACGAGGCGTATGAAGAAAAAGAGGCCGAATATCCGGTCATGGTGGGGCTGTTGCACTTCACCCATCGAGACGCCAGCGGACATAAGCGGTACGACCGAGAGGGCCTGGCGGCCTGGGCCCGCCAACGCTTCGAGGCCGAGCTATCCCTGGACGATCTCAAAAGCAAACAACGGGACGAAGTGTTTGCGATTCTTTTGGAACGAAGTCGGCAGGCGGTTCGCGAGGCGGCGGCGGCCAGTCAGGCCGCCCGTCAAAAAATCGCAGAATTCCTGAATACGGAGCTGCCCGAGGCCGCCCCCTTGGGCTATGACAACGGTCGGCTGGAAAAACTCGCCGGCTGGATGCAGCGTGAACTCGGAACTTCCCTCCCGCAGGAAAAATTGGCCTCCCTCAATCGAAAACAACTGGCTAACGAACTCGATATGATCGTCGAAGACCGTTATCGGCCCGAAATGCGCAAGATGGAACGGTCCCTGCTGTTGCATATTGTGGATTCCGCCTGGAAGGATCATTTGCTGGCGATGGACCATTTGCGCAGCAGTGTGGGCTTGCGCGGGTACGCCCAGGTCGATCCGAAGGTGGAGTACAAGCGAGAAGGGATGCAACTGTTTGAACAGATGTGGAACTCCGTGGCCGAGCGGGTCACGGATTTGATCTTCCGCGTCGAATATATCGACGAAAGTTTTCTCGGTTCCCTTTGGACCGAGACGGCGGCGGTGCATCAGGAAGCCCCCTCTGCGACCGCCGAAATCGCCCAGCAACAACAAGCCGCCATCGACGGCACCCAACAGGGACAAAAACTCGAACCCATCCGCAACCGACAACCGCAAATCGGGCGAAACGATCCCTGCCCCTGCGGCAGCGGCAAAAAATATAAACACTGTTGCCTCCGAAAAACGGGGCAACCCATCGTGTAACGAACAGGGTTCCCCTCCTCTCGTCCTTCCCAACCGGAGGCGCCCTCGGGAAAGGAATCCGTTAACGTGGCGTGGCTGTTCAACTTTGTGTATCTTCTGCTTCTGCTGATGTTTTCTCCGTGGCTTCTGTGGCGGGCGGTGCGGCAGGGCAAGTATCGCGTCGGTTATCGGGAAAAACTGCTCGGCCTCGTAGCCCAGCCGCCCCCGGGGGATAATTCTCCTTGTCTATGGTTTCATGCGGTCAGTGTGGGCGAGGTGAATCTGCTGGGGCCGCTTCTGCAGAAGATAGCCCAGGAGCGGCCAGCGTGGAGATGTGTCCTTTCGAGCACTACTCCGACCGGCTTGGCCCTGGCCCGGAAAAAATATCCCCACCTGACGAGTTTTTATGCCCCTTTGGATTTTTCCTGGGCGGTGCGGCGGGCCATCGCCAGAGTTCGGCCTACTCTATTAGTCCTGGTGGAGCTGGAACTTTGGCCCAACCTCATCCGGGCCGCCCGAACCGCCGGCGCCAAAGTCGCCCTGATCAACGGTCGATTAAGCCAACGCAGTTATCGCGGCTACCGGTGGATTCGGCCTCTCGTGGGCTGGTTGCTTCGGCAGGTGGACCTCGTCGCGGTGCAAAACGCCGAGTATGCAGAGCGATTTTTGGCCTTGGGGGCCCGGCCGGACTCGCTCGTGATCACCGGTTCGATGAAGTTCGACGGCGCCCAGACAGATCGAAGCAACCCGGCCTCCCAACGGTTGGCCCAGTTGGCCGGGTTTCTGCCCGACGACGTGGTCTTTCTGGCCGGCAGCACTCAATCGCCGGAAGAAACCCTCGCTTTGGAAACCTTCCGCGAATTGACGGCTCATTGGCCGAGGCTTCGGCTGGTGCTCGTACCCCGCCATCCCGAGCGGTTTGACGAGGTAGCCCGCCTGCTGGAGAACTCCGGAATGCCTTGGGTTCGGCGGACAGAGCTGGACAAAGTTTCCCAAGCCGATCATTTCGAACAGGCGCCCTGCGGCGGAAAAAAACCAGAGACTGCGGCCCAAAACTCCCCGGCAACTGCTCCCCGGATTTTGCTGGTCGATACGGTGGGCGAACTGGGCGCTTGGTGGGGGACAGCTCATGTGGCGTTTGTCGGCGGCAGCCTGGGCCGACGCGGTGGCCAAAATATGATCGAACCGGCCGCCTACGGCGCCGCCGTCTGCTTCGGTCCCAATACCCAGAACTTCCGGGACATTGTCGCCATGTTGTTGGACCGACAAGCCGCCCTGGTGGTCAAGAATGGCCAAGAACTCACCGCCTTTGTCCGCCACTGCTTAGAAAACCCTGCATGGGCCTCGCAGTTAGGTCAACGCGCCCAATCCCTAGTCCTAGAACAACAAGGCGCCACCCAACGGACCCTCCAACACCTGGCCAAACTCCTCCCCTGGTAACCATGGTGCCGTCGAAACACATCCTCCCTCTCGGGTCATCTTTCCACGGAACCGAAGGATCCAAACTAGGAAGAAGATGCATTGGGTCGCATGATCGCCAGTAAATGGACGCCGATCTCGGGTTCAGCCGACGGGGTGGATAAACTCCTTCCCATGCCGTCGGGAGGTAGGCTGGGGGGATTCGGCCGGGTAGCCCAGGGGGAGGATGGCCACGGGGCGCAGCCCCTTCGGCGAGCCGATCGCCTGCCAGACGGCCGCATCGTCGAACGCACCGATCCAGACGCTTCCCAGTCCGAGATCGGCGGCGGCAAGATGGGCAAAAGTACATGCAATCGTGGCGTCCTGCAGGGCATAGAGGTTTCGGCCCCGGCTTCCGTATCGACTGGCCGCCTGCTCCGGATTCGCACAAAACACCAGCGCCGCAGCCGCCTCCTGGATAAAATCCTGTCCTAGGGCCGCCTTGGCCAGTTGCCCAAGCCGCCGCCGGTCCTCTACTAAAAACACCTCATACGCCTGCAAATTGCCCGCCGACGGGGCAAGCCGAATCGCTTCGTAGATTTTTTCCAATATCTCCGATGGGACTTTATCCGGCTTGAACTTCCGGATGGAACGCCGTCGCTTGATCAAATCGAAAAACTCCATCGCTTCTTCCTTTCTTGGAACCGAAGGAAACCGTTCGCTTGCTCCCGACGCCCGGCTTAAAACCTCGAAAATCCCGTGGGGCTGCCCGCCGCCGTCTTGCAAATCCCGTTGGTCTTCCCGAAAAACCGCTTCCCATTTTGCTGGGCCTTCCAGGTCGTATCGGCCAGGAGCACCGGGAAGTTGATCTTCCCGAAAAGCCCTTTTTCATTTTGCCCAATTTCTAGCAACCGGGGCAGTCGCCCTCCCTGGTCCCACAGACCGGTTTGGGATCGGGGATTCTCCCCAAGGACGATGCCGAGGATTACAATGGCCGTAACATTTTAGCCGAATGAAGATGCCCTTGGAGAGACCTGCTTCGGAGGTCCGCCTACTTGCCTCTCCCCTGGGGGAGAGGACGGCTGCGCCAAAGGCTAAGCTGGGTAAGGGGACTCTGGATTCCCGCTTTCGCGGGAATGACACTCATTGCCCGGCGGCTCAGCCGGTCTCTCGACGGTCAGGGGAGAGGCGGGTGCTCCATTCGGCTAAAAGGGTACCAATGGCCCTCAAATTCTTTCCGCCTCTCAAATCAAGAGGATAACCGAAATCGGGAGCGTATGTTCCGGTTTCGGGTAAACCCCGGCTCTTAGAGGATACAAGAAATGAACGGCTACGAGCGGATCATGGCGATGTTGGAGAGTCGGCCGGTGGATCGGCTGCCGCTGATGCCGATTACCATGATGTTTGCCGGCGATCAGTTGGGCGTGCCCTACCGCCAGTATGTTACCGATTATCGGACTCTGGTCGAAGCGCAGATTCGGACGGCCGAGAAGTTCGGCTTCGATTATGTTTCGTGTATTTCCGATCCGACCCGTGAGGCGGCCGACTGTGGAGCGGCGATCCAATGGTTCGACAATCAGCCGCCGGCCATCGACGAACAAAACGCCCTGTTGGCCGATAAAAAGACCCTACTCGGCCTGAAAGTGCCGGACCCGCTGGGCGGCGGACGGATGCACGACCGGGTGCAAGCGGCGGCCCTATTCCGGCAGCGTGTAGGCGGCCAACTGCTGATCGAAGGATGGATCGAAGGCCCCTGCGCCGAAGCCGCCGACCTGCGCGGCATCAACCGCCTGATGCTCGATTTCTACGACGATCCGCAGTTTGTTCGGGACCTATTTGAGTTTGTGCTGGAGATGGAACTGCGGTTTGCCCGCGCCCAGATCGAGGCTGGCATTGATCTTATGGGTGTGGGGGATGCGGCCGCTTCGCTTGTGGGCCCGCACATCTACGAAGAGTTCGTCTGGCCCTATGAAAAGCGGATGGTCGATGCCTTGCACCAGATGGGGGCCAAGGTGCGACTCCATATCTGCGGCAATATCAACCGAATTTTGGAAGGGATCGGGCGGCTCGGATGCGACCTGGTCGATCTGGACTACATGGTGCCGGTGGCCAAGGCCCGGCAAGCGATGGGGCCGGAGCAGGTCCTGGCTGGTAATATCGACCCGGTTCGCACCCTCCGAAACGGCACTCCGGAAACGATCCGGCAGGCCCTGGCCCAGTGCTACCAGGAGGCGGGCAACCGGTACATCGTGGCCGCCGGATGCGAAGTGCCCCGGGACACCCCCGAAGCCAATGTCCGGGCCATGTACGAATTCGCCTGTTCCATCCCATGGTGAACAATGGAGGTACCGTGCGGAACGGGTCCCCCTGACCTACTTTAGAGGCTCCACCGAGGGTCAGAACCCCGCCCTATCCGAATAGCCAAAACGATGTCCGAAGAACCTTTTTGTCCGACGGAAGATTTCAGGCCGATGCGGGCCGCCTTTTGGCAGCTTCGCACCCGGCGGCTTGCGCTGGGGCGTCGGCCCCTGCTGATGGGCGTGCTGAATGTTACGCCGGATAGTTTCTCCGACGGCGGGCAGTTCTTAGAACCCCAGGCTGCCGTGGACCATGCCTGGCGATTGGCCGCCGAAGGGGCTGACATTTTGGATATCGGCGGGGAAAGCACCCGGCCGTATGCTCAGCCCGTACCCGCTCAGGAGGAACTCCGTCGGGTCATGCCTGTTTTGGAAGCCCTAGCCGGCCGGCTGTCTATCCCCATTTCCATCGACACCTATAAAGCGGCCGTGGCCCGGCAGGCACTGGACGCCGGCGCAGAGATCATCAACGATATAACGGCTCTGCGGGGCGATCCGGCCATGGTGCCGTTGGCCGTCCAGAGCGGGGCCGCCGTGTGCCTCATGCACATGCAAGGCACGCCGCAAACTATGCAGGAGAACCCCCAGTATGAGGACGTGGTAGGCGAGGTGTACGAATTTCTTCGCCGCCGCCGGGACGCCGCCCTGGCCGCCGGAATTCCCCTGGAGCGAATCGCCGTGGACCCGGGTATCGGGTTCGGCAAACAGTTGGAGCACAATTTGGCCTTATTGCAGAATGCCTGGCGCCTGCACGCTTTGGGCTGCCCGGTGCTGGTGGGGCCGTCGCGCAAACGGTTTATCGGCCAGGTGTTAGGCGATTCGGAAGCAGACCGCCGCTATGGCACCGTAGGAGCGGCCCTGGCCTTGGCCCGCCAAGGGGTCCAAATCTTGCGGGTCCACGATGTGGCTATGGTCCGGCAGGCCCTGATGGTCTTTGAAGCGGCCGGCGGCCTGGACCCCATCCCTCTGGGCGCTCCGCCGGCGGGGCCAACCTAACCGCCCGCAGGGCCAACCCACCCAGAGAGCTAGGCTGTGGGGCGTTCGCCGCAGCCGGCGGCTATGGTTTTCGCAAAACCAAGGGATGCCAACGTGGCCAAAAACCAGGGAATTTCGGGGTCCTACGATTTGCGAAGCGCAATAGGGGCCATTTAGGGGCCGTCGGGCAATGGACCGACCTGGTAACAGACCACCCACTCGTTGCCGCGCAGGTACAATCGACCGTTGGCGATCGTGGGCTGTTGCGGCCGACCCAGGGCGATGCCCGGTTTGACTCG
>Ga0272448_1006228_pt1 | contig 12956 bp, 10 predicted proteins | sample YNPCB0191_FD_202220 | JGI IMG/M metagenome (GOLD analysis project Ga0272448, IMG submission 202220) | Hot spring sediment microbial communities from Yellowstone National Park, WY, United States - YNP-CB-019-1 | ecosystem: Environmental > Aquatic > Thermal springs > Hot (42-90C) > Sediment...
GTCACGCGTAGCGAGCCGTCCGCCGCCACGAACTTCCGCCACACGCTGTTGAGAAATCGGCTCATGCCAACGATATCCCGCGTACTCCACGGCTTGCTCGCCTCGAGCGGCCCCATGTACAGCTCGTAGGTGCGAAGCGTGTCGGCCCCGTGCTCGGCGATGATCTCATCGGGCGCGACGGCGTTCTTCAGGCTCTTGCCCATCTTGCCCAGGCTGCGAGTGAGCACCTCGCCCGTCTGCCTGTGATGATACGTCGCGTTCGCCCCTTCGCCCCGCTCCTCCACGTCCTTGACGTCCACGTAGATCCCGCGTGCGTCCTGATATGCATATGCCTGAATGTAGCCCTGATTGAAGAGCCGACCGAACGGCTCGGGCGAACTCACGTAGCCCAGGTCGTAGAGCACCTTGTGCCAGAAGCGCGCATACAGCAGATGGAGCACGGCATGCTCAACGCCGCCCACGTACAGGTCTACCCCACCGGCGAGGTCCGGGCCCGGCCGGCCCGCCGCCGAGGCCGCATCTGCCCCCTCACGCCCCTTCGCCCACGCGGCCTTCCGGCCCGCCGGTGCCACACGCGGGGCCATCCAGTAACGCTCGATTGCCGGATCGACCAGCGCCCGGTCGTTGCGGTTGTCGAGGTAGCGAAGGTAGTACCAGCACGAACCGGCCCACTGCGGCATTGTGTTCAATTCCCGCCGGAATCGGCGGACCGCCGCGCCCGACGGCGGCTGCTGTCCGGGCTGGAGCAGTTTCACCGAGCCGTCCGGAAGCACGTAGCCTAGCACGTTCACCCAGTCCGTCGCACGTCCGAGCGGCGGCTGCGGCGGCGCATTGGGGTCATCCGATGCGGCCGGCGTGAAGTCATCGATCTCCGGCAGCTTCACCGGCAACTCGGACTCGTGTAGCGCGTAAACCCGCCCCGTCTCCACATCGTGTACGATCGGAAACGGCTCGCCCCAGTACCGTTGCCGGCTGAAGAGCCAGTCGCGCAGCTTGTAGTTCACCGCCCCGCGGCCGAGTTCCTTCTCCTCCAGCCACTCCGTAATCTTCCGCTTTGCCTCCGGCGTGGGCAGTCCGTTGATGTCGCACACGTCGTCCGGCAGCTTCGAGGTGTCGGCAGCGGGCCCTCGCGGCGGCGAGTTGATCGAGACGCCGTCGTCCACGAACCCGCGCCAATCGACCCCTTCCGGCGGCTGCACAACCTGCACCACCGGAAGCCCAAAGGTCTGGGCGAACTCCAGGTCGCGTGTGTCGTGCGCCGGCACGGCCATGATCGCCCCGGTGCCGTAGCCCATGAGCACATAGTCGGCCACCCAGATCGGGATCCGCTCGTTGTTCACGGGGTTGATTGCATACGCCCCGGTAAAGACGCCGGTCTTGGTCTTTGTCTCCGCTGTCCGCTCCAGGTCGCTCTTGTTTCGCGCCGCCTCCACATAGGCCCGAACCGCCGCCCGCTGCTCCTCCGTCGTGATCTGCTCGACCAGCTCATGCTCGGGCGCGAGCACCATGTAGGTCGCACCGAAAAGCGTGTCCGGCCGCGTCGTATAGACGGTGATCGTCAGCTCGGCGTCCGCTTCTTCCCCGGTCTCGCCGTCCGGGCCGTCCGCCGCCGGGCGCCGGTCCCCGGAACCCGCGACCACGAAGTCCACCTCCGCCCCTTCCGATCGCCCGATCCAGTTTCGCTGCATCAGCTTGACGGATTCGGGCCAGTCCACCAGGTCCAGGTCGCGCTCCAGCCGATCCGCATATTCCGTAATCCGAAGCATCCACTGCCGCAACGGCCGGCGAAACACCGGATGATTGCCCCGTTCGCTGCGACCCTCGTTCGTCACTTCCTCGTTCGCCAGCACGGTTCCGAGGGCCGGGCACCAGTTCACCGGCACCTCGTCGAGAAAGGCGAGTCGATGCGCGTCGATCAGGTCGCGCTGCTCCTCCGGCGAAAGCTCAGCCCAAAGCCGCGCCCCGGGCGGCCCCCCTTCGATTGCCTCCAATCCCATTGCGGCCCCGGCGTGCACCAGACGTCCGTCGAAGGAGACATGATAGTGCTCGCTCTCCAGCTCACGGATCAGCTCAGCGATCGGCCGCGCCCGCCCCTCCGAGCGGTCGTACCAACTGTTGTACATCTGCAGGAAGATCCACTGCGTCCATCGGTAGTACCCCACGTCCGTCGTCGCGAGTTCCCGGTCCCAGTCGTACCCGAGCCCGAGCCGCCGGAACTGAGCGCGGATGTTCGCGATGTTTCGCTCCGTGACGATCCGCGGGTGCTCCCCATGCTCGACGGCGTACTGCTCGGCGGGAAGCCCGAACGCGTCGTAGCCCATCGGGTGCAGCACGTTGAACCCGCGCATGCGCTTGTACCGCGCGAAGATGTCCGTCGCGATGTATCCGAGCGGGTGCCCGACGTGCAGCCCGACGCCGGACGGATAAGGGAACATGTCCAGCACGTAGAACTTCGGCCGACCCGCATCAAAGCCCGGCGCCCCGGGGTTCGGCGTACGGAACGTCTTCTGCTCCTGCCAGTACTGCTGCCACTTCGCCTCGATAGCGGTGAAATCGTACGTGCCCGATGTCGAACTCATTGCCGCACTCCTCACGGTGCCGAACGCACCCGTGCCCCCATCGGAGCCGGATTCTATTTCGCTCGGGTAAGAGGGGCAAGCCGCTGCCGCCGCCGGAGCGCGTCCGCGCGGCCGCCATGAGCGCACTCTCGAGAAACCGCTAAACCCTTGGGCGTACGGCTGTACGTCCGCCGTCCGCCGTCTCCGGCATGCTCCGTACCGACTCGACCGAAGCAATCCGTTGCGGAAAATGGATCCCGGGGCCGCCTTTCGAGAGGTGCAGAGGCCCGCTACGCGCCCTCGCCCGGGGCCTTCAGCCCAAGTTGTCGGGCCAACTCGGCGATCGCCTCCGACTGCGACGACGCCGATACAAGCCGATAATCGCCGCACGCGTCGATGGCCAAGGCATGAAACCGCCTTTCGTGCGTACGCTCATCGTACTCCTCGGCGACCTCGACGCGGTAGCCGGCGTCCTCGAGCAATCCCAGCGGTGGCGGCTCGTCTGGCTCCATGGCTACTCCATAATAGCACGCCAGCGCCCCGGCGCGGCAAATCAAGCCCGTCGGCCATGCCCCTCCTCCCGATCCGCCCCGAGCTCGCCCCGTCGCCCGCCCCTGCCTTTGACGCCATGCCCGCCCGCCGTAGAATCAGCGTCATAACCCGTGGGAGAACCAGCCATGCCCAAGGTCGCCGTCTGCCTCTCCGGATGCGGCGTCTTCGACGGAAGCGAGATCCACGAAGCCGTGCTTACGCTCCTGGCCCTTGATCAGGCCGGGGCGGAGGCGATCTGCTGTGCGCCGGACATGCCCCAGGCGGCGGTCGTGGATCATACGACTCGCGCCCCCGTTCCAGGCGAGAGGCGCAACGTCCTGATCGAATCGGCGCGGATCGCTCGGGGCCACATCCGGGACATCGCGACGCTCACGGCCGCCGACCTCGATGCGCTGATCTTTCCCGGCGGCTACGGCGCCGCCAAAAACCTGTGCGACTTCGCCGACCGGGGCCCCCGGTGCACTGTCCACCCGGAGGTCGAGCGCCTGGCCGGCGAATGCCTCGACGCCGGCAAGCCTATCGGCGCGATCTGCATCGCCCCCGCTATGCTCGCACGCATCCTGGGCCGCCGGAACCGCCACGCCCGACTGACCATCGGCACGGACCCGCAGACCGCGGCCGCCCTCGCCGAAATGGGCGTCTGCCACTGCGACTGCCCGGTGACCGGCTTCATCTCCGACGAGCAGCACAGAATCGTCACCACACCCGCCTACATGCTCGCCCAAGGGCCCGCGGAAGTGTTCGAGGGCATTCGCAAACTCGTCGCCGAGGTGCTGAGGCTTGCAACATGATCCCCATTCGCGACAGTATTCCGTCCCGCTCGGCACCCGTGGTCAACTACGGCATCATCGCCGTCAACATCGCCGTCTTCCTTGTTGAACTCTCCGCCGGCCCGCAAGCCGCCGATCTCGTCGACCAGTACGCCATGATCCCCGCCCGAATCACACGGCCCGATGCCGCCGTCTTCATCCCGGAGGTCCACTACTACCGGACCCCCTTCGGCATCATCCGTCGCGTTGCGAAGCAACCTATCCTCTCGCCACCCTTCCCCGCCTGCCTCACGCTGCTGACCTGCATCGTTCTGCACGGCAGTTGGATGCACCTGCTGGGCAACTGCTGGTTTCTCTACATCTTCGGCGACAACGTGGAGGACCGCCTCGGGCACGTGCTGTACCTGTTCTTCTACGCGTTCAGCGGCGCGGGCGCAAGCCTGATCTACTGGGCGGTCGATCCGTTCTCGACCGTCCCCGTCATCGGCGCGAGCGGCGCCATAGCCGGCGTGATGGGCGCCTACTTCCTGCTGTATCCCCACGCGCACGTACTGACGCTCATCCCCGTCTTCATCTTCCCGTGGATCCTCGTCCTGCCGGCGTACGTGTTCCTCGGCGTGTGGTTCGTCTTCCAGTTCCTTCAGGGCAGTTCCGCGCTGACCACCGGCCAGACCGGCGGCGTCGCCTGGTGGGCGCACATCGGCGGCTTCCTCGTCGGCGGCGGTGCCCTGCTCGCCCTGAAGTACACGGGGCTTCTCCGTACCCCGCCGCCGTGGAAGCGCCAGGCTCGCCCCGTCACAATCTATCGCTACCGGATTCGCTGACCCCCCCGCCGAATCGCCCGCCGTCCGTTTCAGTCCGCGCGCCGCGCAAAACGGATCAGCCGGCACTTCGTCCAATCGACGGTGAACGGCTGCTTCGCCGCATCGACATACTGCCCCGCTCCCCGGGCCGCATGATCGTCAACGATGATTCGGCCCGCGTTCTCTTCGTCACAGACAACCGTCTTCTTCGACTTGCCCGCCGTATCCCAGATCGTCAGATCGCAAGCCATCCCTGCTACTCCTGCCACACTGATTCCCGGCGCCGCCGGTTTGGCCAAACCCTGATCCCCTGTAAGGCGCTCTGCCCTACGCGTTACGGCATCCTAGGTTCCCCCGACCGTTCTCGCAAGATGCCCCCGCATCCTGCCGACGGTCTCCGGCACACTCCGCACCCACCGGTGACGGCAACTTCACGGCACGCTCCCGTCTCAGCCTTCGCCCCCCCCTTGTCCCCCCCCTCGCCATCCCCTGCCGTCCGCTGCTCTCGTTTCCCCCGGGCCTTCCGAGACTCGTACGCTCGGCCGCGACACTGGCGGAATCATCAAGCCTGTGTTCTTTAATTCGATCCTGGATTCCCGCAGACTCGCGCCGTTGCTGGCGCGAATAGCCCGACCGTCAGTAACGGCGTTTGCCAACTTCAATGGCACGTGGACGAGTGCCAAATCTTTGTAGCGAATAAGGTTACGAATATCTTAAAAAAATCGTTATGCCACGTTGACAGGCCCCAAATGTTGGGGTATAAGAGCACGTGCCCTCAAGATATTGTATGGGCCTGTCCGATACCACTTCGACCGTGGGACAGTGCCGGCGCCCGGATGACGGGCTGAGGGCGGTTTTGAAAACGAGGACTACACCATTGGGGGCTGCGGCCGCCTGACGGATATGTGTTGCTGTCGGGCTTCGTGGCTGTGCCCCAACGGATAGCGTCTTCAGGATATGCGATGGAGTTGTGTGCGATGTCAGCGAACGTCATGGATCGACGAGCTGCGACGCGTCCTGGAGCGGCGGATACCCGAGCGAACTGGACGGAAAACGCGATGCGCGTGCTTCGCGCGCGTTACCTGAAGAAGGACGAAAACGGGCGGCCCGTGGAGACGCCTGAAGAGCTCTTCCGCCGCGTGGCGCGAACCATCGCGGCGATCGAGGCGAATTACGGGGCTGACGCGGCCCGGCAAGGAGAGTGGGAGGATCGCTTCTACCAGATGATGGTCAGCGGCGCCTTCCTGCCGAACAGCCCCACGCTGATGAACGCCGGGCGCGAGATGGGCATGCTCAGCGCGTGCTTCGTTCTGCCGGTGCGCGACAGCATCAATGAGATCTTCGATGCGATCAAGCACACCGCGCTGATTCAGAAGGCCGGCGGCGGCACGGGGTTTGCGTTCGACGAGCTTCGGCCCACCGGCGACTACATCAAGAGCAGCGGCGGGACCACGAGCGGCCCCATCAGCTTCTGGCGTGCCTTCAGCGAGGCGACAAACGCCATTCAGCAGGGCGCGTTCCGTCGCGGCGCCAACATGGGCATGATGTATATCCATCATCCCGACATCCTCAAGTTCCTCTACGCCAAACAGGATCTCACCCAGTTCACGAACTACAACATCTCCGTGAAAATCACGGATGCGTGGATGGAGCAGTTCCGCGCCGACCCGGGCGCCCCGCACATCGTGCGCAATCCACGGAACGGGCAGGAATTCTACATCCCGCGCGACGTGGACATCAAAACGTACGACATCCGCTCGCTGATACCAGTGACCCGTGCTTCCGGCACGCTGACGCGAGAGAACGGCGCGGTCCGGGTCAGTGTCGCCGGCGCACCGGTCACTGTCTATAGCATGCAGGACGTCTGGCGAATCATCGTCGAGCACGCGTGGCAGACCGGCGAGCCGGGCGTTGTGTTCATTGATCGGATCAATGAGTTCAATCCGACTCCCCATCTCGGCCGCATCGAGGCCACGAATCCCTGCGGCGAGCAGCCGCTTCTGCCGTACGAAGCGTGCAACCTGGGCAGCATCAACTTCGGCCGCTTCATCACCAACCCGTGCACGCCCGCCGCCGACGTCGACTGGGACGGCCTGCGCGAGGTCGTCCATCTCGCCGTACGCTTCCTCGACGACGTGATCGACGCGAACAACTACCCCCTGCCGCAGATCGCCGAGATCTGCCGCGGCAACCGCAAGATCGGCCTGGGGGTGATGGGTTTCGCGGACGCCCTCTTCAAGCTCGGTGTCTGCTACGCCAGCCCGGAAGGCGTCGAGTGGGGCCGCCGCCTCATGGAGTTTGTCAACAACGCCTCCCACGACTGCAGCGAACGGCTCGCCGCCGAGCGCGGCTGCTTCCCCAACTGGAAAGGCAGCATCTGGGACGTGCAGTTCCATCGCCCAATGCGGAACGCGGCCACGACCACGGTCGCACCCACCGGGACGATCAGCATCCTGGCCAATTGTTCGTCGGGGATCGAGCCGCTTTTCAGTCTGGCGTTTTACCGCAACGTGCTCAAGGGCCAGGAGGAGGGCAAAGGGCCCATGATCCAGGTCAACGACGTCTTCGAGCACGTCGCGCGTACGAGGGGATTTTACAGCGAGGGGCTCATGGAAAGGATTGCCAGGGAGGGCACCCTCGCTGCTCTTGATGCTGTTCCCGAGGATGTCAAACATGTGTTCGTGTGCGCCCATGATGTCTCTCCGGAATGGCATGTGAAGATGCAGGCGGCGTTCCAGAAGCACTGCGACGCGTCGATCTCCAAGACCATCAACTTCCCGCACGACGCCACGGTCGAGGACGTCGAACGGATGTACCGGATGGCGCACGACCTGCGGTGCAAGGGGATCACCGTCTACCGGGACGGCTGTCGCTCCGGCCAACCGATGGCGTTGGCCGACTCCGACCGGAAGCACGCTGCACAGCCGGTGCCCGCGCCGGCCGCGCCCCCCCAGTTGGAACCGCGCGACCTGCCGGAGATTGTCAGCGGGTTCCGTATCCGCCAGATGACGCCCTTCGGGAACATGCACGTGAAGATCACAGTGGATCCCCGCGCGCAGCGCGAGCTGGAGGTCTTTGCCCAGCTCGGCAAGGGCGGCGACGTGGCGGCCAGTGATCTCGAGGCGATCTGCCGCCTGATTTCGCTCTGGTTGCGATCGGGCGGGCACCTCCGCCATGTGATTCAGCAGCTCAAGGACATCGGTTCGAGCCTGCAGACGCCCACGAAGGACGGCCGGATCATGAGTCTCGGCGACGGCCTCGCGCGGGCCTTGATGAGATACCAGCGGGCCAAGGAAATGTTCGGCCTGCATGATCTCTTGTTGGGTGAGGCGGATCTGTCACAGCTCGATCGTTCGCCGTACGCCGGCGCTACGCACGCCGACGAATTGCCCGCTGTCCCCGGAGAAGGCCACGGCGGCGGGAACGGAAACGGTCGCGGCAATGGGAATGGCCGCCGCTTGGAAGTGCGCCACGCCAAGGCAGCCAATGTGATGCCCCAGGGTGGGTCGTCCGCGCCGTCCGGGGACGCGGACGCCCTCACCCGCGGCAACGTGTTCAAGGTCAAGTGTCCGGAGTGCGGACAGAACCTGCGGCTCGCCGAAGGCTGCCGCATGTGCGTCCACTGCGGATACGCCGCCTGCTGACCCCTGGCGGCTCCGCGTCGCGGAGACGTCACGGGCGGACTGATGAGATCTCTACGGGGGGTCGGGCCTTTTTCCGGCTTCTTTCCCCTCCGGAAGGCACCGAGCGTCAATACCGCGCTCGGTGCTTTCTTTTCGTCAATCCGCGGGCGAATCCGAATCCTGCGCCGCCGCCGCAGCGGCCCGGCGCTTCTCGATCTTCCGGGCCGCGTACAGGCCGCTCTCAAAAAGCAGGCACATCGGTACCAGCAGAAGCATCATCGTGCCCGGGTCCGGGGAGGGCGTCACGACGGCCGCCGCGATCGACATGACGAACCAGACCATCCGCCGGGATTTTGCCATTTGCGATGCGCTGAAGATCCCCACCGTCGCCAGGAAGGCCACGACCACCGGCACCTGAAATCCCACGCCGAACGCCGCCGCCATTTCAAGCGTCAACTCGATCGTGTCCCGGAGCGTCCAGTTCGGGCGGATGACGTTCTGCTGCTCTGCCGGCCGGGCGGCGAGCACGTACGTCTGGTCCCCCAGTCGGATCTTGACTTCGTGCGTGCTGCTGTCGATCCACATCGTTCCGCTGGTCGGATTCGGCGGATCCTGGGCGAGCACGGGTACGTTCGGCGAGAAGGTCGGCTGCGTGGCCGGCGGCGACACCTGGATCGCCTGCCGCCTCGGGATGAGCCGGTCGCCGAAGACACGGGTAGGATCGAAGGTGGGCACCGCATCCATGAAGCCGATGAGGAAATACAACATCACCGGCATCACCACAAACAGGAAGAAGAGCGCCCCCGTGAAGAACAGCACGATCGAAACCGGAACAAAGCGCTGAACGAAGCGCCGCTCCCGCCGGTAAAGCCCCGCCGCCACAAAAGCCCAAACCTGATACAACCCGTACGGCGCCGACAGAATGAACCCGATGATGATCGAGACCTTCAGTGCCGTCATGAACGGCTCAAGCGGGTCCAGGGCTACGAGTTCCGGGGCCAGCCCCCGGCTTCGCAGGACTGCGAAGGTCGGCCCGAGCAGCACCTGCATCAGCCGGTCGCGAAACACAAAGCAAACGGACGCCCCGACGAACAGCCCCGCCAGGAGCCGGATCAGACGGGATCGCAGCTCCTCCAGGTGCTCGCCCAGCGTCATCCTGACCTCGTCAGGATCGACTTCCCGGGTTTTGAAAAAGGATCGTGCTTTCGAAAGGGTGGCCGGCATGAAGAGTGGTGTTCGGAATCTCCCACGCGAATACGATTCGGCGTCTGCCGGGCCGGCAACAGCGCACCCGCTCTCAGCGCCCACGAATCAGCGCCGTTGGATTTTACCCGGCGCTACGCCTGCGGTCAAAACGGCGCTTGGCCTTTCCCTGTGGCATCCCGGAGGTGGATCGCGTAGAATACCCCCGGCTCAGGAGGTTGAACCCATGCCTCAACGCGTTACCGGACAACTGGTTGTAACCCGGCAACGATTCGCGATCGTTGCAAGCCGATTCAACGAGTTCATCACCTCGCGGCTCGTCGCCGGCGCCGTCGATGCCCTTACGCGCCACGGATGCCCCGACGAACGTATTACGGAAGTCTGGGTTCCCGGCGCATGGGAACTGCCCATTACGGCCAAGACGCTGGCCTCCAGCGGCGAGTACGACGCCGTCATCTGCCTCGGCTGCGTCATGCGGGGCGATACGCCGCATTTCGAGTACGTCGCCGGGGAGGCGGCCAAGGGCATCGCGATGATCTCGCTGGAGACCGGCGTACCGGTCATCTTCGGCATGTTGACGACCGACACGCTCGACCAGGCCATCGAACGGGCGGGCACCAAGGCCGGCAACAAGGGCGCCGACGCGGCCATGACGGCCATTGAGATGTCGAATCTCCTGCCGCAACTGCGTCCGCGGAAAAAAGGCTGACGGCCGTCGGCAGCCGGGCCGCAACGCGCGCCGCCGCCACGCCCGTTACAACGGAACAGGCAAGAACACGGAAGCATTCGGGCTGTACGTTCAACGTGACCCCCAGCGAACTCCACGAGGCAAGGCGGCTTTCTCTCCAGCTTCTGTGCGTACTGGACGTACAGGGGCCGGATGTGTGGCCTGCACTGGAGCAGTTTCTCAGCGAGCAGCCGTTCGGCGAGCCGGTTCGCAACCGGGCGAGGGAGCTGGCCCGGGCCACCTTTGAGAAACGCGCCGCCTGCGACGAACAGATCGCGGGCGTTTCACAGCGATGGGACGTGAAACGAATGGGCTTGGTCGACCGCAACGTCCTGCGGCTCGCATTGTGCGAAATGAGCCAGCCCGAAATCACACCCGTGAAGGTCGCCATGAACGAGGCCATCGAGCTGGCGAAGGAGTTCGGCGCGGAAGAATCCCCGGCCTTCGTCAACGGCGTACTGGATGCGATCTGGCGCAAGACAGGAGCCGCGCAGCGGAATCCGACGGCTGATGACGACGCGGGGGGCACGGACCCGGGCGAAACCCATGAGGCCGGTCCGGAATCTCGAAGCGGGGATCGGGCGTCGACGGACAGGGGGATGGAATAACCGATGGGCATTCTCGACCGTCTCAAGAAGGGTCTCGCCAAGACGCGAAACAAGATCGCCTCGGGGTTCCGGGCGATCCTGCCGTTCGGCAAGAAGATCGACGACGCCGTCCTCGACCAGCTCGAGGAAACCATGCTCGCCGACGACATGGGCCCGGCCACGGTTGCCCGGCTCATCGACGAGGTCCGCAAGGCGTGGAAGGCCGGCACGATCCGCGAAACGCAGGAGATCATCCCGTTCCTCAAGGACCACATCACCGGTTACTGGCCTGAGGCGCAGCGGCGGCTGCACTTCGCCGAGTCCGGGCCTACCGTCATCCTCGTCGCGGGCATCAACGGCTCCGGCAAGACCACCAGCGTCGCCAAGCTCGCCAAGTATCTCGCCGACCAGGGGAAGAAGGTCATTCTCGGCGCGTGCGACACCTTCCGCGCCGCCGCCGTGGAACAGCTCACGATCTGGTCCGAGCGCACGGGCGTCCAGATCGTCAAGCACAAGCAGGGCGCCGACCCCGGCGCCGTCGCCTATGACGCCTGCGAAGCCGCCGTCGCCCGCAACGCCGATGTACTACTCATCGACACGGCCGGTCGCCTGCACACGCAGGAACACCTGATGCGCGAGTTGAACAAGATCCAGCGCGTTGTGGAAAAGAAGATCCCCGGTGCCCCACACGAAGTCCTGCTCGTGCTGGACTCCACCATCGGCCAGAACGCGATCAACCAAGCCAGGATGTTCAGCCAGCACGTGAAGGTCACCGGCCTGTTCCTCGCCAAGCTCGACGGATCCGCCAAGGGAGGCATCGTCATCGGAATCCGCGATCAGCTTGACATCCCGGTCAAGTTCGTCGGCCTCGGCGAAACCCCGGACGACATCGCACCGTTCGATCCGGAAGCGTTCGTCCAGGCGCTGTTCGCAAACGGATCGGAATAGCCGCCGGTCGGCGGCGGGCGCGGACCCGGGCGCCGGATTCTCCCGGTAAACCGGGTGAATTGTGAACTCTGATTGAAGGAGCACATGCCATGTCGTTGACGAGACGTCAGTTTCTTGCCGGCACGGCGAGCGGTGCGGCGGCCGTCGTCGCCGGGTGCCGCCCTGCGAACGTTCCGCTCACTCGTGCCGATACCTGGCCGCAGCCGGGGGCGCGGTTCTCCTTTGTGCATCTGGCTGACATCCACCTGACGCCCAAGCGCTGGGGCGACAAGGGCTACCGCGCCTGTGTCGAGTCCATCCGCCGGCTGCCCGAGCGGCCCGCCTTCGCGCTGATGGGGGGCGACATGGTCTTCGACGGCAACTACAATGCCAAGCCCTCTTACGAGGAACAGATCCGCCTCTTCAAGGAGATCACCGCCGAGCTTCACATGCCCTGGTACCCCTGCATGGGAAACCACGATGTCCTCGGCTGGTCCCCGCGAAGAAAGGTCGCACTCGACGACCCGGACATCGGCAAGAAGATGATCATGGAGCGGCTCGACTGGAAAAGCCCATACTACAGCTTCGACCACGGCGGCTGGCACTTTGCCGTCCTCGATTGCATCTACCCCGTCAAAGGGCCCGGCGGTCCGACCTACGAACCCCGCATCGGCCCGGCGCAACTCGAATGGCTCGCGGCGGATCTCGGTTCGGCGGGCGAGCGTCCGAAGATCGTCGTCAGCCATATTGCCGCTTTCTACGGACTGGACCAGGCCGCTGGAAACGCCGACGCGAAGGCCATGAACCCCGGCATGGTCCTGCGCGACACGAAGGATCTGCGATTGATCCTCGAACGGCACAGAGTCACGGCCCTGCTTCAGGGCCACAGCCACGTCACCGAGGAATACCGCTATCGCGGCGTCTGGTATCTCACGAGCGCCGCCGTCAGTGCCGGCTGGTGGGCCGGCACCTGGCTCGGCCCGGACTACGGCTATACGCTCTTCCACTGCACGGGCGACCGGCTCACATGGGAATTCAGGACGTTCCCATGGCAGACACATCTCGAACCCGAGGATGAACTCGAACGACGAAAGCTCAAGGAGCATGCCGAGTTCATCGAGGAGCAGCAACGGCTGCTCGCACGCGACCGCGCCGCCGGCGCCCGGCTCAAGGCGGCCGGCTGAGAACCTCGCGGGCGAACGCGGG
>Ga0272448_1006231_pt1 | contig 12950 bp, 5 predicted proteins | sample YNPCB0191_FD_202220 | JGI IMG/M metagenome (GOLD analysis project Ga0272448, IMG submission 202220) | Hot spring sediment microbial communities from Yellowstone National Park, WY, United States - YNP-CB-019-1 | ecosystem: Environmental > Aquatic > Thermal springs > Hot (42-90C) > Sediment...
TTGAGCACTTCAAAGCCGGAGGAAAGGGTTAGGTCGCTCTTCCCTTCCGCTCTCCCCGGTATCCCTTCCCACCAAGCCCAATAAAATACCCCCTGAATTCCCATCTTCTTCCACTGCTCCAAGCAAGCCCTCATAACATCCCTGTGAAGCTGCGAAAGCTCGGGCTTATCCCCTGAGAAATTGTAGAATTTCCTCAACTCATCCATATGTGTTCTCGTCCAATCCTCATTTAATCCCGCCACTCCATACTCCCCCACCATCACAGGCTTTCCCCATCCCGTAAACCAGCTCGCCCAATTAGCAGCCGAGCAACGCAGGGCTTGCTCATAGGGGGTATTCGGGCAATGCATCCCGAAATAAAAGTGGGGGAAAAGGACATCCACTTCGGGAGGAGTGCGCCAAGTTGAGGAGGGCGGAAGATAGTTAACTCCCGCTCCCCAATCTTGAATATCCATAAAGACGAGCCGATTGGGGTCTTCCTTCTTCACCGCACGGGCACAGGCTTGAACCAGCTTGTAATAGAGGTTCTCATCCTCCGCCCATCCTCCCACGGGCTCGTTCCAGGGAACCTCTATCCCCGCCAAAGTTGGATTTCCCTTGTAATGGCGAGCTAACCAAGCTAAAGCCTTGGGAACATATTCGTTTGCCTTGTCCCAATCAAGCTCAACTTTCGCAATCTTTCCCTCTTTCTCTTCTATCTTCGCAAGCCAAGAGATGGCTCCTCCGTGCTTACCGCTTCCCCTCAATTGCTCCTGCCCTCCAGCGAAATATCGCCAAGGGTCAGCGGGAAGTTCGTGGAACTCCAATATCACATAAATCCCGAGCTCACCCGCTTTTTGCACCAAAGCGTCAAGAAAGCGAGGAAATCCATCCTTCAAATTATGCTGATGCATAATCTCGGAATAGGATGGACTATCGGGAAAGACATCCGGAGCGGGCTCAATATAGCTCATATTAAGAGGAACCCTCAGGGCATTGAAGCCGAGTTGAGATATCGCTGTAAGATTCCTCTCCATCACGGATACATCTTGAGAAATCGCCCAGCCGAGATGACTCTCAAACAAATTCACACCAAAAAGCCCAATCGGTTTCCCCGTTATCTTATCCACAATCCTCCCTTTTTCAACCTTTAAAGGGTGAAGGGAAGGAAATGCCAGGGAAATAGCAAGAAGGAAGGATAGAGAGAGCTTTCTCATTTTATTTCACCTCTAATTCCACAAGGGAGCAGCCTTTGGGGGGCAAATCAGCCCAAATGATGACCTGTGAGCCCTCCCTTCTCCAGTTCGCTCCCTTTATCCTTATCTCAGCATCGGGGTTAAGCCCTATATCCTCCAATTTAAACCCTATATATTTCCTCTCTTCCTTATCCCCCAAATTGAAGAGATTTATCACCGCTCCCTTGCCCTTCAAGCTATGGATATGGACGGTTTCGTCTATCCCGTAAAAAGTCCCTCTCGTGAAATATTCCTTCAATCTCTTATATTCGCTCATAGCCTTTTTATGCGCCTCCCAAATCCTCTCATCGGGATGCTTTCCCCCCACTCCCAGATGCCTGCAGGTTGAAGCATACCACCAAAATTCCAGACAATTCTCGTTATCCTTTCTCAAATCTATGTGGATGTATAGGGGCAGGGAATAAGCGAGATTGTAGTAATAAAGGCTTATCGCCCTTCCACTGAGGAGGTCCTCAAGGGGAGACCACATATATTCAAAAGCCCAGACCCCATCAAATGAGCCCGGCAAGGCATGGAGATAGTATGTGGGTGCATATCGTTCGGGAACTCCCGCTATGATTGGGTCGTGAAGCTCTATGAGGACATTGGGATATTCCTTATGGATTAATTGAGCTAATTTGAGAATCGCCCGGCAATGAGCCTCTCTCGTGTAGGGGATGGGATGGTTATGGGAGATATCATAGCACTCACCGGTATAAGCTGAGCCATCAAACATAAAGAAGACAACCCCTGCCTTCGCCAGCTCCTTCAATCTATTAGCCTTCGTCTCTATATATTTCTCGGAGCCGCCGCAGAGGGCGGGAAGGATATTGCCGTTTACATCCTTTCTCCTGCATTCAATAGGGTAGGCGTTTATATCGGACCATCCTGCTAAGGGAGTGTGGAGCGACACATAGAGACCGTATTTCTCTTTCATAAGCTTCACGAACTCCTCGGCTTTCAGCAATCTATCTTCAGCCCAAATAGAGGAGGCAAATGAGGTGTCCCAGCCTGGGTCGAGATAGAGAGCTTCACAACCGATTTCCCTTGCCTTTTCCGCTTCCTCCAAAATTTGGGGTAGGGAATAATACTTTTTCCTGTTCTCCTCCGTATCGGGACCCCACCAAAGGGGATTATCGTAGAGCTCGTTCCAATGGATGGGCGGATTGTAATTTTCCGGCACCTTGTGTCCGTTTTCTTCCATAAACTCCCTGAAGGCATAATAGCAAGCCTTCCAATCGCCCTCAACGAGGGCGTAGCGAGTTATCCCGAAGCGAAATTCCTCGCCCAGCGAGAGCTCGCAGGCGTTTTCGGGGTCTCCGTGCCAAACCCCCGCACCGCCGAAACGGAGGCGGAATTCCCCGTTATCTTTTATGAGCTTCAAAGTTGAGTACTCCATACCATCGTTGTTATGCTTAGCTATCATAAGGGAGGAATCGCCGAAGACGAGAGCCCAACCCTCCGCACCCCATTCTTCAGTATAAACTTTCGGCTCATTCCAAACTGGACGATACCATCCCTTCCGCCAAAGGAGCTCCTCAAAGGGATAATCCTCATATTCACCCATTCTGCCCTGAATGGGTCTCCTATAGGGAATGGCGACAACCCTTGCCTCATTGAGCCCCTCCAATAGATTCCCATTTGAGAGCCTGAGCCTCTTTTGAAAGCCAAAGGCGATATTCGGCGTCTTTATGCTTTCTTTCCCCCTATTTATTACCTTTATCCTTTCCTCAAAATAGGGCTTGTTTTTGGGAAAATGGAACTCCTGAACGATTTCCACGCCCTTGCTCTCCCCGATTAATATGAATCTATCCTCTTCTTGCTTGAAATCCTTGAACTTCGGTCTTGCAATTTCCTCATTTATGAAGTATATGTAGGGAGCATCCGAGAGGATGCGTCCGTTTTTCCTATCAATCAAGAGATATGGTCCGAATCCGTTTTTCGTCTTTATCCTCATTTCAAAATATTCATTTCGCAAGACGATGTCTCCGTTGAGCTTTGAATATTGAGTCGTTTCACCTTCTCCCTTCCCCAAAATCTCAAACATTGATAAGGCGGAGGAGAAATCGCCGGAGGCGAAAAGCCTCAATGCCCGCTGAATTTGGGAAGCATAACGCCCTTTTTCCTTTTCCAATCTCTGAATCTCCCTCATCACCCTCTTCGCCATTTCATCTTTTATGTAAAGCGGTAGGATTCCCTCCCAGAGAGTCCTGTCATCTTGAAGTATTTCACACTTCAAAACATAGTCGCCATCGCCCATATTCTCATCAATAAGGAAATCCTCCTCCCATTCCCTCTTATCGGGACTTGTTGTTCTTTTCCTTCTATCCAATTCCTTCCCGTCGGGGCTCATCAGCTTGATCTCCATATCCAAATAGCCGATGGGCGAAGCCGTTATCCTTAACCCCGCCACATCCCCTTTCTTATAGGAGACCTTGTCCAGCTCAAGATTGATTGGCGGTCTATAAAAGAGATTGGCGAGATAGAATTCGCATTTGCCCTCGCTTGATAGCTTTAGCCTGCCAGAGGGGGAGAGAAGATGGGGAGCTTCCCTCTCCAGCAAGACCTTTCCCTCCGCATCAAGGATTTTGAGGTAAACTTTGTCCCTGAGATTGCGGATTAGGAAAGTGAGCCATTGATTATTTATCTCAGGAAGATTGAAGGACCAGTCCTCTCCCATAGCTTCTTCAGGGAGGGTATAGGAGATTTTGAGATTGCCGTTGACCAAGTAGATTTGTCCTGCCATCTCAAAATCGGAGTTATCAATGGAGAAGGAAGTCTTAAGGAAATCGCCGGGGAAGAGAAGATAATGGGCGAGCTCGCCCTGCTCCAAAACTATCCCCTTGCTTTCAAATTCAGAAGGAGAGAGTATTCGGAAGAGGGAAAGGGGAAAGCTTGGCTTTTCGGGTGGGGATAAGGGAATCTGGGGAACATCAAATAGGAAGATGGCATCGTAGGCTATCCAAGAGCCGGAAGAAAGGGAGATTTCCAATTTATTGTCTCCCAGTTTTAAGTCATCCTTATTTAGGGCAAAGGCGAGGAATTGCTCCTCCCCTTTCTCTCCATAGAACGCCCTTCCCTTGCCAGCTCTAACCCTTTTCGCGCCCTGAATCCTGTTGTTTAGCCGAATCTCCAAGATTGGAGCCAATGCCTCGTGCACATCCGCCAGGGCGAGGAAAAGAAGCGGTATCCCTGTGGGCTTTTCCGATAGATTGAAGACAATGGTGAATTTATGATGGGGCTCCTTACCCCAAAAGGTATCTGCCTCGTTCGGATGAATGAAGGGAAAATCCGAGGGGAGATTTTTCCCGACGATATAAATCGGGTCTTGGGGAAATTTGTCCTTGAATTCCCTCGCCTGTGAGGGAGCAAGGGCGAATTCGTTGGGGGAAAAATCCAATTCGCCGATTTGAAAAATCGTATTCCAACTCCTCGGTATTATCTCCTCCATAGCGATTACCTCCTTCGCGAATAGGATAAGAAAAAAGCAGAAAACGAAGCCTAATCTTCGGAAAGTCATATCAATTACTCTTTTTCTCTTGCGATATTATTATCTATCAACCATTTATCAGATGTAAAGCCACCTTTATCAACGCCGATAAAGGAGGAAGGAAAGATGTTATTCGTTATAATAGCGGTTTTAACCTCTTTTCCGAGCTTGATAGCGGGAGCGTTTTCGTCGAAATCGCAGGCATTTATGAGGAGATTCCCAATCTTCTCCACATTTACGGAATAAATCTCCGGTCTTGGGAAGGCGCTTCGGAATGAGGAGCCGGTGATGTTGAGGGATTTTCCTTCCTTAACCCATATGCAAGGCTCACCGTTGGACTGCATCAGCACCCCATTTATCCTTAAATCGGCATCTTTGTTCTCAATGTTCAAGGAGGCGTGATGATTGAGGAAGTTTCCTCCGATGATATTCAATTTCACTGGGCTTCTTATCACATATCCTCTACTGCAGTAGTCGGTGGCGCAGTTGATGAAGGTTCCATAAGTTGAGCCGCCGCCCTCTCCTTCGTCGGTCTCAAAGAGATAAGCGATGTTTGTGTGGAAAACGAAGCAATTTGAGAGATGGATTTCGTCGTTTCTGCCCAATTTTATCCCCACTCCTTTTGTTAGGGAAGTCGGGCTTGCAGGGCTCCAGATGTGGATGAGTTCCAAGGTTGCGACATCGTAGGTGCGAGTGATGTAAATCGCTATGTTATGGCATTGAGCTATGAAGATATTGCGAATCTTCAATCTTCCCACATTGCTTTTCCCATCCGCGATTATTCCATCGTAGCATCCGTGAATCTTTATGTTGGAGATGTTTATCCCTACTCCTGATAGGAGAATTGTGGGAGCAAATTGTTGGGGAACGGTCGGTTTATGCTCATATTGAAAACATAAACCGCTTATAGCGGAGGCATCATAGGCGTGGATAGCGGGAGCCTCCAAGTGGTCTATGATTAGGACGGGAAGGGCATCAGCATCTGCGTTCCAAGCACCGTTGGGATTTCCCAAAAGGGTTTTCTGCTTCAATTCTATCGTCTCTTTAAGGCGATACTTTCCGGGCGGGAAATAAACTATCCCATTTTCTGGCGCTGATTCTATCGCTTCCTTCACAGCCTGCGTATCATCGCTTATCCCGTCTCCCTTGGCTCCGAAATCCATCACGGAGACGAGGGAATCAGCTCGTGAGGGAAGCAGAGGAAAAGAGAGGAAAAGGAATATCAATAGAAAATTTTTCATTCTTGTTTCACCTCTTCATTTTGAAGGATATTCCTTCTCTGACCGCATTTCAAGCCCTTTTCACTATTCAGGAGGGTTTTGTAGCTTTTTATAGGGAAAAGCGAGTAAACTACAGGGGCAGGTTATTTGAGGATTTATCGTTCTGTCATTTTAAGACATACGGTAAAGAGGTATATCTTGCAATCTCTAAGAGATTGCTTCGTCGCTTCGCGCCTCGCAATAACAATCCGCCTAATTGTCATTGCTAGCCCTCCGAGGGCGGGCATGGCAATCTCTATTAAGGCTACAAAGCGAGATTGATTCGCCTAAGCTCGCAACTATGGGTATAGGTTTTTCGATGTGTTATTTGCCTCCTTCGTTCTTATAAATCCATTTCTCTACCATCATTTTAAAATCCGTGATTTTAATTCGGCGTGAGAAATTTAGACGAACACGATATATCCTTTCCTTCCCATCAATTTGAAAGAATTAGATTTTAAGCCCAATTTTAATTTTGTCTCTTTATCCCTTCTTCATTTTCAAGAACCTTTACCCATATCAGCAATGACAACAAGGATGTCTGTCATTGCGAGACTTTCCGTAGGAAAGCCGTGGCAATCTATGGGTATAGGTTTTTAAGAGTTAATTGCCCCTAATTCCTATATGGGGAAAGATATTTGACCTTCACCATATATTCCTTTCTTCTAATCCAATTTTTATAAAAGTTTAAATTTTAAGTCGCCATTTTAATTTCGTCTCATTGTCTTTCGTTTTTGTCCGAAACCTTTACTCATACCAGCAATGATAGAAAGGTTGCTTCCTCCTCGTGATGACAAAAGCCTTGTCGCACATCGCAATCCAATATGGAATCTTCAAAAGTTTGACTAAAAAGGGGAATTTAAAGTATAATTTTCTTAAAAAGGAGGGAAACCTTGCCCTGCTTCCCCGATAAATTTGCGGAAAATATAAAAAGCAAACAAAATAAGCTCTATTCCCTTTTCAAAAGAGAGCCCAAAAATGAAGACGAATCCTACCTAAAACAGGAAATCGTCCATCATTGGAATCCGTTTCCCGAGCTCCCTCCCTCCGAGATTCCCCTTTTCGCAATTGATGGCTCAAACGCTTGTTTAGCTACTCAAGGCGGAAGATATATATCAATAGTTCAAGCTATCCTTCAGGGAAAGGATTGGCGAGAAGTTGAGGTAGATGTTGAAGCTTTTCGGGATACGCAGAAAGTGGATGTGGAGAGATTCCATCAGGTTCATCGTCAGTGGCTTGAGTGGAAAATAGGAAGCGATAATGGGGAGAAAATCGCCAACTCCTTTCTCTTCATAGACGGAAGCCTTTATATATCACCTGTCCTTTACTCCTGGGCTCAAGTTGCCCAAAGAATGCCCGAAGGTCTGGAAGATATGCCGCTTAGGGCCTTGGATGCCTTCCTTTCCCTGGTTGAGGCTTCTCGTGAATACGGCATAAAACTCATCGGTATATCTAAAACGAGCAAGGGGCACTTCTACCCGAGGTTGCTTCTGGGAAAGGAGACCGATATAACGGATTTGGAGATATTCTCCTTCTGGACGGAAGGTTCAGGCTTCTCTACCCCCCTTCTCGTCGGTCCTCATACCATCCCTCAGCCTTGGGAGAGGGTGAAAAGCGATTTCCTCCGTGCCCTCCCTTCCCCTAAAAAGGAGGAGGTTTCGAGCCGACTTGATAATTTGCTTCCCTCTCTTTCTGTTGTCCTTTTCTATATCCGCTTTGAGGAAGGAGATGAGATTTACAGGGTGGATACTCTGGCTCCCTCAGTGGGCATAACAACTAAAAAAGAAGAATTGGAGAAAATCACCATCTGCGAGCCGAAGATAATCTATCCTATCCTCTCCGTTCTTCTCTCCTCTCATGGTGGCTTCAATGTGTATCAGACCCTGTTATATGTAGCGCATAATGAAGTTATCTTGAGGGGCATAGACCAGGATGTTTATTTAACCCTTTTGAGGGAGCTCACAAATCTCCCGATAAGGAGAAGCAAGGTGGATACGAGATTTGGAAGGAGGTTTTAGATGATATGGAGGTCGTGAAAACTCCTGAGCCAGTTGGATATATCGTGGGAAATGTTGAAACGCAAAGGTTCAGTTTTGTTACCGAGCCGAACATATGTCCGCCACGCCTTGAATATCTCGTAGTCAGGGATATACCTGCCAGCGAGCAGGGATTGGAGAGAGTGGATGTCCTCGCCCAAGTGAGCAGGCTTCAAGTAGCCTCTCAAATACTCGGTGAGGAGCTTACCTATGAGGAGGCAAGGGCTATTTTGGAGGGGCTATCACCTCGTCCAAAGATAATCGGAACGGCGGATGTCCTCGGCTATTTAACTCCCGAGGGTGGAGTTAGGCTTCCTCGCCACGCCCCCCTTCCCGGTCAGCCCGTTTATTTAGCCTCGGATGATTTTCTCCGCAATTTCTTCTCCAAGGATGTGGGGTATGGCATCACGGTAGGAAACCTCATCAATCGGGAAGGGGTGGAGGTAAAGTTAAATCCGAATGGCTTGCGAAGACATCTCGCTATAATCGCTCAAACAGGCGCCGGCAAATCCTATCTCGCAGGACTTCTTTTAGAGAACCTATTGAAATTAGGAGCAACTATTCTTGTGTTTGACCCCAACTCCGATTATGTAATGATGCGCCTCACCCCTGAGGGGAAGAAGACCTCCTTTTCGGATAGCGTTAAGGTCTATAGGGTTCCTCTCAAAGCGGAGCGTCGCTACAGCGATGAGAAAATCGGGGGAAGCGAGGAATACACGATAAGATTCTGGACGCTTGAGGATGAGGATATATTTGAGATAGCCCAAATACACGAAAGTTGGGTCAACATAAGGAGCAATCTCTCAAAATTACTGAATTCCCTGAGAAAAAGAAGTCCCTATTTCACTCCTCAACATTTAAAGGAATTCGTTGAGGGAATGACGGAGTCAGCCGAAGTTGGTGGTGAACTTGACGAACTTGGAGAAGTAGTTAGCGAGAATGAACTGGAGGAAATGACGCTAAATATGCAGAGGAAAGCGAAGGCTGGCAAGGAAACGAAAAGCTCTTTTTCTTATGAAGAACTGAGAAGGGTCAAGCCATATGTTGACAGACTTGCCTCCTTGGAAATCTGGGGAGATAAAGACCTCCCTATAGATAACATAATCTCTCCAAAGACGCTCTCCGTAATAGACCTCGCCGGCTTACAGCAGCGGGCAATGGAGATAGTTGTTGATAGAACTTTACGGGAAATATGGGAAAAGGCTGTTTTGGGGCATTTGCCTCGTCCCTTATTCGTCTTCCTTGAGGAGGCACATAACTTCGTGCCCGGAAAGGGAAAACCAAGCAGGTGCGCCGAGATAATCAACAGGATAGCAGCGGAAGGAAGAAAATTCAAGGTATTCCTCGTTGTGATAACCCAGCGTCCCTATAAGATAAACCAGGACACCCTATCACAATGTGGTAGCCAGATAATAATGAAACTTACGAACCCCGAGGACCAGAATGCGGTTAGGACCGCCTCAGAGAACATATCTGAGTCGCTTCTCGCTGATTTACCGGGTTTGAACACAGGTGAAGCGGTTGTATTAGGTGAGCTGACGAGGGTGCCAGTGATGATAAAGGTTGGGAAGAGGGAATCGGCGGAGGGAGGAGCGGATGTAGACATTATTAGGGAGCTCCAGTTGGCGTCTCGGGAGGGGGAAATTAGCCAACCAATTATCCAAGTTAAACCGCAAGGAGACGATTTAATGGGTGGAGGGGTGCTTTAGGAAATGGTGAAAATGGTCATCTGTGCTGATACTCATCTCAATGCCTATTACGCAAAGATGAGACCTGAGCAGCTGGAGAAAAGAAGGGAATATTTAAGAAATGCCTTTAAATTCGTCGTTGATTTTGCGATTGAGGAGAAAGTTGACCTTTTCCTTCACGCGGGCGACCTATTTGATATGCCTGACCCTCGCTACTTGGAGCTTATATTTGTATTTAGGGAATTAATGAGGTTAAAGGAAGCGGGAATTAAGACTTTCCTGATTGGCGGGACCCACGATATTCCCAAGGCGAGGTTTGAAGCGGGAGGAGCAGCAAGCATACTCATTTATGATATTGGGCAAGTAGCAAGGGTTTTCCGAGGAGCGAGAATTCAATCTGAGATAGTAAATATTGAAGGGAATACAATAACAATAGCTGGTGTCTCCTGCGACCCAAGGTTGAGGGAGGGCAATCCCCTGGAGGGACTGGAATTCCACTCCGATAACAGTGATTTCACCATTTTTATGTTCCATTATGCAATAGAGGGGAAGATACCGCCAAATTATGAGGGAGCAGTCGTCCCAATCCACTGGTTGCGCCAGCTTCCCGCTGACCTCGTTATAGCGGGGCACCTCCACCCTCATTCCCACTTTGATTTGGGAAATAAGCTCGTGATAATACCCGGTGCAACGGAGAGGTTTGACTTCGGTGAAGAGAAGAACGAGTGCGGATTCTATTATGTTGAGCTGGAAGAAAAACCTAAGATTAAATACCAGAAGATTCCCGCTCAACCTATGCAGAATTTGGAAATCCATAGCGCGGAGATTACGAGCAAACCAAAGGGGGAGCGTTTTCATTATCTTCTATCTCGCATAAGAGAAGTTTCCCATCCCGAGAAACTTCTTAAATGCAAGCTGATGGGGGAAATTGAAAACGATGTTTTAATGGAAGTCCCATTTAATCAAATCTTGGAAGAGGGGAACACGAGCAATTTCTTCTTTGATTTAGATTGGCAAGGTTTGAAGATTAAGAGAGGAGGTTATGAGGGAGGAGGGGAAAGTCCCGCGAGTGTTGAGGAGGAAATGAAGAGTGTAGCGGAGAGCCTTGAAGAGGAGAAGGAACTCCTCAAGGAGGCACTGGATTTAGCTCTTTTAAAATGGAAGGAGGCGAGATAAGAGATGAGGTTGCGGCGGTTAATGGCGGAAGGCTTTAAACATTTAAGGGGTATAAATCTTTGTTTTCCTTCAAAGGGGACATTTCTCATTCAAGGAAGCAATGAGGCAGGGAAAAGTTCGCTTTTTGAAGCCGTCTTTTTCAACCTCTTCGGCAGACCATTACAGGCGAGGAGCACGGAGGACCTCATTGGCTATGGTTTGCAGGAGGCGCTCGTCTATTTAGAAATGGAAATAGGCAATGAAATCCTTGGAATCGAGAGAAGAATTAGAAAAGGAAAACAAAATGTCGCGAGGCTTCGCATAGGAGAGGAAATCATAACCACTGCGAGGGAGGTTAACAAAAGAATACAAGAAGAGCTTCACCTTGACGCGGATACCCTATTAAATTCTTGTTTTGTTGAGCAGAAGGCGTTGGAGAAATTGGAGGGAATGGATAGGTCAGCAAGGGAAAGCGCTGTGATGAAATTGCTGAACCTTGATAGAATGCAAATGATAGAGGAGGAATTAAAGGTAACAAGGGAGGACGAGAAAAATTTAGAGGATTGGGAAAGAAAGCGAAGGTTCGCAGAGATAGAGGAGGAAATTCCCAAAGTTGAGAAGGAAATAGCTCATATAGAGTGGTTGCTCAAATTCTGGGAGGTCAAGCAGCTATTAAGTGAGGTGGAGAAGAATAAAAAAGAGGCGGAAGAGGCGGAGAAGGAAATGCCCGAGCTGCGGGAGGAGAGAAACAAGTGGCACAGAGAGGTGCAAATTCTCAAGGAGATAAGGGAAAAGGAACATAAAGTAGAAGGTTTGCGTTCCTTAATCCGCCTGTTGATGGAGAAGGAGAGCACTCTGAGCAATTTGACCTCTCAGCTGAACGAGGTTGGAAAGGCGAAGGAGGAATTGCCTAACCTTCGGGAAAGAAGGAAGAAAGCGGGAACTTTGCTCCATATTTTGAAAAAATTAGCTAATATCTCCCAACTCAAAGGCGAGATTGAGAATTGGTTAGGGCTGCAAAACCAGCTCAAGCAGGAGGTAAGCAGAAAGGAAATTTTGGAATTGGATTTGGAAGAGAAGGAAAAAGAGATAGGGAAAAAGGAAAAGAGGATAATGCTTTTGGATGAATGGATAGATGCTGCAGGCAAAAAGGGGAAATTTGAGGAAAAGAACAAGCTGAAGGAAAGCGCCCAGTTTTTTAGAAATATCGGCTTAGCAGGGATTATTTGTGGAGGCTTGCTTCTATTTCTTTTGCTTGCTCCCCTAAAAATTCTCTCTACTATTTCCCTGGTTCCCTTCGTCTGCGCCATTCTCTCATTTATAAAACGAGGCAAGATTTTGATAAAGGTTGCTAAAATAGAAGGGGAAATAGGGGAGAGAGAGGAATTTGACCTTAAAGAATTGGAGAGGCAATTAAATGAAGCTGGTTTAACACCCTCTTATGATGTCCAATGGGGAAAAGAGGATTTGGAGAAAGAGAAAAAGGAAAACGAGACACTGGAGAAGGAAAGAGACGCCATCAGAAGGGAGATCAATAGAGCTGAGGTTAATATAGAAAATATAAAGAAACAGGCGTCTCAATTTTCTCCTTCCTTGCAAAGCCTTCAGCCCGAGAAGCTACTTCAAAAGACCGAGAAGATAGGGAAATTATTGAGGGAAAGAGAAAGCAAAAATAAAAAGTTAGCTGAGGAATACAATCTTCCAATAAGTGAAACGGAGCTGACAAGGGAATTGGGGAAGCTTGATAGCGAGATAAGAAGCAGGGAGCAATTTATCTCCCGTGAATCTGAATTAAAAAGCGAGAGGGGAAAACTGGAAGGGGAAATAGCCGATACCAAAAAGAGAATAGAGGAAGGCGCCTTTCCCTTCCGAGAAGATGTTAAGGACATCTTCTCTCTTGAAATCTGGGAGGAGCTAAGAGGGAAATTGAGGAAGGAGCTGGATAAATTGGAAAGGGAGAAACCAGAGGAAAACCTTCAATTAGCGATATCTCGTCTTGCCAGGCAGGAGGAAAAGGTGAGGTCCTTAAAGGAAAAAGCGATGGAATTGGAGGAGAAGGCAGACGAGATGCTTAAAGAGCTGGGGGGTGAATTCCCCTCGGAGCTTCC
>Ga0272448_1006232_pt1 | contig 12949 bp, 8 predicted proteins | sample YNPCB0191_FD_202220 | JGI IMG/M metagenome (GOLD analysis project Ga0272448, IMG submission 202220) | Hot spring sediment microbial communities from Yellowstone National Park, WY, United States - YNP-CB-019-1 | ecosystem: Environmental > Aquatic > Thermal springs > Hot (42-90C) > Sediment...
GCCGGCCGGCTCGTCGTATGCATTTGCGGTTTTTCAAGGGCGAGAGTTCGAATCTGTGGGCGCCACCGGCCGGGTCCGAAGTAGAATACTCGTGCAATGCAAACGGCTTTTGAGGAGGTGCCGACATGTTTGAGCGCATAACGTTCGATCCGAATGTCCTTGGAGGCCGGCCGTGCATCCGCGGCATGCGGATCCCCGTTTCCGTAATAGTCGGCCAGTTCGCCCACGGCGCAACGGAAAAAGAAATACTCGAGGATTATCCCGATCTCGAGGTCGAGGATATCCGGCAGGCCCTCGAGTATGCGGCGTGGCTGACTCAAGAGCAGGTGTTCATCAAATAGGCTGCCTGCATGCGCTTTCTTGCCGATATGGGTGTTTCCCGCAGGGTGACCGAGTGGCTGAGAAGCTCGGGCCACGACGTGCTTCACCTGAGCGACGAAGGCCTGCAACGGCTGCCGGACGCAGAGGTCTTTCTCAGGGCCGCGCGAGAAACAAGGGTTCTGCTGACCTTCGACCTGGATTTCGGCGAGGTCCTCGCGTTACTGGCCCATCAGCGCGGAAGCGTGATTCTTTTCCGCCTGCATGACACGCGATCGGCCAACGTCATCGTGCGGCTCCGAGACGTTCTCGGGGATGCTGCTGAGCCCTTGGAGCAAGGGGCCATCGTGGTGGTTGAAGAGACGCGCCACCGGATCCGGCGGCTCCCCTTGCGCGGTCGATAACATCCGCCCGCCGGAGCGCAAGGACACGGTCAGTTCACCACGGTGAAGGGCGCCTGCGCCGAGGCGGTCTGGCCGGAGACGTCGTCGCGCACCCGGATGTGGAGGGCGTACACACCGGGCTGCAGCTGGCTCAGGTTGACCATGCGCGCCAGGCGGCAATACTGGCCGGCATACTGAACGAGCGGGCTCACATCCCTCCAGATCTCCGGCTCGCCGCCTGAAGGCGCGATCCCGTATTCCATCTTGAGCGACGGCCGCTGCGTCTGCTGGTCGACGGCGAAGTTGTATACCTGGACGTAAAGGCCCAGATTGCCCGACTTGCGGAAGACGTCATCGGTTTTCGGAATGACCTTCAGATCCCCCAGGATGAAGCTGCTGCTCGATCGGTCCTGGGTTCCCGCCTCGATGCGATCGGCCAGGATGAGCGAGCTGAGCGTCAGGCGCCCTTCCTCGAATCTGGGAACTTCGAGGCGGCGCTCGATCGTGCCGATGCGCTTGCTGTTGACGTCCTTGACGGCGATCTCGAGCTTGTAAAGGCCGGGCTTGAGGATCAGTCTCTTTTGATAGATCGAGGAGCGCGTGCGGGCGTTCTGGAATTCCTCCGGCAGGTAGTCGCGCGCGACCTCTTCTTCGAAAATCGCCTCGATGCGGTTCCTGAGGCTCATCACGCGCCCGTAGATCTGAACCGATCCGTGATAGAAGCCTTCGGACTGCTTGAAGGTCATCTGCTCGTTGGGGACGAGCACGGTAACGGGCACCAAGACCTGCTGGTCGGTGATGCGCACGAAATCCTGGCGCACGTCGAAGGGGAGGCCGCTGTAAGTCACCCGCGTGGTGACCACGGCCTCGAGATCCTTGAATTTGATCGCGGGGGGGCGGTTGACGCCCGCCGAGGTGTCCAGCAGCGCGAACGGCTTGTCCTTGGCGGTCTCGAACCCCCCGGCGGCCTTGTAGACTCCCGTCGGCTCGCCCGAATCGCGCCGGCCGAGGATGCGGTCGCGCTTGTTGGTCGTGCCGGTGTTTTCGAACTGTTCGAGTTCGTCCCAGGTCAGTCCCATCAGACCGGAGAGCAGCAGCGCGTCCTTGCGCTGCTTGTCCCAGGTCAGCTCGTAGAGCCCGCCCCCTTTGTCGTCGACGAATTCGAGCTGCACGTCGTCGCCGATGCCCTCGATATGGCGGTACTCCCAGCGCTCGAAGGGAAAGACAGCGGTCATGCCGCCGCCTTCCTTGCGCTCGCGCGCGTAGGGGCCGCCGCCGGGCTGGGATTCGAAACGGTCGGGCGGGCCGAACTTGATATAGACCATGCCGCGGTCGGTCTTCCAGCCGGCGATGCCGGCGGAGAAATGCTCGTTGGCGTAAATGATGCGGCGGTAGTGCTCGATTTTGAACTCGTTTTCGGCGGTGCTGGGGTCGGGGTCGCGGCGCGCCCAGAACTGTTCGATGAAGGCGTCGCGCTCTTCGTCGGTCGAAAGCTTCGTGAAAACGTCGCGCTCTTCTTCCGAGATGATCCAGTAGACGTCTTCGTTCAGCCACTTGTAGTAGTAGCTGTCCTTGCTCATCTCGGCGCGCTGCGCCTTTTCCTGCGCCGTTGCGATAAATGCCGCAAGGACGGCAAGCAGCGATAGGGACAGTGTGCGCGCTCCGTTCATGGCCTGCTATTCCAGTGTTAATAATAGCATATCTCTTGGTCCCGCGCGCGGGTAGGTCCCGCGCGCCGCGCGGGACCGGTAACTTGGAGCAATAAGCTCACGGTCCGCCGCGGCGCGGCGGACCTACTCGACGGCCCCGGAGGGCCGAAAGCTGGTAGCCGGGGGTGAGCCGGAGGCGAACCCCCGGAAAAGATCGTATCGGTCAGGTGAGCCCCGGAGGGCCGACAGACCAAGGTCGCTGATATGTTCTTCTGCCGGCCCTTCGGGGCTTGTCCTATACCCATCCTTTTCTCCGGGCTCGCGTACGCTCGCCCGGAGCTACTTTCTTGCGTGCCTCCGGCATGCCCGCAGGTCCGCCGCGGCGCGGCGGACCTACCTCTCAGAAGTAGAACTTCAGCGCGAACTGGATGATGCGCGGCTCGCCCAGAGCGCCGGTGATCTGCCCGAAGGAGCCGGATTCCAAGTCCGCCGTCGGGTTGGCGAAGTTCGTGTGATTGAAGACGTTGAAGAACTCGCTGCGGAACTGCAGTTCCTTGCCTTCCGCGATCCTGAAGTTCTTCATCGCAGAGAAATCGACCAGCCAGAATCCCGGGCCGGTGAGGAAGTTACGCGGCATCGTGCCGATCGTGCCTAGTTTCGGCCGCTGGACCTTGTCGGTCCAGTCCGCGAGGGTGAAATAGGTCACGCGCCCCTGCGAGTCGCGGCCGACGGCGCCGATATCGTTCGTGCCCGGCTCGATCTTGAAATCGGGCTTGAAATCGGGCCGGTTTCCTCCGCCCCAGCTGCTGGACTGCGATCCGTAATACAGGTTGAAATGGGTGCCGGTGGCGATCTCGATGATCGACGTGACCTGCCAGCCCCCGATGATCTGCGCCAGCCATCCCGGAGGGGAGGCCAGGAAGCGCTTACCGGGGCCGAAGGGCAGCTCGTAGATGGCGTTGGCCTTGAAGTTGTGGGTTATGTCGTTGTCGGAGCGCCCCTTGTCGGCATTGCGGTTGAAAAAGTCGATCACGCTCTGCCCGGTGGGCTGCGTAGTGGCGGTGATGTCCAGGTTCTTGGAGAAGGTATAGTTCGCCTGCACCTGGAGGCCGTTGTAGAAGCGCCGGTTGACCTGGGTCTGCAGGCCGTGGTAGCTAGAGTAGAAGCCGTTCGAAGCCACTCGCGGGCCGTTGAGGAACTGGATGTTCGGGCGGAAGGCGTTGTTGGGAAGGCCGACCGCCAGGGGCATCCAGCCGCGCGGGTTCCCGCCGGGCGGGATCGGATTCAGGCCTGCGCTTGCCAGGAACGCGTTCGATTCGAAGGAGGTCGTGGTGTCGAGAATGTTGCAAATGTCGGCAAGGTTGTTGTTCCGGATTCGGGTCACGAGATCCGAGTCGAAAGTGCTGTTCCCGGCAAGGAAGAATTTGTAGAGCGACTGCGGCGCGATCTCGGCGAGATCGCCGGGCTTGTACTGGCTGAAGCTCGTGGCGCCGGAAGGAGTGGTTCCGTAAAAGGCGCTGATCGAGACGAGCGAGTTCGGTGAGGATCCTGTGTATGTTTTCCCCGCCAGCGCGTAAGCCTGGGCGTTGGTCAGCGACAGCAGCTCCTGCAGCTTTTGCAGTCCGGCCAGGATGTCCGCGGGCGCACGGAACTGGTTGGCCGGAAGGCCGCCGTATTCCTTCGCGCCTTTGCGCCCGACATAGCGGATCTCGAAGATGGTGTTGCGCATGACCTCACGCTGGATGCCGAACGACCAGCTCTGGGAATACGGGTTGACCATGGTCTTTTCGTAGTCCGACGGGCTGTAGCTGTTGCGCGTGTCGGGCACCAATGAGAGGGGTTTCTGCCCGGTCGTCAATGGCGTGGGATTGCGGATGTCCAGGAAGTAGGCGAGGTCGAGACCTCCGTTACCCACAGTGACGCCCGGAACCTGCGTCGGCGACCTCTTCAAGTCTGCGAGGCGCGGGGTACGGGGCTGCCCGAAAGCGTTGACCAGCGGATAGAGCGTCCTGTATTGGTCGCCGTTGAACTGAGCCGTGGCGTTCAAGCCCGGCGCGCGCTGCTCGATGGTATCGAGCGTGCGGCTGTAGAGGTGATCGTAGGAGATTCTGTAGGAGCCGCGGATGGCGGTCTTGTTGTCACCCCAGGGATCCCAGGAGAAGCCGACGACCGGCGCCCAGTTGTTGAAATCGTCGCGGAAGATCTGGGTGCCGTATTTCGGCCCGACAGGCGCGAACGTCATCGGGACGTGGGGCTTGGTGGGATCGAGCTGGGTGTCGAGCAGGAAGCGGTTGTTGGAAAGCACGTAGAAGCTGTTGACTTCCCAGGGCACCTGGTACCAATCCCAGCGCACGCCGAGATTGAGCGTCAAGTTGCGGTTCACCTTCCAGTCGTCCTGGAAGAACCAGCCCCAGTTTCTCTCGCGGAAGCCGCGCTCCTTGTTGGTGCCGATGGGGCCGAACTCGTTTTCATTGATGGCCACCGTATAGCCGGTGGTCCCGCCGATGCGCCCCATGATCAGGTTGAACAGGTCGGCTGCGAAGACAGCGTTGGCGCTCGGAATCGAAGCTCCGGGGAAAAGGGTTGTGAGGTTGAGGACGGCGCCGCCCACTCCCGACGTGCCGCCGGAAAAGTCGATATACAGCCCGTTGTTGCTGAAAATCTGGTTCAGCGGCGTCGAATAGAAGGCGAATCCGGTCTTGAACGAGTGTTTGCCGCGGATCCAGCTCACGTTGTCGGTGATCTGGAAGGTCTGGCGCGGAGTTTTCTGCAGTTCATAGTTTGGATACGGGTTGGTCAGGCTCAGGCTCTGGCCTGCGAGGCTGATGCCGAGCACGTTCGGCTGGTCGATCGTAACCGAGAAGAGCCGGATGTTGCGCGACAGGCCTGTGCGGAACTCATTGGTGAGAGTCGGCTTCAGGCGGCTGAGGAAGTTCAGGCCGAATCCCGACTGGTCTTCAAGCCGCAGGCGCGTCTGCAAGCCCGGGAAAGGCGGGTAATAGCCGTTGACCGTGTCGCCGACGCGATCCAGGCGGCCGTAGTTGCCGCGAAACGACAGGCTATGCGCTTGCGACAGGACATGATCGATCTTGAAGGTGACCAGATCCTGGTACATCTTCGCGGGAGCATTGAACCGGTAATATGCGGTGTTCAGGCCGTCGCCGCCGTTGACGAAGTCGTTGGGCAGTGGGGTGGCATCGAGCATCTTCTTGATGAAGCCCGTGGTGTCGGCGCCGATGCCGTCCAGGCGGAGCTTGTCGGCTTCGATCATGTCCAGCGACTGGATCCCCTGCACGCCGGGGCGGATGTTTCCCTGAGCGTCGACCACGACGCGGCTGTTGGAGGAAAGCGTGGCACCGGTGTCGGGGTTCCTGGTGACGCCCGGCGTGATGTAGCGGGCGATGCCGCTGCGCGCTTCCTTCGTTAGAACCGTGCGGTTGACCGGCACGTCCTCCTGCTGGCGCTGGCCTTCATAGTTGAAGAAGAAGAAGGTCCGGTTCTTGCCGTTGTATACCCAGGGGAAGTAGACCGGGCCGCCTATGGTCCCGCCGTACTGGTGGCGCCGCAGCGGCGGCCGCCGCAACGGTCCGCCCGCGCTGGGAAGAACGCTGTTGTTGAAGAAGCGGTTTGCATTGAACGAAGTGTCGCGGAAGAACTCGTAGAGGCTTCCGTGCAGGTCGTTGGTCCCCGACTTGGTGGCGATCTCCACCTGGAAGCCGGAAACGCGCCCGTACTCCGCGCTCGGGTTGCCGGTGATCAGGCGGAACTCCTCGATGATGTCGACCGAGGGAGTGATGTCGGTGGCGATCATGATCCCCGAGGAAGATCCGGTTCCGAGTTCGCTGTTGGTGATGTCGACCCCGTCCATGGCCAGGGCGTTATTGACCACGCGGGAGCCGCTGGCGGAAAGCCCGCCCGTGGAATACTGGCGGTTGTTGCCCGCCATGCCGGGCTGCAGGAAGATCAGCTCGATCGGCAGGCGGCCGTTCAAGGGCAGGTCCTTGATCTTGCGCTCGAAAACCACGTCGCCGAGGTCCGACGTTGCCGTCTGAACCAGCTGGACCGCGTCGGCCTTGACGGTGACCGTTTCGGAGAGCTCGCCGATCGCCATCGTCAGGTTGAGCACCTTGACGGTGGCCACTTCGAGCTGGAAATCGCTGACGCTGACCTTCTTGAATCCGGTGAGTTCGGCCGTGACCGTGTATTTCCCCGGCGGCAGGAGAGGGAAGACGTAGAGTCCGGCCTCATTGGTATAGCTCTCCTGCGAGACGTTGGTTTCCTGGTTCGTGGCGACCACCAGGACACCGGGGATGACCAGCCCTTGGGGATCCCTGACCGTGCCCTCCAGGCGCGCGCCGCTGCGCTGGGCAAACGCGGCGGCGGTAGAGAGCAGCACGGCAAGGATCGTCAGGCAAACAGAGAGATGGCGGATCCTGTGTCGAGACATGCTCAAATCGACTCCTTTTTTCTGTTGAGGAAAAAGCTGTTTCGACTTTTGGGCAGGGAAATACCGCAGCCGGGCGGAAAGCCGGTTCCCGGGCCCGTCGGGCCTCCCAGGATCGGACACATACCCCTCCGTTATGTGTCGCGCCTGCGGCGCTCCCCTTCCATCCGACAATGCCAGGGCAAAATGGCTGCCACCCGCTTCCCCGGGCGCAACCCTGTTTACCAGTCTAGCATATATTTCGGTGACAGGCTACTCAACCCCGAAACTCGGACCAGGCCTTCGCGGGGCCTGAAAACGGGAGTTTCGGGGTTGAGTAGCCTGTCACCGAAACTCATGGTAGATTGGGGGCGATGGAGGGATTGAAGGCGCGGTTGTTTACGATCTGGTGCTGGACAGGGTGCGCCCTGAGCACCGCCTTCTGGGCCACGGTCTCGATTTTCGGCAGCCTTTTTTCCTCTTCCGGAAGGTTGCAGCATTACTGCATGCGGCGCTGGTCGAAGGACAACCTCTGGCTCAGCCGCGCGCGCGTCGAGATCGAGGGGCTGGAACATGCCGGTCCCGGCACCCCGAGAATCTTCATCTCCAATCACAGCGGCCTGCACGATATCCTGGCCTTGGCCGCGCATCTGCCCATCCAGTTCCGCTGGGTGGCCAAGAAATCGCTCTTCAATGTTCCTTTCATGGGTTGGCACATGCGCCGGTCCGGCTACATCCCCATCGACCGCGAAAACCCGCGCGCCGCGGCGCGCAGCATCGTCGAAGCGGCCGGGATCGTGCGGGCGGGCGTGCCCGCGATCGCATTTCCCGAAGGAACCCGGAGCCGCACCGGAACGCTGGGCATATTCCACAGCGGCGCATTCGCTCTGGCCCTGCGCGCCGGCGTGCCGCTCGTCCCGATCACGATCGACGGCAGCGCGCGTGTGATCTTTCCCGGGACCCTGCAGGTCAACCCCGGAACGATCATCCGCGTCAAGATCGGCGAGCCCATCGACCTCGCCGCCTACCAACGCGGCGACAAGCAGCGCCTCATGGAAGACGTCCGCCGGATCATGAGCCGCGACCTCGAAGAGCTGCGCAGCCGCAGGCGCCCGGGCGAAGAGCGCGCGGACCCGGTCTACCGCTGGATCCACAAAGGATGACGGCGGCGGCCTTTGATGATACCTTGAAGGCGGCTGCGGGGCCCAGGACATGTCGGGAAAGGCGGGCGGAGAGAAGACCGGGCGCACGGTGACATTCCCGGAGAGGGCCTTCCTCGCCGGGGTGGCCCTCCTGTGCCTGGGCCTCGCATTGAGCGCCGCCTACAGTTTCCGGACGCTCGCGCGCCTGCGCGAGGAGTACCTGCACAACCGTGCCGCCGACGTCGCGGGCGGTCTCGACCGCAGCATACGCGGCCCCGGGATGCGCGGCCCGGGCGCCGGAGCGCGCATGCAGGGGATGCGCGCCGATCCGGCGGCGTGGCAGAGCGCGCTCGAAGACGCTCTGGAAGCCCACCAGGAATCGACGGCCTTCCTGGCGTTGGTCGACCACTCGGGAGTCGTGCTCGCGAGTGCGGGCGACCGGTTTGCCGGGGCGTTTACGGCCCCGGCCGGCTTCGTTCAGCACGACGGCACCGAGCTCTATGTTTTTGAACAGCCGATCGGGCCGGGCCGCCAGGATCGGCCGGGCATGGGGCAGTTTTCCCAGCAACGCCGCCTGCGCATCGGGATCTACGCCTCTTCGGCCGATTTCATCCGCAGGCAGGCCTATTTTCAGGCGGCTGTGAGCGGTGCGGCGATCGCAGCGCTCCTCGCGCTTGCATACTACTTCCTGCGTACCTTGCACCGTTTTCTCGATCTCAAGGCGCGCGAGGAGGCGGGCCGGCACCTGGCGGCCCTGGGAGCCATGGCCGCGACGCTGGCGCACGAAATCCGCAACCCGCTGGGAGCCATGAAGGGCCTGACGCAGCTGGCGCAGGAAAACCTTCCCCGCGACCACGAGGCCCAGCAGTTCATGAAGACGGTGGTGAGCGAGGCCGGGCGCCTCGAGCGGCTCGTCTCCGATCTGCTCGCCTTCGCCCGCCCGCGCGAGCCGGCCGTGAGCGAGTTCGATTTCATGAAGCTGCTTTCCGATGTGGCGCTGCAGCTGAGGGCACGGCCGGAATCCGCCGGCCGGAAAATCGAGATCGTCTCCGATCACGACATGTTGACCGTGCGCTCCGACGAGAGCGCGCTGCGCCAGATCCTGCTCAATGTCATCCTGAACGCACTGGAAGCCGCTCCCGAGGGCGGAGCTGTGGTGGTGAGGGTCGGCCTGGACGGCGGCGCGCGCACCCTGAGGGTCGATGTCGACGACACCGGCCCCGGGCTCGGCGGGCGCGATCCCGAGGAGTTCTTCGAGCCGTTCGTGACGACCAAGACCAAGGGCACCGGGCTCGGCCTGCCGGTCTCGCGCCGCCTGGCCGCGGCCCTTGGAGGCACCCTGACGCTCGGCGGGCGCGCCGGGGGCGGGGCGCGCTGTACGCTCAGGGTGCCGATCGCAGGAGCCGGAACATGAAGTGCACGATACTCATCGTCGACGACGAACCCGCGCAGCGGCTGCTTCTCGCAGGCGCCCTGGGCAGGGACTACGATGTCGTCGCCGCAGCCGACGGCCTGGAGGCGGCGCAGCTCCTCGGCGCGCGCAGCTTCGACCTTGTGATAACCGACGAGCGCATGCCGCGCATGAGCGGGATCGAACTCATCCGCTGGGTGCGCGAAAAGACGCCTGAAACGCCCGTCGTTGTCCTTACCGCCTACGGCTCGGTGGAATCGGCCGTGGAGGCCATCAAGCTCGGCGCCGAGGATTACCTGACCAAGCCGCTCAAGAGCCCCGAGGAGATCCGCATGGTGGTTTCCAGGGTGCTGCGCGAGCGCAGGCTCCGCGACCGGGAGATCGTGCACCGGGCCGAGAGCGAGGCCCTGTTCCCGCCGGATATCGTGGCCGAAAGCGACTCCATGAAGCGGGTCCTGACACTGGCGGCTCAGGTGGCGGCGCAGCCCACCACCGTCCTGCTCACGGGCGAATCGGGCACCGGCAAGGAAATCGTCGCGCGCTACATCCACCGGCGCAGCCCGCGCGCCGCCGAGCCCTTCGTCGCCGTCAACTGCGCCGCTTTGACCGAAACCCTGCTCGAATCGGAGCTCTTCGGCCACGAGAAGGGGGCCTTCACCGGGGCCATCCAGAGCAAGCGCGGCCGCTTCGAACTGGCTCACGGCGGGACGCTCTTCCTGGACGAGGTCGCCGAGATGAGCCTTTCGATCCAGCCCAAGCTGCTGCGCGTCCTGCAGGAGCAGCAGTTCGAGCGCGTCGGAGGGACCCGCACGATCGTCGTGGACGTCCGGGTGGTGGCGGCAACCAACAAGGATCTCGCGCAAGCCATGGAGGAAAAAACATTCCGCGAGGACCTGTACTATCGCCTCAATGTCTTCCCCATTCACATCCCTCCCTTGCGCGAGCGGCGGGAGGACATCATCCCGCTGGCCGAACATTTCGCGCGCAGAATCGCGGGCCGCATGGGGGGGCGCTACGGCGGGATCGATCCCGAGGCCCGGCAGCTGCTCCTCGCCCATCCCTGGCCGGGGAACGTTCGGGAACTGCAGAATGCCGTCGAGCGCGCCCTCATCGTTGCGGGCGGGGATGCCATCAAAGCCGAGGACCTGCCCCTGCCGCGCGACGCAAAGGTCGCCGTGCCCGCGCCCGCCGTCACCCTGGCGGAAATGGAAAAAGCGGCCATACTCGAGGCGCTGCGACGAAACAAAGGCGACCGCAAGGCTACGGCGGAACAACTCGGCATCAGCCTGCGCACCCTTCAATACCGCCTCAAGGAATACAAATTTCGGTGACAGGCTACTCAACCCCGAAACTCGGTTCGGGGATGTTCAGTACCTGGACACGTGAGTTTAGGGGTTGAGTAGCCTGTCACCGAAATAAATGCAGGATTTGCGCCGGGGTGCAAGAAATGCACGTGGGAGCGGTGTCGGGCTTGGATCATAAGTTGCTATAAATGAGAGACTTCCGGGATCAAATGCCGGGCTCACCCGAGTGGAATGCGGTTTGCACCCTGCAGAGTGGAACTGAACCAATGGAAAAAGAGGAGGAAAACAAAATGACTCGGAAGGTTCTCTCAACGATGTTTCTCGCGGTAGTGATTTGCGCATCGGCGGCCGGGGCGTTCGCCCAGGGCAGGATGCAGGGCGCGCGCGGCGGCATGCAGGCCGGGAGCGCGGCCGGACTTGTTACACTGACCGGGCAGGTGGTCTCGGTAAACATGGCCGCGGGCCAAGGCCTGCCGTCGTTCCGCTTCCTGACTGGAGGCAAGGAAGTGACGGTAATGACCGGCCCGTATCGCACGCTGGCGGCTCAAGGGTTCGAGATCGCCGCCGGATCACGATTGACCGTGACGGCCTACCCGTCGCTGCGCCAGGAAGACACCTACGTGGCCGTCCAGATCAAGAATGACGCCACCGGGGCCGTGATCGACCTCGGCGGCAGGGGACGCGGCGACTTCGGCAGGCGCGGCGGCGCGCGCATGGGTGCGGGGCGTCTGCCGGGCGCCTGCCTGCAGAACTTCGATCCCTCGAAGGTGCAGGAACTGCAGGGGACGGTCGGCGCCGTGAACATGGCCGCAGGCCGGGGGCAGCCGAGCTTCACCCTGATGACGGCCCTCGGTGAAACGACGATCCTCGTCGGCCCCTACAGGCTCATCGCGCAGGAGGGATTCCGGATCGATCCGGGCGACTCCGTGGTCGTGAAGGCTTATCCCTGCCTGCAGGTCGAAGGCGCCTATGCGGCAATCAGCTTGCAGAATCTGACCAAGGGGCAATCGATCACCCTGCGTCAGAGATAGATCGTCGGGGTTTTGGTGGGAGCAGACAGTCACCGATTTCACCGCCCGCGCGGGGCGCGGGACGGTGAAAAAGGTGACTGTCGCTTTTTTTGGAACTATAATGTCGGTTCTTTTATCGGATAGGACAGAGCCATGGAAAGCGGACCTTCGAACAATCTGAACGCAGAGGAAACATTGATGCCCGGCCAGCGACTCGACGACTCGGACGATTTCGTCCGGCGCCATGTCGGGCCGCGAGAGGAGGACTGCAAGGCGATGCTCGAGGTCCTGGGCCTCCGCAGCCTCGACGAACTCGTCGACAGAACGGTACCGCGCTCGATCCGCATGGAGCGCGAGTTGCGCCTGGAGCCGCCGCGCAGCGAAGCCGCCGCCTTGGAAGAGCTGCGCGGGATCGCCTCCAGGAACCGGATCTTCCGTTCCTTCATCGGCATGGGCTACCACGACTGCATCACGCCCCCGGTGATCCAGCGCAATGTCCTGGAAAATCCCGGCTGGTACACGCAATACACGCCCTACCAGGCCGAAATCGCTCAGGGCCGCCTCGAAGCGCTCCTGGTCTTCCAGACGATGATATGCGATCTCACCGGGCTCGAGGTCGCCAACGCCTCGCTGCTCGACGAGGGCACGGCGGCCGCCGAAGCGATGAACATGTCCTACGGCCTGTCCAAGAGCGACTCGGGCGCCTTCTTCATTTCCGAGGCCTGCCACCCGCAGACGATCGAGGTCGTCAAGACCAGGGCCTGGGCCAAGGGGATCGAGGTGATCGTCGGCGACCACGAGACCTTCGACTTCTCCCGGCCCGTCTTCGGGGCGCTCGTGCAGTATCCGACATCCGAGGGCGCCATCCTGGACTACTCGGCGTTCGTGGAGCGCGCGCACGCGCACGGCGCTCTGGTGACCGTCGCCGCCGATCTTCTGAGCCTCACGCTCCTCCGGCCTCCCGGGGAATTCGGCGCCGACATCGCCGTGGGAAACACGCAGCGCTTCGGCGTGCCGTTGGGCTACGGCGGCCCCCATGCCGCCTATTTTGCGACCCGGTCGGCGTACCAGCGGCACATGCCCGGCCGCATCGTCGGAGTCTCCAAGGATTCGCAGGGCAAGACGGCATTCCGCCTGGCGCTGCAGACGCGCGAGCAGCACATCCGGCGCGAGAAGGCCACAAGCAACATCTGCACCTCCCAGGTGCTGCTGGCGATCATGGCCGCCATGTACGCCGTCTACCACGGCCCGGAAGGCCTCGAGAAGATCGCCCGGCGCATCCACCTGCTCACGAAGGTCCTGGCCGAGG
>Ga0272448_1006233_pt1 | contig 12947 bp, 9 predicted proteins | sample YNPCB0191_FD_202220 | JGI IMG/M metagenome (GOLD analysis project Ga0272448, IMG submission 202220) | Hot spring sediment microbial communities from Yellowstone National Park, WY, United States - YNP-CB-019-1 | ecosystem: Environmental > Aquatic > Thermal springs > Hot (42-90C) > Sediment...
TCCCACGTGTGAGGCCCTTCGATGAGGAGGCCGTCCCCCGGCTTCACCGGGCGATGGGGGGCTTCTATTTTGACGATCAGCCCTCGCTGCGACTTGTCCGTGACCGTACCGACGCGGACGCCGCGATGTTTCCGTGTGCGGCCGCCGACAAGCGCTTGGTGGTTTGGTCCATCCAAGAAACCGTGGCAGAATCCGCGCGAGAAGACCTGGGCGAGGTCTATCTCCTGCCGAGGAGAGATGCGAAACGGTTTCCCCCTCACGGCAGCATCCAGTGCGGCGCGGTAAACCTGGGTAGTGATGGCGACGTATTCCGCGTCCTTGAGCCGCCCCTCGATCTTGAACCCTCGCACGCCAAGCTCCAGCAGCTCGCCGAGGAGGTCGTATGCAGCTAAGTCTTTCGGGCTGAGTGGAAATGGACAGTCACTTGTCGCGCGGGGGATGCCGTCCACAACCAACCTGTACGGGAGGCGACAGGGTTGTGCGCAGACCCCGCGATTGGCGCTCCGCCCGCCGAGGACCCTGCTCGCGAGACACTGGCCGCTCACCGAGATGCAGAGCGCCCCGTGAACGAATACTTCCAGCTCTATGTCGGTATCCTTTGCTATCTGGTTGATATCCGACACGGAAAGCTCTCGGGGTAGGATGACGCGCCTGATGCCCAGTTTTGTCGCTATTGCGATACCCCCGGAATCCGCAAGCGTCATCTGTGTCGAAGCATGGATCGGGAGGTCGGGTACGAGCTGCTGGGCGAGGTGGGCAAGCCCTAAGTCCTGAACGATCACGGCATCGGCCCCCGCGGCCGCGATTGCCGCGAGCAGCTCCATGGCACGCGGAAGCTCTTCCGAGAAAATCAGGGTGTTGAGTGTGACGTAACCCCGCACGTTGTGTGCGTGAAGGTAGTCAATCACCTGAGGGAGCTCTTCGGGTGTGAAGTTCTTCGCGCGCTGCCGGGCGCTGAACTCGCACAGGCCGAAATACACGGCATCCGCCCCATTGACTGCAGCCGCGCGGAGCGCTGTCCAGTCGCCGGCCGGAGCGATCAGCTCGGGCTGTTCAGATCGCGGGCGCACGGGTGGGCCTCCCGTTGCCGTCGGCTTCGATACCCTGGCTTGCACACGCAGCGCCAGTCAACGTTGCCCTCACAGCGAGTGTTCCGTCCGCGATATGATTTCGTCCTGGAGATCCGGCCACAGGGTGACGAACGCCGCGCTATAGCCTGCTACGCGCACCATGAGACCCGCGTGAAGTTCGGGGCACCGCTTCGCCTCCTCGAGCATATGACGGTTGACGAAATTGAACTGTACCTGCTGTCCGCCGGAGACGAAGTGGCTCTGGATCAGGGCGGCAATCTTCTCGATCCCATCTTCGTCATCCAGCAGTTTGGGATCGAGCTTGACATTCACGGTCGTAGAGGTCGGGAGGAGGTCATGAGGCATCTTGGCGACGGAATTGAGCATCGCGGTGATGCCGCGCCGGTCCCGGCCTTGCGCAGCCGCAAGGCTGTCTGCAAGCGGCTCGCCGGCCCTTCTACCGTCCGGCGTGGCGCCAGTCTGGCGACCGAACACTATGTGCATGTTCTCTCCGCCCGCGAGGGTGCCGAGGTTGTACTCCCCGCCCCTGAATGGCCTCCGGCTCTTGAGCAACCTGACGAATGACCGAATGATCTCCGCTGCAAGTGCATCCACTTCATCCTCGTCGTTGCCGAAGTGGGGTAATTGGTTCAAGACTCGGCGACGAAGCGGCTCGGCGCCATCCCAGTTGCCACGGAGGATCGCTACGAACCTCTGAAGGGTCAGTTCCCTTTCCTCGAAGACGAGCTTCTTGATAGCTATGAGCGAGTCGGCGAGGTTTGCCAGCCCGATTGCATCCCAGTTGCAAAAGTTGTAGTGTGCACCGCCCTGGGTGTAACCGTATGCCTTTTCGATGCAATCCTGCGTGACGAGCGAGGCCATGAGATGGCCGCCCGGCCACTCCGCACGGAGTCTGTCGAGCAATTCGGACAGATCCTGGACGTTCGAGACGACGAAGGCCATTGCGTCCACAAGAGCTTCCCAGAGCTTCTCAAAGGAGTCAATTTTGTCAAGATCCACGCCATCGCGCAGGCAGGGTTCCAATCCCAGAACGATCTCGAGGATTTTCGGCAGATTGATGAACCCTTCGACAGCTCCCATTTGGGCCTTGCCCGTGATGATGACTTCGTGGCAACCGGAGAGAGTGTAGTTCCGTGCGTCTTCGATTTCGATACCGATGTTGGCAAGCGCCCGGACGATGCGCTCGTCATTGCAGAAGCCCGGGTGGCCAGTGCGCGAGCGAAGCGAGCAGACGGCCCGCTTTAGAAGCTCGGGCGGTGTACCACGATGCCAACGGAGCGAAACCTGCGGGCGGAAGAGCTTGAGTTGCTCCGTTGCGTCCAAACACAGATACGTTACCTCGTTCGACGCGTCGCTACCGTCCCGCTTGACGCCACCGAGGACAAGATGGTGGCGTGCACTCACCGGATCGTTCGAACCGCAAAGCTCGAAATACTTGAGCCAGAGGCACTCGATCAGCTCCAGGGCGAATTCCCGCGTGATCCGTCCGCTCTCGATGTCTCGCCGGTAGAACGGATAGAGGTACTGATCGGGCCGGCCCGGCGAGTCGGGCATAATGAAGAACGAGAACCAAAGGCTCTGACATGCCTCCCAGAAGGAGCTCGGACGGTCTGCGGGAACAGCGTGGCAGTTGCGGGCGATGCATTCCAACTCGCGCCTCCGCTGAGGGTCCCTCTCCTTTCGGGCGAGAGCGGTGGCGTGTTCGCCATAGCGGTCCGAAAAGGCAATGACAGCCTCTGCTACGATCCGGAGCGCCCGGAGGAAATCCTGCTTCTCGGCGTAGCCCGGCTCCTGAGAGCTGAGCTTTGCCAGTCGGCGGTCAATCCGTCCTATCAGGCCGCGATAGCCGGTCGAGAGTATGGTCTCGTAGTCAATCGTCGTGTGATTGCCGGCGTAGCCCAACATTCCCCGTTCGAAGAAACGTGCGAGGTTTGGCGGGAGGCTCTCGGGGACGTAACGGGCCGGAGGCGGCGTAGCTTCGAGCGGCAGTTTGGCCGGCGCCGTCTCTGTATGAGCAGAGGAGCCGACGATCAATTCATCATCGTGGATGACAAGCGCTCGGTTCTGCAAGTAATACGCGATAGCCCTGGCCTCGCGAATAACCGGCGGCTCGCCCGCAGTCCTGGCAAGCGACCGCCTGCGCAGGTCGGCCGCCCCCTTGTCCCTGATCGCTTCCGAAGAGGTAACACGCGCATGGATAGATGCCACTCGCTTGCTCACCATCGTCCACATGGTAGCGCAAGAATGACGCACCTGCAAGCCGAGTGGACAGGCACGGCGTACCCCCGGACCTGCTGTCAGTGTAGGGTAGCAAGGGGCTACCGCCGGGGCGAATAGACCAGTTCTCTCTTCCTGCACCGACCGGCTGCCGCTGCTTACGAACCGCCCAATTGGCTCAATTGTGGCAGGGACGGCGCCGGCGGGCTCCGCAGGGACAGCGGTCGCCAGGCTGCCGAGCGTGACATACTCTTCCCCGCTCTCCCTTCGGTGTATAATCGGGGAACCAACGGAGGGAATGGTATGAGCGTAACGAAAGCTGACGTCGAAAGCTGTGGCCCCGCCCCAGCGGCGAACCGCCGCCTGCTGCGGGGCCTCTGTGGCGGGGTCGGGCCGGTCGCTTTGTCGCTGGCGTTCTGCCTGGGGCAAGTCGCATGGTCGGAGGACTTCGAGTTCGATCACGCGCTTGGCTGGCAGGTGCAGGCGGGCACGCTGGCGGCGAAGGACGGCTGCCTCGTACTCTATCCCTCGAAGGGCAGAGCGCAAGCGGAGGTGAACTGCTATGTCGATGTGGACAAGAAACCGTTCCTCGAACTGAGCGTGCTCAAGGGTAAATTCGATATCCTGTTGGCCCGTACCTATCCCAAGCGCGACACGGCAATGGCCCTCGTGGCGGAAGGCCTGACAAGGGGTGAGCACGCGGCGGATTTGCGGAGATTCGGTCTCGCGGGGCGGACAAATCTGGCCTTGCGACTCGTAGCCTCGAAGAAGACGGTACTCGACTATATCCGGTTCCTCGAGAAACCGGGGCTGGTGGTGAAGAAGCCGGCGAACACGATTCCGCCGCTTGCCGAGTATGTCGTGCGACGTACAGCGGAGGCCATCACGATTGACGGCCTGGGCAGCGAGCCAGCTTGGCAGAAGGCCCCTTCGACCGGCGCCTTCTGGGTGTACCACGGCCAGGAGCCGGCAAGCCTCAAGACCGAGGCGAAGCTGCTGTGGGACGACAAGAATCTCTACCTCCTCATTACGTGCGAGGATCCAGATATTCGCGCGAAAAGGACGGTCAAGGACGACAATCTCTGGGCCGAGGACTGCATCGAATTCTTCATCATGGAGCAGAAGTTCAAAGAGCGGTTCAATCACTTCGTCGAGTACGAGGTGAACCCGATCGGAACGATAATGGATGCGTACAACATTGCGCCGTATCGCGGGATTGTCAACTGGGATAGCAGGGGCTGGAAGAGTGCAGTGAAGGTCGAGGGGACAATCAACAACCCCGCCGACAAGGACAAAGGCTGGACGGTCGAAATGTCAATCCCGTTCATGGATGCGTACGCCGAGGCCTGGGTAAGCGAGGAGCGCGCGAAGGCAGAGGCCTGGGACTACAAGCCGTTCACACCCAAGCCGGGCGACGCCTGGCGAGTCAACATATACCGCATCAAGTACGGCGATACGTTCTGCGAGCTGATCGCGTGGTCGCCAACAGTGACAGGCGGGTTCCATCAGATCGAACGCTTCGGCAAGTTAGTGTTTTCGGACAAACTCACCGGAGCGGAGTAGGGGAGGGGAGAGCCGGATGTCCGGTGGAGGTGCGGTTTGCAGGGCGCGCTCAGCCGTGCGGAAGTGGCGAACGATCAATGGCTGGCTTCGAAGGGAAGTCGGGTTCCATTGGAAACCTCGGACCGAATAACATGGGTTTGACCTGCGGCCATAGATTGGAGGTATGACATGGAGAGGCTTGCGATTGATGGTGGGAGACCGGTCCGTACGACGCCGTTCCCGTCGGGAAAGAAAGTCGGTGCGGAGGAGCTCAAGGAAGTAACGGAGGTCATCGAGTCGGGCAATCTGTTCAGATTCGGGGGGACGAAGGTGGCACAGTTCGAGAAGGAGTTCGCGGCTCTTCTCGGAGTAAAGCACGCCGTGGCCAGCACTTCCGGGACGGCGGCGATCCATGTGGCCGTAGGAATGCTGAACCCCAGTCCCGCGGACGAGATCATCACCTGCCCGATCACCGACCTGGGGACGATCATCCCGATCATCTACCAGACCGCGATTCCCATCTTCGCCGACCTCGAGCCGGATAGCTACAACATGGATGCGCGCTCGCTGGAACGAAACATTCATCCGAACACGAAGGCGATCATCGTGGTCCACTTGTTCGGCAACCCGACGAACATGGACGCGATCTGCGACGTCGCACGGAAGCACGGGCTGCCCGTGGTCGAGGACTGCTCCCAGGCGCACCTCGCGGAGCTTGGCGGGAGGCTCGTCGGTACGATGGGCGAGATTGGCTGTTTCAGCCTCCAGCAGAGCAAACACATGATCACCGGCGACGGCGGCATCACGGTGACGAACGACGACTACCTCGCGAAGCGTGGTGCGCTCTTCATGGACAAAGGTTGGGAGCGTTCCCAGACGGGGCCGCGCGTCTACCCGATGCTCGGCATGAACTACCGAATGACTGAGCTGCAGGGTGCCGTTGCCGTTGCGCAGGTTCGCAAGGTCAGGGGGCTTGTCGAGAAACGGCGACAGAGCGGCGATCTGCTCACGAAGCTCATCGCAGACGTGCCCGGCGTCAAGCCGCAGCGAGTCCTGCCGGGCGGGAAGCACTCCTACTGGCTCTACGCGTTCAGGGTGGAGGGGATGGACGCAGCGCGCTTCGCAGAGGCGCTCAAGGCGGAGGGCATTCCTTGCTCCGCCGGCTACATCGGCAAGCCGATCTTCCTCTGCAACGATGCTCTGCGGAACCAGCGGATCTTCGGCGACTCTGCGCATCCATTCGACCATCCTCGCGCCCGAAAGGGCATCGCCTACAGGGAGGGGCTGTGCCCCGTCGCCGAGGGAATTCTCAGGCGCATGATCCAGCTCCCACTCAACGAGGCGTGGGGCGAGCAGGAGGTCCACGACGCAGCCAAGGCAATCGCAAAGGTCGCTACCGGGCTGAGGAAGTAGGGTTCGACCCCAGAGGACACAGAAACCGCGGACAGTAGGGCGACCGGCTGGGGAAGCAGGTCGGGGGCGCGAGGGTCGAGGAGCGCCGCGCCACGCGTCCGGAAGCCCACGAGTTCGAGCCAACGGGGCGACATGCCGTAGTGCAGGATCCAGGTCCGGGCGCTGTAGTGGCAGAGGGGGCTGATCTACGCCGGTCGCTCAGAACCTGCGACGACACAATGGGAAGGCTGGGATATGCACCTGGAATCTGGGCGGTGTCGGTGCGTTCAGAGTGGAAGGCTCTATCGGACTGGCGGCTGGGGCAATAGGTGCAGCGTGACCGGATTACGGTCGGCGTAAGAGATGCATGGGACGGACGGAGCACCGATCCATGGGAATCAGCCGGCCCGCGCAAGCGACAGGATCCCCCGCACAGCTCGAGCGGTTCCTCTGGGAGTACGATCTCCGTCGGCCGAGCCTGTCCCATTCGGTGCTCGATGTCGAGGGGTGTCGGTGCGGTTGCGGCCCGGGGCCGCGTCGGCTGCTACTCCCATGCAGTCGGGCCTGCTCGTTCAGTCTGGCCGCTTCGTGCGCTTGCCCTTGAGGCGCTTGAGGCGGAAGACGTCCTCGCGGGCTCGCTCTTCGAGAGCCTGCTGGATGAACTTGGCCTCCTCCCTGAGACGGGGTATGAGGCGCTGCTCCAGTGCGTTGACGCGGCGTGATGTTTTGCGAATCTCCTGGCCGAGTCGCTTGAGTTTGACCTCGGTCGGAGCGGCTGAGACGACGAGGTGGAGGATATTTTCGAATTCCTCGGCGGCCTCGTCGACACGGGCGCTCACGGAGGTTGGGGAATAGCCGCGGTCGAGCGGTGCGCGGCGCAACTCGACTGGTTTGACTTCCGGTACGCGTGCACCCCAGAGCACGCGCTCGCGGATATCGACTGCGACCTGGCGCCGCGTCGCGAGGCAAGCAGAGCGAAGCTTTTCGACGCCGTCGAACGAACGTGCTCGCATGAGCTTCCCGGCGGCGGAGGCAGCGAGGCGTTGGAGCTGTTCGCGAAAGTGGACGACGGGCTGCAGGAGCCGCATGAATTCCTGGAGCAGCGCGTCGCGCTTGTTCCTCAGCAACTCGGCTCCCTGCGAGGCGAGCTTGATCTGAGCCCGCCGCGAAAGGAGGTTCATCCGCGTGGGGCTGACTTGCTCGGGCATCAGTGCTGTCCCGTCTCGATGTAGGGGCTCTTGACCCCCTGGCCTACGATGGGCGAATAGTACTTCGAGAGCAGCTCGCGGCTGAGCCTGCGCAGTTCGCCAGTCGGGAAGTAACCGAGCAGCTCCCAGCCGAGGTTGAGTGTCTCGATGATACTGCGGTTGGTCATTCCCTGGCCGATAAGGCGCCGCTCGAACTCATCGGCGAACCTGAGGTAGATGCGGTCGGTGTCGGTGAGAGCCTCTTCGCCGACGATGGCGACGAGCTTGCGGATGTCGCGTCCCTCGGCGTAACAGGCATAGAGTTGATCGGCGAGGCGGCGGTGATCCTCGCGAGTCTTGTCGGCACCGATGCCGTTGTTCATCAGCCGCGAGAGGCTCGGGAGCACGTCTATCGGCGGGTAGATGCCGAGTCGGTGGAGCTGGCGGGAGAGGACGATCTGGCCCTCGGTGATGTAGCCGGTGAGGTCGGCGATCGGGTGGGTGATGTCGTCGTCGGGCATGGTGAGGATCGGCAAGAAGGTGATCGAGCCTTTGCGGCCGCGGATGCGGCAAGCGCGCTCGTACATCGTTGCAAGGTCGGTGTACATATAGCCGGGGTAGCCGCGCCGGCCGGGGACTTCCTCGCGGGCGGTACCGATCTGGCGGAGCGCCTCGCAGTAGTTGGTCATGTCGGTGACCACGACGAGGACGTGATAGTCGCAGGTGAAGGCGAGGTATTCGGCGGCGGTGAGTGCGCATCGGGGTGTGAGGAGCCGCTCGACCGTCGGGTCGTCGGCAAGGTTCATGAAGCACACGACCTTGCCCATGGCACCGGTTTCCTCGAAGCGCTGGAGGAAGAATGCGGCTTCGCGGCGGGTGATGCCCATCGCCCCGAATACGACGACGAATTGGGTCTGTTCGCCGAGCACGGTCGCCTGGGAGACGATCTGGCTGGCAATCTCGTTGGCCGGAAGCCCGGCGCCGGAGAAAATGGGCAACTTCTGGCCGCGGACGAGCGTGTTGAAGCCGTCGATGGCCGAAATACCAGTCTGGATGAACTCGGCCGGCTTCTCGCGGGCGACGGGGTTGAGGGGCATGCCGGTGATTTCGAGGCGTGCCTCGGGCACGATCGGCGGGAGCCCGTCAATCGGCTCGGCCGACCCGTTGAAGATCCGGCCTACCATGTTCCGCGACACGGAGATCCGCGCAGCATCCTCTTTCAGGCGGATGCGCGTTTCCGCAGTGTCGAGGCCAACGGTCTCTTCGAAGACCTGAACGACCGCATGTTCCTCCGAGACGTCGAGCACCTGGCCGGTCCGGACTTCATCGTTCGGAAGCACGATCTCGAGGATCGAGCCGTAACAGAATCGCTTGCCGCCCTTGAAGAAAAGCAGGGGGCCGGAGACATAGGAGACGCCTTTGTACTCGTGGGTGACTAAGTCCATTTCAAACTCCGTCAAAGACTGCGCTCGATCGTGAGCCTTCATCTGCCAGCTTTTGGTTGTCAATCGTCGAATCCCGGTCGTCGGTGGAACGGATCATATGCTCTCATGGCCTCGCAGCCGGTGCAGCGAGGGCTCCGATGGAACTTTCCATCTCTCTCATGATCTCCTCGTACTTGACCTTGAACTCGTCATGATTCAGGTCCTTGAGGCGCGTGAAGTCCTCCCGAACGGGGAGTTCGACGAGTTGCCGGACTGGGACATGAGCTTCGAGCGCCTTCTGCGCCAAGTCGTAGTACCTCAAGACTCCTTTTGCCAGTGCAAGTTGCCGCCAGAGGGGGCAGGAGGCGTCCACAGCGGAGAAGGCGTGTTGCTGGAGGAAGTCTTCGCGGATCATCCGACCAGCTTCGAGGATGAGTCGCTCCGCGTCCTGGAGTGCGTCGGGACCGACGAGCTGGACGACCTCCTGCAACTCGGTGTCCTTCTGCAGTAGCTCCTGAATCCGACGGCGGCACTCAGCCCACTCTGGGGAGACGTTCTGGTCGTACCATGGTCGGAGCTGGTTGAAGTAGAGCGAATAGGAGCGATTCCAGTTTATCGCCGGGAAGTGCCGGCGGTAGGCGAGGGCAGTGTCGAGTGCCCAGAGGGCACCGGCGATCCGGAGCGAGCTTTGTGTTACGGGCTCGGAGAAGTCCGCTCCCGGCGGGGAGACAGCTCCGACGACGGTCACCGAACCGAGCCGCTCCTGGGTGCCGAGGCAAACGCTCCGCCCGGCTCGCTCGTAGAAGTTCGCCAGGCGTGTGGAGAGGTAGGTCGGGAAGCCTTCCTCGCCCGGCATCTCCTCCAGACGGGAGGAAATCTCGCGCATCGCCTCGGCCCAGCGGGAGGTCGAGTCGGCCATCACTGCGACGTCGTAGCCCATATCGCGATAGTATTCGGCGAGGGTGATGCCGGTGTAGACGGATGCCTCGCGCGCGGCGACGGGCATGTTGGAGGTGTTCACGACGAGGATTGTGCGCTGCATCAACGGGCCGCCGTGCTTGGGATCCTCGAGGTGGGGGAACTCGGTGAGGACGTCGGCCATCTCGTTCCCACGCTCGCCGCAGCCGACGTACACGATGATGTCGGCGGCAGAGTACTTGGCGAGGGTTTGTTCGAGGACGGTCTTGCCCGTTCCGAACCCGCCCGGGATGATGGCGGTGCCGCCCATTGCGATGGGGAAGAGCGTATCGAGGATTCGCTGGCCGGTGATGAAGGGCTGCTCCGGGCGGAGCTTCGAGCGGACGGGACGCGGGAGCTTGACGGGCCAGTAGTGTGCGAGTCGGAGCTCCGTGCCATCTTCGAGGTGGCCGAGGGGTTCATCGACCGTGAAGGAACCGGCCTTGATTTCGACGAGCTTCCCCTTGACGGTCGGCGGGACCAGTACGCGGTGGACGAGTGCGTGGGTCTCCTGGACTTCGCCGAGGATGTCGCCGCCGACGACTTCGTCGCCGACCTTCGCCTTGGGCTGGAAGTCCCAGCGTTTCTCACGCGAGAGAGCGCTCAACAGGATTCCGCGCGATATGAAGTCGCCCCGCTCCCGGCGGATGTCCGGGAGCGGCCGCTCGATACCATCGAAGATGCTTCCCAGCAGGCCTGGGCCAAGCTCGACCCGCAGCGGCATTCCCGTGCTCGTGACGGGCTCGCCGACATAGAGGCCGCTGGTGTCCTCGTACACCTGGATGGAGGCGGAGTCGCCCGCGAGTCGGATGATCTCTCCGACCAGGCCGAGCTTGCCGACTCGAACGATGTCCAGCATCTTTGCCCCGGTCATCTGGTCAGCAATGACCAGAGGACCGGAGATCCGGACGATCTTCCCGCGTATGTTTTCTGCTGCCGTTTTACCCATCAGTATCCTCTCGCGTCTCTCCCATGCCCACTCTCGCCTTTGCTCTTGTCTCGGTCCAGATTCTGCCCCCTCGACGGTCGCCGCCGGCTATGAAGCCACTCCGTTCCGCGACCCACTGCTCGCTCACTGCTCACTCCCTGTGCCTCCGCCCTCTTGCGGTTTCGGAATCTTGACTTGGAACCCGATGGAGCGTTGGACTATCCGAGCTACGTACTCCTCCGGGGCAAGCTCGGCCGTGGGCTTCCACTGGACGGGTACGGTTACGAACAGGGGCACATTGCTCTTCTCGAGTTTGGCCTTGGAGCTCTCCTCTATTGACTCGAAGAGGGTCTCAGACACGATGACCATCCCGTACTCCCGCGTCTTGCATAGGGAGAGGAACAGGTCCGCTGCCTCGGTAGGCGAGGTTATGCAACGGACTTCGAGGCCGGCCAGTTGGAAGCCGACTCCGATCTCGCCGTCGGCCGCGAAGAGTACCTTAGCCAAGCAACAGCTCCTTCCTCATCTGGTCCTCGGGTAGGCCGAATGCCTTGGAGCGCACAACGACGCGCAGGTTCAGGAACTCCTTGTACTTCCGCCAGACATATCCCAGCAACGGGGCAATCGAACCTGGGTCCTTCGAGCAGAGGCTCGACGCTCGGCGGACGAAGACCTCCTCGAGCCTGCGTTCGAGGTCCGAGGGCCGCCGGACCTCGGCTGTCTGAGGTGCTTCCAGCCACGTGCCGGCGAAGGCGGCGAGGGCGTCCGCAAAGTTCCGGGCTTGCGAGGCCGTCTCGAATACAGAGAGCTCGACCGTCCCGTGCGACAGCAGCATGCTGGCCACTTCCCGGACCTCGGGCGCGCCGGCGAATCGGAGCGACAGCATCGCGTTCGTGACGTCGATCTCGAGGGCGAAGATCTTCCGGACGAGGATCAGCTCGCCGTCCCCGCCGCCGAGCGAGCGGAACGCGCGCTCGTAGTAGTCGCGATCGATCGCGTGCTCGAGGAGCCACAGGTTCCCGCTGGCTTGGTATTGCGCTATGTGCCGAGCGATCGGCCGTGCGTAGGGGAGGTTCCAGGTCGAAAGCAGATTGAGGAAGCCGGACATGTCGCTCTGCTGAAGCAGCTGCTCGAGTGCCGCTGGGTCGAGCTCGCCGGCGGGGATCAGTGCTCGTCTCATCTCGTCGGGCAGGGCACGGGAGTGGATGCCCCGCAGGACGGTCTTGACATTGTGCACGTCCCATCGCTCGACGAAGCAGACTACCGGACGGCGCAGTTCGCCGACGACGATCCGCACGAGTTTGTGAAAGTTGCGCGCGAGGTTGTTGGAGAGAGCGTCCTCGACGGCCTCTACCCCGCTCTTCCGGCTGAGGCTGATCGAGAGATCCTCGGCATAGTCGGATCGTAGGAGTATCTCGATGATCGCGGGGACATCCTGCGCGGCAAGCAACTCATCGAAAACCGTTGCCGGCAAGAGACGGCCTTTCATGGCCTTTACGCGCGCAGCCAGATAGTCTATTTCAGCCACTTGGCATGTCCCCGGAGCGACAGTCCGAGAGCGGGCCTCGAAACCGAACTGTGTCCGATGGCTGACGCTCCATTCCGTGCTCGATGTTCAGCGCCTCATATTCGGGCCGCAAAGCATCCTCCAGACCGATTGGCGGCGGAGGTCAGTCGGGGAAAAGGATCTTCTCGACCTTCTCGAGCAACGCCAATCGGCAGCGGTCGAGCCGCGATTCGAACGTGTTGACGATACGGTCGCCGTTCCGGAGCAAGGCAACCAGCCCGGCCGAGATCGAAGGGGAGACGTGCACCGCGATCGCTTCTGTCCCGAGGAGCCTTCGGTAGAGCGTGTCATCCTCCGGTGCGACGGTGATGGCTTCGACCTCTCCCCCCGCCAGAGCCTCTGCAAGGAGCTTGCGGGAGATGGCTTCGTATGCCGGCGATCCTTTGAGGGAGCGCACGTGCCGAACGGCCTCGGCAAAGACTCGATCGAGGAGGACGGTCCTCGCCTTGAGTATCTCGCGGTCGGCCTCCAAGTGCGCCCGGTTGAGGATGACGTCGTGCATGAGACGGATCCTTGACTCCAGGAGCTCCTTGTGGGTGCGAGTCATGGCATCGGCCTCTTTCCGGGCGTTTTCGAGGATACGGTCGGCCTCCGCCCGCGCTTTGTCGAGGATGGATTTCCGCTCTGCCTCGACTCGGGCTT
>Ga0272448_1006234_pt1 | contig 12944 bp, 11 predicted proteins | sample YNPCB0191_FD_202220 | JGI IMG/M metagenome (GOLD analysis project Ga0272448, IMG submission 202220) | Hot spring sediment microbial communities from Yellowstone National Park, WY, United States - YNP-CB-019-1 | ecosystem: Environmental > Aquatic > Thermal springs > Hot (42-90C) > Sediment...
ACGAGGAATGGATTGCCGAGTTCAACCTGTGTCCCGTGCTCGTGGTCCCTGCCGACCGGCTCGACTATGTCGCGAACGGTGGTCATCTCGATCTGATCGTGGAGAAAATCCAGGACAAGTTGCGCGGTGAACAACTCGTGCTGTTCGATTGATCCACTCCAAAACGAAGCGCTCCAGCCCTCCCGGTTCTCGCTGGAGCGTTTTTGATTTTCACTCCACCTCTCGCACGACGGTCAACTCGCCGGCAGCGTCTCTTTTTTTGTCGCCGCCGCGCGCCAATCCGTCTCGCCTTCGACGCGTCCGAAGACGAACAACGCGATCCCTCCCAGCACGATGGCAAACCAAAGCGTGCACACGCGCACGAGCAGAGTGGCGCCCGCGGCGACGGTCGCGCTCGCGCCGATCAGCCATTGAATCAGACTCGTCATGCTGCCTTCGGTCGTGCCCAGTCCGCCCGGCGTCAGCGTCACTGCGCCGAACAAACTCGCGCTCGCGTAGATAAAGGTCGCGCGCAAGAGCACAGCCGGTGTGGCGGGCAGTCCGAAACCTACCAGGATCAGAAACAGCGCCAAGCATTCCCCGAACCACGCCAGCACCGCCAGCGTGCACGCCACGGCGAGCGGGCGCCAGCGCAACAGGAGGTAGGCGCTCTCGTACATATTCTTGGCGAGATGAGCGAATCGACCGACGACGGGAAGCCGTTTCAGCAGATTGATGATGCCTTCGGCGAGCGCGCGCGATTGCATCAACGCGACGGCGGCGAGCAGTGCAACGAGGACGAGCGCCAACGCCGGGATTCCAACCGGGAAGACGCTCACGCCCAGGGCAGCCAGGAAGGTCACCGCCATGACATCGGTCAGCCGTTCCGCCGCGACGATGGAGGCGGAATAGCTGATGGCGATGTCGTAATGCGATTTGAGCAGGACCGACTTGAGCAGCTCGCCCAACTTGCCGGGAACCATCGTCAGCGAAAAGCCGGACAGAAAGATCAAGAAACTCGAACGAAGCGGGATATTCTCGATGCCGACCACGTGCAGGTAGAAATGCCAGCGGACGAAGCGCATTCCATAATTCAAGAGGACAGCCAGCAGGGCGATGGGAAGCCAGCGCCAATCCCAATGCAGAAATGCTTCGGCGAGCTTGGGCGCGTCTCCGTACAGTGTGAGGGCGAGATAGACCAGCGCCGCAAAGGCGAGCGACAAGATGATTTTCTGGCGCAGCTGTGTCAGCATAGACTCGGAAAAATGAGACGGGGTGAATATCCCGCCTCGTTTCGGCTTGACGAGATGCTGGACGCGTTCAAGAACTCCGCCGCGTCATCAAGAACGCGCCAATCAAAAGCGCGAGCGCCGCGGCGGCGCTGCCGGCGGTGGCGGCATAGAACGGTCGACGCGAACCATATCCCTGGTTGATGGGCTTGTCCGGGCTGTACCGTGTTCTCAGCAACTGTCCCCATTCGGTTTTGAGAGCGGCTTCGGCGCGCTTTTTGCCGATGAAGGGGTACCAATACCAATTGTGGTAAAAGTTCGACGCGGCGTACGACCAGGGGACGATGGGGGTGCGGAGCAGCAGGTGCTCGAACGGGTGCAGGAAACCGTGATAGATTTGGTACTGTCCCCACGACGCGAACGTGTTCTCGTACGCGCTGAAATGCCAATTCTCGTCCGCCGCGTCCACATCGCCGATGAACTTGATCTCGCGCGGATCGCCGACGCCGAGACCGCGCTCGTGCGCCGCGCGGATGAACTTGAGATTCATCGGGGGCACGCCCATGATCTTCGCCGCCGCCGCGTCGATGGCGACCGGGTCGGAACTCGCCAGGATGACATTCTTGACGTGCCAGCGCGTCGCGCGCGGTCCCGGTCCTTCGCCGGCGAGTGTGCCGTCCATCACCGCGAAGATGCCGGTGTGAATGTCCTGTTGAATTTGCAGCAGATCGACCAAGGTCTCGTCGATCACACTGTGCGTCCAGTGGCGTTTCTCGTCGAGCAAGCCGCCAAATGCGTTCTTCATCGCGCCAGTGATGTGCGTAAAGACGTGCGTCTTCATCGTTGGCAGATGCAGCACGTTCTTGCCGTAGAAGAATTTCGGAATGTGCACGCCATGCCCTTGGTATACTTGATCGAGTACGAGGAACGGCTGCTTGGGTTCATAGCGGACCCATTCGACGTCTTTCTGGTACGTCTCCGCCGTCTTCAAGCCGTACTGGTCCTGCACGAATTTGTGGCGATTGTTGCGCTGTCCTTCCTGCCCGTTGACGACGACGGTGTCGTTGTGCGTCGCGATCAACTTGTCGCGCGCATAGCCGTCGGCGAGTAACGTCTTCGTCACGCCTTCGAGCTGCCACGGCGTGGTCGAGCAACTGGGGTACCAGATTTGCCACGAGATGTTGATCTTGAGGAGCGTATCGTTGGCTTTGGGCAGATTGTCGGTGTAGCGCGCCAGGTGCATCAACCGCGCGTAATCGTCGAGGACAGTTTCGGGCGTCGTCCTCAAGATGGCGACCTGACCGCGACCAGGGAAATGGCTGGGATCGATCATGGCGTTCTCCTTGAGTGGATTGTCGCTTGGGAGTATAGTCCAAATTGGATGCTTTGTCTAATCGGCTGATGGCAAAGGGCAACTCGCCAGGATTCAATCGGCGATGGGGCATCCGCCATTTGTTCGCGCGCGCGGTTTGTGTTATAATTTTACCGGGTTCTCACTCGGGAGGTTGCCGTGAAATCTGACGCGGTCGTCCTGCAGCGAAAAATCATCGGAGTCTTGATCCGCGCGGCGCGCGAGAAATCGCGCCGGACGATCAAAGAAGCCGCGCAGCGGCTGGGCGTGACCCCCGCGCGGTTTCGGCAATACGAGTGGGGCTCGCGTGAGATTTCGCTGCCGGAACTCGAACAGCTCGCGCTCTTTTTCCAAATGCCCCTTTCGTTCTTTATGAACGCCGAATCGTCAGTCGAGATTCCCGAGCCGCGCGCGCCAAGCCAGGAAGAAATGCGCGCGCGCCGCGCCGCACTGGGCGTCAAGCTCAAGCAGGCGCGCCTCGCTGCAGGTAAGAGCAAAGAAGAATGTGCGCAGATAATCGATCGCACGCCCGCGACGATCGGTCGCTATGAACGCGGCACATCCGATGTCCCGATTACCGAATTGGAACGACTTGCAGAATTTTTGCAGGTCAACTTGTACTATTTCGTGCAGGATAAACTGAACGAAGATGCGAGCGGTCTGCTGGATTTGGAGAAACTGTCGCGCCTCCCCAAAGAGGTGCGTGCCTTTGTGCTCGATCCGGATCACATGCCCTATGTGCGGATGGCGATGAAATTCAGCGATCTACCGACCAATCGACTGAAAGAGTTGGGCGAGATTCTGTTGATCGTGCGATAGAAACTGGAGTGCTGAGTTCCAAGTTGGAGATTGGAGATTGGTGAGTGGAGATGGGGGCGAATGCAGACGCGCGGCGCGCCGAAGGGATGAAATCATATCGCGCCGGGCAGTTGAGCGACGCGATCGTTCAGTTTGAAGAGGCACGCACCGAATTTGCTGCCCAGGGAAACGAAGCGCAAGCCGCTTCCGTCGCGAACGACCTCGGTGTCGTTTACTTTCTTTCCGGCAGAAAACAACAAGCGCGCGAGGTCTTGCAGCAAGCGCTGGCGTCGTTCGAAAAACTGGGCGATGTGACCGGGCAGGCAAAAGCGATCGGCAACCTCGCGCAATTGATGAGCCAGTCCGGCGACAAGGACGGCGCGGAGAAAAACTATACCCGCGCGGCAGAATTGTTTCATCAGGCGGGCGAGCGCGGGATGGAGCACGATACCTACCGCGCGTTGAGCCAAATGCAGTTGCAGCGCGGTCGCTGGCTGGAGGCGCTCGCCGCGTACGACCGCGCGCTGGCGGCGAGCGGCGGCTCACGCTTGCTGCGCTGGTTCCTCCAAATTCCGCTACGGCTGACCGGGTTGAGGCGGTAAAGCCCTGGAAGGTTTCCGAAACCTTCCAGGGCTTTTATTTCACGCTGAAATTCTTGACCGTATCTACGACACCATTCACAGAGATCAGCACGCGATATGTTCCCGCAGGCCAGGTCGTCGCCGGGCTGAGCGTAAAGTCGATGTTGCGCGAGCCGTCGGTCGAGAGATCGGTTTGATCGATCAAAGTATTCGGCGGACTGGCGCTGCCCACGTCGGTCACGCACCACATCGCCTTAAAGTTCGTGTTCGCCGGCGCGTTTTGTGTGCGAACGACGGCGTGGAAGATCGCTGACGGTTTGAACGTCGTGGTTGGATTCACTGGCTGTTTGTCTGCGCCCTGGGTGTTTTCTGCGATGACCACATCGCTGATATAGCCGGAAGATTTGGGCGTTACCGAAGGGCAGGTCGCCTGGGTCTGTGGGCTGGTCGGTTGCGGCGGCGCCGAGCCGCTGACCGAAAAAGTCAGCGTGCGGTTCAGCGTTCCGTTGACGTAGAGCTCGACCTTGTAATTGCCGGCGGGCAGCTTGCCGGCATTCGGCTTGAAAGTAAAATCGAGGTTGCGCGAGCCGCCGGAGGTAAGCGTGAAATCGCCCATCTGGCTGTTGGATGCCGTCAGCCAGACGACTTTGAATTGTGTATTCGCCGGCGCAGCGGAGATCGTCACGACGGCGTGGAAAATACTTTGATCTGCCGGGAAGGAATCGGTAATGCCGACCGGATCAAAATTGTCGCCCGAGACGTCTTTTGCTGTTACGGCGTTGGTGACGATGTTGACCGGTTGTGGCGGTGAGGTGGGCGGTGGGGTAGCCGTTGGCGCGGGAGTAGGCGTGGGCGCGCTGGCGATCAGCGAACTGAGATTGCACGCGAGCAGTGATAAGGCAAGGGCGATGAGTGCAAGAAACATTGCGCGTCGGGGCACGGATCGAATCGACATTGTTAATTCCTCCTGGGTGCGTTTCATTGGTCTCGGACCGGTTGGCGTGCATTCTAACGAAACCGTATGGGCTTGTCAATAGCCCTACCGCAAAACAAAAAAAGACCCCGGGCTCGCCGGGGTCTGGTGCACCATAGCAGGAATCTATTCTTCCTCTTCTTCTGCTTCCTCACCCGCGCGTTCCTTGCGCGCTTTTTCGATGATCTGCTGCGCGATGTGGCTCGGTACGGTGTCGTAGTGGCTGAACTCCATCGTAAAGTAGCCACGACCCTGCGTCATCGAGCGGAGATCGGTGGCGTAGCGCTGCATTTCCGCGAGCGGTGCTTGCGCGGTGACGATGCTCCACGAACCCTTTTGTTCCATTCCCTGCACCCGCGCGCGCTTGGTGTTCAGGTCGCCCAGCACGTCGCCCATGAACTGGTCCGGCACGGTGACGGTCACGTTCATGATCGGTTCGAGCAAGACGGGACCGGCTTGTGGGATGCCGGCTTTGAACGCCTTGTGCGCGGCGAGCTTGAACGCGATTTCGGACGAATCGACCGGGTGGTACGAGCCGTCGTACAACACCGCGCGAAAATCGACGGTCGGAAAACCGGCGAGCACACCTTTTTGCATAATTTCGCGCATCCCTTTTTCGACCGCGGGGATGAACGAGTTCGGCACCGCGCCGCCGAAAACCTCCTCCGCGAATTCAAAGCCCGCGCCGCGCGGCAGTGGCTCGAAACGAATCCAGGTATCGCCGAATTGCCCACGTCCGCCGGTCTGTTTCTTGTGGCGGCCCTGCACTTTGGCGACTTTGGTGATCGTTTCTTTGTATGGCAGTTTGGGCAAGCCGGTCAATAGCTCAACGCCGAATTTTTGCTTCAAGCGGCGCACCGCGACATCGACGTGCGAATCGCCCATGCCGGACAGGATCGTCTCGTTTGTGTCCGGCTCGCGGTACACGCGCAGGGTGGGGTCTTCTTCGACGAGGCGCTGCAGCGCCGCGCCCATCTTGTCCAGGTCGGTTTTCGTCTTCGGCGTCAGCGCGACCGAATACACCGGGTTGGGATAGGTGACTTTTGGCAGAACTAGCGGATGTCCTTTGTCGCAGAGCGTGTCGCCAGTTGCTGTGTCCTGCAGTTTTGCCACCGCGCCGATGTCGCCCGCGCTGATTTTCTTGACCGGAATTTGCTCCTTGCCGCGCATCACGTACAGCTGCCCGACGCGTTCCTCGTGCCCATCGCGCGAGTTATTGACGCGCGTGTCGGACTCCATCGCGCCGGAGTAGACGCGGAAATACGTCAGTTTGCCCACGTACGGATCTGCCAGCGTCTTGAAGACGAACGCGGCGAGACCGCCGCCTTCGTCCGGCGTCAGCGGTTCCTCTTGATTGGTCGCGACATTCTTGGCGGTGACCGTGGGCGCTTCCACCGGCGAAGGCGCGTAATCGGCAATGAATTTCAAAATGTACGGAATGCCAATATTCTGCGTCGCCGAGCCGCACAGCACGGGCGCGAGCGTGCCGGCGCGGAGACCGAGTTTCAAGCCGGCTTTCATCTCGTCGTCTGTCAGCTCTTCGCCGCTGAGGTATTTCTCGATCAGCTGGTCGTCGCTCTCCGCGGCGACTTCCATCAACTTGCTGCGCTCTTCTTCGAGCCGCGCCGTCAAGTCGCTGGGTACCGCCGAGTCCCGGTCGCCCAGGAACGCTTTGCGGTTGACGACGTTCACTTCGCCTTGAAAGTTTGCTTCCTTGCCAATGGGAATCTGGAGCGAGACGACCATCTTGCCGAATTGTTCGCGCAGTTGCGCCAGCACGCGATCATAGTCCGCGTTCTCACGGTCGAGTTTGTTAATGAAGATAAAGCGGGGCAATTTCATTTCATCGGCGTACTGCCACACCAGTTCGGTGCCCACTTCGACGCCGCTGACCGCATCGACCACCACGATCGCGCAATCGGCGACGCGCAGCGCGCTCTTCACTTCGCCCACAAAGTCGACGTAGCCGGGCGTATCGAGCACGTTGATCTTGTAGCCATTCCATTCGCAGGGGATGAGCGAGGTGTTGATCGAAATCTTACGGCGCTGCTCTTCGGGGTCAAAATCGGAGATACTGGTATTGTCGTCCACCTTGCCCAGTCGATTCACCGCGCCGGTATTGAACAGGAGCGCTTCAGCGAGCGAGGTCTTGCCCGAACTCGAGTGACCCACCAAGACGATGTTGCGAATCTTGTCCGCTTTGTACTCATTCATAAGGGCTGCATTGCCTCCACAAGCCAGGATGAAGGCGGAAGGATGAAGGAGGGGATGAAAAAACTCTTTCATCCTTCATCCTTCATCCCTCATCCTTTTCCGCCATTATACCACAACACGACGATGACGACAAAAGTTTGATTTCGCCTTGTATCGGTGGTAAACTGAAGGCGGTTAGTTGAGTGGTTGGCTGGTTGGGGTGTTGGGACACACGCACTGGCATCGAATCACCCAACAGCCGAATTACCTTTTTCAAGGAGGCGCGACGTGGCGCAGTACATTCTCGAACCCTTCAAAATCAAAGCCGTCGAAGCGATTCGCCTGACGACGCGCGCAGAACGCGAGGCGTTCATGCGCGACGCGGGCTACAACGTCTTTTCGCTTCCCAGCCGCGCGGTGACGATCGATCTCCTCACCGATTCCGGCACCAGCGCGATGAGCGATCACCAGTGGGCGGGCATGATGGAAGGCGATGAGTCATACTCCGGCTCAGCCAACTATTTCAATCTCCAGCGCGTCGTCAAAGATATTTTCGGATTCGATCAGTTCGTCCCCACGCACCAGGGTCGCGGCGCGGAGCAAGTGCTGTTTGGCGTCGTCGCCGCGCCGGGCAAAGTGATCCCCAACAACACCCATTTCGATACCACGCGCGCGAACGTCGAGGCGCGCGGCAGCGCGGCGCTCGATCTCATCATCCCCGAAGGGCTCGATCCGACGAATCCACATCCGTTCAAAGGCAATCTGAACATTCCCGCGCTCGAAAAGACGATCGAGCGCGTCGGCGCGGCGAACGTTCCGCTCGCGATGATGACGATCACGAACAACGCGGTCGGCGGTCAACCCGTGTCGATGGCGAACATCCGCGAGACGAAAGCGCTGCTCGCGCGCTACAACATTCCATTCTTCATCGACGCATGTCGCTACGCGGAGAACTGTTACTTCATCCAGCAACGCGAGGCAGGTTATCGGGACAAATCGATTAAAGAGATCGCGCGCGAATTGTTCTCGTACGCGGATGGCTTTACGATGAGCGCGAAGAAGGATGGCTTGGTGAATATCGGCGGCTTGCTGGCGGCGCGCGACCCCGCGCTGTTCGAGCAGATTCAGAATCGGCTGATCCTCACCGAGGGATTCACGTCGTACGGCGGTTTGGCACGGCGCGACCTGGAAGCGATGGCGCGCGGTCTAGTGGAAGCGATCGATCAGGATTATCTCACGTACCGCGTCGGACAGATCAATTATCTCGCTGAACGATTACGGGAGAGTGGCGTGCCGATGGTCGAGCCGCCCGGTGGCCACGCGGTCTTTCTCGACGCCAAGCGCTTCCTGCCGCACATTCCGTTGGGGCAGTATCCGGGCGAAGCGCTTTCCATCGCGCTGTATCTCGCGGGTGGCATCCGCGCGTCGGAAATCGGCAGTGTGATGTTCGCGCACCGGAACGCGGATGGCAGCGAGGCGTTCGCACCGCTCGAACTCGTGCGGCTGGCGATCCCGCGGCGCGTGTACACACAATCGCACCTCGATTACGTCGCGCAAGTGATTTCCGATTTGTACCGCGCGCGCGACACGGTGCGCGGGGTGCGGTTTACGTACCAGGCGCCGCGCCTGCGGCATTTCACCGCGCGGTTTGAGTTGGTGTGACGAATGACCAAGGGCAGCCGATGGAAGGCGAATGGCGCGGGACGAACGAAGGACGGGAAATCCGTCGCTCGTCGCGCGCAGCGGTCTTCCCTCGATGATCGCGGCACGTACGCGCTCGTGATCTATCTGCCGCGCCCGCAGACGATTCGCGTCGGCGCGCTGGGGGCGTTCAGATTTCCGCGCGGCTATTACATTTACATCGGCAGCGCACTGAAGGGGCTGGGCGCGCGCGTGGCGCGGCACTGCCGCAAAGAAAAGAAATGCTTCTGGCACATCGACTATTTGCTGGAACACGCGCGCGTGATCGATGTCTGGACGCACGCGAGCGCGGCGCGGTTGGAATGCCAATGGGCGCGCGCCGCGCTCACGCTGTCGAACGCGCGTGTCGTCGCGCCGCGTTTCGGCGCCAGCGACTGCCACTGCGCCGCGCATCTCGTTCACCTCCGCAAACCGAATACTGAACACTGAGCGCTGAACACTGGCTCACGGTCCCCTTGTTTTACTTGGCATCGACAGTTGTTTGCCAAAAAAATGTGAGTGTGCTAAACTAGGCGTTGTAACGCCCCTGTAGCTCAGTGGATCAGAGCAGCGGCCTCCGGAGCCGTGCGCGCGAGTTCGAGTCTCGCCAGGGGTACCTGAAAGTGAGACGCCGATGAAAGCCCGCGTGGCAGTTCTCGCCGATTGCGCGAATGTGACCGCAGATGGAAAACTGAATATCATGGGCGTCTTCAATGTGATCAAAGCCCAGCGGGTGCCGGTCGCTCACAGCCAGATGCAACTCGTCCTCAGCCTGGTGCCCGATCCGTGGGAAACGAACACGACTGTGCCGCTGGAAATTCAACTGGTCGATGCGGACGGACGTGTTCTTTTTAGTCTCAAGGGGCAGGTGGCGTTCGGCGCGGCAGCCGCCGGCGAACAATCGACGGCGAATTATCTTTTGGGTTTGAACAATACAGTTTTCGAGCGATTCGGCGGGTACGAATTCAAAGTGCTCGCAGGCGACGAACCTTTTGCGACGCTGCCGCTCCTCGTGCAACAAGTGCCGGCGCCGCCGGTGCGATCGGTGTGAACGAATCTCATCGCGTGTTGGGGCAAGGATACCCGGAGATATCGACTGGCATCCGGGTGTTTTTTGTTCGATTGGAGTTCATCCGTGGAATTCAAACGCGCGTTTTCCGGCGCGCCGTGGGAATCGCAAGTGGGATATTGCCGCGCGGTGAGAGCCGGCGATCACGTCTACGTCACTGGCACCGCCGCGGTGGATGACCGGGGCAACGCGTTCGCGCCGGGCGATGCGTACGCGCAAGCGAAACGCTGCTTGGAGATCATCGAGCGCGCGCTGGGCGCGTTGGGCGCGGACCGCACGTGTGTCGTGCGGACGCGCATGTTCGTCACCGACATTGCGCGCTGGCAAGCGTACGGCAAAGCGCACCAGGAATTTTTTGGCGCGCATCCGCCGGCGACGACGATGGTCGAGGTCAAATCGCTCATCGATCCCGCGCTGTTGATCGAGATTGAGGCGGACGCGATATGTCCAACGTGACACAGGTCGCCTCGGCAGTGCCGTCGCCTTTGCACGAGCGGCATCAGAAACTCGGCGCGCGGTTCGTCGAGCGCGATGGTTTTGTGCTGCCGCAAGACTATGGCGAGGTGAATGCCGAGTACGACGCGCTGTACTTTGGCGCGGGCGTGATCGACTTGGCGCATTTCGGCGCGTTGCGCGTCGAAGGTCGCGATCGCGTGGACTGGCTGCACAAGCTGGTCACGACGAACGTGCAGGCGCTGCCGGAAAGCCGCGGCGCGTACGGATTGCTGCTCAACGCGACAGGGCACGTTTCCGCCGATTTCGTCTTGCTGCGCCAGCCGGACGCGTTCTGGCTCTACACAAGTTGGAGCGCGAAGAAAAAGCTGCTGGCGAATCTCCGCCGCGCGATTTTTCGCGAGAAGGTGACGCTGACGGACGCGAGCGACGCGTTCTCGCTCTTGTCGCTTCAAGGCGCGCTGGCGGGTGAATATCTTACTCGCGCGCTTGGCGTGACCCCACCGCGCGGCGAGTTTTCCTTTTCTGCCACAAAATTCTTTGACAGCGAACTGTTGATCGTCCATAACCCGCGCACGCCGCCGGATGGGTTCGACCTCTTGGTGGAGCGGCGACATTTGGAAATCCTGTGGGACATGCTGACGGCGCGAGGCGTGCGCCCTGTTGGTTGGAGCGCGCTGAATGCCGCGCGCATCGAAGCCGGCATCGCGTGGTACGGCGATGATTTCGATGAGACGATGCTCGCGCCCGAAGCGCGGCTGGAGGCGTACATCGCGGAGAACAAGGGCTGCTACACGGGACAAGAAGTGATCGCGCGCATCAAGAACCGCGGACACGTGAATCGGTTGCTCGTGCGGCTGCACATCGAGGGCGACCGCGTACCCGCGCGCGGCGCTCTTGTTTTTGCCGGCGATCAAGAAGTCGGTTGGATCACGAGCGCGGCGTGGTCGTTTGCGAACGATGCGCCGCGCGCGTTGGGTTACCTAAGGCGAGAGGTGGCGCAGGAGGGCGCGCGGGTGCAAGTCGAACATGCCGAGGCACGCCTTGAGGCTGTGGTGCATCTGTGAAGATCGCCGCGGCGATTCCTGCTGTTTGATGTGTCGTCTGCTTGCCGGAGAGTTGCGCGAATGAACCTGTGGGGGCGACGCACGGCGTGGGATGCGCTGGCCATTCTCTCGCTGGCTTTGTGGCACATTTTCTTTTTCTTCCCGCTCGCATCGGGTCAGCAGGTGCTCGACAACGGCGACATTTCGCGATTCTCTTTTCCCGCCGGTCTTGAATTCGCAAAGAGTCTCGCGCAGAGACGGCTGCCGCTTTGGGAACCAGCGATGGGCGCCGGTTTCCCGTTGCTTGCCGAAGGGAATCTTTCTGCGCTGTATCCTCCCAATGTGTTCCTCTACCGGCTTTTTCCCATTCACCTCGCGATTTCCTACGAAATCTTGTTTCACTTGATCTCGCTATCGATGGGGATGTTTTTCTTGTGCCGCGCTTGGCAACTAGGCACCGGCGGCGCATTGTTCGCGGGACTGGTTCTGGGGTTCAATGGCTTTACGCTCGCGCACTTGCAGCATCTGTCGTTGCTGGCGGCGGCAAGCTGGATGCCCTGGATGCTCTTCTTTCAGTTCGAATGGCAGCACGCGCGGAGTCAAGGGCGGCGAGCTTGGATCTACTGGTTCTTGGCGGATAGCGCCGCAGTGGGGCTTGCTCTACTCAGCGGCTTTCCCCAAATTGCCGCGCTCGATCTCTTGGCGTTGGTCACATGGGGAATCATTGATTCTGCCAGCGTGGCTGCTGCACACGCGCGCGGCAGATACGTTTCCGCGATACGCCAGGTCATCGGTGACGGGACGATCCTCGCCGCATCGATTCTGTTGGGAGCGGCGATGGCGGCTGCCCAGTGGTTGCCCACGCTCGAGTTGCTGGGGTACTCGGCGCGCGGCTTGGAAACGAGCGCAGGATTCTTTACGAGTTTCTCGCTCGATCCGCGGGCGCTCACGCAGTTCCTGCTGCCGTTTTGGCAGCTCGGCACTCCGGCCGATCCGAACCTGGAGTATTGGGCGTATGTGGGAACATTGCCATTGATGCTCGCGTTCGTCGCGCCATTTTTTCGCCGGGAGGCGCGGACGTGGTTTTTCGTTTTGATGGGGTTGGCGGCGTTGTTATTGTCGCTGGGAGAGCACACTCCGCTCTACACCCTGCTTTACTCTGTTCCGATCTTTAATCGCTTCCGCGTCCCCTCGCGATTTCTATTTCTGGCGGTATTTGCTGCCGCGTTCCTCGCGGCGATGGCCTTCGATGGACTCGTCAATCGTCTGCGCGAGCTTTCGAACGCGCCGCGTCTGTTCGTCGTATCGATTTTGCTTTGGGCGGGCATGCTGATCGGTCTCGTCGCGTATCGAGACAGCCAAGCCGCCGAATTCTGGATCGGCGCGTGGGTTTGGCTTGCATGGTTGTTTATCTTTTTCAGCGCTGGCGTCATCGCTCTCGCATGGTTCCGCCGATTGAATCGGACGGTGTTTGCGACATGGGCGATTGGATCAACCTTGCTCAACCTGGCGCTCTTCGCGCTACCGTTTTTATCGACGGTCGATCGGATGTCGCCGGTCAGCGCGCTCGCCCAGGTTCCGCCGGTCATTCG
>Ga0272448_1006235_pt1 | contig 12943 bp, 9 predicted proteins | sample YNPCB0191_FD_202220 | JGI IMG/M metagenome (GOLD analysis project Ga0272448, IMG submission 202220) | Hot spring sediment microbial communities from Yellowstone National Park, WY, United States - YNP-CB-019-1 | ecosystem: Environmental > Aquatic > Thermal springs > Hot (42-90C) > Sediment...
CCCCCCTGGGCGACCGACTCCATCGCGCAGATGCCCGGCACGGTGTAGTCGAGCGCGCGGTAGACGTCGATGGGGGTGGGCTTGCCTTCCCGAATCGCCGCGAGGAAGTCCTTGATCATCCAGTATTCGCTGGTTCCGTGCCCGCCGGCGCGGGCTGCGTCGGTCACATCCAGCCGGTCCGGGATGTAGCGCGGGGCATAGTCCCACAGCGGATGCCACTGGGCGTGGTGGTAGACGTGAGACTCCTCGTGCTCGTCGGCGAGCCAGATCTTGGCCTGGTCGCCGAGCCCGCGCGCGCCCTCGTAGCAGCCGGCGGTGCCCTGGAGGCTGTAGTAGGCGGCGGCGTGGGGCCGGGGGGAGACGGTGTCTACGCGCACGCGCACGGTGCGGCCGCGTTCGGTTCGCATGAGCATGTAGAAGTTGAAGGATCCGCGGAGGTGGGGCGCGATGAGGGAGATGTCGTTGGCGAGCGCGGCGACCTGGACGACGCGGTCCTCCAGGAGGTATAGCAGCGGCCCGAGGCTGTGGGTGCAGTAGACTCCGTAGCCGGGGGCCTTGCGCCATTCGCCACGCCAGGTGGGCTTGCCGTCGGCGTCGAGCCACAGGTCCTTGCAGTCGTGGACGTACTCGCCCTCGGCGAAGTAGGTCTCCCCGAAGCGACCGTCCCGCACGAGCCTCTTCACCAGCTCGACCTCGTCGAGGTAGCGATAGTTCTCGGCGAGCATGTATTGCGCCTTGCTGCGGCCGGCCGCCTCGGCCAGCATGCGCGCCGCCTCCATGGAATGGGCGGCCGTCACCTCGGAGAGCACGTGGATGTTGCGCGCGAGCGCGGCGGCGGCCTGCTCGGCGTGGAACTTCACGGGCGAGCAGATGACGACCGCGTCGAGGCCGGAGTCGAGAAAGGGGTCCAGCTCGACGAAGGCCTGCGCGCCGCCGGCCCGTTCGGCGGCCCGCTTCGCGTTCTCCGGTTGGATGTCGAAGATCGCGGTGACCGCGGTGCCCTCGAAGTGCTTGAGCACCTCGATGAAGCTGTCGCCCCGCGACGTGCCCACTCCGCGGTGACCCGCTCCGATGATGCCGAATCTGATTCTGTCCACCGTGCGCTCCTTCGGATCCGCCGGCTAGTCTGCCCGGCGGAGCTGGTTTACGCCGGTCTCGGGGTGTGGCGTGCGCCGCAGGCGCAGGCCGTCGAGGACGGCGATGGCGATCTCCGCGAGGTACAGGACGCGGCAGCCGGGCTCGAGGTGGCCCATGTACGTGTTCTCGGCGATGGAGATGCAGGTGTGAAGGTGGGGGGTGTGGTCGGCGATGATGCCGTCGATGCTCAGCAGCTCAATGGGCCCCTGGTACTCGACGATGCGATCGACGGAGGGATAGCCGGTGTGGGTGATGTGGTGGAGCCGGGCCCGGTCGAGGGTGCCGATGCCGGAGATCACGACGCCGGTGTGGATGTCCTTCTCGCGGGCGATGGCCTCGACGGACGCGAGGACGTCCTCGCCCTGATCGAGGCGGATCGCGATGACCTCGCGGATTGCGCCGCCGGCGAACACGTCCATGGAAGACCTCCCGGAGCCTCGGGGTGGCTGCGGAATCCCGCGGCCCGCGCGAGCGCGTTCGCCCAGCCGCGCCCTCGTCCCTGCTCTTGGGCCCGGCGGGCCGGGCAGACGCGGCGGCCGCGCGGCCGGCGCAGGCAGACTCGGGAGCGACCTACAGGGGGCAGCGAGCGGCTACGCGTGACGGAAGGCCATCAGGAACACCGTGGCCAGAACCACGACACCGATGCCCACGTAGAACCAGATCGCGCTGAGCCCGGACGAGCGCTTGGGTGCGCTGAGGGGAGAGTCGCAGGACTTGCAGCGCAGGCGCGTGTAGGGGTTGATGGCGCCGCAGTTTGGGCACTTCATCCCAATGAGGTCCGGCTGGCGTCGGACTCGCTCCCATCGGGTGGCTGACTTGCTTCCGATCTTCACCGGGAGGATGGCCTGGCACGCACGGCAGCGCGTGAGGCCCTCCTCGTTCACCGTGTTGCACTTCGGGCAGACCGCCATCTTCGTCAGACCTCCAGATCCATAGCCCACAACCGCTGGTCGGTCCGTTGTTCGGCCCTCCCGCCGCGCCGCGCCCGCGGCCGAGCCTTCGTGCATCTTCCCGAGGAACACACACGAAACCCGGCTGCCCCAGACGCCTGACCGGCGCAGCCGGGCGGGAGCGTCATGTTCCAGCGCGGACCTACCTGCCTACCGGCACGGGTACCCACTCACCCAGCGTGGCAAACGACGACTAGGGTTCGCCGCCTGCCACGCCTCTCCTTCCCGGCAGAACGTTTGCCTTCCTCCTGTGTCAAGAGGTACTGGTTGTATACCACAGAAGCCGATTGCGCGTTCACCGCGGCCCGGAGGCGGGCGGGAGCGCACGTCGCGCCCCCACCCCGGTCCCTGCTGGTGAATGCCAGGAACATGACAGGAGAGTTCGTCATGCCACGCTGTTGGCCGGCCCTGCTGGGCCTGGGTCTAATCGCACTCTCCGGGGCCGCGCCCGCGCAGGCGCTGTCCCCCCGGGAGGTCACCTGTCCTCGCCTGGCGGCCAGCCCCACGCTCGACGGCCGGCTGGACGACTGGCCGCCGCTGCCGCAACTGGTGATGGCAAGCCCCGATGAGTGGCATCCCGCGGCCTCGCAGTTCGCCGACTACGGGGGGCCAGACGACGTCTCGGCGGAGGTCCGCCTGGGGTGGAATGACGCGGCCCTGTATCTGGCGCTACAGGTGCGCGACGATGTCTTCGAGCGCGTCCGCTCCGCCTCGGAGATCGACCGCGGCGACAGCATCGTGCTCTCGGCGGCCGCGGATGGCGAGACGAACCAGTTCGTCCTGGCGCGGCTCAGCCGGGGCTTCCTCACCTGGCGCGCGGAGCCGGCCGCGCAGGCCGGCAATGTGAGGACGATCAACCTGGGCTTCTGGACGCCCCCGGAGCAGGACGCCGGGCGCGTCGTCAACTACGAACTCGCGATTCCCTGGTCCGAGCTGGAGCCGATCCGACCGATCCCGGGGATCGAGTTCAGGCTGACCATCGCGGTGTGCGATGACGACGGCGCGGGCCTGAAGGGGTGCCTGGAAGATTCGGCGACCGTCGCCCTGTCGGCAACGGGGGTCGCCGGAGCCCACCCCGCCGTCCCGGCGGCGCCGCCGCAGCCGGCGTCCCTGTCCCCTGTGTTCGCGGCGCCCGAGGCCGCCCGGTTCGACCGCCGCTCGTTCGTGTTCGACAACCGGGAGACCGTTGTCCTCGCGGGCGCGATCGACTACGCCAACCTGCCGCGGGAGGCGTGGGCCGATCGGCTCGGCGCGCTGAAGCGCGCCGGCCTGAACGCGGTCGCGGTGACCGCCGCCTGGTCGCACCACGAGCCAAGCCGCGGCGCCGTCTCGATGGACGACCTCACGGACTTCCTGGACCTGTGCAAGCAGGCGGGCTTGCTGGTGCAGCTCAACATCGGCCCCTACGCGGGCGAGCGCGCCGAGGCCGGCGGGGTGCCGGCGTGGGCCCTCGCGCTCGGGGCCGACGCGCGACGGGAGGCGGCCCGCAAGTGGCTGCAGGCGGTTCTGGGCGCTGTCGAGCCGCGGCAAGTCACGGTCGGCGGGCCGGTAGCGCTGCTGATCGCGCGGCCTCTGCCGGCCGCTTCGGGTGACACGTCGCCCGCCGCCATCAACGACCTGGCGCAGATCTGCGAGGCGGCCGGGATCGAGGTGCCGATCCTCACCCAGAACGCGCCGGCCGCGCGCAACAACGCGACCCAGAGCGCGGCGAACGTGCTGGACACGATCAGCTTCTATGAGCCGGTCGACATCGCCACCGTGATCGCGCGGGTCGCGGCCCTGGGCGCGGAGGAGAACGGGCCGCCGGCGGTGTCGGGGCTGGTGGGAGATTACGGGACGCCGGACGCGGCGCGCGGCGCGGCCTCCTGTGTGAGGGCGGCCCTGGCCGCCGGGGCCGCCGCGGTGACGATTGCGGACTTCGCGCCCGGCCTGCCGGCGGACGCGTTCTACAGGCCGGGCCGACCCGCCACCGCCGGCGTCATCGAGCAGTCCGGTGCGGTGACGCCGGGCTGGGGGGAGTTTCGGCTGCTGGGCGCCTTCCTCCGGTTGTTCGGGGCCGATCTGGCGCGGGCCGTGGCGGCGCCCGGGGCCGTGCAGGCGGACGCGCCGGACATCCGAGCGATCGCGCGGCTGTCCCCGAAGACGGAGTTCATTTTCGTGTCAAACGAGAGCGCGGACGCGGGGGCGCAGGTTCGGCTGACGTTCACGAATCCGGGCGGAAGCGCCGCTGTCAGCATCCCCGAGGCCGGCGCGATCGCCCTGCGGCCCGGAGAGGTGAAGGTCCTCGTGCTCAACGCGCCGGTGGGCCGCGGGATGCTGCGCTATTCGACCTCGGAGATCGCCGCGCTGCACCGGCTCGGGAACCGGACTTTGCTGGCCCTCTACGGCGACCCCGACACGCCGGGCGAGATCGCACTCCAGTGGCCCGGGCCGCCGCTGGTAAGCGGCGAGGTGGCCCGGCAGCGGTGGGACGCGCCGACGAAGACGCTGTTCCTCGACTACTACCACGCGGAGTCGGACCAGTACGTGCTCGTGGACGATCTGGAGATCGCCATCCTGTCTCGCGCCCGCGCACGGTTCGCCGACGGGGTCTCGGGCGCGGGCGGCGTGATCATGCTTAGTTGCGGCGCGCGCCTCGCGGAGGGACGCTGGGACCACAGCGGCCTGGAGGCGACGCTGGAATGCCCCGTCGGGACGCAGCACGTGACCGCGGCGGTGCCGGCCCGGCCGTCGTCGGTGACGGTGGACGGCAAGCCCGTGGCGTTTGGCTTCTCCACGCCGGACCGGGTGGTGACCTTCGACGTGACCACCGAAGCCTTCGAGCGGGAGCGGGCGCCGGCCTCGGTTCTGGACCGGGTGGCGCGCGGGCTGTTGGGCGGGCCGCCGAAGTTGCGCGCGGAGTTCGACCGCGCGTATTTCATGCCGGACTCCCAGGCGGACGCGGGGACGTGGGAGCGCGTGGGCTCCCCGGCCAACGCGCTGGACGTGCCGGCCGGCAGCTTTGTGAGGCTGCGCGCCGGCTTCGACGCGGCCGGCCGCACCAGGATGGCCGTCGCTGGCGGCGATGCCATGCTGGTGTTCGTGAACGGCAGGCTCATCCCCGAGCTGTCGGGGGAGAGGTCGCACGCGGAGGCGGACCTGGGCGGCGTGCTCACGGCCGGCCAGAACCGCCTGGAGGTGATCCTTCAGGTGCTGCCGCGCGGAGAGGGAACGGTGGGGATGGGCGGGGAGCCGCCGCGGCTGCCCAGGTTCACGCTGTCTGGAGCCGGCGCGGAGGTGGTCGTAGAGGGCTGGGAGATGTGCCGCGGCCTGGGCGGCGAGGCGGCCGGCTGGGGCGACGGGATCGGGCGTCTCCAGCGCGAGCATTTCGTTCGCTTCGGCCCCTGGCGGGACCGGAGCGGCGAGTGGGGGGTCGGCTGGTATCAGATCCCCTTCAGCACGCCGGCGCCGGGGCAGTGGACGATCCCCTACCGGCTCGAGCTGACGGCGCAAGGCGCGGGCGCGCTGTACCTGAACGGAAGGCGCCTGGGGAACTTCGCCGGCGACGGCGAGTTCGTGGTGCCCCTGCCCACGCCGCCGCTGGCGCAGGGCGAGGAGAACCTGGTCGCCGTCGCGCTGTACGGCGTGTCGCCGCAGACCGGCCTGGGCAAACTGGTGATCGCCGCCGAGGACGACCAGATCGCGCGCCGGCGCGCGGTTCACATCGCGTTCTGAGGCCGCGGGGTGATGGGAAAAGCCGTGCCGGAGCGATGGGCGCCAGGGTGTCTGGATGACGGCGCCTGGTTTCACGGGTCGCCGCTGCGCCTGGAGGTGCTGGCCGCGGGCAGCACGGTGACCCGGTCGCGCGCGGTGGCGGAGGCCTTCTCGCACAAGCCCACCTGTGTCGGAATCGAAGAGGGCCCGGACGCCGTCTGCGTGTGCCAAAACGGCCAGGTGCCCGGGCTGCTGTACGTCGTCGACGAGCCAATCAGCGCGGCCGACGTGCGCCCCCATCCCAGCTCGACCTATCGCGCCGGCCTGGAATGGCTCACCACGCGTTCGCTGCGGCTGCGCCTGGCCGCGCGGCTGTCCGCGGCCGAGCCCGGCTGTCGGGCCGACTGCCCGCACCGGGGTTCGGCGGGCGCACGTCCATCAACCGGCCAGTAGGGCGGCGGGCAAGCAAGTGGAAGAGTAGGCGCGCCGCGCAAGTCGGGGCGAATGGAAGGAGGGGACGTGGACCGGAATCAGGCCGAGAAGTACGCCGTGCACATGCTGACGTTCATCCGCAAGCACTGGCCGGCGATCGAGGTGGCGTCGCTGGAGGTGGGCCGCAACGACAAGGAAGACCTGCTGTGGTGCAAGATCCACCGGACCGAGGAGGACCGCACCCACGGGGGCGGCTACCTCTTCACTGCGGCCTATCTGGAGCGCGTCCTCGCCCAGCAGGGCGCCTAGCCCGCGTTGAGGCAACCGGCTCGGCGATGAGGTCGTAGGGCTCGGCCCCGCTCACGCGCACGAGCACGAGGTCGCCGCCCCGAAGGCCGCGCCGCGGCCCGATCACCCGGACCGTGCCGTCGACCTCGGGCGCGTCCCGGAAGCTGCGGCCGATCCACTCGCCGGGAACGGGCCCGGCGGCCTCGATCAGGACTTCGATCTCCCGGCCCACCCACAGGCGGTTGCGCGCGAGCGAGATGCGCTGCTGAAGCGTCATCACGCGGTGATAGCGCTCTGCCGCGACCTCGGGCGGTGGCCGGTCCGGCATCGCGGCGGCCGGGGTGCCCTGCTCCGGGGAATACTGGAACGCGCCGGCCCGATCGAGCCCGGCGGCCTCGACGAACTCCAGCAGCCGCCGGAAATGCTCCTCGTGCTCGCCCGGGAACCCCACCAGAAAGGTGCTGCGGATCGCGATGTCGGGCATCGCGGCGCGGAGGCGCTCGATCAGTCGCAGGTAGGCCGCGCCGTCGCCGGGGCGACCCATGCGCCGGAGGATCTCGGGGTCCGCGTGCTGGAAGGGAAGGTCGATGTAGCGGCAGATGCGCGCGTGGCGCGCCATCACATCGATCAGCCGATCGTCCACGCGGTCCGGGAATCCGTAGAGCAACCGCACCCAGTGCAGGCCGTCGACCGCGGCAAGCTCCCCCAGCAGGTCGGCAAGCCCGGGGCCGCCGCGGTCGGAGCCATAGGCCGTGGTGTCCTGGGCGACGAGGTTGACCTCCCGGACGCCGGCCGCCGCCAAGGCGCGGGCCTCGCGGAGGATGGAATCGGGTGGACGGCTGCGCTGCGGGCCGCGCAGGCGGGGGATCACGCAGAAGCGGCAGCCGCGGCTGCATCCCTCGGCGATCTTGATGTAGGCTGTCCACGGCGGCGTGGCCAACACGCGAGGGAGGTGGTCGTCGTAGAGGAAGGAGGAAGGGGGCGCGGCCGGCCCCGGCTGACCGCTTCCGGCGAGGGCGCCGCTGACGATCGAGACGATGTTGGCGACATCGCCGGGCCCCATGAACGCGTCGACCTCGGGGAAGCGTTGGCGCAGATGAGCGAGGTCGGCCTGGGGCCAACACCCGGCGCACACCAGGGCCTTCACCTCGCCGGCGCGCCGCCGCGCGGCCGCCTCCTCCAGGGCGGCGGCCGCCTCCTGCCGCGCGGACGCCACGAAGCAGCAGGTGTTGACGAGCAGCACCTCCGGGCCGGCCTCGTCGGGCCCGAGCGCGAACCCGGCCTCCCGCAGCAGGCCGAGCATGACCTCGGTGTCCACGAGGTTCTTCGGGCAGCCCAGAGAGATTGCGCCGACGCTGATCGCGCGCGGCCCGGGGACAGGGGAGATCACGAACCGCTCTCCTGCGCGGCCGCGGCTGGCGGGGCGGCCTGACCGCTCAAGTCAGCCCGAGGGCGGCGTCGAGTTTTTCCAGGTCGAGCCGGCCCTCGAACTGGTCGATGGCGTGGTCGATTTTGCGCCGCTCGCGGACGCGAAGGCGGCCCAACATCTCGTCGATGGTGGAAACCGTGGAGAGCGTGTCGTCGCGCACCAGGATCACCGGGACCTGGAGTTCCTGCGCGCGGGCCAGCACCTGGGGGCTTGGCCGCAGGTGACCAGTGAGGATGAGGCAGCGGGTGGGGGTCTCGAGAGCGGCGAGCTGGATGTCGCTGCGGTCGCCGCCCGTGATGACGCACTTGCGGGGAGTGCGGCGGAAGTAGCGCAGGGCGCGATCGACTCCCATCGCGCCCACGACGAAGTTCTCGACGAGGTACTCGAGGGACGCCTCGCCGCAGAGCAGCTCCCCGCCCAGGGCCTCCACGAGCTCGCGGACGCTGACGGACTGAAGGACGGGGTCGTCCGGGAGCAGGCCGAGCACGGTCACGCCGAGGGTTTCCAGGCACGGCACGACGTCGTCCCAGATCTCGTCCTCCCGCTGGGCGGGGACGCGATTGAGGATGACGCCGACGACCCGGTCCCCCAGTGCGCGCGCGGAGGCGATGATGCTGTCGGCGTCGAGGAAGGACTGGCAGCGGCCCACCAGCAGCACCTTGAGGTCGAGCAGCTCGGCGAGCTTGGGCTGGTCGAGGCCGACCATGGCCCCGCGGCTGAGCACAGGGCCCAGGGCGCCGACCAGCATGATCTCCTTCTCGGCGGAGGCCCGGCTGTAGGCCTCGCGGACCCGGTTGCGCAGCTCCTCCTGGTTGGCGTGGCAGACCTCGCGGGTGAGGATAACAGGGCAGAGATCGGCGGGCGCGGTGGTGAGGCCCAACTGCTGGGCGACGAAGTGCGCGTCCTCGTCGGTGGTCTGCCCCTCCACGCTGATGGGCGCCAGACCCAGGGGCTTGAAGTAGCCCACGCGGCGGCCCTCTCGCTGCCAGCGCATCCCGAGCACCAGGCACGTCAGCGTCTTGCCCGAGTACGGCTCACTCGACGTGACATACAGAGCGACCATTGCCGTCCTCCCGAACGCAGGCGACCGCCGCGGCTGTCGTGGGGGTCGCCGCTACTCCTCTGCGATCGTAATGCGCGCGTCGACCGCCACCGCGCCCGCCCCCGGCTCGCCGACCTCGAGCGGGTTGATGTCCATCTCCACAACTTCGGGGAAGTCGGTCACGAGCTGCGAGACCGTGAGCAGGCACTGGACGATGGCGTCGATGTCGGCGCCGCGCTCGCCCCGCGCGCCGCGCAGCAGGGGGGCCGACCGGATTTCCTCTATCATCTGCCGCGCCTGCCGCGTGCCGAAGGGCGCGACGCGGAAGCTGACGTCCTTCAGGATCTCGACGTAGATGCCCCCCAGGCCAAACATGACCAGCGGCCCGAACTGCGGGTCGCGCGTGCTGCCGATGATGACCTCGCGGCCGGCCTCCACCATCTCCTGCACCATCACGCCGCGCAGCACGGCGTCGGGGGCGAAGCGCCGCGCGCGCAGCATCATGAGGTCGTAGCTGTCGATGACGTCCTGGTGGCTCGCGATCCCCAGGCGCACGCCCCCGATGTCGGACTTGTGCAGGATATCCGGGGAGACGATCTTCATGACCACCGGGAAGCCGATCTCGCGGGCGAACGCAGCCGCCTCCTCGGCGCTCTGGGCGACCTTGCCCTTGGGCAGGCGCATCCCGTAGGCGCGCAGGACCTCCCTGGCCTCGACCTCGATGAGGTTGACCCGGCCCTCGTCGCGCGCCTGCTTGAAGATGCTGCGCACAGCGTCGCGGTCGGCCTCGAGGACCGGGATCTCCTCCTCCGGCTCGGCCAGCCATTCCCGATAGCGAGCCATCGCCTCGAGCGCGCCGACTGCGCGCTCCGGATAGGGGTAGTTGGGGACCCGGTGTTGGCTGAGGATCTCGGTCGCCTTGGTCATCGTGTTGCCGCCCATGAAGCAGGCGAGCACCGGCTTGCTGGAGGCGGAGGCCTTCTGCGCGAGGCCCTCGGCCGTCTGTTCCGGCTCGGTCATCGCCTGGGGGGTTACGAGGGCGACCAGGCCGTCGACGTTGGGATCGCGCAGCACAGCGTCCACGGCGAAGGTGTAGCGCTCGGCGTCGGCGTCGCCCAGCACGTCGATGGGGTTGTAGAAGTTGGAGGCCTCGGGGAGGCGCTGCCGGAGCTGGGCGACAGTGCTGGAATCCATCGGCGCCAGGGCCAGGCCCGCCCGCTCCAGGGCGTCGGTGGCCATGATCCCGGGGCCGCCGGCGTTGGTGATGATGCCCACGCGGCGGCCCTGCGGCGGGCCCTGGTACGAGAACGCGATGGCGAGGTCAAACAGCGCTTCCACGGAGCGGGCGCGGATGACGCCGGTCTGGCGGAAGGCCGCGTCGTAGGCCTGGTCGGAGCCGGCCAGGCTTCCGGTGTGGGAGGAGACGGCGCGGGCGCCGGCCTCGGTGCCGCCGGACTTCACGACGATGATCGGCTTCTTGCGGGAGACGCGGCGGGCGACCTCCATAAACGCAGGGCCGTTTGGCAACCCCTCCATGTAGGCCACGATGACCTTGGTCTCGGGGTCGTCTTCCCACGCGCGCAGCAGGTCGACGACGCCCACGTCCACGCCGTTGCCGAAGCTGACGAACTTGCTGTAGCCGATCCCCTGCTGGATGGACCAGTCGATGATCGCGGTGGCCAGCGCCCCGGACTGCGACATGAGGGCGACGTTACCCCGGGCGGGGAAGCCGCGCGCGAAGGAGGTGTTGAGGCCCACGTCGGTGGCCATCACGCCCAGGCAGTTGGGCCCCACGATGCGGATGCCCAGGCGCGCGGCCGCGGCGGCGAGCTTGCGCTCGCGCTCCACGCCCTCGGAGCCCGATTCCTTGAACCCGGCGGAGATGACGATGGCCGAATCGATGTGCTTCTCGCCGCACTCCTCAATCACCGAGAGCACGGCGGGCGCGGGCACCACGATGACGGCGAGGTCGATCTCGCCCTCCACCTCCTTCACGCTCCGGTAGCAGCGCAGCCCGAGGATCTCCGACGCGTGGGGGTTGATTGGATAGACCTTCCCCTCGTATCCCGAGGAGATCATGTTGCGGAGTATGTCGTGGCCGACCTTCCCCGGGTGTGTGGAGGCGCCGATGACCGCGACGGAACGCGGCCGAAAGAAGTGCTCGAGATAGCTGGTGCCGGAGGGAGAGCGGTCCCCGGCTCCGGTGCCGGCGCTCAGGTCGGCGCTGCGCTTCTGGTTCACCCCCGCCTCCTCAGCCGTCCAGCTTCCCGGCGCGATGGGCCTTGATGTAGTGCATGCACATCTCGTCGCGGCCCAGGAGGGTTTCGCCGGCGCAGGCCACGGCCATCAGCCCCTCATCCAGCGGATCGAGGATGGCGGCGTCGAGGCCGCGCGCCATCGCCATGGCGAGGAAGACGCGGTTGAGCAGCCTGCGGCCGGGCATGCGGTAGGAGATGTTGCTCAGGCCGCAGATCACGTGCGCCGAGGGCAGGGCCTTGCGGATGGCGCCGACGGCGTCGAGGAAGGCAGCGCCCTGCTCAGTCTCCACGCCGATGGGTCGCACAAGCGGATCGATGAACAGGTCGTCGTCTGCAATCCCGGCGGCCCGCGCGGCCTCAGCCATCCGGAGGGCTAGCTCGAGGCGCTGATCTGCGGTACTGGGAAGGCCGGCATCGTCGAGAGTCAGCGCGATCACCCGCGCGTCATACTTGCGGGCGAGCGCGAGGACGGGATCGCGGCGGGCCGATTCGGCGCTGGCGGAGTTCAGAAGCGCGCGGCCCCGGTGCACCTGAAGGCCCGCCTCCAGCGCGGCGGGATTGGAGGAGTCGATGCAGACGGGCGCGCCGACCGCCTGCTGGACGGTCTGGACGAGCCAGGCCATGTCCTCGGGCTCGCGGTCCGGCTCGGTGCCAGCGTTGACATCGATGTAGTTGGCGCCGGCCTCGGCCTGCAGCCTGGCCTGCTGCACGACGAAGCCGCTCTTGCGCCCGACGACGGCCTCCCGCACGCGCGCGCCGGTGCCGTTTATGCGTTCCCCGACGACAATCATCTGCCGAATCCTCCGTCCTGAGTCTGCAGGAACTGGGGCGATCAGTAGGCCGCCCGCGCGGCGTAGGTGTCCTCGATGCCGTGGATCAGCGCAAACAGCAGCCGGTTGACGGGAGTGGGAACGCCGAGGGCCTCGCCCTCCCGCACGACCGCGCCGTTGATCGCATCGATCTCTGTGCGCCGCTTGCGGTTCACGTCCTGCAGCATAGAGTTGACATTGTTGGCCGTGCGCTGGCAGATTCCCTCGGCGTGGGCCGCGATATCTTCCGGCGACAGGCGGATGCGCCGCCCGCGCGCCACCGCCTCGACCTCCAGGACGGCGGCGCGAAGCACCTGCCGCAGGTGTGCCGACTCCAGGATGCCCCCGTTGCGCACCTGGGCGATGGTGGCAACGGGGTTGATGCCGGCATTGACCGCCAGCTTGCTCCACAGCACCGATGTGAGGTCTGTCGTGAACTCCGTGTGCAGGCCCGCGGAGGCGAAGGCGCGGGAGACGGCCGCCAGCCGCTCCGTAAGCTCGCCGGTGGGCTCGCCGATGACCGTGACGCCATCGCCGGCGTGGTGGACCTGGCCGGGGGCGATGAGGGTGGCGGCCTGCGCAGTGGTCCCGCCGATGACGCGCTCCTCGCCGGCCGCCCGCTGGAGTATCTCGAGGTTGCCGATGCCGTTCTGGAGCGTGAGCGCGACGCCGCGAGGGCCGATCAGCGAGGCGGCGGTGGGCGCGGCGGCCTGGGTGTCGTAGGACTTCACCGTCAGCACGACCAGCTCGCAGGGGCCTGCGGTGGCGGGATCGGCGGTTGCGCGCACGCGACCGGAGAACTCGCCCGACACCCCCGAGACCCACACGCCGTGGCGGTCCAGGCGGCGGGCGCGGTCGGGGCGGTGGTCGATCAGCCACACCTCATGCCCACCCCTGCTCAGCAT
>Ga0272448_1006236_pt1 | contig 12941 bp, 10 predicted proteins | sample YNPCB0191_FD_202220 | JGI IMG/M metagenome (GOLD analysis project Ga0272448, IMG submission 202220) | Hot spring sediment microbial communities from Yellowstone National Park, WY, United States - YNP-CB-019-1 | ecosystem: Environmental > Aquatic > Thermal springs > Hot (42-90C) > Sediment...
AATAAAATAAGCCTTTTTCCAGCCGACGGGTGGGAAAATAGGGGAAATTAAATAAATTATAAATACCTATTGTTTATAAACAGAGAAAATTAAAATTTAAAAAGATAAAAACTATTAAAAAACAAAAAGAAAACTCACTAAAAGAATTTCTATTAAAAGGTTAAATTTCTATTTTGCAAAATATTGACTTTATGTTGCAACAACACAATTTTTAAAAAATTCTTGACAAGATAAGATAGAGCTGTATAATTTACTTTCAATAAAATTTTAAAAGTCAGGACAAAGGCGTCCTTTAAAGGGACGCCTTTATTTTTTTAAGATAAAGTCAATTATTATTAAATTAGAGGAGGTGTTTTAAAATGATTCAATGGCCAAAACAAAATGATGCGCTTGGGACAGTAAATCGTGGTAATCCTGCTGAATCCGGACTTTGTACTCTTTGCAGAGCAGATTGTGCAGGAAAATGTGAAACTTGGCTTTCGTCTTTGCGAGGAAGAAAAATTCTTTATCCAAGAGATTACAGTTTTACAACTGCCGGTAGTGGAAATACTGTGCATATAGGTGTTTCTTATAATTCTTTACGAATCGCAGGTTATTTATACGGAACAAATTCTCTTCCAAAAGGATTAACTAATTCTGAAGATGATTGCATATTTCCAAAAGTAGATCTTGAAACAGAATTTGGTTGGGATGATAAAATAAAAGCAAAGCTACCTATTATGACTGGAGCTTTAGGTTCAACTTTTATTGCTGCAAAATACTGGGAATCTTTTGCAATTGGGGCAGCGTTAGTTGGTTTTCCTATAGTTGTTGGTGAAAATGTTGTTGGTATTGATCAAAAAGCTGAAATAAAGAATGGAAAAATTTTAAAAGCGCCGGAATTAGATAGAAGAATAAATACTTTTTTGCGTTATTTTGATGGTTATGGCGCAATAATAGTTCAAATGAATGTTGAGGATTCACGCAACGGCGTTGCTGAGTATGTAATAGAAAAATTTGGGGATAAAGTAATTATTGAACTAAAATGGGGTCAGGGTGCTAAATGCATTGGAGGAGAAATACAGGTAAAAAGTTTAGAGTATGCTTTGTTTTTAAAGAAAAGAGGCTACATTGTAGATCCTGATCCAGAATTACCAGAAGTTCAAGAAGCATTTAAGAGTGGCGCAATAAAATCTTTTGCAAGACACAGTCGTTTAGGCTATACAAGATTTTCAAATCCAAAAGATGTAGAAGAAGATTTTTTAAAGAGGGTGAAATATTTAAGAAAATTGGGTTTTAAGCATATATCTTTAAAGACGGGTTCTTATGGAATGGAAGCTCTTGCTATGGCTATTAAGTTTGCATCTGAAGCAAAATTAGATTTACTTACTATTGATGGTTCTGGCGGAGGAACAGGAATGTCTCCATGGAATATGATGGAAACATGGGGAGTTCCTTCAATATTACTACATGCAAAAGCATACGAATATGCTGAGATTTTAAGAAAGAAAGGTAAGAGAGTTGTAGATATGGCTTTTGCTGGAGGATTAGCAAGAGAAGATCATATATTTAAAGCATTAGCCTTAGGAGCTCCTTACGCAAAATTGGTATGTATGGGTAGAGCAACTATGATACCGGGATTTTTGGGTTCAAATATTCAGGGTGTTTTAAGACCGGAAGATAAAGAAAAAGTAAATGGGAATTGGGATAAACTTCCTCCTTCTGTTAGTGAGTTTGGTTCTACACCTGAGGAGATTTTTGCAGGTTATTATGATGTTTTAAAGAAGGTTGGAAAAGATGAAATGAAAAATATTCCTTTTGGTGCGATTGCTATCTGGACCTTAGCAGATAAGTTAAAAGCAGGACTTGCTCAACTTTTAGCCGGAGCAAGAAAATTTTCTGTTAAGGGAATTTCACGCGATGACATATACTCTGCTAACAGAGAGACAGAGAGAGAAACAGGTATCAAGTTTATTACTGACGCTGAGGACAATAAAGCTAAAAAGATTTTAAAATAATTTATACAATTTTCATTAGAAAAATTCATCCAAAATGCCCGCCCTTTCTTTGAAAGGGCGGGTTTAACCCTGCCTAAATTTTATTGAAAGGATAATATCGTTGAAGAAATATATTGATTTTGTTTATTATTTTTATATAAAAGCAAACTTTGCTTTAATCCTATTTTTGCATTAAGTTTTTTGAATTGTCCAAATTGTTATTAAATAACAGATTATACTAAATCAAAGCATAATAAAAAATTACAAGACTTTTTATGAAATTATTACTTTTAATTAATTTTATACCCATATCACTCTATCTATCCAATGATGGATTCAACCAAGATTTGCTTTTAGGCTCTTTTTGTAAGCGTAAAGTTATTATTGTGCAATAAGTTTAGCCATTGCCTGCGTAAGAAAAAGTTCCAAAGCTTTTTATGAAAGAAAAGCTTTCGCTAATGCGAAAGGCTTATAATTTCAAGCAAAGCCAATGGTTGGACCCAACAAAGTCCTTTCGGACATTTTTGTTTGAGCAAAAGTTGGGTGCAATGGTTTCTTTGATTTTTTGCTTAAAGCAAAAGTTGTGTTTAATAAAATCAGGTTGGTTCTCTTTAATATAAATATTTAAACTATGCAAAATTTTTTTAAACTTTTTTGACGCAGGGAAAATAATTTATAACTATAAAAAATTAAGTTTATTGTGAATATTTTTAATTTGTATTGCAAATTTTAGTTTTTTACTTCTTCTTTGAATTTTACAGAGAAAGGATATTTAATAATAATATCTAATTTGTCAGTTATTTTTGGAAATTCAAAGCCATAATTTTTTAAAAGATTAACAGTAAAAGTTGAATCAAGTTTAAGATAGGGATTAAATAGAGATATATTGTTCATTAATAAAAGTTTTTGGGTGGGGGTTAATTTATTTATATCTAATTCATCAAATTTAATAATATCTGGCATTTTAAAGCCAATTAATTTAGATACCCTATATAAGAAATCGTCCAATGCTATAGTCTCGCTACTAAATGGATGATATGTTTGATTTTTTATTTCTGAATTTTTATTAATTTTTAATATGGCTTCAATTAATACATCTATTGGGATTAGATTTACATTTATACCTTTTGCAGGAAAGACATCAAATAATTCAAGAGACCAATAGTGCATAACCTGATAAAATGCATTTTGAAAGGTTGTTGTTTTTCCTGTTTTTGAGTCTCCTATTATAAGGGGTGGTCTAAATACGTCTATCCAGATTTTTTTTCTGTATTTTTCTACTAATTTTTCTGCTTCAAATTTACTCTGTTCGTATGTTGTGTCAAAACCTTGTTTTAAGTCTAAATCGGTTTCTTTAAATATGCCTTTATAATTTCCAGAGACAAAAGCTGTGCTTATATGATTTACCTTTTTTAAATTTTTGCATTCCAAAGCAATATCTAAAACATTTTTTGTCCCTTCTGTGTTTATTTTTCTTATTTCCTCAAGAGGTAAATTAAATTTGGTAGTAGCAGCGCAGTGAAAAATTTCATCCGTATTGGATATTAATATTTTTTTTGAAATTTTGTCTAACCCTAAGTTATTTAAAGTTATATCTCCTTTAAATATTGTTAGGTTTTTGAGTTTATTTACTAACTCCTTATCCCAAAATTTTATAATGTCGTATATTCTTTCTTGGGGTGTTTTTTCTTTTGGTCTTGCCAATACAATTACTTTGTAATTTAAATTCAATAATTTTATTAATAAATAAGAGCCTACAAAACCGGTTGAACCTGTTAAAAATATTGTTTTTTCCATATAAAAGATTATAACAAAAAATAAAAATTCATAAAATATTTTTATTTGTTAATTTTTTTTGGTATAATTAATAAAATATGAAGAAAATAATTTATTTTTTAGTATCTGTTTTTTTAATTACTTCCGCGTTTGGAGAAGAAACTATAGAAGAAAATTTTTTAAATTTTAAAAAGAGCATAGAGGATTTTAATAAGTCTTTAGAAAATGTAAATCTTTCTTTTGAAAATTACAATAATTGGTACAAAGATTTTAAGCCAAAAATAGACGATTTTAAAAAGTCTGTGGTTGAATACAAAGATAAGGAATTTTTTAAAAATTTATCAGGCGCTATAGATAAGTTTTCTTTAGTATGGACACTTTTAAAGCAGGCAAACGATGCATATTTAGAATATACAGAGTTTATCACTGGTTCTTCTGATGTTGGTTATGCTCATAAGTGGAAACAGGTTTATAATTTAAAGATGAACGAAGCAAAAGAGACTTTTAAAGATGCAATAGATACATTTAATAAAGCATATTCTCTTTTTTTAGAAGAAAAATAATTATGAATTATCAATTTGCTTTTTTATGTGATGCTGCTAATATTTTGCCAAACAATCTATTTAATGTATTAGGTGGAGGTATAGCTACGCTTGCTTTTGAGAATTTACCTTATCAAAGGCCTTTGACCTTGCTTTTAAGAATAGAATATAATCCTATAAGTGAAAGTGGAAATCATATTATTGAAATAAGACTGGTCGATATGGATGGAAGAGATAAAATGCAACCACTTAACTTTAATATTGAATTTTCTCCTAATTTTAGATTTTTTAATTTTATAACAGGATTACTCCCAAAATTTGATGTCTACGGTCCTCACAGCGTAGAGATTTCAGTAGATAGACATAGTATAGTTTCTATTCCATTGGATATAATATCTAGCCCTTTAAAATAATCTTTATGAAAAATATCTATTTAGTTGGATTTATGGGAACAGGTAAGACCACAGTCGGTAAAATTTTAGCCAAAAAATTAAATAAAAAATTTTTAGAAACAGATAATCTTATTGAAAAAAAAGAAAAGAAAAAGATTGTAGATATTTTTAAAGAATATGGTGAACCTTATTTTAGAAAATTGGAAAAAGAACTCATAAAGAAAATATCAAAAAAGAAAGATTTAGTAGTAAGTTGCGGAGGTGGACTTATATGCAACAAAGAGAATTCAAAAATACTTAAAGAATCAGGTATAGTTTTTAATCTTTTGGCTTCAGTAAATACTATTTATAATAGAACAAAAAATTCTCCTTTTAGACCACTTTTAAATGTAGAGAACCCAATAGAAAGAATACGTAGTCTTTTAAAGAAAAGGATGCCTTTCTATAAACAGGCTCACTTTTCTATAAAGACAGATAAGTTATCAATAGAAGAGGTTGCAAATAAAATTATAGAGATTTTAAAAGAAGAAGGTTATGACACTTAAAGAGATATTTTTATTATTTAATTTAGCAAATATTAATCCCTCTAAAATAATAGATAAAATTTTGAATTTAGACAATAATAAAGATTTTAATATTAAAGTTTTTTTTGAATTATTCCAGTTAACTGAAAAAGAGAAGTTTAAAATTAATGAGATTTTAAAAAACAAAATTTTAGAAAAAGAGTTATCTAATATAAAAAAAGAGGGTATAAAGATAATAGATATATTTGATAAAGAATACCCAAAACTTTTAAAAGAGATAACTTGCTTTCCACCCCTATTATATGCAAAAGGAGATTTAAATATATTAAATGAATTTTTATTTGGAATAGTTGGGAGTCGAATTCCTACTATTTATGGCATTTCTATGGCAGAAGAATTTTCTTATAAACTTTCATCTTTAGGTATAGTAATTGTATCCGGATTGGCACGGGGTATAGATACGATAGCGCACAAATCTGCTATTAAGGGCGGTAAAACCGTTGCTGTTTTAGGTAGTGGTTTATTAAATATTTATCCTAAAGAAAATAAAAAATTAACAGAAGAAATTATAAACAAAGGAGTAATTTTATCAGAATTTCCTTTAGAATTTCCACCTTTAAAAGAAAATTTTCCAAGAAGGAATAGAATAATTAGTGGCTTATCAAAAGGAGTTTTAGTTGTAGAGGCATCTTTAAAAAGCGGAGCCTTAATTACAGCAAGATATGCTTTAGAGCAAAATCGTGAGGTATTTGCATTACCGGGAAAAGCGGATTCGCCTTTAAGCAAAGGGACACATCTTTTAATAAAAGAGGGAGCAAAATTAGTAGATTCTGTAGAAGATATTTTAGAGGAATTTAATATTAATTTTAAAAATTTAAATTCATCTTTTAATTTAACAGAACAGGAAAAGGCTGTATTTGATATAATAAATAAAGATGGGGTTTATCTTGAAGAATTAATTTTAAAGTCAAATATAGAAAGTTCAACTTTAAATAAAATTATTTTAGATTTGCAATTTAAAGGTTTAATTAGAGAGATAAGACCTTCTTATTATATAAAATGTTATGAGTGATTTTCTTATAATTGTAGAGTCTCCAACAAAAGCTAAAACAATTTATTCGTTTTTAAAAGATAATTACAACGTAGTCTCTTCTATGGGGCATATAGTAGATTTAGCAAAAAATAAACTTTCTGTAGATATAGAGAATGGTTTTAAGCCATATTATTATGTATTGCCAAATAAAAGAAAAATAATTGCACAGTTAAAAGAAGAAGCAAAGAATAAAAAAGCAATATATATCGCTACAGACCCCGATAGAGAAGGTGAGGCTATAGGTTGGCATATAAAAAATAAGTTATCTGGAGAAAATAACAATTTTTATAGGATTATTTTTCACGAAATAACAGAAGAAGCAATAAAAGAAGCACTAAAAAATCCAAGAGATATAGATTTAAATTTAGTAAATTCTCAGATAGCAAGAAGGGTTTTAGATAGAATAGTAGGTTATTATCTCTCACCACTTTTATGGAAGAAGGTTTTAAGAGGACTTTCTGCCGGAAGAGTTCAATCTGTTGCTTTAAGATTTATAGTAGATAGGGAAAAAGAGATAAAAAACTTTGTTCCAAAAACTACATATGGCATAGAGGCTACTTATAAGGTAGATAATAGCACTTTTAAGGCTAAGTTAGAAAAATATAAGGATAAAAAAGGAGTTTTTGATAAAAAAGAAGATGCTATTTTATGTATGGAGGAACTTAAGAAAGAAAAATTTTTTGTAAAAGATATAACCAAAAAAGAGATAAAAAGAACCCCGCCTCCGCCATTTACAACTTCACTACTTCAACAGGAGGCTTTTAGTGTTTTAGGTTTTTCTTCACAAAAAACAATGTTAGTAGCGCAAAGTTTATATGAGGGTGTAAAGGTAAAAGATAAGATGCTTGGACTTATTACATATATGAGAACAGATTCATTTTCAGTTAGTAAAAAAGCTCAAGAGGAAGTAGAAAGGTTTATAAAAGAAAAATTTGGAGAAAATTATTTTCCTGAAAAAATTTATCAGCGAAAAGAAAAAGAGACTGCCCAATTAGCGCATGAGGCAATTAGACCAACAGATGTGTTTTTAGAGCCCAACGACTTAAAAGATTATCTTACAGAAGATCAATTTAAATTATATGAGCTTATATGGGTAAGATTTTGTGCTTCTTTTATGAAAGAGGCTTTAATAGAATCTACAAAAGTTATAATTTCATCTAATTTGTCTGACTTTGTAAGTAACGGTAAAAGAATTTTATTTGATGGTTTTTTAAAGATTTTAAATAAAAAAGAAGAGGAAGAGATATTGCCACTTTTAGAGAAAAATCAGAGCATTGAACTTTCAAATTTAGAAATTACAACACATACGACAAAACCACCTCCAAGATTTAACGACGCATCTTTAGTCAAATTAATGGAAGAAAAAGGCATAGGTAGACCTTCAACCTATGCTCCGATAATTGCAACACTAATTAAAAGGAATTATATAAAGCGATATAAGGGTTATTTTATTCCAACAGAATTGGGGATAAAAGTTGCAAATCTTTTGGTTAGATATTTTCCAGATATAACAGATGAAAAATTTACTGCTATTATGGAAAAGAAATTAGATGAAGTAGAGGAAGGAAAAATTTTATGGACTAAGATTTTAGAAGATTTTTACCCATCTTTTAAAAAAAAGATAGAAGAAGGGTATCTTGTTATAAAAAAAGATGTTGAGATATCGGACAAAAAATGTCCAAAATGTGGAGGTAATCTTTTGATAAGATGGTCAAGAAATGGAAAATTTTTGAGTTGTCAAAATTTTCCCAAGTGTCGTTATGCAGAAAATATTACTACAGATGTTATTTGTCCAAATTGTAAAACTGGTAAATTAGTTGAAAGAAAAAACAAGAAAAATCAATTCTTTTATGGGTGTAGCAGATATCCAGAATGTAATTTTACAACAAAAGAATTACCAAAAGAAGAAATAAATACAGATTAAAATTACGATTAACAGATTATATAAATAGTTTAATAATATGAATATTCTTTCTTATTATATTGAAAAATTTTTAAATTATTTAAGAGTAGAAAAAAATTATTCAGACCATACTGTTATAAATTATAGAGTTGATTTAGAAGATTTTTTGAATTTTATAAAATCTAATTTTAAAGAAAATATTGATATAAAAGATATTGATTATTTTTTATTAAGGAAGTTTTTAGGTTATCTTACAGAGAAAAATTTAAATAAGAAAACTTTATCGAGAAAAATCTCAACACTTAAGAGCTTTTTTAAATTTATGGTAAGAGAGGGTTATATAAATAGCAATCCGGCAAGTTCTTTGATATATCCACGTATAGATAAGAGTTTACCTAAATTTTTAACAGAGCAAGAGATAAAAAAAATTTTAGATTTACCAAAAGATGATTTTTGTGGTTTACGCGATAAAGCAATTTTAGAATTTTTATATTCTACAGGTGCGAGGGTCTCTGAGATGGTTTCTTTAAAGATAAGCGATATAGACTTGATAAGTGGAATAGCAAAAGTTATGGGTAAAGGCAGAAAAGAAAGATTATTACCGTTGGGAGAACCGGCTATTTTAAGTATAAAAAAATATTTAGATCTAAGAAAAGATAATAGTCCATATTTTTTAGTAAACAAAAATGGAAGACCTTTAACAGACAGGGGAGTAAGATATATCCTATATAAATATATAAAAAAATATGCCTTATCTTTTAAAATTTCACCACATATATTTAGACACTCTTTTGCAACCCATCTTTTAAATAGAGGAGCGGATTTAAGAAGTGTCCAGGAACTTTTGGGACATTCCAGTATATCTACTACACAGATTTATACACATTTAACCATAGATTCATTAAAAAAAGTATATGAAAAAGCACACCCTAGGGCTAAATAGTATATTTATAATTTATGATTTATTTTTTTCTGTTTTATTCTTTGTTTATCTACCATTCTATTTTTTTAGTAAAAAGATAAATCTTTTTGCCTTAAAGGAAAAACTTTGTTTAGTTAAACATTTTATTTCAAATTGTATATGGATACAGGCTGTAAGCGTAGGTGAGGTTAATTTAATAGAGCCATTAGTTAAAAAATTAAATGAAATATATAATTTTAGACTACTTATTACTACAACTACATTAGCAGGTTATAAACTTGCAAAAGAAAAATATTCTTGTTTTGCAGATGTAATTTTTTTTCCTTTGGATATTTCTGTTTTAATTAATATCTTTTTAAAAAGAATAAAACCGGTTATCTTTATTTCAGTTGAAACAGAGATTTGGCCAAATCTTTTTTTTGCTTTGAATAGAAGAAACATACCTGTTGTAATTATAAATGGTAGGATTTCCGATAAGGCATTCAAAAGATATTTGATAATAAAGCCAATTATAAAAGAAGTATTTAAATTTTGTAATTATATAGGGGTTCAAAGTTCTTATTATAAAGAAAGGTTTATTAAGTTGGGCGCAGATAAAGAAAAAATATTTATAACAGGAAATTTAAAATTTGAAAGCATAAATCCAGATCAAAACTATATTAAAAAGATTAAAGATTATATACCTATTATAAAGGGAGAAAATAAATTTATTATAATAGCAGCAAGTACACACAATCCTGAGGAAAAAATAATCATAGATATCTATAAGGATATTTTAGAAATAGAAAAGATTTCCTTAATAATTGCGCCAAGACATCTTAATAGATTGGACTATATAGAAAAACTAATATCAAAAAATGGATTTACTCCAGTAAGGATAAGTAATTTAAAATATACAAAGAATTCTATTTTTTTAATAGATAAGATAGGAGAACTTCTATATTTTTATTCTATAACAGATATATGTTTTGTTGGAGGTAGTTTAGTAAATTATGGAGGTCATAATATTTTAGAACCTATATATTTTTTAAAACCAACAATTTTTGGGCCTTATATGAGTAATTTTAAAGATATTGCAGATATTGTTTTAAAAAATAATTCAGCTATTATGGTAAAAGATGTTTTTAGTTTAAAGGAGGTTTTTGTAAAACTCTTGCAAGATCAAAAGTTAAGGTTAGAACTTTCAAGCAGGTGTTTAGAGGTTTTTAAGGAACAAAAAACGGCTTTGCATAGAAATTTAGAGATAATTAATAAATGTTTAGGCTAAAAATTTTTTACATTAAATTTTTGGGAAAAAAGAATAAAAATATATTTGAGTTAATTTTATATTTCTTTTTGTATATTTTGTCTTTTGTTTATGGATTTTTTGTAAATATAAGAAATTTTTTGTATGATTATAAAATTATTAAACCTTTTAAATCAGATAAAAAAATAATAAGTATAGGAAACATTTCTTTAGGTGGTTCTGGTAAGACTACATTTTCAATTTATCTATACAATATACTTTCAAAAAAATTTAATGTAGCAATAATAAGAAGAGGTTATGGGGAGGATGAGACAAAACTTTTGTTTAAATTAACAAAAAATGTATTTTGTTTGCCAGATAGGGTAAAATTAATAAAAAATCTTAACGATTTTGATATTTTTATTTTGGATGACGGATTTCAATATAGAAAGATTTCAAAAGATATAGATATAGTTATTATCACAGATAGAGAATTAAAAGAAAAAATTAGACTTTTACCGGCTTCTCTTTTTAGAGAAGGTTTCGGTTCATTAAAAAGAGCAGATTTTCTTATAATTAATTATGCAGACTATATAGATAAATTAAAAATAAAAAATTTTCTTTTAAATAAATTTCCCCATATTAAAATATATTTTTCTAATTATAGATTTAAAAGTTTTGTTGATTTAGAAAATAATAAGATAGATTTAGAATTTTTGCGTTCAAAAAAATTAGCTATATTTACAGCCATAGGGTATCCGGAAGGTTTTATAAGAAAGATAAATGAGCTTTCTTTAAATGTAGTTAGTTCTTTTATATATCCGGATCATTATAATTTATCAATTGATGAATTTAAAAAAATAGAAAAAGAATTAATAGAAAAAAATATTGATTATCTGGTAATTACAGAAAAGGATAGATTCCATATTCCGGAGGTTAAATCAAAAATTAATATAATTGTTTTTGTTGTTGAAATTATTGTTGAAGAAGAAGATAATTTTTTAAAAGAAATTTTTAGAAGGCTTAAATGTTTTTAAAATATATAAAGAAAATTTTAAATATATTGCCTAAAAGAATTTTACTTTTTTTAGGAATACTAATTGGTCTGTGTTTTTATTTAAATAAGAAGAAGAGAAAAGTCGCTTTTAAAAATATAAAATTGGCATTTCCGGAAAAAACTAATAGAGAAATAGTTTCTATATTACGTAAAAGTTTTATAAATTTTGGCATAAGCATTATAGAAACCCTTATCATCCCAAGGATTATTAAATCTGTTAAATTAAAAGGCCTAAAAAATATTGATAATGCAATAATGCTTGGAATTCATGAAGGTAGTTGGGAGTTATACAATGCTGTTTTGGCTTATAATTTTAGATATGCTATATTTGCAAGAGAGCAACCAAACAAAAATTTATATAAATTTTTAGAGGAGATAAGAAAAGAAAATAATATAATTTCTTGTCATTCTTTAAAGGAATTTGTAAGATACTTGAAAAATAACTATATAGTTGGCTTAAGTTTTGACCATGGAGCAGGCAAAGATTCTTTTTATGTTGAATTTTTTGGCCATTTGGTTCCAACACCAATAGGTGCTGTTTATTTAGCAAAAAAATATAATAGAAAAATTTATGCAGGCTTTGGACATAGGGTTTCTGGTTTTAATCATATTCTTGAGTTTAGCGTTCCCTTAGAGCCGGATTTAGATGAAAAAGATACTCTTTTAAAATTAAATAAAATTTATGAAGAATACATAAGAAAATATCCATCAGAGTATTTCTGGTTATATAAACGTTTTAAAAGAAAAAAGAATTTAGAAATTTTAATTTTAAGTGACAAAAAGAAGGGTCATTTAAGGCAATCCGAGGCATTTATAAAATTTCTTTTAGAAAAAATTCCCTATATAAAAGTTAAATCTATAGATATAGAATATAAAAGAGTATTTTTTAAAATTTTGGCAGATTTCTGTTGTATTTTTAGCGGGAAACATTGTTTTGGTTGCGGAAGGTGTTTAAGATTTATATTAAAAAAGGATGTTTACAAAGAGCTTCAAAGAGTATATACAGATATTGTATTAAGCACAGGTAGTTTCTGCGCATCCTTAAATAGAATATTTTCTTTTACATTAGATGCAAAGTCAATCTCAATATTAAGACCAAATGTAGGTTTATCTAAATTTGATTTTATTATTTTGCCTGAGCATGATAAGATTAATTTATCCAATATAGTTAATATAAAAGGTGCATTGTATTACCCTTATGATTTAGAAAAAAAAGCCTCTAGTTGCAAAGATTTTTTTAAACTTTCAGATAATAAAAAAATAAGTCTATTTTTAGGTGGCCCATTGTATGATGAAAATATTTTTTTTAAAAATTTAAAGGATTTTGTTTATAAATTTAAAGAATTTTCTATTAAAAATAATTATAAATTGTTAATAAGCACATCCAGACGCACTCCAAAAAATATTGAAGAATATATAGAGAGAGAATTTTTAAATTTTATAAACACAGAGACGGTTGTATTTGCAAATAGAATAAATTACGATTTTGTATTTGAAGGTTTTGTTTATTTTTCGGATTTTGTATTTGTAA
>Ga0272448_1006239_pt1 | contig 12937 bp, 11 predicted proteins | sample YNPCB0191_FD_202220 | JGI IMG/M metagenome (GOLD analysis project Ga0272448, IMG submission 202220) | Hot spring sediment microbial communities from Yellowstone National Park, WY, United States - YNP-CB-019-1 | ecosystem: Environmental > Aquatic > Thermal springs > Hot (42-90C) > Sediment...
GTGGGTTGCGATATGCCATTTATTGATCGAAAGGTTATCGAATATTTCCTTAGCTTAGCTGATAATGCCGATGTTGTAGTCCAAAGAACAAAGGATTACTGGGAACCTCTCCACGCAGTTTATTCCCGCAAATTAATCCGGAACATCGAGCGGTTACTCTCAATCGGAGAGTTAAAGATTATTACTGCCTACCGGGGGATGAGGATAAGAGAGGTGACCCCAGAAGAAATTGCTTCCTTTGATCCTGATTTGCATACCTTCGTTAATTTTAATACTCCGGAAGAGTTAAAAAAAATTTTGGAGTTCCTACCTCGGAACGTTTCCTGATTTAGATTGGTCAAATGGGAAAACACTTTTTTTTTATTGGCATTGGGGGGAGTGGTATGAGTGGGCTGGCTCAGGTGGTTTATTGGCAGGGAAACTCGGTTTCTGGATCGGACCGTAATTTTGACCAGAGACGAGAGAAGGAGACTCTTGCCTTTTTTAAATCTCAGGGGATTAAGATTTTCCCTCAAAATGGTTCCGGGATTAGTAGAAAAGTAGATGAAGTAGTGATATCGGGTGCGATTGAGGAGGAAAATTTAGATTTGAAGCGGGCCCGGGAGTTGTCTTTATCTGTGGTTACTCGGGCAGAACTGCTGGCGCGAATTTTTAACCCGAGTCAGGGGATTGCAATAGCCGGAACCAGTGGAAAATCAACTATAACTGCGATGGTGGCGAAAATTATGGATGAAGCTTTTTTTGATCCTACTGTGATAAATGGGGCAATTATTTCTGAATATAAGAATAAGGACCGGTTGGGCAATGCTAAAATCGGGAAGTCTAATTATATGGTAATTGAAGCAGATGAAAGCGATGGGTCATTGGTAAAATTTTCTCCTGAGATTGGGGTATTAGCAAACATTTCGAAAGACCATAAACCCGTAAATGAGCTGATGGAAATTTTTTCTCAATTTATTCAAAATACTAAAAGAACCCGGATTATAAATTATGATTGTCCTTTTTCGCGAAAATTACTTTTCTCCTTTCCCCGGGATTGGTTTATAACTTTTGGTTTCACTGCTGGAAGTGAGGTTTGGGCAGAAGAGATAAAATTAAATGGGATGGAATCCGTCTTCCGAGTTGATGGGGTTCCCTTTCATCTTCCTTTACCTGGAAGGCATAATGTTGCTAATGCCTTAGCTGCAATTGCCTTGGGGATAGCTTTGAATCTTCCCTTGCCCAAAATAAGCCAGGCTCTAGAAAAATTTTCAGGAGTAGAGAGAAGATTAACTTTGATTGGGGAAATAAATGGAATTAAAGTGTTTGATGATTTTTCCCACAACCCGACTAAAATTGCTGCCGCAATTGAAACCCTTAAGCATTTAAGTTGTCGGCTAATTTTGGTTTATCAGCCTCACGGATTTGGTCCAACTAAGCTCTTTAAGCGGGAATTAATTGCCACTTTTAATTCCAGTTTAGAAAAAACTGATATTTTGATTTTACTGGATATTTTTTATGCAGGGGGAAGAGCAGAAAAAACCATTAGTTCGCAGGATCTGGAAAAAGATATTATTATTCCTCAAGTTCAATATATTAGTGAACGGAAAGAAGTTATTAAACGACTTACCTTTTTAGCAAGACCCGGAGATGTGGTGGTAGTTATGGGGGCACGAGATAATACTTTGACTGATTTATCCCAAAAGATTTTAATAAACTTAAGAATGCAGGACTCTCTAAAAACAAAAAGGATTTTGGCTGAGGAGAAAAAATGAATGATTTTAATAACGAGGACAAAGAAAAGTTATCCTGGCGGGAAATCGATAAGCTGAAAGATAGGAGTAAACATACTATCCCGGAAAAACCAGTTTATAAAAAATCGAGGCGTGATGACTGGCTCCAGAAAAAATATCGAAAAGAAATCGAAAAGTTATTTATGGGGAAAAAAGCTACTCCGGAATATAAAAAGGCAATCGATGAATTATATAACCGCCATGGAACCTCAAAATTTAATACTTTAGCCAAAAAATTCATTCAAGATTATGGACTTCCGGATGATTGGGAGACTCTTTTCCTTTTTCTTGATCACAAAGAAAGTGATATTGTCCGGGAAGTAATTTTAAAACTTAAAGAAAACTATCGTAACCGAAGCTTAAGTGAAATGCAGGGATTCCGTGCCAAGCTGGAAATAATAGCGATGACTACTGTTGACAAAGGATTGAAAAAATTTGTGGAGCAAATTTTAACTGAACTTTAATAGTAAGTGACTAAAATTGGTTTCGGGTGGAGCGGCCGGGAAGAGGGGAAATGGGGATATGTTAAACCGCCCACCCGAAAACTAAGTTGCTATATTTCTAAATCTTACCCGTTGCTTTTCGTTTTGAGGCTTTAAGGGCATTGATAACCTTTTTCGGCGCAGTAGATTCTTTTGCTATATGGGTAGCAAAATTGCATTTACCGTTTTTCCATTTTAAAGCTGGTTCAGCATAAGCGGAACAAAATTTCCCACTCGCAAATTCTTGAATCCGATTACAACCTTCACAATTCTCCACAATACTATAACACCTGCCGCCATTATAACTACAGCCGTTGGGTTTCATAAAAATACATTCTACTCCATTTTTTAAGGTTTGGCAAATCATAATTTTATCTCCTTTCTAAAAAAATTTAAAATATAAATTTTCTGTTGATTAGCTGGAAAAATTAGGTTATTTAATAGGTTAACCAGCTGAAAAATTTTTGGGTAAATACCCGAGCCGAAAAATTTCAAAATTGAAATAAAAAAGGTTAAATATTCTTTTAAATTTATTCCAATTGTCAAGAAAAAAATAATGTGTGTGGTTAAGGAAACCGAATAATGGAATATTGGCTTGAAAATAAAGGGAATTTTTTTACCACCCCGCTTGTTCGTCCCGAAAATATGTTTAAAAAAGTTGAGGTTTGTCCTCAAGCCTTAATTGTTTTTAACTATTTTGATTGGAATTCTCTTCTTGAAAGGCTAATGATTATTCCTGGAACTCAAAAAAATTTTCGATTTTTTACTTTGCAAACCATTACTACTCCCAATAACTATAAATTAACTTTTGCCGGGCCAGCGATGAGTGCTCCAATTACAGCAATGGTTTTGGAGATATTAATTGCCTTTGGGGCGCGTCAGATTATGGGGATCGGTTCTTGCGGTTCTTTATGGGAAAATCTCAGGATTGGGCAATTAGTAGTCCCGGAAAATGCAATTGCCGATGAGGGAACTTCAGCTCACTACCCCTTACCGGGGAAAAAGGTTAAGCCAGGAAAGAAAATTTTGGAGAAGATAAAATATTGTTGTGAAAACAACCAAGAAAATTGGGTAAGTGGAACAATCTGGACCACTGATGCGCTGTTTCGGGAAACTCCCCAAAAAATAAATGCTGCTCAACAAAAAAAAGCGATTGCAGTTGAGATGGAAGTTTCTGCCTTTTTAAAAGTAGGTAACTTCTACCGCGTCGAAGTAGGTGCGCTGCTTGCAGTTTCGGACGAACTTTTCACTTGGAAGTGGAAGTCAGGCTACCATACTCCTGAATATAAAAAAGCTATTTTTCGTGCCCAAGATATTGCTATTAATGTTTTATCCGAATTTAAAATTAAGGACTAAAAATTAGGAAATAATTTAGCCCGCTGATAAACCAAATGGAACCTTCTGGAACTTTGTATGTAGTAGCAACTCCTATTGGTAACCTGAAAGATATTACCATCCGGGCAGTTGAAATACTTAAAGAGGTTCATTTGATTGCTGCTGAAGATACCCGCCGAACGAAAAATCTATTGCAGCTCTATGAAATAAAAACTAAACTTATTTCTTACCACGACTATAATAAAGAACAGCGGGGCAAAAAAATATTGGAATATTTACTTGCGGGAAAGACAGTAGCATTAGTTTCCGACGCGGGAACTCCGGGGATTTCTGATCCCGGATATTATTTGATAAATTTGGCGATTCGAAATGATATTCGAGTAGTTCCGGTGCCTGGAGTTTCGGCAATTATTGCTGCTTTGAGTGTTTCTGGGCTCCCTTCGGATCGTTTTTGCTTTGAAGGGTTTTTACCCAGGAAAATAAATTCGCTTCGTCAAACAATTGAAATCCTCCGAGATGAGGACCGGACGGTGATATTTTATGAGTCTCCTTATCGAATCATAAATACCTTAAAAGAATTTTTGGAAATTGCAGGGGAACGGTGGGTAGTAGTGGCGAGGGAGCTTACCAAGTTTTATGAAGAGATAATTCGGGGTCCGCTTTCGGAAGTTTTAGCTAAGCTAAGGGCCAAAAAATCTAAAGGTGAATTTACGGTCTTAATTTCCAGTCAGAAGTATACCGAAAAGGTATTGTCTTTAAAAAAAGAATAACCTATGGTTTTGATTATTTATTTTTTACCAGGTTAAGGTGATGATTGAATCTCAAAGATTAGAAAATATCCGGTTAAAAGGGATAGGAGCTTCTCCAGGAATTATTTTGGGAAAAGCTTTTCTGGTAGAGCAGGGGAAAGTGGATATTCCCACTTATTCCTTGAAGGGTAAAAACGAAATTGAAAAAGAAATAGATACATTTTTGCAAGCAGTTGAACTTACCCGCAATCAATTTTTGGAAACAAAAAAGGAGATAAAGCGTAAGGGGTTTAAAAAAGGCGACTTCATTATTGATTCCTATCTTATGATATTAGAAGACAATTTATTAATAAAAGAGACTATTAATCAGATTCGAAAAGAAAGGATTAATTCAGCCTGGGCCTTAAAAAATATTCGTAACAACCTTCAGAAGATTTTTTCGGAAATTGAAGACGATTATTTAAAAGAGCGAAGGAGTGATCTTGATTATGTAGTAGAGCGGATCCTCCAGAATCTTACGGGTAAAGAGCCTCTTCATCCGGATAAAGTTCCGGAAAAGGTGATCATTATTGCCCATGATTTATCCCCGGCTGACTCTGCCCATCTGGATTTAGAGAAAGTGTTAGGGTTTGCTACTGATGTAGGAGGCAAAACTTCCCACACTGCAATTATGGCCCGGGCTTTACAAATTCCGGCAGTAGTAGGATTGGAAACTATTACTCAGCAGGCAAAAAGTGGTGATACTCTTATTGTTGATGGAGTTTTAGGGGAAGTAGTTATTAACCCTTCACCCGATGTTTTCGCTGAATACCAGGCAAAAAAAGAAAAGTTTGATGCGGCGGAAAAAGAACTTCTTAAATTTAGGAACCTGCGGGCTGAAACTCAGGATGGCTATTATGTTCGGCTTTTAGCTAATATTGAAATTACTGAGGAGTTACCTTCAGTAATCCATTATGGGGCAGAAGGCATTGGCTTATATCGAACCGAATTCCTTTATCTTAATCGCTCGGATCTTCCTTCGGAAGAGGAGCAGTTTCATATTTATCGTCAGGTAGTAGAAAAGATTTCTCCCTATCCCACTACTATTCGGACCTTTGACTTAGGCGGAGATAAGTTTATTTCCCGCGTGGCTTTAGCCCAGGAAATAAACCCAGCCTTGGGCTTAAGAGCTATCCGGTTGGGGCTTAAGGAAGTGGATATGTTTAAAACGCAAATCCGGGCGATTTTACGAGCCAGTGCATTCGGAAAGGTGCGGATACTTTTCCCAATGGTTTCCGGTATTAATGAAGTTTACCAAATTAAAAAAATCCTTTCGGAGGTGAAAAAAGAATTAAAGGCAAAAGGTGAGCCTTATGACCCCTCGATTGAAATGGGTATTATGATTGAAATCCCTTCTGCAGTTATAATTGCTGACCTTTTAGCCAAGGAAGTAGATTTTTTCAGTATTGGCACTAATGACCTTATCCAATATCTTTTAGCAATTGATCGGGTTAACGAACATGTTGCTTATCTCTATAAGCCGTTACATCCAGCGGTGTTGCGGATTCTAAAACGGATTGTTGAAATAGCGCATACTGAGGGGATCACAGTTAATATGTGCGGTGAAATGGCGGGAGAACCGTTTTATACCCCGATTCTTTTAGGTTTTGGTATTGATGAACTGAGTATGAACCCGATTTCTATTTTAAAAGTAAAAAAGCTTATCCGTTCTACCTCTTATCGGGAATGTAAACAATTAGTGGAAGAAGCACTTAAATTTTCTGTCTCCCAGGAAGTAGAAAATTTTCTGCGGAAGGAATTATTTTCCCGCTTTCCGGAAGAATTGAAGGAATAAGTCCGGCAAAAAATGTTTTAGTCTGGCTAATCGATTATAGCTAACCCTCCCATATAGGGCCGTAAAACCTCCGGGACTATTACACTCCCGTTTTTTTGCTGGTAATTTTCAATAATTGCCACTAAGGTGCGACCAACTGCTAAGCCGGAACCATTTAGGGTATGGACAAACTGAGGCTTGGCTTTTGGGCTTGGCCGATAGCGAATATTAGCCCGCCGGGCTTGAAAATCAGTAAAATTACTGCACGAGGATATTTCCTTAAATTCCTTCTGGCTGGGCAGCCATACCTCAATATCATAGGTTTTTGCTGCCGAAAAGCCTAAATCACCGGAACAAAGGCTTACCACCCGGTAATGAAGTTTTAATCTTTGTAGCACTGTCTCGGCATCGCGAAGAAGGGACTCTAATTCTTGATAAGAAGTTTCGGGGGTAGTAAATTTGACTAACTCTACCTTATTAAATTGGTGCTGTCGGATAATTCCCCGAGTATCTTTACCATAAGCTCCAGCTTCTTTTCTAAAACAGGGAGTATAAGCAGTATAATAAATGGGAAGTTTATCCCCGTCAATAATCTCTTCCTGATGGATATTGGTGACGGGAACTTCGGCGGTAGGAATGAGGAAATAATCCGGGTCGACTAATCGGAAAAGATCATCTTCAAATTTAGGGAGCTGACCGGTTCCGGTCATGGAGTTGCGATTAACTAAGATAGGAGGGAAAACCTCCTGATAATGGTGTTCTCGGGTGTGAAGATCAAGCATAAAATTAATCAGAGCTCGTTCCATTAATGCTCCAGCGCCTTTAAGAAGGGTAAAACGAGCGCCAGTAATTTTTGCCCCCCGTTCAAAATCAAGAATTCCCAGTGTTTCTCCAATTTCCCAATGCGGTTTTGGCTCAAAGTCAAATGAGGGAGGTGTTCCCCAGCGTCTGATCTCCACATTATCAGTGGAGTCTTTACCGGGATTAACCGTGTCATCTGGAATATTAGGGAGGCGAAGAAGCAACTCCCTCAGCTCATCTTCAACCTCCTCCAGCTTGTCATCCAGTTCTTTAATTTTCTGGGAAACTTCTTTCATTCGACAGACTTCAGCGGGGACTTCCTTTTTTTCTTTTTTAGCCCGGGCAATTATTTCGGAAAACTTATTTCTTTCATTTTTTAAAGTTTCTACTTCCTGAATAATCTGTCGACGGAGTTGATCTACTTCAATCACTTGATCAATGTCAACTTTGATGTTTCGTTGGGCAAGTTTCTTTTTTACAAAATCTGGATTTTCCCGAATTAGTTTTAAGTCTAACATAAGCTCCTCATTCCTTTTTAATAATAACTTGCTAAAGCAGACAATAAGCCGAGTTCTGTTCTCTGAAGTACCTTCAGAGCAATGGTCATTCCTCTAGGGTAACAGTTGCCTGTTACCTCAAGCGACCTACCCGGAAGCTACGGGCGGACCACCCTACTTATGCTTCCCTATTTGGTCTTGCTCCGGATGGGGTTTGCCAAGCACCTGATGTCACCACCAGGCCTGGTGAGCTCTTACCTCACCGTTTCACCCTCACCTCTATTTTTCTGGCAGGGAAATAACTCCCACCAAGAGGCAGTCTATTTTCTGTGGCACTTTCCTTCCCGTCACCGGGACTCCGGGTTACGGAGCATCCTGTCCTGTGGAGCTCGGACTTTCCTCTGGCCCCTGAATCAGGGACCAGCGACCATTTAGTCTGCTTTAGCAAGTTAAATATTATTGACTTGGTCCGGAATTGGGTTCTTCAAAATAAATAATCCGATTACAAAAGGGACAGTACATTATAGCATTGTTACTCTTTCTGATTTCTAAAATTTTCTGCGGTGGAATATTGATGTTACAACCAGTGCAAAGCCCGTTTTGAATCGCAACTACAGCTAACCCTTGCCTCCGTTCTTTAATCAACTCAAACTTTTTTAATAACTCGGGTTCAATTAGTTCAATGATTTGGGAGCGAAGGGTTTGTTGATTTTGTAATTCCTGTTTTGATCTTTCTAATTCCTGGGTTAAGTAAGATTTTTGTTCTTCAAACTTTTTAGCCCAGTTTTGGTATTCAATTTCCGCTTCCTTTAATCTTTGGGTTAAGATATCAATCTCTTCCATACAAATAAGGATTTCAGTTTCAATATCGCTATTATGCTGCTTAATTTCCTCAATTTCTTTTAATGCTGCCTGATATTCTTTGTTAGTCTTTACTTGAAAAAGCTTGTCCTGTGACTTTTTTAGCCGCTCTATTTCTTGTTTAAGCTCCAACTCTTTTTTCCGTTTTTCTTTTTGAATGGTATCTAATGATGACTTTTCTTTTTCTAAAAGTTGCCTTTTTTTTTCTCCCTCCTTTTCTAATTGAATGATTTTTTTAGGAAAGTCAAGCTGTAGCTTTTCCAGATTTTTTACCATATTGTCAATTAATTGAAGTTGTTTTAAAAGCTCAAGTTGATCTGGCACGGCTATTACCCTTCGAAAAGTTAATATTCTCCGGCTAAAAAAATAAAAATGCACCCCGAGGAGTGCATTTCCTGCTTTTATTCTTTTTAAGATTGCTATCACAAGCTAACTTTTTATTTTTAAAATGTGCCAAACATAAATTCATTATTTTCCGACCTTATTTTCGCAATTTTTCTTATGGGCCCACCTGGGCTCGAACCAGGGACCGACCGGTTATGAGCCGGTAGCTCTTCCAGCTGAGCTATGGGCCCCGAATTTAACTCTTTATTTTTCAATAAAACTTTTTAAGTTTTTACTACGAGTAGGATGTCTGAGTTTTCTTAAAGCTTTAACTTCGATTTGCCTAATCCTTTCTCGGGTAACATCAAAATCTTGTCCCACTTCCTCCAAAGTATGATCAGCTTTTTCTCCGATTCCAAAACGCATTCTTAACACCTTTTCTTCTCGCGGGGTAAGTGTGGCTAAAACCTTTCGAATAATTTCCGAAAGATTAGTATTGACCACCGCCTCCCCGGGGGAAAGAAAACTTTTGTCCTCAATGAAATCTCCTAAATGACTATCTTCTTCTTCTCCAATAGGAGTTTCCAGAGAGATCGGCTCCTTTGCGATTTTAAGTACCTTTCTAACTTTGTCAAGGGGAAGGTCCATTTTTTCTGCAATTTCTTCCGGAGTAGGTTCTCGGCCAATTTCTTGGACCAAAAGCCGAGAAGTTCTAATAAGTTTGTTGATAGTTTCAATCATATGGACTGGAATCCTTATGGTCCGAGCTTGATCAGCAATTGCCCGGGTAATAGCTTGTCGGATCCACCAAGTAGCATAAGTACTAAATTTATAACCTCGCTGATATTCAAATTTCTCAACCGCTTTAATTAAACCAATATTCCCTTCCTGAATAAGGTCCAAAAACTGTAGCCCCCGGTTAGTGTATTTTTTTGCCAGACTTACTACTAATCTTAGGTTTGCCCTTACTAATTCTTCTTTGGCCGCTTTAGTTTTTGCCTCAGACTGAATCAGGGATTTATAAGTTTTACGCAGTTCATTGACCGAAAGCTCACATTCTTGCTCAATCCGTTTACATTTTTTAATAAAATTATTATAAGCCCGTTCTAATTCATCAATCGCTTCTGGCTCTAACCCCATTTGGACAAAAAAGCCTTTTTTCTTTTGGGGAGATTTTTTTTCTCCCAAGATGGCTTCTATTTCCTTTCTATTTACCTTAATTCTCTCGGTGTATTTTATCCATTCATTTTCTGCTGATTCTATCTGGTAAAAAAATGATTTTAGCTTCTCCCCAATTCGCTCAATCTGTTTAGGATTAAGAAGCGCTTCCTGACAATACTTTAAAAGGTTTTTTTTCGCCCGCTCAATTTTTCTTTTAATTAATTTATCTTCCGTTGCCTCTTTACTTCCATTTACTAACTGGGATTTTAATTCTTGAATTTCTTTTTCTACTTCCCGAGTTTTTTTGACTAAGTCTAAAAAGCGTTGAGTATGGAATTCTACATCAGTAATTGGGCCTCCATCTTCATCATCGCTAATAATTTCTTGGATGCTAATTTTTTTATTAATCAGTTTTTCCTCCAAACTATAAAGCCTTTTTAGCGCGAGGGGAGTATTGAGAATTATTTCAAAGGTTTCTTGTTTTGCCTTTTCGATTCTTTTGGAAATCTTTACTTCTTCTTCTCGGGTTAAAAGGGAGTGTGAACCCATTTCTTTTAAATATAACCGGACTGGATCCGCTACTAAACCAGTAATATTTTCCGTTAGGATTTTTTCTTCGCTTTCAATATCTTCTATCGGCTCTTCTTCCGAAGATTTTATTGCTTCTTTTTCCGAAAGCATTACTTTAGAAATCATCACCTTATTCAGGTCATCAACAATTTCCAGATCCACATCGCCAAACATACCCATTAGGTCATCAATTTGATCGGGAGACATAATATCGGTGGGAAGGTTATTGTTAATTTCATCGTAATTAGCCAACCCCTTTTCTTTATTAGTATTTATTAACTCTTTTAGCCGATCCGACTTTGATTTTTTTGCCATTGGTCTCTCCCAGTATTTTTAAAATTAGCAATTCAAAATGGCTTCTAATGAAGAAGTTAAAGTTTTTTCCTTCTGAAGAATTTTAATTTTTTGCTTATTAAGCTCCTGGATTTGTTGCACATCATGGTTATCTTGGGCTTTTTTAATCTTTCGAGTCAGTTCTGCTTTTAAGCTTTTTATTTTGTTTTTCTTTATTTGTAAGATACAATCTTTTAAACTTTCTGCAATGTTTCCAAAAGCTTCTTCTTTAATACTGAGACGGGCTACCAAATTGCTTCTTTCTTTATCCAAGTAATCGGTTAAATTTGATAATTCGAATTTATCGGTTTCGTGATAAAGGGAAATTATTTTATCGAAAATTGGGCGAAAGAACTGGTTTTCAATATCTTCAGCTATTTTCGTCTTAGCTACAATGGGGATAAACTCTGGATGTTGGAGGATAAGGGCAAGAAGAAATTCTTCCCGGCGGTTTTCATCGGGTTGGGAGAAAGGTACTTTCCCTTTTTGATAATTAGAAGCTAAGGAGAATTTTTCCCATTGACGAATTCGCTCTTCTTTTACCTCCAATTTTTCGGAAAGTTTTCGAATATAATCATCTTGAATAATCGGTTCCTTTATCCGGAAAATAATTGGGAGTATTTCTTTAGCAGCAGCTACTTTCCCTTCAGGTAGATTTCCTTTTTTAATTTTAATCATTTTATCAATAAAATAATCAATTAAAAAAGGGGCAGATTCCAATTTTTTTTGAAAATATTCTTTGCCTTTTTGTTGAACGAATTCATCCGGATCAAAATCAGGGGGTAGAATAACTACGCGGGGAGATATTCCTTCATCCAAAAACATCTCTAAGCTCCTAAGAGCAGCTTTGTTCCCTGCTTCATCGGCGTCAAATACTACAAAAAAATTAGAGGTAAACCGTTTAAGAGTTTGAATATGACCGGAAGTAAGGGCAGTCCCCAGTGGAGAAGCCACTGAATTAATCCCGGCTTGAAATAAGGTTAAAAGGTCAAAATAACCTTCCACAATTATTACCCGATCATCTTTTATGATAGAGTTTCGGGTGATTGGGAGCCCAAAAACACTATCTCTCTTTCGATAAATAATCGAATCCGAAGAATTGAGGTATTTAGGATTTCCTTCCGGGACTACCACTCTCGCTCCAAACCCTATAGTTCTTCCGTTAAGGTTAAAAATAGGGAAAATAATTCGATCCCGGAAACAATCGAAATACCCTCCTTCTTTTTTAGCAACCACTAACCCCAACCTCCGTGAGAGTTCCAAGGGTATTTTTTTTTGATTGAGAAAATTTACTAAATTATCCCAGCCGTCCGGTGCATAACCTAGTTTAAAAATCCTCCAGATTTCTGGTTTAATCCCGCGTTGAGTTAAATATTTTCTTCCCCTTTCTCCTTCCGGTCGTTCCATTAATAGTTGATGGAAATAATCTCGGACTTTATCGTTTATTTCTAAAAAAACTTCTCGTTCAGTTTCTTTTGGATAAGAAGAAGGCGAGGGTAGAGAAACACCATATCTTCGGGCTAATTCAGTAACCGCTTCTACAAAGGATAAGTTATTAATTTCCTGGAAAAAAGCTATTACATCCCCTCCTTTTTGACATCCAAAGCAATAAAAAATCTGTTTTTCCGGGCTCACATTAAACGATGGAGTTTTTTCGGAATGAAAAGGACAAAGTGCTATATAGTTTCTCCCTACTTTTTTAAAAGTTACATATTCCGAAATAACTTCAACAATATTAGCCCGATTTCTAATCTCTGCCAGTTTTTCTTTTGGGAAAAAAATACCCAAACTCCTTCTTCCAGCCTAAAAAGAGATTTAGGGTTAAAAACTTAGATTTATAAGCTTAGAGGAAGTCATGGAAGAGGTTCTTTATTAGCTAAATTTTCTGCTTAGTCGTTGGGCCCGTTTTTTAGCTGCTAAATTTTTCTTCTTCCTTTTTACGCTGGGCTTTTCATAAAATTGTCGTTTTCTTACCTCAGAAATAATCCCGGCTTTTTCACATTGCTTTTTAAACCGTCTTAGAGCTACCTCAAAAGGTTCATTTTCATTTACAACAATTCCCGGCATTCATTTTCACCTTCCTTAGAATTTAATTCAAATTATTAAATTTCAAATTTTTATTCCTTTTAGATATAAAAGTCAATAATTTTTTTCCCAGATTTTTTTATCCTTTCTTACCCTTGTTTTCAGCGAAAAAATAAAAATATGCACTCTTATTATTAAACCAAAAAATAAAAAA
>Ga0272448_1006240_pt1 | contig 12936 bp, 13 predicted proteins | sample YNPCB0191_FD_202220 | JGI IMG/M metagenome (GOLD analysis project Ga0272448, IMG submission 202220) | Hot spring sediment microbial communities from Yellowstone National Park, WY, United States - YNP-CB-019-1 | ecosystem: Environmental > Aquatic > Thermal springs > Hot (42-90C) > Sediment...
CTGAAAAACTGGCACCGGGAGTGGAAAGTCTCTCTCATTACCCAACACAACCCTGGGTGGGAGGATTTGAGTAAAGAGCTGTAACTTGGGATGGAAGGACTACTATCCTGAGCTTATTTTCATGATCTCCACCCCTTTTGCGTCACCCCCGAACATCACCCCTACGTCACCCTGAATTTATTTCAGGGTCTCGTGTTTGCTTACGCGTCACCCTGAACTTGTTTCAGGGTCTCGTATTTAAAACCTGAGATGCTGAATCAAGTTCAGCATGACGGGGTGGTGGTAGCATCACCCCGAACACCACCTATACGTCACCCTGAACTTGTTTCAGGGTCTCGTCTTTAAAACCTGAGATGCTGAATCAAGTTCAGCATGACGGGGTAGGAGGATGCTGAATCGAGTTCAGCATGACGGAGTGGTAGCGTTATTGTAAACCTCGTATTTTTGTTTCCGAAGCAATCTCGTTTTTTTTAGAATATTAAGGTTGCTTCGCTTATAACGTTGGGGGATAAAGACCCCCCAAACCCCTGGGAAAATAGAAAAGAAAAAAGAGACAAAGAACATAAGGACACTAAAGCATCCTCGCAGGGAGTGAAAAACCGCCGGGTTGTTTTGTGGAGCTCGCAGTAACCCAAAAAAGGGGGCTTGTAGTAACAAACGGGAGTATCGCCTTGAATCACTTCATTCACCTTCACCGTAGCTTTCAAGCCAGGCCATAATCTCCTGAATAAAAACCGGGAATACCTGCAGCGCTCTCCGGTAGTGAGTATAAACCAGCTCCCAGTTTAACTCTAAATAACCGTGGACGAGGATGTTTCGAAATCCCCCTAAGCCGCGGAGAGCGTGGTAAAGGTTTTCACTAATCACCTTTTGCCGCTGAAGTTCCTGGAGAATCTTTTCATATTCATCCACAGAAATCCGGAAAGCGCCGGCGAGAATGTGGTTACCGATATCGAAAATCAAAGAAGAAGCCAACTCCAAACCCCGCTCCACAAACCACTGCAGGTTCACATCGTGCTCATATTGTTCGAGGGAAACTTCTTCCTTCTCACGCAATTTATTCAGGATTTCCTCTAACTTTTGTAAACGGGTGATTATACTTTCCCTCTTGAGCACCATCGGCGTATCCTCTCTTGAAAGTATCGGTTCTGCGTTTCACGGAGATAAGCGGTATCCTGATATTTACGGGTAACGTCGACTTCGAATGCGCTTAACACCTCTTCGTTTTGAGCGTAGATGAGCTTCCCCTGCGAAACAACCGTAAACTTCAAAGAAAGGGGAGCGCCGTTGAGAAGCACCAGGTCTAAGCGCTCTGTCGATAGCGTTTCACGAATCACAAGGTAAAGCTCCCTGTACGCTTCGAAAAGCGCATCACCCTTTACACCCTCTCGGAGAAAAACCGCTACATCCACATCGGAGTATACCCCCTCATCCCCCCGAGCGTAAGAACCGAAGAGATAAGCGAGAAGCACCGTATTCTGCTTCACAAATACAGGATGCAACTTCTTCACAATTTCATCGGCGTTTAATGGGGGTGAAGGTAATATTTTCCCTGAAGGACCACGATAATCCGAAGCGACACCCATTCTTCTCCCCTTCCAACGCTTAGATGAAAACCACCCCATCGATATTTTATATCTTTCAAGCTCTTCGTTCCAGTGTGAATCGGTTGACTTTCCGAGCCGCAAAGTACTTCTCAACAAGTCTCCGGTTTCTTCTGTTTTTTCCTTGAAGCTTCAGTTCCTCTAAGATTGCTGCTCACAGCGAGAAACCCCGTTTTCTGAGATTAGTCTTTTCTGAGATTACCCTCTGCTTTTCAGACTGAAAGGAGAGAAAAAAGATCTCTGAGTTATTTTAACATCGCAATTTTGTAACTTCGCTGGCGAAGCAGTTTCTCTTTTTCCCAAAGTTTTCACTGCGAACCTCGCTTTTTCGCTTCCGAAGCAATCTCGTTTTTCATAAGTGCTAAGATTGCTTCGAGGACTTCTTCCCCTCACAAAGACCGGGTGGAGCGGTTACCGCGAACTCGTATGCTCGTTTATGAAGCAGTCTCTCTTTTCACCCCTATCGCTTCAGCGTCTCTTATTTAAAACCCTGAGATGCTGAATCAAGTTCAGCATGACGGGGTAGTAACGTCACCCTGAACTTGTTTCAGGGTCTCGTGTTTCACCCTCTACGTTTCAGGGTCTCGTATTTAAAACCTTGATAACGAAACCTGAGATGCTGAATCAAGTTCAGCATGACGGGGTAGTAGCGTCACCCAAAACACCACCTATACGTCACCCTGAATTTATTTCAGGGTCTCGTCATCACTTTTGCGTCACCCTGAACTTGTTTCAGGGTCTCATGTTTAAAATCCGAGATGCTGAATCAAGTTCAGCATGACGAAGTGGTAGGATGCTGAATCAAGTTCAGCATGACGGGGTGGTGGTAGCGTTATTATAAACCTCGTATTTTTGTTTCCGAAGCAGCCCCTCTTTGAGAGTGTGGGCTTCGCTTCACGCAAATCAAAGTGATGGGAAAGAAATACGTGCCCTGAATGTATCTCGGAGGCTCTTTTTAAGGATCGGCGGGAAAATCGCAAAAATCACTTTCAAAAGGAGTGAAAAAGTGAGACCGGGGGGAATCTTCACCAATTTCAAGAAAGGTGGTAAACTACTTTCAAAAAGGAGGGTTGAGGTATGTTTCGAAGGGTGCTTTTCCTCTCTATCGCGCTTCTCATCCTTTCGTTCCTTGTGGTTTCCTGTACTTCGCAACCGGTAGCTCCGGTGGTAAACCCCCCAGCACCCACGGGAGAGAGGGTAGTTACGATTACCGGAAAGGTGGAAGATTGTGTAACCGGAAAACCACTACCCGCAGCAACGGTGAAAATCGAATACCGTGAAGGGGGAACCCTCTTCACCTCTACCGATAGTGAGGGGTTTTTCGAAATCAAAGTACCCCTGGGGACAGTAACAATCACCATAACCAAAACGGGATACATTCCACGATCATTCTATTCCACGCTGAACACCCCGGGAGCTATCGTACGCATTACAGCACGTCTCTGTGCTCGTTAACAGAGTTTTTCAGTCGCAGATACTACCACCCAGGGGACATTCCTCAACACACACTTCGCAGGTGGGTTTTGTGTAACAGATAGAACCGGAATAGCTACAGCAAAAGTTACCATACTCATCGAAAACTGCACATCCCCGTAACTCAAAGCGGTAACGACCGCTGGGGATACTTCCCTCCATTACCTGAGCTGTAACGGTAACTTTTTCCCCATCCACCGTAACTTCATATACCTCGATATCCCCATTTTCGGTGGTGAGTTTCTCCCCACCTGAAGTTCGTACTTCCACTATCCACTTTGATGGATCTTCGATACAACCACTCTCGATAAACTCATCGAAGGTAATCACAAAGGCGAAAGCCCCAGGATGCTCGGCGTCATAAACTTCACGAACCACAGTATTAAAAATCGCCGGACAGGATGTATCCACCGGAAGCACTGGCGATGGAGTGGGGGTCTCTTCGGAAACAGGATTTACCCCTGGAGAAAAATACTCACAACCAGCAACAGCAAAAATACATACCACCATGAAAACACAGAGAAAAACCTGCAAATTTTTATCGCTCACCTCGAGTCCCCCTTTCTATAATTTCGCAGAAACAAAAAGAACCCCGGGGGATTCCCCCCGAGGTTCCTCAAAACAAACTCAATGACTCACGCTTACTGGCAGGTACTGCTACCCAGCGGACACTCCTCAACGCACGTTTCGCACACCGGCTCTAAGCAGCAGTCGCTACCACTAAAGGTGCAGCAACCGTTGCCCAGCTCATCGTAGATGAAGCAACCATTGAGCTCCCATTTCACCACATCGGCTACGGTAGGAGCCGCAGGCGAACTGGAAATCACAACAGTACCCGGTGGATTTGTGAGACCACCGTCAGCATAATCGTCAGCATCGGCTGTATTGCAGATCAAGCCATAGAATGGTACATTATCCTTCGTCGCAGAGCCACTCGTTGCACCAATGTATACAGCAGAGTAAGTAACTTCCTCCTCTACAGTTGCTTTGACGATGAGCTTCTTACCATCGATGGTAACCTCATAGGGTGTTGCGTCTAGCTCCTTAGTCTGTCGTCCAGAATTGGATACCGTAATCGTCCAATTATCCGGATTTTCAACGCAGTCACTTTCGATAGGCTCATCAAAGGTGATGACGATTTTGAATGCTCCAAGGATCGGCTTCCCATCGACACCATAGTCATAGATTTTGCTTACTACCGTGCTCACCACTTTGGGGCATGCGGTATCCGGTGCTACGGTTGGTGCTGGGGTAGCGGTGGGAGTGGGGGTAGGAGTGGTAGGAGTAGTGGGTTTACAACCGGCTACGGTGAAAATCGCGACCATCGCTAAAGCGACAAACACAAACCACAGGTTTTTCTTCACGTAAACAACCTCCTTTTACCGTAAGTTTCTTATTTTTCCGGAGTTTCTTTTGAAGAGGCTTTCCTCTGTTTCGCCTCTTTCTCGAAGCCTTTCTTTCCACCGAGTAAGGTAGGGAAGATTTACCTCACTTTCCACCCTCTCGACCTCAGGGTTGTGGAATTCCAAGCTTCCTCCGGTTAATTCAATTATATACTACGAAGGGAGAAAAGGAAAGTTTCAGGAGAAACACGAAACGGAGAAAAAATAAAAATTTCTCTGCGCCCCAGATTTTTTGGGAACTCTCACTCGCTTCGCTATTTGAAAATTTGTTTTTTGAAGCGAAAATTTCCATCCCGTGTTGAAGAGTCACTCTGAATCCGATTTGAAGTCCCGCTTCTCTCTGTTACACTGATCTTTCGGTGTACCGGTTTGAGTGACACTCCTCTCTCACCGCAAGGTGGTATTTTCTTTTCCAAAGCGGCCTCTCTTTTTCCACCCCACTCGGTCCATTGCGAACCTCGTATTCTCGTTTGGTGAAGCAATCTCGTTTTTTAGAGTGTTGAGGTTGCTTCGTCACTTCGTCCCCTCACAACGACGGGAAATACATCCCCCGACTGTTTCGCTTCCGGCTACGCTCCTCGCAGAGACAACAAAAAGGGGGTGAAGCAGTCTCTCTTTTCACCCCTATCGTTTCAGGGTCTCATGTTTGTCTCTACGTCACCCTGAACATCACTTATGCGTCACCCTGAACACCACCTTTACGTCACCCTGAACTTGTTTCAGGGTCTCGTTTTTAAAATCTGAGATGCTGAATCAAGTTCAGCATGACGAAGTGGTAGCGTCATCCTGAATACCACTTATACGTCACTCTGAACACCACCTATACGTCACTTTGAAGACTTCTTCATCACCCCGAACATCACTTATACGTCACCCTGAACTTGTTTCAGGGTCTCGTTTTTCACCCTCCCCACGTGTTGCTGCGAACTCGTATACTCGTTGACGAAGCAGTCTCTCTTTTCGAGTGTGAGGGTTACCTTGTGCTTCGCGTAGAGAGCGAAAAACCGCGAGATTCCTTTCGACCTGCGCTCCCTGCAATGAATAAAGGGGTATCACCACCTAGCTGGTTCAGAGTTTTAGATTCCCTCAGCCATCAGGTACATCCAGGAAAGAAATGCTTCGGCTCCCTGTAACCGAGGTGGTTTGAAAAGAGGTATCGGAATGCTCAATCGCTCTCGCTCACCAGCTCCCCAGGGGATTTTCTCCCCCGTTCGGTGCGATCGAAGTCGGCATCGAAGCTCACAATCTGTAAGTTATACTTTGTAGCCACTCCATACTGGTAGGCATCATCAAAGTCGAGCCTAAAGCGAGAAGCAGCATCGATAACCATCCCCATATCTTCCGGGAAAAGATGCAAAAGCTGCACACCGGCGTTAAAAATCACATCGTCAAGGAAATCTCGAAACGCCTGGTACCTATTTTTTCGAAAAAGCAGGATACCGATGGAGTGGAGGGAGTAATCCGAGAGAAACAACCCATACTCATCCGGGTGCGAAAGAAAGTGTTTTGCTTCTTCAGCGCGTTCCTGTTCCAAGAGGATTTCCAGAAACACACTGGTATCAATGAGAAACCTCACCGTCTCCTCCTCTCCAGTGTGCTATAGCATGCTGCAAAGCCACCGAAGTATACTGGTCGCGTAACTCCCTGAGTACTCCCGCCCAGGAAAAAAGGGGTTTCTTTGCGGTTTTACGCCCTCTTTTTTCCAATAAAAATCGGGCAAAATCTTCCACTTCTTTCTGAAGTTCGGGAGGCAGCGCTTCAATCACATCCCAGATGGTGTTTTCCTTACGCATCTACAAACCCCACTCAAAACTTATTTCTGCTTTTCAATTATAGCACATACCAGGATTCCTCCCGATCCTTCTCCCACATCCACAACAATGCTTTAGAGAGGATCACCGCGAGGTGGTATTTTCGTTTCCAAAGCGGTCTCTCTTTTCACCCTCTACGTTTCAGCGTCTCGTATTTGCTTATACGTCACCCTGAATTTATTTCAGGGTCTCCTTCGAGCAACCGAGTATTTTCGTCCGTGGTAGTAGCGTCACTGGGTTCGACTTACTTCTTTTGCTCTGTGGCCAACGTGAAGCAATCTGAAATTGTTGCAGCATCTCCCCATCTCCCCAAAAACCAAAAATAAGGACCTGACTCCCAAATTTAAAGAATGCAATGGACAAATACAAGGGTGTTTGCATAACTTCGAGGCAATCAGGGAGGAAAGATCCAATACCTGCAAGGATAAGGACTATCGAGAAAGCCTTCAGGTTGACAACTTTTTCAGAAATTCGACCACAAAAGGGAGATGTCGGTTTTCTTCAATCAGGTCCTGAATAATTTCCTGCTTGAGAGCACTATCAAGGGCTGTAATCCGATCAGTAATAATTCCGGCAAAATCGTCAAGATCGCTCTGGATCACATCCCACACTTCCTCGGCATCGATGCCGAAATAGTGATGAATCAACAGATTCCTGAAATCAACGATTTCCTGGCATTCTCTGGGCAAAATCCCGGCTCTGATTAACTTCCCGGTAGCTTCCCCGATAATTTCGAACTCTCTTATAACACTATCCCAGCTCAGGAAATGACGCTTGAGCCCTTCTGCATCCTGAAAGTTTTTGGCCACTTCTTTAATCTTCAGGATGGCAACCAGGATGTCGAAAAGAAAGAGTTCCCAGCATATTTTAGACACGGATCAGCTCTCTTTCAATCCTTTTTCTGATAAAGGGCCTTAACGAATCATAGAGCCCAATATCGATTTCTCTTCCCAATTGTTCACTCAAGTACCGCTTAGCCCTGGCAATGATTAATCCATTTTTCCTTTCCATTTTCAGAATCACAATATCGATATCGCTGTCGTTTTTATCCTCGCCCCGGGCGTAAGAGCCAAAAACAGCAAGCTCGGTAATTCCAAAAAGTTCCTGTAAACCTGGTTTAAGCGTTTTTAATTTGCCGATAATGTCTTGTTCCACATCCCTCACCCCCCCTTCCCTACCATGGTAGGTATATCCTTCGGATTCTGTCAAGTATACCTTGAAGACCTGAAAAGTGCCTGGAAGCGCTTCCAGGAGGCAACAAAAAACCCAGAAAAATAGAGACAGCGAAGATTATCCTCGTTTTAGGTTTCCCCTATTTCGGAATCTCTTATACCCGTCACGCCCAACCAGCAAATACCCTGTGCTTGTGTTTGTCATGCTGAACTTGTTCCAGCATCTCCCCAAAACACCAAAAATAAGGACCTGACCCCCAAATGCCTGAGAGCTTTTGCAGAGAGGCATTGACCTCGTAGCATTAAGGAGTATTCTTTTTCAGGATAGCATCCTTCAAGAAGGAGCAAAAGTGTTGTGAGCAAAACAAGAGTTACGGCAATGGCTTCAGGGCCTCAAACGCATCTCTCCAGGAATTTCCGGTAAATCCCCTCCATCTCTTTTAAAATCTGCTCCAGCGAATACGCTTCGGCTTTTTTATAGCTTTCTTCGCCCATCTTCTCCCGCAGCTTTTTTGACTCGATGAGTTGCTCAAGAGCCTCAGAGAGCGCCGCAACGTCTCCCAGGGGAACGAGAAAGCCGTTCACCCCATCCTCCACGAGGTCTCGATTTCCCCGCACATCGGTGGCCACAAGGGGTTTCCCCGCCGCCATCCCCTCAAGAAGCGCCCGGGGGAGCCCTTCGCGCTTTGAAACGAGAACTACGATATCGGAGGCAGCAAGAACGGCAGGGACGTCCTCCCTTCTCCCCAGAAAGTGTATCCGGGGGAGAGAGGCTTGCGCTACCCATCTCTTCGTTTCTTCCCAGAGCTCCCCATCGCCCACCAGAAGCAGGTGGGCTTGCCCAAACCTTTTCGCCACCTCCCTCCAGGCTGCAAGGAGAAAGGAATGGTTCTTGCGAGGAATGAACTCCGCCACACAGGTCACCACCACCTCGTCATCTTTTATCCCCAGTTCCCTGCGCAGCGAAGCATCGACGTTGCGGAAGCGTTGAAGGTCCACCCCCACCCCAGGGACAAGAAAGAGGGTTTCCCCGGGGGTGAACCCGAGCCTTTTCCCGTACTCAAAGTCCTCCTCGTTCAAAACGATGAGCGCATCGGTGAAAAAGGAGGCGATTTTCTCGGCGGTGTACCAGAAAAGCCAGGCCTTCCATGAAGCTCCCCGGAAGAAGTGGAACCCATGGGCGGTGTAGAGTACAAGGGGCACCCGGGCTATTTTCGCTGCAATTCTCCCCAGGAAACTCGCTACAGGAGTGTGGGTGTGGAGGAGAATATAGCGCCTTTTTCGCAAAAGCCCAAGGAGCTTCCAGAAACTCAGGAAATTCGAAAAACTCAGAGGGCGGCGGGAAAAGGGAATGGGATGCACCCGGAATCCCTCCCTCTCAATCTTTTCCCGAAACCCCGCCTCCCCCGCCGCCACCTCCACCTCGTACCCCAGAGAGCGCAAAAGCTCCATGAAAGGGAGGTGGAAGTAGAAGATGTGGCTATCCACGGTGGCGAGAAAGAGAATGCGACGGCTCATCGTCTCTGAAAGGATCCCGTTCAACATCCAGATCTTTAACTTTTCCCAGGCCGATAATCAGTCCAATAAGCATCCAGAGGTATCTCTGATACAATGCTTCTACGCCGAGAGCAAAAGTCAACATGCCTGCGAGAGAGGCGAGTACTGCCAGGACGTAAAGCGATTCAGGGGTGTTATTCTGGCGTGCAAGCACAAAAATTCTCCATCCTTTTTGCCATAATCTGAAAAGAAGGTAAGTCCAGATTCCTAATCCTACAATTCCCATGTCAGCCAAAATCCAGAGATAGGAGTTGTGAATGATTTGCTTCCACGGAAGCCCAAAACGTGTCTGAGAAAGCTCAAAAAAGGACCCAAGACCAAGTCCAAAAAGCGGAGAACTCACGAAAGCCCTGATCCCTGCTTCCATGATGTCCATTCTCGAAACAATCTGCTTCAGGGAAACAATTCTCGCCAAAACAGGCTCTCGTAAAGGAGAAAGTAAAACACCCAGGATGAAGCCTCCGGCTGGAAGGGCAAAGAAAAGAAATCGCCGCAGTGCACCTCTATGGAGAAGGGCGAAGAAAAGGATTCCAGAAAGAAAGCCAAGGTAAGCACTACGAGATGTAGTGAGGAAAAGTCCTACCGTAAGGGAAAAGAAGCTAATCCACACAATCCTTTTCCACTTCCCAAGTGTAGTGTCCTCAAGAGCCGGAAGCAAAAGCAACAACGCTACCATGAGAAGCCCTCCATAGGCGTTGGGGTCAACGAGAAGTCCCCTAAGGCGAGCCTCCGTAGAAGGTAAAAACACAAAAACATCCCTCAAGAAGGTGAGCGGGGGAAGATAGGCAAGGAGATAAAAGCAGTTTATCAGACCCGTGGTACAGGAAAACCAGAGGATACAGAGCTGAAAACCTTCTTTTCCTTTCTGGCTCACCCAGTCACTCACAAACAGCGCACTTACAACGAGCACAACCAGACCAATGTACTTGTTGTATAAAGCATACTGACCGAGATAACCGAAGTTTTTATAACTCCATAAGAGACTAAAAGTAAAAAGTACCCCCAGGACCAGAAAACCCCGGTACCGCATCAGAAAGAAAATTTTTTTCCGCCACAGGAGAAAAATTACGTACGTTCCAATGACAAAATCTGATAAAGCCAACCGGAAAGGAAGCGACGAGATTTCCAACTGTACCCCAAGGAGAGCAAGCCAGAGGAAAACGAGAATTGTCAAAAAGCAAATGTCCCTTCTCTCTAAACCCCTGTCAGCAACTCTTCCCACTTTTTCACAATCCTCTCCACAGAGAATTCTCCTGCGCGCTCTGGCCCTTTACGGGAGTAATAAAGGCGCTTTTCCTCTTCGGAAAGAAGACTGATAATGGCTTCGGCAAGAGCAAGCTCTTCTGGAGAAAGCTCCTCCCAGCCAGCCCGCCACACACCGTCAAAGCGAGGGACAAGAACACCGTACTCAGCATGCTCCACTTGCTTCAAAATCGCATCTACAGTGCTTAAAGAGGGTGAGAGTATTTCTCGCAATGGAGGGATGTCAGAAGCAATAACAGGTACCCCACAGGTAAGAGCTTCTAAGAGCGCAAGACCAAAACCTTCCCAAAGCGATGGAAAGGCAAAAATTGAAGCACGAGCAATATACTTGAAAGGGTTTTCCTGCCAGCCGAGAAAAACCACTGCTTCTCCAATTCCCGCTTCCTGAGTTAGCTTCACGAGAGCTTCCTTTAATTCACCTGTGCCAATGAGCAAGAGCTTTGCGTTCTGGACTTTTTCCTTCACCCTCTTAAAAGCGCGAACCAAATGCCACTGACCCTTTGGTCTTGTGAATCGTCCTGCCGAAATCACAACCGGACCGCCGGTAAAGAGATTCCGTAGGTCTGGTTCAACATCCTCCAGCGCAAGGGCACGAACTCTTTCAAAGTCGACGCAGTTTGGAATATAGACAACCTTTTCTCGGCCAAGACCCAATCCGTTGAGATAGTAATCCTCAATAAGTCTGGAAATAGCAACAAGCTTATCCGCTTTCCTGTAAAGCCATCTGCTGATGCCAATGAGAGCATGCCTACTCAAAGGTTTTTTGCTCAGATCATCAGCCGGATGAGCGTGATCGACCACGATGAGCTTGTTTTTTCCTTTTAGCAGGAGGCAAAAAATGTTGAGAATCAATCCGTGAGACACAATAATGTCTGGATTGACGGCCTGTAGCAGGCGACGTAACCTCAAAAGGCCAAAAGGCAAAAGAAGCAACCGACGGAGCTTCCTTAACATAACCTCTTTGCGCGTCTTTCCAAAATGGGCAATTAGGGGTACATTTACTCGGTGCACCTTTACCACCGGAGAAAACGCGAAATTGATAGGAGAATCATCGTAGACTATCACGTTAAGTTCAAACTTTTCCAATGTACTCAAACGTTTCACCGTCTCGGCAACGATTCTGGCTACTCCACCGTAATGAAGATCAGCCACAACTATTGCTACCTTTTTCTTTGCTCCCTCTCCCATATGTCCTCCAGCCTCACGATATCGTCTTCTTCCAGGTATTCACCATTCTGCACTTCGATAACCTCAAGGTCCGCGTCATTTCCTCCCAGATCCCCCAGCAACCCTTCAGGATATTCCTCTTTATTGGCAGGGGCCGGAGTTCCGTGCCGATGCCACCGGAAAGAATGAGAATTTTCATAAATGCATGTTGCCCCATATATTATGCTTGAAACGCCTGTATTGACTGTTTCCTAGAAAAAGGATAGCATATCTCCTGGGAGCAGTGAATATGTCGGCACTTTTTTCTATTGTAGTTTTGACATATAATCAGGCAAAACTTGTCAAAGCGACTTTAGAGAGTATCTACCAGCAATCGTACCCCAACATCGAGTTGATTATAAGTGACGACGGCTCGAAAGACGGAACGCCACAGGTAGTGGATAGGTGGCTTTCCCAATTCGGTGAGAGATTCACACGGTGCCAGTTTCTCGCCTCAACTCAAAACACCGGTATCTCTGCTAACCACAACCGTGGAGTGAAGGCAGCAAAGGGAGAATTTTTGAAGTATATCGGTGGGGATGACATTCTCCTACCTGACGCCGTGAAAAAAATGACGGAATTTCTGGAGCGAAATCCAGAAATTCAAGTTGCAACTTCCTTCGTCCAACCCTTTCTATCCAAAGAAGACGGGGAAATTCTCGAAACATTACCTTGTATTCCGGAGAGTTGGGCGGTAAAGGTGTTAGAGAATGATGCTGACACTCAGTTTCACTACATGTCGCGATACTGCTTTCTCCCAGCACCTGGCTTTTTCTTTCGTACCGAAAGCCTCTCGAAAATAGAGTATTTTGACGGCGAATTCAGGCGATTTGAAGACTGGCATACCTGGTTGAAATTCCTCACCAGGGGTATTCGGATTCATTTTTTTCCTGAAACCACCGTTCGCTGGCGTATACACCCCAACTCGGTCAGCACTTCTGCGCTCTACAGAGGAGATAAGCGGTTTTTCGAAGAAAACATCCTGGTGTATCAGAAATACATTCTCCCTTTCATGGACCGCCTCTCCCCCCTTGAAAGGGTACACATCAAAGCGCGAATACGGTTTTATAGGACTCTCATGCAGCATGGTGGAGAACCTCAGGCTCTCAGGAAAGCTCGTTTGAATTTCCTTTTTGACCCACTCAAGTGGATAGAATTCCCCGGATGGGTAGTGAAACAAATCACCAGGAAACCGATGAAAAAGATTCACGAACTTTTTACGAATCAGCACGATGCATCATGAAATCTCTATGTACTTCTGGAAAATCTACCCAAAAAGATCCATCGCTAAAAGCATAAATTAAGCTCGTTCACGATATACTATAATTCCCCCCAAATCCTGGACAACCCCTTTAGTTTGGTTCACCTCTGATTCAGGGTGGCATATAATAAAACAGAGGGAGGAGGAGAGATGAGGAAAATGAGGAGAAAACTTGACGCGGCGTTG
>Ga0272448_1006241_pt1 | contig 12935 bp, 4 predicted proteins | sample YNPCB0191_FD_202220 | JGI IMG/M metagenome (GOLD analysis project Ga0272448, IMG submission 202220) | Hot spring sediment microbial communities from Yellowstone National Park, WY, United States - YNP-CB-019-1 | ecosystem: Environmental > Aquatic > Thermal springs > Hot (42-90C) > Sediment...
CCTTCCGTGTCTGGTTGCCGCGGGCTCGACGCCAATGGGGCGCGGAGCGCCAGGACGAGCAGGCCGTGTGACGGACGGGCCGCCGATCGCCCGCCTGCCGAGCGCGCCGTTGCGCAGGGCCGTGCCCGGCGTAATCACCGGCATGCCGGCGACCGGTTCGGACCGTTGAAACACGCCTGGAATATCACGAAGTCCGCTATGTCCACGTCGCCGTCGTCGTCGAGATCCCCGTCGAAGTCCGAAACCGCCCGAATCGCCGCATTGGGAACCCGGTTGGCGCCGTTCAACGCCGTCTGGAACAACTGAAAGTCCGCCACATCCACGTCGCCGTCCAGGTCAAGATCGCAAGGCGATTGACGGGTAACCAGCGTCACCGCATCCAGCCCGAAGTTCGCGACATCTTCCACCGGCCCGAAGGCCTTGACGAGGTCCAGGTTCCGCAGGACGACGTACCCGCGCGTCGAGAGCAGGTCGCCATCGCTGATCGGCCCGAGGCGCGCATCCGTGAATCCCACTTCCGTGGAGAACCAGATCTCCCGATTCGGCCGGAGCACCACGGCATCCAGCCCGTAATCGGAGAGCACCGCGCCGGCATCGTTGGCCATCGGCCGGAAGTTCTCCAGAAGCTGCGCATTCGTGCGAACGATGCGCCCTCGGTCCGAAAGCAGGTCGCCGTGGCCCACCCGTCGCCCGAGGGCCTCCGAGAAGAAGTCCTGCTCGGTCGAAAACAGGATCTCCCCATTCGGAGCGACCGCCACGGCGTCGAGCCCCGCATCGCTCACCGGCGGCATCCGCACGAAGCGGGCCAGGAGCTGCTCGTTGGTCCGAACCACGCGACCGGCGTCCGAGAGAAGATCGCCGTGACGCAGCCATACGCCCAGGGTCTCGCTCCAGACCGGACCGTTTCGCTCCTCAAACGAGAACCAGATGCTCCCGCCCGGCCCGAGCGCGGCCGCGTCCAACCCCAGGTCCGGCACCACGGGCATAATCCCCAGGCGGGCCGTCAACTGACGATTGCTTCGCACGATGTACCCGCGCCGGCTCAGCAGGTCGCCGTCACCCACGCGGACGATGGCATCGCCCGTCGGCTGCAGCGCGGTGGCGCCGAAGCCGACCTCCGTCGAGAACCAGATATCGATCTCCGGCGGCGGAAGCACGACCTCCGTCGCAACGATCTTCACCGTCATCCGCGCGTCCGCCACGTTCCCGTTGTCGCCCGCGACGTTCAGAACCGGCCCCACAAGCGTGCCGGTCACACGCAGCGGCATCGGAACCGGAGGATTCCCCTCCGGCGCGATCAACTGCAGCTCGAAGGCGATCTGTCCCGTAAGCGTGTTCCACGAACCCACGGACCGGACGTGCGGATCCTGGATCATGTGCAGCGGTTCTTTCACGCCCGGAACATCCGGCGTGAAGTCCGGCGCAATCAGGTCCGCCCCGTCCACGGACAGGCCCACCATCCCCGCCAGTGCGATCACCGGCACGCCGGGATCGCCGAGGAACAGGCGCACCGCCCCCGTCAGAGGCGAGCGGCCCCCGCCGGCGAAGAGCGACAGCTCGACGTGGCTCTGCCGCGGATCCAGCACGAAACTCGCATGACGCGGCAGCGGTGGCGGCGGTGGGGGTGGCGGCTGCGGCCGGGCGTGGACCCGAATCACCACATCGTCGCAGTACATCCCGTGCATCGAAATCACGATGTGAATCTCGGGAAACTCGCCCCCGCCCGGAACCAGCCCACTGTCGAAATGCTGCGCCGGTTTGTCACCGATGCGCAGATCCAGCGCAAGCTGCTGCATCATCGCGACCTCGCCACCGACGCGGTAGGTTCCCGACCCCGTAATGGGCAACAATACGTCGCCCTGCATCACCATCCAGCGGATGTTGCCCACCGCGTAGTTGGTGAAAAGCGGATCGGACCCGGTGCGGGCGAGTGTGAACGTCCCCCGAATCGGCTGCTCGGCCGTGATCGGGCACGCGCACGGCGGGAAGCAGCCGGACACGTAACTGCTCTCCTTCATGAGTTCGTACACAACCGGCGGCGGCGCGGTCGATTGCCCGTAGGCCGCACCGACCCCGACAAACGCACACAGCCACCCCACGCACGCAACACACGCGGCGAATCGCGCCGAGCGCTGAACGAGTGACATTGGCGTCCCTCCAGGATTGAGTCCTCAGATATGCCTGTAACAACCGCACCCGAACGTAAAACAGCTTAGCAAAACCGCTGTCGCAGCGTCAAGCCAAATCACGGTGATGCATCCGCCGAGCGGCCGCGATCCTCGCCACCGCCTCATTGCAGCGCGATCACAACCCCTTTCAGAAGAATGGTTTACGATCAGTCCGAACGGGGAAACCCTGACACCATCACTCACGCTCCCCATCGGTCGGGAGTGCGAGCCCAGGCACGGGCGGTTGCAGACGCCCTCTCCGCTTCAAGGGAGCCGGACGCGCGGGGAGCGCGTCGCCCCAAGCGGATGGGCCATCTGGCGGCGATGTACCGGGCCATGCGCCGATTCGCCGAAACAGAAAGCCCCGGTCGCCGACATCTGCCGGACCGGGGCTGTCGATTACCCCCAAGCGGACTCGAACCGCTGTCTTCAGGATGAGAACCTGATATCCTAGGCCACTAGACGATGGGGGCCTCGTTCATTAGCTAAAGATATTCGCACCCTCCCGCCCCGTCAAGCCGGTCTTCCTGCCCGAGCCATGACACGGCCACGGCGCGCCCGCCGAAAGGACCCTCGCCGCAGGCCGGTGCGAAGGCCGGCAGCCGGCCTGTGGGCGTCTCTTGCGCCGCCCGTCGTGTCGTTCGTCAGCCTCGCCGGCCTCGGCGCAGGCGACGACGGCCGTCATCCACGTTCGGGCTGCAAGTCCTTCCACTGCGCCCGCCGTCGGATCTCGTCCGGCGAGTAGTAATTCTGCAGAAACCGCCCGAGCGCATCCGCGCGGAGCGTCGCCGCGATTTCCAGCCGGACCTCGTCGTACTGGTCCTGGTAAATGGGCAGGATCTCGAGACCCTGCACCACCACCCACTGCCTGGCCCGCCTCATCTCCACCACGCCCACCCGCTGCGGCTGTGTGCTCGTCTTCGCCTCGGCGAGACGGAAGCACTCGCGCACAAACGCCGGATCATCGCCGATCGGCGGAACCCTCGTCGGCAGCATAATGGCCTGACCCCGCATCGGATAAAGCTCCTGCTGGGCAAACGGCGCCGGCTTCTCCAGCTTCGCGTCCTTCCCAAGCCGTTCACGAAGCGGCACATCGGCCTCCCAGGCGGCCGCCAGCCCGCTCTGCGCCGCCTTTGCCCGCAGGGCCTCTGCCGCCCGACCCGCCGCCTCGAACGCCTCCTTCTCCCGGTAGTCCTTCTCCACCTGCGCTCTGACCTCATCGAGAGAGGCCGGCGGCGCCGAGGGCTGAGTGCCGATCACACGATACGCATACACGTTGCCGTGCGCGTCCGTGAGCGGAGAGGGGCAGAGCTGATACCTTGCCAGGTAATACTCGGAGCCGGTTTTCGTCGTTGCCGGCTTCGGCGCCAGCCCCTGCACCTGGAAGACCGCCTGCCGGAACATCATCGGCGTCTGGCTGTCCGTCAGCCGGGCCGTAGCAATCCCCTTCTCCCGGCTCAGCTCCGTCTCGGTCTGCCATCCGCTTCGCTGGTAGCGCAGCGCCGAGCCGAACCGCCGCTTCGCAAAGGCATCCAGATGCGCGCTGAGGTAGTTGTCGGCCTCCACCCCCGCCGGCGCCTTGAGGTATCCGTCCGGCCCGGCCGCCGCCCCCGTCCAAGGCTGGCCCAATTCGCTGATCAGGTCCCGGACAAGCCGCAACGCCTCCTGCTTGGCCCGCTCCTGTTGCAGCTTCGCCACCACCAGCGGTCTGGCCTCCTCGAACGTCATGATCGCCGGGGCGCTGGCGGCGGGCTTACTTGCCGCCCCGGTAGCCGGCGGCTCGGATCGCTTGAACTCCGCCTTGTGCTCGCGCCAGTATGCATACGCCGTATCGCCCGAAACCTCGATCGCCCTGGCCAGCGCATCCACGTCGGCCTGAACATACTCATACTGCACGGCCGCCGGCTTCTTGTAGCCATAGCCCAGCCCCGGCCCCGCGCCGGGCGGGAAGTCCTTGTGCTCCTCGAAGAACGCCTTGAGCTTCGACTCGTCGATCGGGGCCTTCGAGTCGATGAATGGGGCCGCGGGAAGAACCACGAACTCGACGCGGACCTTCTCCGCCACGAGCTTCGCCCGCTGGCGGATCTCGGGCTCCGTGATGAGCACCCCGCTGGCCGCGCGAAGGGCCGCCTCCCGAACACGGAGGAAATCCGCGATCGCCTCGTCCACCTGCGCGAGCGAGACCCGATGCGTGTCCCGCACATACTCGATCACGCGATCGGCCTGCGGCAGGCTCGCCTTCAGCTTGTTCACCGTGTCCGGCGAGACCACGATGCCCTGCCGCCGCGCCTCGCTCACAAGCATGTACCACTCGCGTTCCGTAAGCGGCTCGCGCGACATCGCCATCATCGGCGGCACACCCAGGTCCGCCATGGACACCCGCGCCATCTGCTGCCACGCCACCCCGAGCGCGCTGAGGATCCCCGCCGAGGTGAACGTCGGCAGGAGATCGCGCTGGCGAATGTCGCGTCCGTATGCCTGGGCTACGACCGTTTTCATCTCATCCGGCCGTAGAATGTTCCGTATCGCCTCGTCCGCCAGCCAGACGATCAGCAGCAATGCCATGAACACGGCCAGCAGGTGCTTGTTATACTTCCGGAAGAATTTCATCATGGCGGTGCAAGTCCTTTAGAAATAGCCACTTACCATCAAGGCAGAGAAACCTTATAGCATACCGTCCGCTGACCGAAAAGCAAGCGCGTGTTCGCCCCACATACCGTGTTATTCTCGGCACGAAATGCGCGTCGGGCGCCTTCGTCGCCGAATGCGCGGCCTTGAAACTCGCAGCCCCCGCCTATAATGCAGGTTGTAGATCGGGGGACGGACGTCCGATACATTGTGTCAACAACTCATGCGACGGACGTAGCGGGTTGTGCAGGAAGTAACTCTGATGGCGCCACGAAAACCGCAAACTGACGGGCCTCAACTCGTGATCGTCGAGTCACCCGCCAAGGCGAAGACCATAAACAAGTATCTCGGAAAGGGTTACGTCGTCAAAGCGTCGATGGGCCACGTCCGCGACCTGCCGGAGCGATCGCTGGCGATCGACGTGGAAAACAACTTCCAGCCCACGTATGAGATCGTCGAAGGCCGCCGGCGTATCGTCTCCGAGCTGAAGAAGCTCGCCGAGAAGGCCGAGACCGTCTTCCTCGCAACCGACCTTGACCGCGAGGGCGAGGCGATCGCCTGGCACCTGGCTTCCGCGCTGAACCTGCCGCCGGAGAAGATCCGACGCGTCATCTTTAACGAGATTACCGAATCCGCGATCCGGGCGGCCTTCGCCAACCCGCACCAGATCGACATGGACAAGGTCAACGCGCAACAGGCCCGGCGCATCCTCGACCGCATCGTCGGCTACGAACTCAGTCCTTTGCTCTGGAAGAAGATCGCCAAAGGCCTCTCCGCCGGGCGCGTGCAGTCCGTGGCCGTGCGGATGATCTGCGACCGCGAGCAGGAAATCCGCGACTTTATCCCCTCGGAGTCGTGGAAGATCACCGGCCACTTCGTCACGGCGATCGACAAGGCCGACGACCTCGCGAAGGCATGGCGGGACTTCCTGGCCAACGAGGGCAACGGCGATGAGGGCCGCAAGCTCCGCGAGCAGGCGGAGTGGCTCGCGGCCCACGGCGGCTTCCGTGCCGAACTGGTCAGCATCGCCGACAAGGAGTTCAAGCCGCAGGGGCGCTACAACGCCGCCGCACCGGTGGATCAGGCGTTCGTCTCGGCGGCCGAGCAGGCTGCCGAGGTGGCCGGTGCGCTCGGCGTCACGGACATCCGGCGGCACGAGAAAACGTGGGAGGAGTACGCCCACCGCGGCCTCAAGACGGTCGAACTGGCCGGCCGGTTCGACCCGGCGAAATGCCCGGCCTACCGCGTGGAGGACATCCAGACACGAAGGTCGAAGAGCAAACCCGCGCCGCCCTTCACCACCGCGACGCTCCAGCAGACGGCGGCGAACCAGCTTTACTTCGCCACGTCCCGAACGATGCGGATCGCCCAGCAGCTATACGAGGGCATCGATCTGGGCGGGGGCGAAGGGCCCGTCGGTCTCATCACGTACATGCGTACCGATTCGGTGAACCTGAGCGAAGATTCGATCCGGGCCGCGAGGGCGTGGATCGGGGCGGAATACGGCGAGGCGTATCTACCCGCGCACGCGAACACCTACTCGAGCCGCAAGGGGGCGCAGGAGGCCCACGAGGCGATCCGCCCGACCGACGTGCGGCGGACGCCCGAATCGCTCAAGGGCCATCTCAGCGAGGAACAGCTCAAGCTCTACGATCTGATTTGGCGGCGGTTCGTCGCCTGCCAGATGACTCCGGCCGAGTGGGACTCGACGACGGTCACGGTCGCCGCAGACACGCCGCTGGGCAAGGCGGTCTTCAAGGGCGGCGGGCGCACGCTGGTCTTCGACGGTTTCTACAGGGTGCTGGGCGTGCCGAAGTCCGGCGAGGAACAGACGCTGCCGCCCCTCGAACTGCGGCAGCCGGTCGCGCCGATCGACATCACGCCGCGACAGCACTTCACCAGCCCGCCCCCGCGGTACACGGAGGCCTCGCTGGTCAAGGCCCTCGAGGCCGAAGGGATCGGGCGCCCGAGCACCTACGCAACCATCATCCAGACGATCCAGGACCGGGGTTACGTGGAGCAGGTCGACCGCCGCTTCTACGCGACGCCCAAGGGCGAGCTCGTCACGAACAAGCTCCGTGCGCACTTCCCCGAGCTGATGGACATCAAGTTCACGTCTCAGATGGAGGAGGAGCTGGACAAGATCGAGGAGGCGCACCTGGACTGGGTCCGCGTGCTGCACGACTTCTATGATCCGTTTCACCGGTCGCTCACCAGGGCACACGACGAGATGGAGACGGCCCGCAGCGAGCCGAGCCCGTACACCTGCACGACGTGCGGCAAGCCCATGGTGTACCGCTGGGCCAAACGCGGGAGATTCCTCTCATGCAGCGGGTACCCGGACTGCAAGACGGCATACGACGTTGACCGGGACGGCAAGCCCATCATCCCCAGGGAGGTCGATGTGCAGTGCCCGCAATGCGGCAAGCCGATGATGCTGCGCCGCTCGCGGATGGGACCGTTCCTCGGCTGCACCGGATACCCCGACTGCACCCAGACCGTCGCATGCGACGCCCAGGGCGTGCCGCTGAAGCTCGTGAAAGAGGAAGACATCAAGGAAACGTGCGAGGCCTGCGGCTCGCCGATGACGGTGAAGCGCAAGGGCCGCCGCGCATTCCTTGGTTGCAGCAACTACCCCGCGTGCCGGAACACCCGCCCCCTGCCGGAGGGCATACGCCTCGAATCCAAACCCCAGCCCCCGCCGCAGGAAGCCGGCTTCCCCTGCGAGAAATGCGGCCGCCCCATGGTCATTCGCAGTGGTCGCCGGGGGAAGTTCCTCTCGTGCAGCGGCTTCCCCAGGTGCCGAAACGCCAAACCCATCCAGAAGCTGGAGGAACTCAGGGCCGCCGCCGCGCAACGCAACATGCAGGCCGGCGCCGGGGAGCGTGCATCCTCCACGCCGGAAGGCGGGCAAGACACCCGCCCCCCGACCGAAGGCGACGCGCAAGCGAGCACCCCCTCGGACGCCGCCGACGTCCCCTGGGATCACGACACAGCGACCGAGCATGCCGCCGCAAAGGGCGGCAAGGCGACACGGCGGCCGGCGAAGAGCGGCAAGGCGGCGCGCAAGGCCGCGACCACCTTGAACAAGAAGGCCCCCGCCGCGACGAAGACTCCGTCATCGCCGGCTGCCAACGAGGAGTTCATCGCGATGGCCCGGTCGAAGGGCTTCGGCGTGACGCGGTTCGGCAATCTCTACGTGGAAAGCGTCGAAAGGCTCCGTGCCGGGGTCGAGTGCCCGCACTGCGGCTCAAAGATGACGATCAAGCGCGGCCCGTGGGGGCCGTTCCTCTCGTGCGAGGGCTTCCCCGCGTGCAAGACCGTCGCCCGGTTGCGCGGCGAGGCGCTGGAGCATGCCCGGGCGGAGATGCCCGCGCCGGAGAAGAAGGCGCCCCCCGAGCCCACCGACATCGACTGCGATCAGTGCGGCGCGAAGATGGTCATCCGCGTCGGTCGCCGCGGGAAGTTCCTCTCGTGCAGCAACTTCCCGAGGTGCCGGAACTCGAAGCCCGTCCCGACGGACATGCTCAGCCTGGCATCCAGTGGTCCGGACGCCAACCGGCGATCCTGAACCCGGGAACCGACTGCGAATACGAAACGGCCGCCGGTGATCCCGACGGCCGTCCCACCCCGGAAGCCCCTGAACGTCTTTCGTGCAAACGGTTTACCCGCGAGCCTTCGAGCCGCGGGGGCCGTGCCCATCCCATGCGAGGCCCGCCGCCTTTGGCCGGTACGTCAGGTCCGTTCGTCCGCCGTGCTACTCGCGAATGTACTCATCCCACGCATCGTTGCAGGCGTCATAGACATCCTGGCGATAGTCAATGACATCCTGAATGATCCCGGTCGCGTCGAACAGCGGGTAGCCGCCCAGGTCGCCGCACCCTTCCTGCAGAAGCGTCCAACCCGCCCCCAAGGCGATCAGCATTGAAAGCAACGTCCGTTTCTTCATGGCTTATCCTCCAAAAACCGCGGGCTCCTGCGAATGCCCGCATTCCGTTTTTTGGCCCACACCGCGTGTGCCTTCGGGGAGCGTCTTTGCAGGACGCGTGCCAGAGGCAGTACCCTGTGCACAGATGCTCCCAACAACGTTCCGGCGACAGGGTTGGGCAATAGTGCCCATGTGCGAATTGCCCACACCCGGCAGACCCCGGCTGAATCCGCCGAGACCCGTCCGTCTCGTAGCCGTCCAGCCCGAAATCCGTCTCATTCATCGGCAGCGGCTCGCTCCCGCTCAAGAACGCCAAGCGGAGCCTCACGGGACTCGCCGCCGCCGCGACAGTCTCCGGATCGCCGTCCAATAAGAAGCTCGCCGACACGCTGCTACCGGAGCGTGCCGCCGACCGCCGGAAGGTCCGCTTATCGGGCGAAGGACGCCGACAAGCGGCACGCGCGGGTGCCGGCCTGCCGGCGCCGGATGGCACGGGGCGTGGCCCGACCGTACGGCAAGCGCTCGCCGCGTCATGCCGCTGCCGCGAAAGAGAGCGGGGGCCGCGCCCTGCGGCAGCAGCCCGCGGAAATCCTGTTGGCAACCCGTTGCCTTCCGGCGTGCGGCCGGTACAATAAGCCGCGCGCCGCGGTGGCGGATCGTGATTTCCGTGCGTCGGCCAGGATGAGCCGGCCCGGCGCGGGTGCATGGAGGCCCGACCTCACCATGTTCCTGAAGCGTCTTACCTGCCACGGTTTCAAGAGCTTTGCTGACAAGACGGATTTCGACTTCATGCCGGGCATTACGGCCATCGTCGGGCCGAACGGCTGCGGCAAGAGCAACGTCGTGGACGCCATCAAGTGGGTCCTCGGCGAGCAGTCGGCCCGGAGCCTCCGCGGCCGGCAGATGATGGACGTGATCTTCAACGGCTCGGGCACTCGCCGAAGCAGCGGCATGGCCCAGGTCGATCTGGTCTTCGACAACTCGGATCATCGCCTGCCCTGCGACCAGACGGAGGTAACGATCACGCGGCGTCTGTACCGCAGCGGGGAGAGCGAATACCTGGTCAACAACCAGGCCTGCCGCCTGAAGGACGTGCGGGAGCTGTTTCTCGACACGGGCATCGGTGTGGACGCCTACTCGATCATTGAGCAGGGTAAGGTGGACCTGCTGCTTCAGGCGAACCCGGCCGAGCGTCGGCTGATCTTTGAAGAGGCGGCGGGCATCAGCCGCTACAAGGCGCGAAAACGGGAGGCGATCCGCAAGCTGGAGCGCGTCGAGCAGAACCTGCTCCGGCTGGCCGACATCGTTGAGGAAGTGGAGAAGCGCCTCCGCAGCGTGAAGTACCAGGCGGGCAAGGCCCGCAGCTATCAGAGCTACGCGGCCCGTCTGCGCGAACTGCGTGCGGGTTTCTCGCTGGCGGAGTATCACCGCCTCACCCAGCGCGATCAGGAGCTTTCCGCCCGGGTCGCCGAGCGAACCGACCGCGCCACGCAGCTCCGCACGGAGATCGACAAGGCCGAAGCCGATTCCGCCGGGCACGACGGCGAGATTCTGCGCCTCGACGCCGAGATCCGCGACGCCGAGCAGCAGTTGCTCACGATCCTGGCGGAGATCACCGCGAACCAGGAACGGATCGCCCAGTCGCGTCAACGGGTAGAGGAACAGACGCGGGCGCGGGGCCGGGCGCAGGCGAGGTTGTTCGCCGAACAGCGCCGCGCGGCGGCCCTTGCCGAGCAGATGGAGACGGAGGGCCGCGCCGCTGAGGAGGTCGAGGCCGAGCTTCGCGCCCGCCAGGAGCTCGTCGACGCGCTCCATCGGCAGGACCAGGAGATGTCGAAGGAGCTGGCCGCTCTCCAGGCGCAGCTCGATGACGAAAAGGCGGGCATCATCGAGTTGCTGCGGCGGACGGCCAATCTGCACAACGACATCAGCAAGCTCGACCTTCACCGGGAAAACCTGACGGAGCAGAAGGGGCGTCTGGCGGCCCGCGACGCGGTCATCCGCGAGGAACTGGCGCGGCTTCTCGAGCAGAAGGCGCAGATCGAGGCCCGCAGCCGCGAGATCCAATCCCTCCTGTCGGCGCAGATGCAGCGGCTTGAGGAGAAGAAGGCCGAAGCCCGGCGCCTCGATGCCACCCGTGCGGAACTCGACGGCGAACTCGCGGGCGCCAAGGAGCACCGCAGCGGTCTGCTCTCCCGCAAACAGGTGTTGCTCGATCTGGACCGCCGGCACGAGGGCGTTGACACGGGCGTGCGCGAAGTCCTCGATCGAAAGGCGGCGGACGAGGAGCGGGCGTCGCATCCGCCGGAAAGCGGCCAGGAGACCCGCCTCCCGGCCTTCGGCTACGTCCGCGGGATGGTGGCCGACCTGATCTCCGCCGACGTCTCGCACGCCATGCTGATCGAGGCGGCCCTCGGCGAGGCGGACCAGCACCTCGTCGTGACCGACACGGCGGGGCTTCTCGCCGATGCCGAATTCTTCGCCGGGCTCCAGGGCCGCGTCCACACGATCTGCCTCGACCGCCTGCCGCCGCTCGTGAACGATCGCAGTTTCGCCGACCAGCCCGGCTTTGTCGCAAACGCCATCGATCTCGTGCAGTATCCCGACGATATGGAGCGGCTCGCCCGGCACCTCTTCGGCAAGACCGTCATCGTGCACACGCTGGACGACGCCTTGCGTCTGTCCGCCCTGATTCCCTCCGGACACCGCTTCGTCACGATGGCAGGCCAGGTGCTGGAGCCCGACGGGCGTATCACGATGGGCCCGGCCGGTACGCGGGCCGGCCTGATCTCCCGCAAGAGCGAGCTGCGCGAGATCGATCATCAGATCGACGAAGTCGAGCAGCGCATCGCCGTCCTCACCGACCGCCGCGCGCGGATGTCCGCCGAGGCCGAGCACCTGAGCAACGTGCAGCAGGAGCTGCGGACGGCAATTTACGAGGCCCGCACGGCCGAAGTCGAAACGAACTCCGCGCTCGCCTCGAATACCGAGGCGATCGGGCGGCTCATGCACGAGCAGCCGCTGATCGCCTGCGAGGTGGAAAGCCTCGAGCGGCAGATCGCGGAGGCGGCGGAGCGGGCGAGGGCCGGCCAGGCCTCGCTCAAGGAACTCGAACAGCAGAACGCCGAGCGCGAGGCGCATGTGCAGCGCCTCACCGACCGGATCGACCTGCTCGCCGCCCAGCGGTCGAGCCTCGCCGAGCGCCTCACCGAGGCCCGCGTACAGGCCGGCCAGCTCCTGCAGAAGCGCGCGTCGCTGGTCGAAAGCCGTCGGGCGCTGCGGGAATCGCATCGCGTCGCCGTCGAGGCCGTCCACGGCGCGCGAACCGAGGCCGAGGACTGTCTCCGCCGCCTCGACCAGTTGGAACGCGGCATCCTCAGCGCCGAGTCCCGGCTGGCCGAGCTGTTCCGCGCCAAGGAGGAACGCTCGCGCGACGCCCTCGCCCGCCGCCGGGAACGCGACCGGCTCCGGCAAGCCATCGAGCATCTCTCGGCACACGCCCGGCAGTGCCGCAGCGAGCTGGAGGAGGCGGAGTCGCAGCTTCACGCCATCCAGTTGGAACACCAGGAGGTCCGCGTCCGGCGGGATGAGCTCCTCGCCCGCGTCCGCGACGAGCTCCAGATCGACCTGGCCGCGCAATACGCCGGCTATCAGCACGCCGAACAGGACTGGGCGGCCGTGGAATCCGAGATCGCCGACCTGAGGCAGAAAATCGAACGCCTGGGCAACGTGAACCTCGACGCCATCGCGGAGCAGCAGCAACTCGAGGACCGCGCCGCGTTCCTCACGAAGCAGCGCGATGACCTGACGACCTCGAAGAAGCAGCTCGAGGAGCTGATCGAGCGGCTCAACGCCGAGTCCCGCGGGCGATTCAAACAAACCTTCGAACAGGTACGGGTACACTTCCAGGAGCTTTTCCGCAAGCTCTTCGGCGGCGGCAAGGCCGATCTCCTGCTCGAACGCCCCGAGAATGGCAGCGAGCCTGACATCCTCGAGGCCGGCATCGAGATCCAGGCCCACCCGCCCGGCAAGGAGCCGCAGAGTATCTCGCTGCTCTCCGGCGGCGAGAAGACCATGGCCTGCATCGCCCTGCTCCTGGCGATCTTCAAGAGCCGCCCGTCGCCCTTCGCGATCCTGGACGAGGTGGACGCGGCCATGGATGAGGCCAACAACGAACGGTTCAACCGCATCATCCGCGAGTTCCTCACGCA
>Ga0272448_1006242_pt1 | contig 12934 bp, 8 predicted proteins | sample YNPCB0191_FD_202220 | JGI IMG/M metagenome (GOLD analysis project Ga0272448, IMG submission 202220) | Hot spring sediment microbial communities from Yellowstone National Park, WY, United States - YNP-CB-019-1 | ecosystem: Environmental > Aquatic > Thermal springs > Hot (42-90C) > Sediment...
ACAGCCTGAATGCCCTCCAGGCTTACGAGTCTCGTCTCCCCACGATCCCCCTCCAGACGTACCTCAACTTCCCCGACAACGCCTGGCCGCTCTCGGAGCGGTTGAACGTGTACTTCTCCGTGATCGGTTTCGGCTTCCTGCTGACGACGGAGGTCGCGTTCAGCGTGTGGTTCTTCTTCTGGCTCCACAAGCTGCAGGATTTGATCGCGTTCTACATGGGTGCATGGACCCCGTATGTGCGGGTTCGGGAGTCGCAGTACATCGGGGCATTCGTGGTTTTCGTGCTGTTCATGCTCTGGCGTGCCCGCGGGCACTTGTGGGAGGTGATCCGCAAGGCGATAAGCGGCGAGTCCGATCCGAAGGAGGCGATGAGCTACCGCTTCGCCGTGCTCGGCGCGATCATTGCGATTGCTGTGCTGGGCGCGTGGTGTGTAGCGAGCGGGATCTCGCCGCTCGTCTTCGCTGCCGTGCTTGCGATCTTCCTCCTGATCTGCTTTGGACTGACGCGGATCGTCATCGAGACGGGCGTCTTCTCCGCCAAAGTGACGCAGATGATGCCGCTCAAATTGATCGTCCCGGCCGTCGGGACAGCGCCCCTCGGAGCAGGGAACCTGGTGATGGTCTCGGTGATCCAGTACGTCTTCATGTACGACCTCAAGACGTTCCTGATGCCTGCTCTTATGCACGGCCAGCGAGTTGCGGACAAGACGGGGACGAATGCGAGGCGGCTCTTCGGCGCGGTCGCGCTCGCCGTACTCGTCGCGATCGTGGTATCCTACGCCTCCAACCTCTTCTTTGCCTACCGCGTTGGCGGGCGGAACATGATCCGGGGCAGCTGGTTCTACCAGAGCGGGCCGACGGGTTCGGTCTGTCGGCAGGTCGCAACGTGGCTCAACCAGCCCGAGGGAACCGATCTCGGGAAGATCGCCTCCTGCGGGGCCGGGGCACTGTTCACGACAATCCTCATCCTCCTGCGCCAGCACCTTGCCTACTGGCCGATCCATCCGATCGGCTACATCATCGCCTTCTCCTACGAGACGACCCGAGTCTGGTTCTCATTCATGCTCGGCTGGCTCGTCAAGGTCTGCGTGATGAAGTTCGGCGCCGGGACACTGTACCGCCGCGTGCGCTACCTCTTCCTCGGATTCATCCTCGGCGAACTTGGCGCGGCCGGGTTCTGGATCATCGTGGACCTGGTCATGCACAAGCAAGGCCACGTCGTCTTCCCGTGAGGGTGCACGAACGCTCTCGCATGCGGCCGCATGATTATTGCCCGGCCTCGGAGCTCCTGGCTCCGTTCCCAAGACACGACCGTCAGTAGCCGGGAGGGGATGGCCTCGACTCGGAGGGGTCGTAAGATCCAGCCTCAGTGCCGCGGGGACAGACGAGAGAGCCGTGATGAAACGCCGGGGCTCTAGCAGGGTCGTGAATCCGAGCGTGAGCCCCGCAGGGATTGGGCACAATTACTCCAGATCCAGCATCAGTGCCGAAGGCACGGCGGGCAATAGCCCAGGAATTCATTCCTGGGGTTCCGGAGCACGGGCAGAATGAGATCACCGGCGTCCCGTAGGGACGACGGAGGATCGGCAGGGTTGATTTTCCGTCGTCCCTTACGGGACTCGGGGACCGGGCTCACCCAGCAAAACTGTTCGTGCACCCGTCGCCCTCTTCCCCCTTGACCACGAAGCTCCGTTTGCGTTCAATAGTGATATGAATCGCCGGCTCATGATCGTCCTCCTTCTCGCCCAGGCGTCAGGAGCTTCCACCCTCGACGAGCGGTTCAGCGAGTCCCGCGTTGTCGAACTGTACCGCGATGCCGAATTGCTCGTCGAAGAGGTGGGCGTCGGGGTGTGGGGCAAGGAGGGATTCGTCTTCCAGAGCGCAGCCCAAGCATGGCCGGTCGAGGACTATTTCGCCGGCGATCTCAAGGTCGGGGCGAAGACTGTCCGATTCTACCAGAAGGTGCGCAAGCGCTCCGACAGCCTGATCGTGCTCTACGAACTCGAAGGGCTGGAGAAGGGCATGCGCTGGGCGGTCATCGTCCGGCTGGGCGAGCAGTTCGCCGGCAAGGTCGTTCGCGCGGGCGAGCGGTCGGTCAGGATCCCCGAGGCGGCACCGGCCGAGCCGCGGTTCCTCGAGGGTACGGAAAAGCAGATCAGTATCGAGCTCGACCCGGAGAATCTCGAGTTCTGCCTCGCCGGCGGGAAGTACATCTTCCAGGATCGGCGTGGCTGGAAGGAGCGGGGCTACGAGCTGGTGGTCTATCCTGGGCCGCAGAGGAGCGTCCCCGCCGGCTGGGGGGCGGCGGCGCTCCGGATCAAGACCGGCTCCCGGCCCGCGGGGCCGGTCATACTCAAGTGCAGCCAGTCTGCCCGTTCGCTCGAGCGATTCGACCGCTTCGAGATCCGAGCAGACGCCTACACTCAATCCGACAATCCGTACGACCCTGCCCTTGTCAAGATGCTCGCCGAGATCAAGACTCCCTCCGCCAAGAACGAGATTGCCCGCGGCTTCCTTTATCGCGAGTACGAGCGTACGCTCGACAATGCCAAAGAGGTCCTGCGTCCTCTACCCTGGGCGGACTGGCGGATCAGGTACGCGCCGCGCGAGACCGGCACTTACTCCTACCGGCTCTGGTTCCAGGAGGGGAAGGCATTCTCCCAGGTTGCCGTAGGAGAGTTCAAGGTCGTCGGGTCGCGCAACGACGGTTTCGTCCGGGTCAATCCCAAGGATCGCCGCTACTTCCAGTTCGAGTCCGGCAAATCGTTTCTCGCCATCGGCCACAACGCGTGCTGGCCATCCGCTGCCGGGACCTTCTACTACGACCAGCTCTTCGCCCAGATGAAGCAACTCGGCGAGAACTTCACCAGGATATGGTTCTGTTCCTGGGCCTTGCAATTGGAGGGCAGCAGCCTCGACGACTATCGGCTTGATACCGCCTGGAAGGTGGATAGAATCCTCGACGCCGCCCGTCAGCATGGAATCATGGTCATGCTCACCCTCGACAACTTCCACGACTACCAGGCCCCGGACAAGGAGAAGTGGGTGCCCTACTACACCCGTAACGGCGGCCCCTGTACGAGCTCGGAGGATTTTTTCACCAACCCTGCCGCCAAAGAGCACTACAAGCGCCGGCTGCGCTACGTGGCCGCACGCTGGGCCGCCTACCCGAACCTGTTCGCTTATGAACTCTTCAACGAGGTCGACCTCGTCTTCGGCCGCAAATCGCCGGCCCAGGTCGAGTGGACTCGCGAAATGGCCGGCTACCTCAAGTCGCTCGATCCCAACCATCTCGTCAGCACGAGCCAGGGCACAGGCGAGCCCTGGGAGGCACTCTGGAGCCTCCCGGAGCTTGACTTCGCCCAGTCGCACGCCTACATCCCGCGCGAGCACGGCGCCACAAAAGAAGAGCAACTCGACGAGGCCCACCTCATGTTCAAGCAGGACGAACTCTACGGAAAGTACGGCAAGCCGTACCTTGTCTCGGAGTTCGGCTACTGGGGTATCGACGAGTACGCACCGATGCACGAGCGAGACACGGAGGGCGCGGCTCTCCACAACGCGATCTGGCCCTCGGCCCTCGGCGGCGCCGCAGGTACGGCGATGAACTGGTGGTGGGACACCTACCTGGAACCGAAGGGGCTCCTGCGCTACTACGGAGCGTTCGCACGTTTCTTCGGGCGGACCGACCTGACGGGCTGGCGGGTGCTCCGCGACCCCGGCATCGGCGACGTCCGCGTCGTCGGAGCCAGGTCGTCGCGAGCCGCTCTCCTCTGGGTCCAGCAGCGCGGCAACGGCTGGTATCAGCGATTCGCGAAAGACTCACCACCCGTCGTGCTCAAGGGCGCACGGCTTTCCCTCAAAGGGTTCGAGGACGGAACCTACGATATCGAATGGTGGGATACCTACGCGGGCGAGCCGACCTCGCGTGTACGAGCCGAAGTCAAGGGCGGCTCGCTCCTCATCGACGTCCCCGCCGGTTCGCCCGACACCGCCTGCCGGATTCAAAGCGTCTTCAGGTGAGGGCCCGCGTCCCTCGCGGTTCACGCTCTTCGGATCGAAGATCGGAAAACGGAGATCGAGGGTCGAAGGGCTGCCCGGTTTTCAGTCCCGGGTTATCCGCCCGACCGTCCGCGCCATGTCGTTGCAAACGCGGCGAGCTGCGGGCGGACGGCTCGACCCGACAAACGGCAGGCGACCGACGAGGCGACACAGACCTCACGCCGCAGTACCATCAGCCTGGGTATCGCGCCAGGTACAACGGACGGAGAAGCTGATAGAGAGCATCCAGAGATTGGGCGATGACCTTGGTATCGGCGAGCACCGGCATGAAGTTCGTATCCCCGTCCCAGCGAGGGACGATGTGTATGTGCAGGTGGCCCGGGACACCGGCCCCCGCGACGCGGCCCAGGTTCATCCCGACATTGAAACCGTGCGGATGGAGGGACTCACGGAGAGCTTCGAGGCTGAAGTCCACGAGCTCGAGCAGGGCGAGCCGCTCCTCGGTGTCGAGGTCGCTCAGAGCCGCCTTGTGGGCGATCGGAGCGACCAAGAGGTGGCCGTTGTTGTATGGGTACAGGTTGAGGATCACAAGGCAGCCCTTCGCGCGAGTCAGGACGAGATTGTCCGGGCCGTCTTTCCGTCCGAGTGCCTCGCAGAAACAGCACTCCTCCCTCTTGGACTGCACATAGGCCGTGCGCCAGGGCGCCCAGAGTCGGTCGGTCATCGGCGGCACCCAGCACAACTGCTCCGCCGGCATGAGGCGCACCCGCTTGCCGATTTTGGAGCGTCGGACTGTTCGCGCTTCGCAGCAACTCCGAAGACGGACGGAATCCGCCGAAGCTTCGCCGAGCCGCAACTGGGACACGAGAGCTTTCGCTTCTCCGTCGAGCTCCGGAAATACTCCTCGACGACCTTGTCGCACTTCTCGCAGCGGAACTCGTAGATTGGCATTTCCTATCTCGCTGTCTTGAGCGGGTCGAGGGGCTCGCCGTTCCGGAAGACGCGGAACTGGAGCCTCTCGCCCCGCTCCATTCTCCCGATTACATCGCCCCGCATGACGATTTGCGATGGGCGCACGAGGGGTTGAAAGTTCCCCGAATACGCGGTGATGTACTCGCCGACGTGGCGGATGAGGATGAGCTTTCCTACCGCGGGTAGGTTATCGCCGACGAGCTGCACTTCCCCATCGCCCGCGGCGACGAAGTTGCCGTCGGGGCCGGGCTGGATCTCGATGCCGTGGAATCCTTCCGACGGGCTGTAACTCCGCGTGACCGCGCCGGAGGACGGTCTCGAAAGTCCTGCTCGAAGCGACCGAGGCAAGGGGCCGACCTTGAATGCCTCTGGTCTCTCCGTCGGTACCGCCGGCTCCTTGCCCGGCATTCGCTCGGGCACGAACAGCATCGTCCCCGGCTTGAGCTTGGCAGTGCTCGGCAATTCGTTAGCCTCCTCCAGCCAGTTGGGATCTATGTTGTACTTCCTCGCGATCGAGCCTATAGTCTCGCCCGAAGTAACCGTGTGGTACTTGCCCTTGATGCCGAGAGTGCGGAGCCATTCGCTGCCCGGCACCTCCCGCACGCTCGTAGTCGGCGGCGTCGCCGGCGGCCTCGGACAGCCGCAGAGAAACGCCGCGGCCGACAAGAGCAACAGCCGGGCAACTCCGCCTGGCTTGCTCGCCCTCGGGCACCAGCCGTCCCCTCGTACAGCGTATTCCCTCCAGCGCATTACCATCCAATCATTCTGCCGCCAACGCTCATCTCGGTCAAACGTACCGAGTCACTTTGCCAGGGGATCGTATCCAGGGGGAGGAAGAGAAGAACACCACTTGCCCCGGGGGAATGGCAGGTGGCGGCTTGACAGACTGTTGAGCCAGGTATGTGTCCACAACATAGCTCAGTGGCGATCCAGTGGCCTCGAGAAGGCTCGCCACTGGCCCGTCGCGGGGACGACATTGCCGCTACGAAGTCGGCCCGGGGCGGTAGAGCCGTGCCGGAGACACTGAAACCCGCTTTGCAGGTGCTCCCTCCCGTATACCTGTTTTTCGATCCACTGGCGGCCTTGGTTTGACCGCCACGGATGGGCGCGCTATGATTAGCCGCGGTGGAGACGCGCGGCAGGAGCGTGCCTGGGCGTTCGAGCGTGCGTCTGGTGCAGGTGTCGGGAGCTGCTGTGCCCATCGCGGTGTGCGCCGCCTGCGGCAGGGTCAGCCGATACGAACGGAGGTGCCGTCATGAGGCGACTGGTTCCCATCGCTCTTGCGTGGATGCTGGTATGGCAGATGAGTGAAACGGCAGGGGCCGCTCGCTCGGAGACGATCAAGATGGTGCTCGACACGACGAAGCCGCTGGAGTTCCCACGCGGCAAACGCCTCCCTCTCTTTCTGTGGCCGGTGATGGACATCGGCGCGGCCGATCCTGCGGAGGCGGAGAAGATCATCCGCGAGATGAACGCGCGCGGCATTGCCGTGATTACCTCCTGGAACTACGGCGCGAAGGACAAGAGCCTCGGGGACGCACTCGAGATCGCTGCGATCCAAAAGAAACTCGGTCTGGAGGTCTGCGTTCACGCCAGCTCCTGTCTCTCTGCGTTCTTCAACGGCGACCCATCTACGGCCCACGTTGACGACAACGGCGAGAGGTTCTTCGACGATTCGTTTGCCGGCTATATGAAGATGGGTTGCCCCTTTGCCGTGAAGTCGCGGGTGCCGGCCATCAGGGAACAGGTCGAGTTCTTCGCCCGCGCCTACAAGCGCAGAGGGATACCAGTCGACTTCATCTTCACGGACTGGGAGATTGACGGCCCGATCGAGTGGAACGGCGCCTGGGCGGCCAGCAAGAGGTGCAAGGTCTGCCGCGAGCACATCAAAAACATAGGCGATTTCACCGAGTTCCAGAAGGCGCTCCGCATCGTCCGCTCGGAAATCCAGAACGAAGCCTACGCCAAACCGATGAAGTCTCTCTTCAAGAAGGTGCTCGTGGGCAACTACGGCGTCTATCCGAACGACGGCTACCGGTACTGGTGGGACTACTACGAGAAGCCGGTCGAGGGAGCACCGGGCAAGAAGGACCAGCGCGCGTTCTACCGGCAATGGTTCCAGGAGTTCCCTCTCACAGGCTACACATTTGCCATGCCTGTCGTCTATACCTGGTACTCGACGGCGCTCTGGTACGACTATCCCGACTGCGACTACCGGTGGTTCTACAACCTGCTGCTGAACGCCACGAATGCGGGGAAGAGCACGCCCAAGGATACCCCCGTGATCCCCTTCGTGCATTGGCACACCACGGACCCGCCGAAGAACCCCGACCCGTCCGTGAAACAGTTCAGCGAAGGCAAGTACCAGGAACTCCTGTGGCACATGCTGCTACGCGGCTCGGACACGTTTTTCCTCTGGTGCGGCACGAACGAAGCGAGGGACGAGATCCGGTTGCTCCATCCTGTCTACGCTGCCGCACTCGAGTACAAGGACTTCCTCGACAATGGCGAACCGATCTGCTTCGATGTACCGACGAGGCAAGGCCCGGTCGTGTCCGGGCTGCGACTGAAGAAGCAAGTGCTCGTCCGGCGAACCGACTTCGACGACACGCAGACTCCTGTGGAACTCAGGGTAGGCAATGAGACGCTCTCGGTCCCGCGCCTGGAAGGCAAGTGCCAGATCCTGCGGCTCGGGAAGTAGCCGCCGCGGGGACGGTCTCGGGGGCCGGGGGAGGGCGTTGCCGCTCGTCCTCGTTCACGAGCGTTCGGAGGACCTACGGAGGCCGCCGAGTGGGAGCCGAGGGGGTTGGCGGTTCGATCGCGTGCGGGCGGCTCTGCCGGGTCAGATGTCCAGGATGATCGAGGCTTCGTAGCCGTCGGCTGTCCGCTGGAAGCGGAGCTCGTGGTAGGTTGCGGACTTGATGTCGAACCGGCCGACGAAGGTGGCCGGGGCGATCCGCTCGCCGAAGAGCTTCACGCGGAGGCGCTGCGGAGTCAGTTCCTCGAACCGGAACTCGGAGAAGATCGTGCGCCGAGTCTCGAACCGGTAGAGTAGCTCGTTCAGATAGTGGACGAGGAGTTCATCGTAGTCCGCGGCTTCGATCTCGGCGACGTCCGCGACGGAACCGGAAGTCGTCTCGCGTCCCGTCAGGAGGTTGAAGAGCGCCCAGCCGGCGTTGGCGAAGATGTCCTCGGGCGTCGGGCCCCTCAGTCTGAGCCAGAGGTCCGCCGTATGTTCGAGCAGCTCGTATCTTCCAGGTGCCATTCACGCTTCGTGGCTGGCGGCTCGGCGCCAGCGGTGAGAGCGACTTCGCACTGCCACGTTCCGCTGCCCGCAGCTCGGGCGCACGCCGAGCGCGAGAAAAAGCGGTGAGCAGAGAGATAACGGCGAAAGCCTATTCGTGCGGCGAGGCCGAACGCTCTTATTCCTCGACCTTGATGGCCTGCGTCGGGCAGGTCTCGACACAGGTCTTGCACTGGGTGCACTTTTCCTGGTCAATCTCTGCCTTGTCGTCCTTCATCGCTATAGCCTCGGCCGGGCAGCTCGGCACACAAGTCTCGCACCCAACGCACTCGTCAGTGTCAACTACGACTTTCAACGCTGTCCTCCTTCAGAAAGAGGCCGAGCCGCTCTCCGCCGGGGGGAATCACCGCAATTCCCTGCTACCCGACTGCTTCGTCTCGGAACTGTGCTCAACCTCGCTCAATTATATTGCTTTTTGTGCTCTGCCGTGCAAGTCAATCGGTGAGGATGCGGCCATGTTTCTGGATGTGGGCGACGAGTCCGCCATCATCGAGAATCCTGGCCATGACGGGGGGCAGCGGGCTGAAACGCACCTCGGTCTTCTTCGTCAGGTTCTTGAGCGTCCCCGTCGAGAGCTCGAGCTCGAGCTCGTCGCCATCGTCGATCCCGCTCGTGTCGCAGATGACTACCGGCAGGCCGACGTTGATCGCATTACGATAGAAAATCCTGGCGATCGACTTGGCAACCACAGCTCCCGTGCCGGTCATCTTGATGATCGTCGGGGCGTGCTCGCGGCTGGAGCCGAGGCCGAAGTTTTCGCCGCCTACGACGATGTCGCCAGGCTTCACGTTGTGAGCGAAGTCCTTGCGCGCATCCTCCAGCGTGTGCTTCGCCAACTCCGGCAGGTTCGACCGGAGGTGGAAGTACCGCCCCGGTGCAATCTGGTCCGTCGAGATCGAATCGCCGAATTTCCACGCTCTTCCTTTGATAGGCATCAGAGAAACTCCCTCGGATCGGTGATCTTGCCGGTGATCGCGCTCGCTGCAACCGCGGCTGGCGAGGCGAGATACACCTCGGCGTTCGGATTCCCCATCCTCCCCTTGAAGTTCCGGTTCTGGGTCGCGATGCAGACCTCACCATCGGCGAGGATACCCTGGTGGACGCCCGCGCAGACACCGCAGCCCGGCGGGTTGATGATGCCGCCTGCTTCGACAAAGACCGCGAGGTAGCCCGCCTTCATCGCTGCCTTATAGACGGCCGCCGAGGCCGGGTTGAAGATCAGCTTCACATTCTTCGCGGCCCTGCGCCCCTTGAGGATGCTCGCCGCGATCTTCAAGTCCTCGATCCGCCCGTTCGTGCAGGTACCGATGAAGGCCTGATGGATCGGCGTGCCGGCCACATCCTTCAGCGGTTTGACATTGTCCACCGTATGGGGACAAGCGACGACAGGTTCCAGCGACGCCAGATCGTACTGGAGCGTTCGTTCGTAGGTAGCATCCCTGTCCGGCTTCACCTCCCGCCATGCACTGCCTCGTCCGACACTCTTGAGGTATCGAGCGGTCACCGCGTCGGAGGCGAAGAGGCCGGCCTTCGCGCCGCACTCGATCGCCATATTGCAGATCGTGAAACGATCGGCGGCGTGGAGGCGCGGGCTATCGTGGAATTCGAGAGCCTTGTACGTTGCCCCGTCCGCTCCGAGGTCCCCGATCAGCCGGAGGACGAGATCCTTCGCGTAGACGCCCTTCGAGAACCTGCCCCTGATGTCGACCTTGAAGGTTTCCGGCACGCGGAACCAGAGAACGCCAAAGGCCATGATCGCGGCCACGTCGGTCGAGCCCATTCCCGTCGCGAGCGCGCCCAGTCCGCCCGCCATGCAGGTATGCGAGTCCGCCCCGACGATCAACTGGCCCGGACAGGCGTACTTCTCGACCACGAGTTGGTGGCAGATGCCCGTGCCGTTGTCCTCGACGATGCAGCCCGTACGGGCTGCGAACTCGCGAAGGAACTTGTGATCGTTCGCAAGCTCCTTCGTATGCGGCGGGCTGGAGTGGTCGAGGAAGGCCGCGACCTTCGAGGGGTCGAAGACTCTCGAAGCCATTTTCTCGAACTGGCGGACGGTCAGGGGGCCTGTCCCGTCCTGGACGAAACAAAAATCCACGCGGGCGATCACGATGTCGCCCGCCCGTGCATCCGTGTCCGAATGCTCGGAGAAGATCTTTTCCGCAATCGTCTTTCCCATGTCGGCTACTTTCCAATGGCGGCTCAGCCGCCAGCAATATCAAACCCCGGTTATCCAGGCCCTCTACACTTCCCAACCCCGACAGCCCGGCAGAGCGGACAGACGCGCTCCCGATCCTCGGGGCGTGCGGCGCACGGGCTACCGCCTGAGCTTCTCGCGGAGACGCTTCTCGACGGGAGGGGGGACGAAAGAGCTGAGGTCGCCGCCGAGGAGGGCGATCTCCTTGATGAGTCTCGAACTGAGGTGGGAGTGCGAGGAGAGCAGGAAGACCGTTTCGATCTCGCGGTCGAGCTGCCTGTTCGTCATCGCCATCTGGTACTCGTTCTCGAAGTCCGACATCGTCCTCATACCCCGGATGATGACTCGAGCGCCCTGGGAGCGGACGTAGGCGACGGTCGTCCCCGCGAAAGAATCAACGCGGACGCGGGGCATATCCTTCGTCACCTCGCGGGCCATGGCGATACGCTCTTCGAGCGTGAAGAGCGGCTGCTTGCCTATGTTGTGTCCGACGGCGAGGATCACCTCGTCAAAGAGGACGAGCGATCTCTCGAGTAAATCCAGGTGGCCAAAGGTAATGGGGTCGAAAGTACCGGGGTAGACTGCCTTACTCAAAGGAATACTCGGTAAGATTGCGTGCCCATCTGCCGGAGACGGCGCGGCTGAACTTGAAGCCTTCCGCCATCTCGCCGGGCCGCTTGGGGCGGAAGCGGATGAAGAAGAACTGCCCGAGTCCGCCTTGGTCGTTGCCGAACTGGATTTCCGACATCCATTCGTGCATGTTGCGCTGGAAGGTGACGGAAGCGTCAACCGTCTGGCTCGACCGCGTATTGTAGTCAAGCGCCAGCCGCACCGCCCACTTCTCCGAGAGTTTGCGGTCGAAAGCGACCTGGATGTTGTTCGTGACGCCCTGCTCGTACCGGTTGGCCAGGTAGAGCGCCCACTGCTCGGAGGTGTTGATGCGGACGCCCGTGTTCACGACCTCGAAGCTGTTTCCGCCCGAATCAACGGCAGGGTTGAAGTTCGCACCCGACAAGTTGTACTCGAAGTCGAGGAAGTAGTTGACGCCCTCGACGGGGTTGAAGCGCAGGTCGGTTCTGAAGATCTGGGCGCCGCTGTCGAGGCCGGGAATGCCATTCCTCGGCGGGATGTCGTCGAAGTAGTAGTCCACGGCCATGTCGAGGTCAATAAAGTCCACGACCTTTTCCGCGCGTCGAGTCTGGAGCCGGTTACGGAGTCCGAGGCTCAACACTTTTTGCGGCATGATCTCGTTGATGTCGCCGAAGGCCAGCGTCGTCGTGTCATAAGGCAAGTACGGCCGATACGGCCAGCCGAAGACGGTGGGTGGGTTCGTGGCGTAGAAGTTGTCGGTCTGGATCAGATCGTCGGGCGAGCCCGACGAGACATTGACGCCGAGGAACCGAATCTCCGGCGTGATTATGTGGCGGAGGCCGTTGAGCTGGAAGGTCTCGGAGCGGACGTTGTCCCAACTCTTCCAGAACTGCGTCGCGAGCCGGAAGCCGTAGTCGAAGATTTGCCGCCAGCCACCGCCTTCGTCCTCGAGCGTCTTCGAGTAGTAAGTCTGCCTCGCTCCGACGAACGGCTCGAATCGGAAGATCCCGATGCTCATCGGGTAGGAGAGCTCGTTGTAGACGTCGAACCGTGCAAACCGCTGGTCGTCCGAGAGGAACTCTTGAGGAGTGAGCGGCATGGGCGGGAGGCTGTAGTCGGCCTCGAACATGTCGTCGAGCCAATTCGCGAGCGACTCGCCGGGGCGGAGCCGCAAGTTCGAGTAGTCCCGGCGGATGTTGGCGAACTCGGCGTGCGAGCTCCAGAGCAGCCCCGTGCCGAAGAGCGGCTTGGAGAAGACGTTCACCCCTACCTGCGGAAGGTACTCCGTCGTGTCGAAGAACTCGTTGACCTGCCACTCTGTATTGAAGTACACGGCGACATTGTCCGCCAGCGTATGCTTGGCATAGAGCCGATTCTCGATCGGCAGGCCCGTCTTGTAGTCGTCGTTGAAGAACTCCTCGCGGAACCCCGCATCGCTCCACCGCTGGAAGATGAAGTCGAACTCCCACCCCTCCGGTACGTCCTGCTGGTGGACGAAGCGGAACTTGTAGCGATCCGTCGTGCCGAGGCCAATGTCATGGCGATCCTCTCCGGTGTCCCTCAGCCAGTAGGTCTCGAGGAAGCCCTTGATGTCGTTGTGGATGTTGTAGCTGAGATCCACGCCGTACCCTACGCCCCGGTCGGACATGAAATCCACCTCGAAGTTCATTTTCACATACTTCGACACATCGAACCCGATGTCGGACAGCAGGAACGTGCCGAAGTTCTCGGAGCTTCCGAACTGGATGTCAACCTTCGGCCACGAGTACTGAAGGTCCTGGTAAGCCACGGGGAGCCAACCGACGGGCATGCCTCTTACCCAATAGGAGACGTTCTCGGCGGTAATGCTGTCACCATCCGCATAGCGG